>JABAOH010089798.1_pt4 | contig 38664 bp, 28 predicted proteins | sample 7062181 | NCBI WGS metagenome assembly JABAOH01 (sample SAMN14538630, study PRJNA623070) | marine sediment metagenome | biome: marine biome [ENVO:00000428]; feature: marine pelagic biome [ENVO:01000023]; material: deep marine sediment [ENVO:00002113]; isolation source: pool of 5 deep marine... | reverse complement strand
ACATCACGAACCGCCCCTACGTTTTTTGACCGGGGTGCTTCTTGTAATGTGTGAAGGGCGAAGTCTCTTATTCCCGAGCGCAAACGGCGTAATGCCCGCCTTCAGAATGCATACGAAAGAAATCCTCATGCTGGCGCGTCTAATAGTGAAGATCAATTTGATCCCACCGTTGTAATGATTGTTGGGAAGGAAGAAGATGAATTTGCTAAGTGAAACGATGGGTGTGGAACAGTGGCTAGCCGTCTTGCGCATTGGTATCGGTTTGTGGTGGTTGAAGAGCGTTTTCCATAAAAACCTGGGCGATTTCGTTAATGGGGGGATGGCCACTTGGACGACGGATCTGGCGGGCAGTCATCCATGGACTGGTTTTGGGAATGCCATGAAGGGCCTCGTCTCTGGCACTGCATCCTGGCTTCCGTACTTGGTGCTACTTGGCGAGCTCGCCGTTGGTGTAGGTTTGACGTTGGGCTTTCTGACGCCGGTGTCCGCCATTGTCGCCATATTTCTTAATCTTAACTACCTGCTCCTCGCAGGTGTGAAACCGAAAGAACCTAGCTTGAACCCATGCTTCCGTGTCGAGCAAGGCCAAAACTGGACCATGATTGTGGCTGAATTGGTGCTCCTCGCCACAGGCGCCGGTGCGGTTTGGAGTTTGGATAGCCTGTTGGGTTTGTTCTAAGGGTTGGAATTGCCCCTGTCTCACCTCTGGGTTCGATTTACAATTTGGGTTAAGCCAACACCGCCCCGTCGGTAGCCGACGGGGCAGTGGAATAACAGTCTTCGTCGAAGGCTTAACATCCTCGCGCTTGGGACTCCTTGCGCGTCAGGCAGACACCTCTTCTTCGACTTTAACTGATGTGCTTTTGTCGAATCGCTGGAAGATCACACCATCGTTCTCGTTGTGATCGACGATCACAGTATCGCCGTCCACGAATTCACCTTGAAGGATCTTCACGGAGAGCGGGCTCTCGACATACTTTTGCAGCGCCCTGCGCAATGGTCGGGCGCCGAATGCCGGATCGTACCCCGCGTCTGCCAGCCATTTTCGTGCAGCGTCGCTCAGCTCGACGACCAAACCGTGTTCAGCCAAGCGTTCCTGGATTTGTTTCATCTGTAGATTGACGATTTGCTCCATCTGATCCGGCATCAGTGGGGAGAAGATGATGATCTCGTCGATGCGGTTGAGAAACTCGGGTCGGAAAGTGTCTTTCAGGGCCTTCTCGATCTTCTCTTCGGCTTTCCGTTCGTCGGTCAATCCACCCTGGCCGTGGAAACCCAGAGTCCCCGCGTGAGTGACAAATTCCGTGCCCAGGTTGGAGGTCATGATCAAGACGGTATTGCGGAAGTCAACGACGCGTCCCTGACCATCCGTCAGTCGTCCGTCATCCAGGATTTGCAGAAGCGCATTCCATACTTCCGGATGGGCTTTTTCGATCTCGTCGAAGAGGATCACACGATAAGGACGGCGACGGACGGCTTCGGTGAGTTGCCCCCCTTCTTCATAGCCAACGTAGCCCGGAGGGGCGCCAAACAAACGCGAGACCGCGTGTTGTTCACGATATTCGCTCATGTCGATGCGCACCAGGGCGTCTTCATCGTCGAACATGAATTCCGCCAGCGCCTTGGCCATTTCTGTTTTACCAACGCCGGAGGAGCCCAGGAAGATAAAAGATCCGATCGGTCGTCGAGGATCTTTGAGGCCCGCCCGAGCGCGTCGTATGGCATCGGCGAGGGCGTGAATGGCTTCGTCCTGTCCGACGATACGCTCGTGAATCCGTTGTTCCATGTGCAGTAACTTCTCGGCTTCGGTCTCCATCATCTGGCTGACTGGGATACCAGTCCACATGTGCACGACTTCAGCGATGTCGTTTTCATCAACGACTTCGTCGAGTTGGTGTTCGGACTCCCAGGCGTCACGCTTCTCGCGAAAGTCTTTCTCAATGCGCATACGCTGTGCCTTCTTATCTGCGGCACGTTCATAGTCCCGTTCCAGACCGGCGGTCTCTTCCTCGGCCAACAAGCGGTCGATCTCGGCTTTCATTTCTTTGAGGTCGTCGGGGAGTGAGTAAAGCGCCACGCGCAGCTTTGCGGCGGCTTCGTCCATCAGGTCGATGGCCTTATCAGGCAGGTGACGGTCGGTGACGTAACGTTGAGAAAGCCGAGTTGCGGCAACGAGCGCGTCGTCGGAGAAGCGAACCTTGTGGTGTGCCTCGTAGCGGTCGCGTAGGCCCTGTAGCATCTCGATGGTCTCTTCCACAGTGGGTTCGTCAACGTATACTGGCGCAAAGCGTCGTTCTAGGGCGGCGTCCTTCTCGATGTACTTGTGATACTCGTCGAGCGTGGTGGCGCCGATACACTGCAGTTCGCCCCTCGACAACGCCGGCTTGAGCATGTTGGACGCATCCATGGCCCCCTGTGCGGCGCCTGCGCCGACCACGGTGTGTAGCTCGTCGATCATTAGGATAACGTCGCCCTCGGCACGCTGAATCTCTTCAATTGCTGCCTTGAGGCGCTCCTCGAATTCGCCTCGGAAACGCGAGCCAGCGATCATGGCGCCTAGATCGAGGGAAACGACCCGCTTGCCGCTCAGGATCTCGGGCACGTCGTTGTTGGCGATCTTCTGCGCCAGGCCCTCCACGATAGCGGTTTTTCCTACCCCCGCTTCCCCAATCAATACCGGGTTGTTTTTTGTGCGTCTGGAAAGGATCTGGATGAGGCGCAGAATCTCTTGGTCTCGACCGATTACGGGATCGAGCTTGCCTTCCTTCGCTAATTGCGTCAGATTGCGTGAATATTTTTCCAGTGTGCGATATCGTGATTCAGCCTTGCGATCGGTCACGCGTTGTCCACCGCGTGTCTCTTTAATGGCGTTGTAGACACGATCCTTGGTAATACCCTCCTCGGCTAACAAGCGGGAGATAGCAGTGTTTCGCTCCGATAAGATGGCCAGAAAGAGGTGTTCCGTGGAGATGTACTCGTCGTCAAGCCGGCTGGCCTCCTGGTTGGCCATGTCAACCACACGTTTAACCCGCGGGGTTATGAAGATCTGTCCCGCGCCTCCGCCATAAATGTTGGCTTTGGATGTGTTACGTAGTTGGTTATCGATGCGGTCAGCCAGATTTTCGATGTCAATGTTAAGCCGTTCCAGGATTTGTGAAATCACCCCTTGTGGCTGTTCGATGAGGGCTAAAAGGATGTGTTCGGTGTCGATCTGATTGTGACCGTAGCGCTGAATGATCTCTGCAGCGCGCTGCGCGGCGTCCTGGGCACGCTCGGTGAAGCGATCGAAACGCATCATGGGTACCTTCCTTGTGGTACGCGACTAAAGCGCACCTCTAACCCCAATTATAACCATCGAATTGGGATGATAGCATAAGAAATATGTTTGAAGCTACCATGACCGATTCCGGGGAAATGTCCCTCGAGTTTCGCACATGCGTACTGTGGGTGAAGCGGTTGCGGCTTTAGGTCGGACGATCGATTGTAGGCTAGCCGTAAGGTGAGAAAAGAAGCGAATGGAATAATATGGATTTGCATGTGCATGATGTTTGGATGAAGGGAAATCTGGTATTACGAGAATTCGTCGGTTTATTACACGAGACACCAAGGGATAGGGACTGGGGCGCTCGCTTTTCCCAACAACTTGCTCCTCAGCTTCTTGATAGCGTCACAGATCCCAATAGTTAATTGGGGTGGGTTCATCTTGCAGATAACGCCATTCGTACTTGTCTCACTCGCTGTGACTGTCTTCATCGCAGGGATGGCAGTTTTTCTCTACCGCAAAGGGACGGTTCAAGCTGCCAGACCGGCTTCTGCGATCTTGTGCCTATTTTGTGCGGTTTGGATGTTGGGCGCTACGCTTGAATCGGCAAGCCTTTCGTTGTCCACCAAGCTTTTTTGGGAGAATGTGCAACTTGTTGGTATCCTCATGCTCCCGTCGACGTGGTTCATTTTCATCAATCGCTATACCCAAAAAGATGGGTGGCTGACAAGAAAAGTCCTTTGCGCACTTGGTGTTCCCCCGATTATCTTTTTTGCCCTGATCCTGACAAATCCGTCACATCATATTTTCTGGTCTGAGATCTCTTATGACTCACTCCACCCTGCTTCAGAGTTGATTACGGTAGGGGGCGCTGGATATTGGGCCTTCATTCTCTATTCCTACACACTGATCGGCGTGGGGGTATTCTTATTGGTCCGCATGCTCATCCGCTCTCAGCGGTTGTATCGCTGGCAAGCGATCCTCGTTCTCTTTGCTGTCAGTGTGACATGGGGGATCAACATCTTAGAAAATATTGGCGTCCTGCAATGGAGATTTGTCGACCCCACAGCCTTGATTATGTTCATCACCATACCCGCCACAGTTTGGGGGATTCGACATTTGCGAACGAGAGCGATCATCCCAGTTGCGCGCGGTGCAATCATCGATGGCATGAGCGATGGGGTTATTGTGTTGGATGCGGGGGGTCGCATCATCTATTTGAATCCGGCTGCCGATCGTCTTTTTGAGGCTGCTTCGGTCGAGACGGCTGTCTCCAATATGGAATCGATTTGGCCTGGGTTACTGGAATTGGTCGCCAGTTTACCAGAAGACGCTGAGGTCGGAAGTGAGGTCACGCTCTATCCGCATGCGGAGGAGCACACCTATGACGTGCGCATCTCTCCTGTGGAAGACATGCACGGTCAGATCGTGAGCCGTCTGGTGGTCCTGCGGGACATCAGTGAACGAAAGCAAGCAGAGGCTATGGTTCTTGAGAGCGAAGAACGCTATCGTTTGCTTGCCGAGAACTCCACGGATCTGATCACACGCCATGACCCGCACGGCGTATTTCTGTATGCCTCTCCGGCTTGCTTCACAATTCTAGGCTATGAACCGGAAGAATTGACGGGAAGCTCGATCTTTGATTTCATCCATCAAGACGACCAGGAAACCATTCTTAAGTCTCATGTAAAGATATTGAGTGAGGGAAGAACGCGCACCATCAGCTATCGCTTGCNNGGGCGAAACGGCGGAGGTCCCGTAGAGATCATCTCGGTCTCGCGGGACATCACAGAGAGGAAAATCGCCGAGCAAGCGTTGCTTGCGGAGCGAGAACGTTTGGTAGTCACACTACAAAGCATTGGAGATGGCGTTCTGGGGTTGGATTCTATCGGACGCGTGGTGCTCGCCAATGCGCAGGCGGAGGAATTCCTCTCGGCTCTTGCCGGTGCGGGGCTCGGAGATGTCATCACGAAGCTCGGTGGTCGATCACTCGAATCGCTTTTACTTCCACCGCCGCGGGGCAAGACGTGCCACGAAATCGATATCGCCGAACCCAATCCGCAAACCTTTGAGGTGTCCGCCCAGCCGATGGGTGAGGAACCGCGCTCGAATGGATGGGTGTTGGTGATTCGAGACGTAACGGGTGAGCGGGCGATACAACATCGTATCCAGCTTCAAGAACGGCTCGCGGCGGTGGGTCAGCTGGCGGCTGGGATTGCCCACGATTTCAACAACATTCTCGGAGCGATTATCCTTTATAGTGAAATGGCCTTGCAGACCTCAAAACTCAGCGCGAAGAACCGTGAGCGATTAACCACAATCTTCCAACAGGCTGAGCGAGCGGCCACATTGACACGACAGATTCTGGACTTTAGCCGCAGGACCGTGATGGATCAGGCTCCGATGGATTTGGCGACTTTCCTCATGGAAACCGAGAAACTGCTCTCGAGAACCTTACGCGAGAATATCCGCATCGATCTTAGTTTGCAGGACGAGAATTTTGTGGTAAGCGCCGACCCCACGCGTATCCAGCAAATCATAATGAATCTAGCTCTCAACGCGCAAGACGCCATGCCGAAAGGCGGTGAGCTGTGCTTCGAACTCTCACGATTGCGGGTGATCGAAGGTGAGCCACCCCCATACCGAGATATGGCTCCAGGAATGTGGGTTCAGTTACGGGTTTCTGATACCGGTGTGGGGATTCCTCCGGAGATCACGCCGCACATATTTGAACCCTTCTACACAACGAAAGATCCCGGCGATGGCAGTGGCTTGGGATTGGCACAGGTGTATGGCATCGTCAAGCAACATGGTGGCTTTATCGACGTGGATAGTCACCTAGGTATGGGGACGACGTTTATCATTTACCTACCCGCACTCGAGGTGCCAGTAGAGTACTCGGATACACTCCCCATGGCCATTTCTGCAGACGGTCGTAAGGAACTCATCCTGGTCGTGGAGGATGACGAGGCGACGCTGAACGCCGTACATGAGATTCTGGAGACGTTGAACTACCGCGTGCTGACGGCGACCGATGGTCGTCAAGCGCTGGATATTATTGAGAGTTTCAATGGCGGCGTCGATCTGGTGCTCAGCGATTTGGTCATGCCCGAAATGGGCGGTGTCGCTCTGTACCAGGAACTTGAGGGTCGTAGTTTTAGCACCAAGGTTATCTTCATGACCGGCTATCCGCTCGGTGCTGGAACCAGGGAGTTGCTGGATCACAAAAAGGTAACCTGGCTTCAAAAGCCTATTCGCTCAGAGACTTTGGCGCGGGTGATTCAAGACGCGCTAAATGGGGGTTCTTGAAGAGCACGCTAAGGCTTTAAAACGGCGATCGCCATTCCATCTCCCGCAGGAAAGACGTGAGCGATCAGCCTGGGCTCGTTCGCCATCCGTTGGTTAAAAGCTCGCATGGTCTGGGTCTGACTCTCGTGGTTGGCGGGGTCGGTAATGGCACCGTGACGGAAAACATTGTGGGCGGCGATAACGCCACCTGGATTAATGTTAGCCAAAGCCCAATCGAGGTACGCTGGGTAACTCTCTTTTTCGGCGTCGATGAAAATAAGGTCGAATGGACCCTCCTTGCGCAAGAGAGGCAACATCTCGTGGGCATCGCCAATACGAACTTCCACTCGGTCCGACACTCCCGCTAGGTTGAAATGCTCCTTGGCGACGGCAGCGTGCCGAGCTTCTTTTTCCAAGGTGATCAATCGGCCTCCCGGTGGCAGTCCGCGTGCGATCCAAACACCGCTATAGCCGCCCAACGTGCCGACTTCGAGCGCTAACTGGGCACCCGATGCGGCGGTCAGGAATTGTAGGAAGCGTCCTTCCTCCGGTTTCACGGAAATGGCGGGCAGCCCCTTGGCAGGCGTCTGTTCACGTATCTTCTTCAATACCTCATCTTCTGCAGCAAATGTTCGTCGGAGGTAGCTTTCTAATTCGTCGTTGTATGTTGGCATAGCATTCTTTCATGGATCAGGGGCCTAATCCCTGGTCCCTAATCTCGAATCCCTTGAATTATACCTTTCGCCTTCAGTACAATCTTTTTTGTTATGTCCTCGTCTCTGGCAGATGCGCTTCTGGCTTGGTATCGCGAAAACGCCCGTGATCTCCCCTGGCGGCGAACACAGGACCCATATGCCATTTGGGTGGCGGAGGTCATGCTGCAGCAAACTCGCGTGGAGACGGTTATTCCCTACTACCAACGTTGGATGGAGTGCTTTCCGACGGTGCGTGATCTTGCGGCGGCCGATCGTGACCAAGTCTTGTCCCTGTGGGAGGGCTTGGGTTATTACCGCCGAGCGCATCACTTGCATCAGGCGGCGCAAGAAGTCGTGGCGAAATTTGATGGTGAATTACCCTGTAGCGTCGACGAACTAGTGCGGTTGCCTGGGATTGGAAAATATACGGCGGCGGCTATATCTGCGATCGCGTTCAATCAAGACGTTGTGCCATTGGATGGTAACTTGCGCAGAGTTCTATCGCGTCTGGGCGATTTAGAAGTCGATCCTCGTACAGCGGAGGGTGAGCGAAGCCTGGTCACGTGGGCGCTTGACGCGCTTCCCAGTGGTCGCGCTTCCGCCTTCAACCAAGCGCTGATGGATCTAGGTGCAACCCTGTGTACACCACGTTCACCCGTATGTGCATCTTGCCCCATCGCCACAGCCTGTCTTAGCTTTCAACGTGGCGTTCAAGCGGCACGCCCAGTGCGCACGCCGCGCCGCTCGATCCCTCACCGCACAGTTACCGCTGGTGTGCTGTGGCGAGAGGGGAAGGTCCTGATCTGTCGCCGTCCAGAGGGGGAACTGTTGGGAGGATTGTGGGAATTCCCGGGTGGGACACAAGAGTCCGGTGAATCGCTGAAGGCGTGTCTTCGTAGGGAGTTGGTGGAGGAGTTGGGAATTGTGGTAGAGCCCGGTAATTCTCTAGGCGTTTTTAACCACGCGTACACTCATTTTCGGATCACGTTGCATACCTTCGAATGCCGCATCCTTTCGGGTGAGCCGCAGGCGCTTGAGCACAGTGACGTTCGCTGGGTTGAGCTCCAGAGTCTGAGCGATTACCCAATGGGCAAGGTCGACCGGCAGATCGCACGGTTAATTGTCTCTCGGGATAACTAGGTTGGCCTTGGGAGACGAGGGTCTGCACGACTGGTGTGCACCAGATAGACGCCAAGGAGCACCGCCAGACCTCCAGCAACCTGCCAGATGTCTAGCGTTTCCCCAAGCAATGCCCCCGCCAAGATGGCGGTGATAACCGGTTGGCCCAACAACGTGGGCGATACCAGCGTAGCGGGAAGATGCCCAAGTGCGTAATTGATGGCTAAGTAACCTAGCACCTGCGACACCAATCCCATCCCAAGGAAATTGAGGTAGGTGAGTTTGGAATATCCGAATAGTGGTTGGCGCAGTGCGAGCACCAACGCCAAGAGTGCCATCGAAGAGCTGATGGCCGAGAGCCAGAAGGAACTTAGCGAATCAAGTCGCTCTCGGGCGCGCTGGGTGACGAGGATATAGCTTCCGTAGAAAAAACCGGCCAGAAGACCGAACAAGGTGCCCAGACCGAGCGAGGTCGCGCGAATGGCATCGAGACCCAGGACCACGACGGCGCCTATCATGGCTAAGACGAGCCCCCCCCAGAACTTGGTGTCGCGTCGTTCCCGAAAGAATAGGAAGGCACCCACCCCCACCCAGAGGGGAGCCGTGTTCGCCAGCAAGGTGGGATTGGTAGCGCCGCTAAGCATGACGCCGGTTGCCCACAGGGCAAGATCGGCAGCGAATAAAACACCGCCGAGGAGGGCGATACGCACTTCCCGTTGTGGTAGTCTCCCATTCCGGCGGGTTCGTCGGTAAAAAGGTATGGCCATAGCGACCGCAGCGATGCCCACCCGGTAGAAGCTCGCCACGGCACCAGGTGCACCTGCCCAACGTATGAATATTGCTGAAAACCCGAGACATAAGACGCCACTACCAAGGGCGAGATAGGATCGCACCTGCTGGCCGGATGGGTTGATCATCGTCGGGTTTCCCGTCATCGTGGGGTGATTATCTCGATCTGGCTAGGGGTTCCGAGTTTTCGCCACCAGCCAATTGTACCCGTATGTTCCCGTCGCGTCGTTGGCATGCGGGAGGGCGGATTCTGTGTTAATCTTGCGCTTGACACCATCCGCAGGCATTGACTTCGCAGTTAACCGGTCCGCATGAAGTTGAAACGTCCTTTACTCTACTCGCTTATTTCGCTCGCGACCATCGCCATCGTTGGTATCGTGCTCGCAACTTGGCTCTTGGTTGACTTGCCTACGATGGATGCCCTCTCACAAGGACCGCGCGTGCCTAGCATCCGCATTGTTGATCGTCACGGCCGCTTACTTTACGAGGTGATCGCAGAGGAAAGTGGACGACATACTATTGTGACTTTAGAGATGATTTCAGAGCCTCTAATAAACGCCACGATCGCGACGGAGGACAGCAGCTTTTATAAAAATCCAGGTGTTGACCCGCGCGGCATTGTGCGCGCACTCTGGATCAACCTCCGTGGAGGGGAAACACTGGCGGGCGGAAGTACGATCACGCAGCAGGTTGCACGGAATTTGATGCTCGAGGCCGGAGAGCGCCAACAACGCACGCTACGCCGCAAGCTGCGTGAGAGCTTGCTAGCCTGGCGTTTGGCGCATGAACTGAGCAAGGACGAAATCCTGGCCTTGTATCTCAACCACATGTACTTCGGGGCACTGGCATACGGGGTCGAGGCGGCCGCGCAAACGTACTTCGGCAAGCCGGCGTCACGATTGGACCTCGCCGAGAGCGCGCTGATAGCCGGGTTGCTACAAGCACCTTCACTTTACAACCCTCTAAGCAACCCAAAGGAAGCCAAAGCACGTCAGGTTGTCGTCCTCGATCTGATGGAGAAACAGGGCTTGGTCACAACAGAAGAGAAAGAGTTGGCGGTTCGAGAAAAACTGGTTTTTGCCGCAACTCCCTACCCTATTGAGGCCCCGCACTTCGTCGTCATGGTTCGCGAGCAACTTGAGCAGCTTGTGTCGACGGAAACCCTTTATCGCGGCGGTGGTCTTACCGTGCGCACGACACTCGATCTCGATTGGCAGCACCATGCTGAGCGTATTATCGCCCGTCAGTTGGAACGGCTCAATCAACCCGCGATCGACAGCCAGGGAAGACGTGTCCGAAACGCGGCCTTGGCGGCGTTGGATCCGCACTCGGGTGAGATTTTGAGCATAGTGGGCAGTCCTGGCTATTTCGACCCCACCATAGACGGTGCGATTGACATGGCGCGCGCACCCCGTCAACCCGGCTCGGCGCTCAAACCACTTGTCTATGCAACGGCAATAGACCCGAAAGGCGACGATCCCTGGACCGCAGCGACGATGATCCTTGACGTTCACACGGCTTTTGTGACACACGAAGGGCAGGCGTATGCACCAGTCAATTTCGATCTGCAGGAACACGGTCCCGTGACGCTGAGGCAAGCCCTGGGATCCTCATTGAACATCCCTGCGGTACAGGCGCTTGATACATTCGGTCTGGAAGCATTGTTTGCATTGGCCGCCGATCTGGGCATAACGACTTTCAGGGATCCCGACCGCTACGATCTCTCGCTCGCGCTGGGAGGCGGAGAAGTGCGTTTGCTCGAGCTCGTGGCCGCTTACGGAGCCTTCGCCAATGGTGGATATCAAGTCTCCCCGACTGCGATCCTGGAGATACAGGATGCACAAGGGCACGTTCTGTACACGCGCGAGTCACCTGAACACAATCAAGTCCTTGATCCTCGCGTTGTCTGGTTGATCACAGACATCCTCGCCGATGACGATGCCCGCTCACTCGGTTTTGGGGCCAACAGCGTGTTGCAAATCGACCGACCGGCAGCAGTCAAAACGGGGACAACGACGGATTACCGTGATAACTGGACGATCGGATATACGCCCGAGCTGGTTGTGGGTGTATGGGTTGGCAACGCAGATAATCAGGCCATGCTTGGTGTGACTGGGTTGAGCGGCGCCGGACCGATATGGCATCAGTTCATGCGAACTTTGCTCGTCGGCGAGCCGCAGACGAATTTTAAGCGTCCCAAGGGGATCGTCCAAGTCGAGGTATGCGCCCTGTCGGGCTTGTTGCCCAGCGACGCATGCACCTACACTCGGGATGAGTGGTTTATTCAGGGGACCGAGCCGACGCAGCGTGATGACGTTTTTCGTGAGGTGGTTGTCGATCTCGAAAGTGGTTGCGCCGCCACAGCTTCGACGCCTCAGGAGAGGCGTGCTGAACGTCTGGTCCTGGATCTGCCCGTAAAAGCCCACCCTTGGGCGAGGACGCATGGCATCACACTTCTCACTGACCTTAATTGCGAGCAGGAGGCGGTGGTTCGAATGGAGGGGAGTCGCCCAGACATTCTGCGCTTGGTCGCTCCCGATGGTAGTTCTGTGTTCCAACTCTCTGCAGCCCAACCCCGAGACGCTCAGCGGTTGCGCTTCGAAGCCGTTGGCAGCGGAGAGATGCTGGAGGTCACTTTGTGGGTGGATGGGGAGGCGATTGCCACCTTCAGAGAGCCGCCCTACCTTGCTTGGTGGCCGCTCCGTGTGGGAACGCATCGTGCGTGGGCGGAGGGTGTATCCGAGACGGGTCGAACGGTCGTCAGCGAGACCATTCAGTTCGAGGTGTTGGCTGCAGAGGACTAATCTGATCGGGTCAAGCGTTGGTCACGTTTCTTCTTTGTAGATCGACCTGAAGATGAAAAACTGTGTAAGGGCGCACGGCCGTGCGCCCCTACATGGAGACTACGTTATCCCTTTCGGAAACACCNNCACCTGTGCCTGCGCCACAGGTGCAGGCAGGACAGGCGTGGGAGCCGCTGCTCCTAATGAGGAGGCTGGGCTCCCACGCCCGTCCACATGTTTAGAACTCCGACCGACCCGGAAGCTTCAAGCTTCCGGGTATGTCACTGCGTCACTTCGAATAACGTACCCGCTCCGCGACCGTAGACTTCTGGGAAGTAGAACTCGTACGCCGTCGGAGGGATGACTCTGAAGGTACCTGGTGTGGTGGCCCTCAGCAGATAGGTGTACTCATAAACGCCTGCCGGTAGATAGCTGGCGGAAAGTACTACCTTCTCGTCCCGCAACTCGACGTGGTCGAAATACCACCAACCCCAGCCATGCAGGAACAGATCGTCCCAGTCATAGCGAGAGGGAGCACTGGCCTGACGGCTGGTCTTGAGTGATTGATCCACCGCCTCTACGCCTGCAGGGAGTGGGTCCTCGATGAAGACGTAGTGCAAGTCGTTGGGCACGATGATCGTCAGGCGGCCCAAAAAGGTTTCCCCCTGTGTTATCTCGGAGATCGACGTCTCGCGATCATCCGGGTGGAAGTAACTGCGCGCCAGCGTGATGCCGCGATCGAGCGCTTGGATCTGCTCTACAGGCATCGAAACCGTCAGGTATGTGGTGTAGTACAGGTTCCCTGGACCGTCGTTGCGAGCGATGGTCAGGCGATTGATTTGGTCTAAGAACAGGTCGGCAACCTCGACGTGAAAGTCTTTTGTGATGCGTAAGGTTGTCGTGTTGGCCGCTCCACCGCCCAATCGTTCGCCGTTGAGCGCGGCCTCATACAGGTATTGTGGTTCGAGCTCGTCGCTGTAGACGGCCCAGCGTGTGAGCGCCATCAGCGCCCACGCTGTCTCCTGTGTACCACGCCAACGCCCTTCTTTGCGGTTGGCCATCAACCAACGAATGGCCTCCACATTCAGCGAGTTCTCGGGGTCGATCAAGATAAGAGTATCAAGGACGATGGCGGTAGTGCGCGTATCGGTGTTCCAATTCCAGAAGTCGTGATAGGTCTCGTTCCAGTGTGTGCCCGTCGCTGAGAGCGCAGCGTGATTGACGAAATCCGAGATCAGCGTGTCCAGGCGCGGATCGTGCTCATCGATCCTAAAGATCGTCTGGGCGAGGAAGCCGCGTGCGAAGAGGCTCAAGGACTGTCGTGAGTCGTACAGATTGATCGTCTCGCTCACCGCCGGTTGCCCAGCGCGCGCCAAGACGTATAGGATGTACGCTTGCCGGTTGAGTAGATGGGTGGCTTCGAAATACTCCACGGGGACCAGATTCTGGTATAGGAAATCGATTGCGTCTTCAAGCACAGTCTCGTTGATGGAGTAGCCGTTGGTTTCCGCCTCGACCAAGCCATGCACAACGTAGGCGGTGGATAGGGGATGGCTATCGCGTGTGGGCCACCAACCCCATCCTCCATCGGCGTGTTGCTGATTGTATAGACGCTGTAAGGCAATATTGACCTGGTGATCGAGATTTGCTTCCAGATCCGGATCGCTGATCCCCGCCGATTTGAGCGCTCGCATGGTGATGAGGTTGGGTAGGAATCGCGAAACCGTTTGCTCGGTGCATTCGTAGGGAAAGTGCTCTAGATAAGTCAGCCCGTCGGTGAAGCCAGCAACAAGGGAGGGTGCCAGGCTGAGTGTCAGTTGCCCTTCTTGGAGCTCGAAATCGGGGAAGATGGGCAGGCTGACGGATTCGGTGCGGGAGCCACCCGCGGTCAACTCTCCGGCCGTGGCCACAGTCTCAGGTACAACGTACTGGTAAACCGGGATCCCTTGACCTTCCAAGCTGCCCAACGTTGGTCGGCTGGCGTCGCTATAGCCGCCGCCGACGGCTTTAAACACGAGGTCGGCACGCTCCGCATCTTCTTCCACGCGTACAGGCCAACGCACGAAGGCTTGTGCGCCCGCGGGGATGTCCACTTCCTGTTGTGCCTGGGCAGCGATCGTCAATCCTTCTGCGCTAAGAGTCACGGATGCGGTCAGACTGTCTTCGGTGTTGTTATGAACGGCTGTTCCCAGCCAAAGTTCGTCGTCGGCCACAAAGAAGCGCGGTGTTTGAGGGCGTACCAACAGCGGCTTGCTGGTGACGATGTCGGTGGTGTTTTGACCTACATGTGTATTGAGCGTCACAGCGCGCGCGTCCATGCGCCACGTAGTTAGGCTGTCGGGCAGGCTGACGGTCACGCGAGCTTCGCCCTGTTCGTCGGTGACCAGATACGCTTGCCAAAATGCCGTGTCGGGAAACTCCTCCCGCACTTCGATGATCCCCATATCGCCGCCACCGCCACCACCGCCTTTGGCGTGTTCGCGGATTTCAACGTTGTAGGCTTCAATGCTGAGAGTAAGCGGCATAGCTGTGAAGACACTCAACGCGCGCGCGTCGTAGAAATGGTCGATCAGAGGGGGTGAGTTGGGGTCGGTGAGGGTCAGCAGGGCGAGATCTACGAGTGCCAGGGAGAATTCGGCATGGACCGGTTGCCCCTGGTGATCGGTTGCGCGCACGTCGAACGTGACCTGGTCGCCAGGTCCGATGTGCGTTTGATCCGGGGAAAGCTCGATGTTGAGGGTCTGTTCGCGGGTATCGACGGCGATCTCTGTCAGGCCCATGCGGTAATCCGGCAGAGGCGACGTGTCGTCGACACCTTTGATCAGGATGACAGAGACATAAACGTTCGGAGCCATCTCAGCCGTGATAGGTAGACGGTAGATGGCGCTGTTGCCGCGCAGCTTGATCACCTCCGCATAACGGATATGACCGCGCTCAACGGTGACAAGGGCGTAGATCTCACCCTGGAAGGGCGAGGCAATCATGATCTCCGCCGTGTCTCCGGGCTGGTAGTCTTCGCGGTCGGTGATCAATTGGATGCTGTGATCGTTCGAACGTCGCCACGAGACGTAGTTGGCTCCTGAAACCCACATATAGGCGGACGACCGAACCTGCGTTCCGCGTTTGTCGCGGGAGGTCGCCTTTGCGCTGTAGACGCCACCAACAGGAGGGGTGAAGCTGACGGAGGCGCGCCCGTCCTCGCCGACGATAACGTCACTGAAGCTGGCGACAGGAATCTCTTCCACAGAGGAAACCCATACCGTGCGTCCGTTTTCGTCCACTTCCTGGACGCTGTGCCAACGACGTTCGACGATTGCTACCTCTAGCGATTGGGAAGCCACGGGCTCACCATCCCAATCCAATACGACGAACTCAAAGGTCTCTTCACTTCCGGCCCGACCGACGTAGTTTTGGGGACGGACACCGATGTAGAACTCACTGAGGTGCGCTACGATCTGCACCCGGCTGCTGACTTCGTTGTTGGCCAGATCGGTCACTGTGGCCTCGAAAGTGAGGCGTTGGCTAGAGCCGAGTTCGCTCAAGTCGACCGGTAGCGAAAGAAGGAACTCGCCGTGCTCATTCGTACGGCCCTCGCCCTCTGCGATTAGATCGCTGTAGCTGAAGGGCTCTTGATACCAATAATGGGCGTCGTACTCGAAATCGAGGAATTGGAAACGGCTGAACTCGCCGGAGGCGCGGTACATATAATCCTGTGTTCTCAGGACCCAACTTACCTCAGCGTCGGCCACAGCCCCGCCTGAGAAGAAGTCGGCGCTGACAGCGAGCTCGACTGTGTCACCGTCGAGAACATCGCTTGCGGAAGCCTGGATGTCGACCTGAAATTCCGGTTTGCGATACTCGGCGACGTTGAACGACCGCCAACCGATGGAGGTCTCTTCTTCAGGGAAGCGGACGCGGATGGAGTAGTCACCAAGTGCAGCCTGCTCATCCAGTTTAAAATCGCCGTCGAAGGTGCCGAAGGTGGAAAGCGGAAGCGTTTGTTCGAAGACGGTCTCCCCGTAACTGCTGACTGTCACCTCCACTTCTTCCTCGGTGGGCAAAGTGTATTCTAGGTCGTCGTTGAGGCGCACGATGCCTTTGAAGTACACCGTGTGGCCGGGGCGGTAGAGCGGGCGGTCGGTGTACAGGTAAACGCTAACTTGATTGGGATCGAGGTAGTAGTTGGTGCGGATGCCGAAGTCGTATGGGTAGACGTCGCTGCCCATGTGGCTCGAGGCGAAAGCGAAGTTCTGATCATCTTGAGCGAAGTAGTAGCGTTCCTCGTAGCGGCCTTCTGGCACGACCAGGTCGAGGCGCAAGAGTCCGCTGGCGTCGCTCGTCCCTCGACCGAGGGAGTCCGTGGCTCTGTCATACCCGAAGATCGGCACATCGCTGACCGGCTCGCCGGTTTCGAGGTCCGTCAGCCAGAGGAGCGCTTCGGAAAGCGTGGATTTCAGCGTCATGTTGGCGGTGGCCACGATCAAAACACGTGCGCTCAGCCAATTGTAGGTGGATGATATTCGGGAGCTTTTCATTCCCAGGAAATAGATGCCCGGAGGTAATGGATCTCCTTCGCTGGTGGTGAGTTCGATCGACTTCAAGTTATCTTGATCGCGCGGTCCCGTTGTGGTCTCAGTCCAGGCGTGGACGAGGTCTCCCTGCCATGGTTGGTGCTCTTCGGCCGCGATCCTCTTGCTCCGATAGGTGACGAACTGCTCCGGACTCATCCGATAGAGTGAGAAGTCTATCGTTTCCACATTGACGTACTGAAGATAAACCTCCTGCTTACCTTGTGCCCGTAGAAGGGTGTAGGAACCCGGTGTTTGCAGGAACGCTGAAGGTTGAAGCTCGGCGGTGACGAAGTTGACAGTCATTCCCTCGAGAATGCGATTTCCATAGGGATCGGCCATTCCGGGCAAGATGCGCACCTTGTAGGCTGTGGAAGGTTCCAGGCCGTAGACGACCATCTTGCGACTGTAGTAGTTCCAGCGGATTCCACCCTCCGGGCGAGGCGTGACCACGACCCGATTTTCGAGGGTCTCTTGATCCATCGGGGAGGTGAAGTTGATCACGAATTCGTTGGTGAAATAGGTCTGGACCGTGCCATTGGCTGGCGTGACGTGCATGATCGCCGGTGGGAAGACCGTGTGGAAGCGCCAGAAAAGCCCGTCACTAAGGTTGCCTCCATCTAACGCCCGTGCGCTCCTGCTCAGGTTGAGTGTGTAGCCCATGCCCAGATCGAGCAACCGATTGGGGATGAAGGTCATCTCGAGCCCGTCGTCGTCCCACTCGAATATCCCGGGTACGAATTGGTTCTCGAAGGAAGTCAATGAGAAGGCAGCTTCAACGCTGGCTTGGTCCATGGGTTGCCGGAATCCGACAGCAAACGTGGCGTTGAGAGGCATGTCGCTGTACCCATCCGGGGGGCTGCTGACGACATCCGGGATCTTTAAAGAAGAGATGGTTGGGGCTACAGTGCTGAATTGCCACGAAACGTCCTCCATGAGGCGAGTTGCTTCGGAGCCGGTGACGTCGGTCAAACCAGCCTGGATGGTGGCCGTGTATGTGGTTCCGCCTGTGAGCGGCGCCTCTGGTCGAAAGACGTACACTGACGTGCTCAACCACTCCCCTTGCCCGTCCACGGGTGGAGAAATGCGCAGGGGTTGGGGAAATCCGACTTGCTCCTCTGCTGTTGTGAGAGGCACTACGGGGCGGTTGAACATAGCCGTGATCAAGGCATCGGTTTCGACCTCGAATGTCCCGTCGTCTGGGAATACTTGGACCACTTGTAAACGCTCGACGGTATTGAAGACGAAGGTGCGTTCTGCAGCCAGTGGAACGCCCTCAGCACTGGTGACGCTGGTGCCCAGGATGACCTGATAGCTGGAATCCGGCTGCAACAGCAGGTCGGGTTGGAAGAGCAGCGTGCGTTCATCCGGCCAGGAGGTGTGTCCAGCAAGAGGGATCCCGTCGGGATCGATGACTTGCCACAGGGTGCTGGTTTTCGATGTGTCCATCGCTTGGTCGAAAATGATCTCGAAAGCCGTATCTAGGGGGCTCTCTTCGCCATAGACGGGGCGCTGTGCGATCACTTTTGGCGCCAGGGGCAGTCCCTCGTCCACAAGTTCGACCGCAGGCGTAGGTGTGGCAACAGGAGTCGCGGGTGTCTTCGGCGCGCACCCCACATAGAGAAGTGCTAACATAAGGAGTGCCAGGCCGGCGATGAAACAGCGCTTCATGTTCATGGAAACTCTTCCCTCCCAGCTTGATCCTCACGCGTTTTAGCGTTGCTTGTGTGCACAAACAGGAGCACGCATGAGGGCTTTGAATGTGATGACACAGTCTAGCATGAGTGTGAGGTGAGGGAAATGGAGGCGAGCGTCGCTGTGTTGCCAGGGACAGCCTTTGGCGTACATGGAGAAGGCTGTCTGCGGCTATCGTACGCAAACAGCATGGAGAACATCAAACGGGCGATCCAACAAATGAGGCCCATTTTTGAGAATCTCGCGGTTTGGCAGGAACATTCAGTCCGGGGAATCAAGGGTCTGGGTTAGAAGGCTTTAACGCTGCGGAGATGGTTTGAGAAATCTCATCGATGTCGAGGGGCTTTTGTATCCAGGCGAAGATCCCAGCTTGGCTGAGATCCATATCCTCCAGAGGAAGGCCGGTGAGCACGATCATTCTTACATCTGGATTTATTTCACATAATGCCTGGTACAGGGACTCGCCATCCATTTCCGGCATGATGAGATCGCTCAAGACGATGTCGACGCGTTCGCGTTTGAAGATCTCGACCGCTTCTTGGCCACCTTCTGCCATGAGCACGCGGTACTTGAGTAGGTTGAGAATGTCGCACAGCGCTGTGCGCATGGCCTCGTCGTCCTCTACGACCAGGATAACGCCCTTTGGTCGGCGACCCTCATCGATGGGTTGCACATGATAAGAGCGCCGGTCCGTTGTGTATTTGTTGCCCGGTGAACGTGGTTTCATGCCGGGTCCCTCATTTAGAGGCCAAACTCGAGTGCTTGGTGTCGCTTGGATCGGTTGGCTGGCCCCGATACTCCCTTACGCACCATGCTTCCAGGACCTGCTTTATTAAAGTATAGATTCCCTGCTGTGGCGCGCCACTAAGGACCGTATTCGCGGAGGTGAAGTTGCAGGAACCATGCCCAGATGCAGTTGGGGTCCGCGGATTTTCAGTTTAGGTCGGGTAGGGAATGACAGGAACCCCAATTATTCGGGAGGCATCGTCGGCGATACGCGTTAAGGTCTGGGACGAAATCCGCTTTACGCTTCGGTTTGGCGTTGGGCGATCGAGGCTGTAGATCTGAACTCGTCTTGGTTTGATAGCACTCAGTGCGGCGATCCAGGTTTCCAGTGGCTCGCCTTGTGCGTTATTCACGCGTCCGGCGATCAGCACGCATTGGATCACGAGATGAGGGATGTCCTTTAATCCAGGCAAGATGTTTTCGAGTGTCACAGCTGGTGCGGGTCGATTGAGCCTCGACAACATCAGATCGTGTGCGGTGTCCAATTTCAAAATCGGAAGATCGAAGATCACCATACTGCGGTGAACACGTTCGAGATGGCACGTCGTGGCGTTGGAGAGCAATGCCAGCCTGGCTTGGGGAGTGTGTTGGTCTCTAAACAGGCGAACGCCTTCTGCAATGGCAGCGAACTCGGGGTGCAGGGTCGGCTCCCCATTGCCGGAGAAGGTGAGGGCTTCGATGCGTGGGCAGGATTTGAGTCTCTCTTCAACAGCTGCGAGGACGGTGTCCACGGTTGGGAAATGCTTCTCTTCGGGTGTGAGGGTCTTGACCTGTGTGCGGCCATATTGGCAGTAGATGCAATCGAAGGAGCACACTTTGTATCCCGTGGGTAGTAGGTTGATACCCAGCGAACGTCCCAGGCGGCGGGAATTCACCGGACCGTAGACAATCCCGGATTGGAGCGGGAGCTTGTCCTTCGGCGCGCTTTTCCGGTCGCGAATCCCACAGTCAGTCATCTCGCGGTCGGCCGCGGCTTATGTGTGAAAGGCGAAACCGAGCCGTAACGCGCTTGTAAGCGCGACCCGAAAGAGATCATCTGCCTTCCGAGCCAGGCCAAGGCTAGAGCTCGAATGCTTGGCCGGCGATGGGATAACCGCTCCGCCATTTGTACGAGCCGTGCGTGTTCTGCTCGGCTGAGTCGGTCTTCGTGGATTTCTTTTGCAACCCAATAATCAATCCATGTGTACATTGGGCACCTCCTCGCCAGCGGGCGAGGTTTTCAAATGGCGACAGGCCTAGGTCGTTGGTTTGGAGGCTTGTCGTCAGAAGCAAGATATCGGTCGAGCGCGCGCCCGAGACGACGAATACCCTCTTCGATGATTTCTGGTTGGTTGATGGTGAAGTTTAGCCGCAGGAAGGGTTGTTCACGCTCTCCAGGGAAGAATAGCGAGCCGGGCGCGTACGTCACGCCCTCCTTCCCTGCAAAGGTGAAGAGATCGTTGGCGGAGCAACCCTCCGGCAGATGGAGCCAAATGAACAATCCGCCACGCGGGGTGTGCCAGCGAACGTCCGTCGCGAGATGGCGTTCCAGTGCCTTTACCATGGCGTCGCGCCGTTGTCGGTAAAGTCGGCAAGTTCGCCGTGCGTGAGCCTGATAGCGGCCGACGGAAAGGTAGGCGTCCAGCGCGCGCTGTATCGGATTACAGGTGACGAGGTCACTGGCGTGCTTGCAAGCAATGAGGCCCTCGTAGATGGGTCCTGAGGCCACCAAGAAGCCGATCCGCAGACCGGGCATTAGTACCTTTGAGAACGTGTTGGTGTAGATCACGTTCCCATCCGTGTCGAGCGCCTTCAACGCCGGGAGCGCACGACCCTCGAAACGAAGATCTCCGAAACAGTCGTCTTCCAGGATGGGGACGTCGTAGCGACTGGCCAGATCGACCAGGCGTCTTCTGCGAGTGGCACTCATGCACGAACCTGTGGGGTTGTGGAATGTGGGGATCGTATAGATCAGGCGAGGTCGGCTGGTCTGCAAAATCTCGTCCAAACTATCGATGATCATGCCGTGCTTGTCCATGGGCACACCGAGAAGACGGACATCGAGCGAGCGGAAGAGGTCGATTGCGCCGACGTAGGTTGGGCTCTCCACAACGACGATGTCCCCGGGTCGGAGTATCAACCCAGCGACCAACGCCATGGCCTGCTGTGACCCTGAGGTGATGAGCACTTCGTTATGTGTCGTGGGGATTCCTTGATTGGTAAGGATGTGGGCGATGGTTGCACGCAGGGTAGGGTTTCCAGCACGATCCCCATACTCGAACGCTCGATATCCCTCGCGTCGCAAAGTGGTGTTCATGGTCTTGCGAAATTCCTCAACGGGAAAGATCTCCAAAGCGCCAAGACCGGCAGTGAAGGATATCGGTTCTGGGTGCGTGACTTGTGTCAGTAGGCTTTCCAATTCGCGGTAAGTCGGCAACCAGGTGCGGCTCAAGAGTTCCTGCTGCCAAAGTGGCCAGTCGCTGGCCCGGTCACGGCTTTTTAGCATCGGATAGGTAGCGCCTTGAGTGGGCGAAACGAAGGTGCCACTGCCGGGTCGCATGTAGATCAGACCCTCGGCCTCTAAATCGGCATAAGCGTTGGTCACGGTTATGCGACTCACCCCGAGACTGGCGGCCAGCGTTCGGGTGGCGGGCAACCTCATTTCGGAAGGCAGCGACCCCGACTCGATCTGCGTTCGCAAAAACCCCTGGATTTGTTGATACAGCGGCACTGGACTTTCTAGATTCAACGGAATTCGCATCGTTCACCCCGTGCGCTTATGTCCAATTGACCTATTGGCACGATCATTGTTGCACTTATTGAGTGATTTTCATAGATCCAATTCAGCGTGGGAATTATGAGGCCTTTGAGGCCTGAACGATGGGGGGGACGCTTCGGGGGTTTCGAGCGGGAGGTTGTTCAAGGGTCGTTGGATGCGCGGGTTCCATGTGCTAGGTCAATATCTCTTGCAGCGCACTGAGAAGGGCGTCGGAATCTTTTTGGTCATTGTAGGCCTGGAAAGAGACCCGGATGAGGGGCTGTTCGTTCCAGCGCTTCAGCGCTACCTCAAGGCGATAGGTTTCATAGAGTTGCTGCTGCAACGCCTCCGCGTCGACTTCGGGTAGCTGGGCGGTGAACATCTGCACGAACCAGGTCGTCGAGTCGGGGCAAATGGGCTCGAGACCCGTGAGAGTGTTGATGCGTGCTCGAGTCTCTGCGGCAAGCTGGTGGCAGCGCGTGCGGACAGCTTCCCAATTGTGTTGGCGCTGAAATTCAATCGCCGCCGGTACGCTGAGGAAGGCCGCGGGATCGCGCGTGCCCTGCCATTCGTGGTGGTCGATGAAGCGCGACTCGCTGGGTTGATCTGCTTCCCAGCCCCAGCTGACGACCAGCGGCCGGAGCCAATCCTGGATCTCCTTGCGCGCATAGAGGAAGGCGGAACCCTTTGGTGCGCAGAGCCACTTGTGACATGCGCCTGTGTACAGGTCGGCGCCCAGCGAGGTGAGGTCGAGAGGGATCTGACCGGGTGCGTGCGCCCCATCCACGATGCACAAGATCCCAGCCTGGCGGGCACGTTGGCAGATCTTTTCAACCGGAAAGCGCAGCGCTGTGGGGCTGGTGATGTGACTGAGAAAGATTACGCGTGTGTGAGCGTTGACGCCATTCCAAAAGGACTGCGCGAAGGACTCGACCGTGGTCAGTGGGAGGGGGATGGGTTGGCGAACGTAGCGCGCGCCGCTCTGCTCGCAGATGAAACGCCATGTGCGATCCATGGCGCCGTATTCGTGATCGGTCGACAGGATCTCATCGCCGGGCTTCAGCTCGAGGCTGCGGGCGACCATATTGATGGCGGTCGTTGGGTTGGGGAAATAGACCACCTCGTCCGCCTGGCATCCGAGGAAAGTAGCCAGGGCTGAGCGGGCTTGCGCCATGCGGTCCTGGATACGACGTGACAGGAACTCTTGCGGTTGGCGTTCGAGTTCCCTTTGCAGTTGTTGGTAGACCTCGAACACAGGTCGCGGGCAAGCACCAAAGGCCCCGTGGTTCAGGTAAATGACGTCAGGGTCGAGCAGAAAAATGGTTTTAAAATCCGTGGGCATGGTGTCCCTCCCGGGGACAATCAAGATGAGAACTCTGGTGTGCGTCAATACTCCCGGGTCTGAGAGACGCTGCTCGCGAGGGAGCGCGCACCTGCGACGATATTGAGGTGTTCCTCGCGCGCCATAGTACTCTGCGGGGGTTGACTCGCCAAGCCTTTCGGCGTATCCTAAGTCCGGTAATCTGGTCTGACCACCATACCAGGAGGACGGACTGATGAAGATCCACCCTGTTAAACACCCAACGTTGGCGCAAGTCGTTGCCGGGCGATTGGCGGCCTCCATTCTCGACGGCGAGTTGAAGCCGGGCGAGAAGCTCCCCTCGGAACGGGCATTGATGAAGCAACTACGCGTAAGCCGTGCCACGTTGCGCGAAGCGCTTAAGGCGCTCTCCGAGAACCGGCTGGTTGAAGTTAAGAAGGGCGTGGGTTCTTTTGTGCGCCCGCTTGATCGCAGCAATTATGTCCAAGCGACCGAGTTGGCGCTTGCCCATCGTACGCGCGACGTAGGTGTCCGAGAGGCTCCGGTGGCCCAGGTGCCGACTGAGCTTGAAGAGGCTCCGCAGCGACCCAAGCCGATTCGCGTGAGCGCCAGCACGGAGAGACCCTTGCGCATCCCCAATCTACGTCGGGATCGACTGGGGACTTTCGACTTCATTTCCTGGTGGGAGCGCGAGAAGGTACAGGCGGCGAAGATGATGATCGTCGGCGCAGGTGCGTTAGGCAACGAGGTGGCCAAAAACCTGGCTTTGATGGGCGTCGGTCAACTTTTTATCCTTGACTTCGACGTCATCGAGGCTGCCAATCTCTCCCGGTCCGTGCTGTTTCGTGAGAGGGACAACGGTAGACCGAAGGCGGAAATCGCCGCTGCGCGTTTGCGCGAGCTAAATCCCGACGTGCATATCCAGTACTTCAACGGTGACGTGCGCACCCAGGTCGGTTTGGGTGTGTTCCGGCGTATGGACGCCATCATTGGCTGCCTCGACAACCGCGAGGCGCGTCTGGCGGTCAATCGCTTTAGCTACTGGCTGAACAAGCCTTGGGTGGACGGTGCTATTCAGGAGTTGCTCGGCTTGGTGCGCGTCTTCGTCCCCGGAGAAGGCGCCTGTTTTGAATGCACCCTGACGGAGCAGGCAAGACGAGAGATTTCCATGCGCTATTCCTGCCCGCTACTGGCCCGTGCCAACATCTTGCTGGGAAAAGTTCCTACCACACCGACCATCGCCTCGGTCGTCGGCGGCATGCAGGCGCAAGAGGCGCTCAAATTGATTCACGGATTGTCCGTCGAGCCTGGCAAGGTGGTGCATGTCAACGGCATGACCAATCAGATGCACACCACCAGTTACGTGAGGCGTGAGGATTGTGAAAGCCATTGGAACTACGGTGAGATCGTAGAATTAGAGAAACGCGCCGAGGACACGACCTTGATCGAATTGCTGCAAATCGCACGCGGCGATCTCGGTCCGGACGCTGTGATCGAGCTCGACCAGGAGTTGGTGCTCTCGCTTCAGTGTCAAAAATGTGAAGTGGTCGAGGAGGTGATGCGCCCTATCTCGGAGGTCAGCTTCGACGCTGCGCATTGCCCGAGTTGCGGGCTTGTGCGCCACGTCGAGATGACGCACGTGATCGTCGGCGAAGAGCCGTTTCTCGATCGCACTTTGAGCACGCTGGGCGTCCCACCATTGCACATCCTGCGCGCCCACAACGGTCAGCAGTACCGATTCTACGAGCTTACCGGCGATCTGGCGGGTGCACTTCACTTTCGGCACTTCGAGCGACCCGTGATCAAGCTTGGCCCCGAGCTATCTATTCGCAAGGAGCCCGTGACCGCGGACAGCCCGGCGCGTGGGCGCATACATTTGCATGACTGAGGAACTCATGAGCGTGCAGGTCGAGGCCATGGCGCCTCTTACATCACCGAACGCACGTACGCCGTTGTATACAGGTGTTGCGGTGACCGGCAGCGCGGCTATCGCCGCCGGATTGGGGTTTGCCATTCTTTACATTTTCAACCGCACGATCGAACCTTCTGTGCTTGTGATTGCAAGCGCAGCGGGGTTGGGCCTGGTCGTCGGCCTGGTCTCGCGCTTTACGTTGCCGCACCGCGGTCCCTTGATCCGCTGGTTGGTGGCGTTGTTCGGCCTGAGCGCGGGGATGATCTTCCTCGGGTGGTTGAGCAAAGGGCTGCTGGGCATGGATCTCATCGGCCGCAGGGTGCCCGAGCCAGATTGGGAAGGCCTTCTCCGCTTTGCGTCGGGCGCAGTGGCGGCGTGGCTGGCGGTTCGTGCCTGGGCCAAGCGCCCAAGCGCAGCGCTGAGCCCTTCACACCCGCGCAGCCGACGCTTTTCGCGGAGCAACCTACAGCGGGTACTGCGCTCACGAGTGCGCCCCGGAGGCGATGTGATGGCTCCGTCGGCATTGGCTCACGCCTCAGCAACCGGTGTTCCCACCCGCCGTCAGTCCGTCGGCCTAGGAACCACCCAGCGCGGACGAGCCAGGGTACGTAAAGCACCTTTGAAAGCGGACAAGCAGAAGCGCATCGGGCGCACAAAACGGCGCTCACAAGCGCGGATACGATTGACCGCACATGTGGAGCACCGTTGTCCGTACTGTCTCGAGATTGTTGAACCCAGGGATTCCCGCGGCGTCGTGGAATGCTCGACTTGTCACACGTCGCATCACGCCGATTGTTGGGCGGTGACGGGCACCTGCCAGGTACCTCATCATAATTCCTAGCCGGTGTAGCGTAGGGAAGGAAAGGAGACTCGATGCCCGACCTCACAGTAACCATCGTCTTGCCGAGCGGCGGCGCACGAACGGCCGAAGTGCCCGATGACGTCAGTGTGGGGGATCTCTTAGGCGAATTGGTGGCTTTGTTGGAATTGCCGACCGTGGGACCCGACGGGCGGCCGATGGGCTACCGCCTGGATAGCAAGGCGCTGGGACGCGAACTACAGGAAGACGAGACTCTGGCCTCGGCTCAAGTCCCGGAAGAAGATCGCCTGATTCTCACGGCGGATATCACGGCCGGTGGCGTTTCAGTCGAACAGAGTCCGCGAATGCGACGCTTGCGCGCCGATTACGAGCGCATGCGCGAGCTTGAGGGTCGCACATCGTTGATCGGCTTCGAAGCGCAGTCTGTTCGCAAAGGCGTCCCTCCGGAGAGGTACATCGTGACCTTCCGCTGTAAAAGCATCGTCGGCGTCGACAAACGCGGCAAGCCGATTTACGCTGAGCATCACCAGGTGGAAGTGTATCTCCACAGCCAGTATCCGCAGCGTTGGCCGGGTCTCAAATGGTTGACTCCCATCTGGCATCCCAACATCAACCACATCAATGGCAGTGTGTGCATCGACGCGGCCTGGTGGACGGCAGCACGATCCCTCGATCGGCTTATCATCATGCTGGGTGAAATGCTGCAGTACAAGAACTTCCACGACGATCCTACCAAGCCACCCTTCCCTTGGGATCCGGAGGCAGCCCGCTGGTGCCGCGCCTATCGCACGAAAAACCCCGACGCTTTCCCTGTCGATACGAGGGAGCTGCTTCGACCTGAGCGGGTAAAGATACGCGCCGAGAAAGCGCCGGCGGACGGCAAAGCGAAGCGAAAGAAGAAACCGAAGATCAAGAAACCCAGAGTGAAGTTGAAATAATCTGTCTGTCATGGGTTGGGTATGCATTGCGATCGCATGCGTTTGAATAAAAAAACAACTTATCGAAGGAGAAAGTGACATGTCTGACATCTCTGTAACCCTCGTACTACCTGCCGGCGGCACACGGACGGCCGAAGTGCCCGACGATGTCCCGGTGAATGAGTTGATCCCCGAACTCACGACCTCGCTCGAGCTGCCCACGGTTGGTCCGGATGGACGGCCGATGGGCTATCGTCTCGACAGCAAAGCGTTGGGCCGTGAGTTGCAGGAGGAGGAAACCCTGGCCTCCGCAGGCGTCCCGGAAGAGGATCGTTTGATGCTCACGGCCGACGTCACAGCTGGATGAGGATGGGTTCCATGATTCCGAGAGACCGCGTGAAGTGGGTGCGAAGGGGGTACGATGTCTGATTCTGAGTCCCAGGTTCGCCTGTTCCCGCCGACCGATACGACGCCTTTCCGTTCCCGGATCTCCAAACGGCTGATGCGCTGCTGGCGTCCTCCTTTCGAGGACGGCGCCAAGCCCCTGGTTTCGGTTTTCGTCACATCGGCGGCTTTCACACAACTCACCGAGCATAGCAGGATCGACCTCGAGAACGAAGTTGGTGGTGGATTGGTGGGCAGTTGGCACGTCGACGCCCGCACGGAGGAGCAATTTGTCCTGATTGAGGGGGTGATCCCGGCCCGCTTCACGCGGCAAGGAAGCGCTTTTCTGACGTTCACTCAGGACACTTTGGTGGCCATGAACGACGAACTCGAGGAGCGCTTCCCGGAGAGACAACTTGTCGGCTGGTACCACACCCACCCGCGCATGGGCGTTTTCCTGTCGCATTACGACCTTTGGCTCCACGATCACTTCTTCCCTGAGCCATGGCAGGTGGCGTTGGTCATCGAACCGCACACGGTGGTGGGTGGCTTTTTCATCCGTCAGATGGAAGGCGACCTCGATCCGCAACGCTACTTCGGCTTTTGTGAAATCCTGGCCAAAGAAGGTGACAGCGTGGTGGAATGGGGCAACATGCACCTGGCGGATGATGCGGCCGACGATGGAGTAGATGACGATGAGTAGAAGGATGCGCACTTATTATTACGCCGTCCTGGGCGCGATCGGTGGTCTTGTCGGCTGGCAGGTGAGCAATCTAATGGGGCTTTCCTTCAGTCGCAGCATCTATCTCAGCGACATGGTCGTCGGCGCGCTGTTGGGACTGTGCCTCGGCGTACCGCTCGGCGCGGCCGAGGGGTTGATCACGTTGAGCCCGTTGCGTGCGCTGCGCGCCGGGATGTTCGGAGGTCTCGTGGGGCTTCTCGCCGGAGGGATCGGACTACCGCTTGGTGAGGCGGTTTTCCAGGCCGTCGGCGCCGGAGCGATCGGTCGAGCGATCGGGTGGGGTTTCTTCGGGATGCTGCTCGGGCTTGCCGAGGGTGTGACCGGTGGAACCCAGATGTGGAAAGGCGCGCTGGGTGGCGCACTGGGCGGTTTGGTGGGCGGTGCCATGCTCGAGACCGTCAAACTCTGGGGAGAGGACCTGACTTCCGGAAAGGCTACCGGCCTGGTTTTACTGGGCGCTTTCATCGGGGCCTTGATCGCTCTGATTGTGGTCCTGTTGTCACGCGCCTGGCTGGAGGTGACCAGCGGAAAGCTCAAAGGCACCTCGTTCATCCTGGACAAATTCCTCCCCGAGGGTGGGCCGACGGCCATCATCGGCAGCAGCCCCCTCAAATCGGAGATCGCCTTACCCGATCCAGATATCGACCCACAGCACGCCATGCTGACCGGCGCGGGAGCCCACTTCACGCTGAAAGACATGAGTTTGAGTGGTACCTTTATCAACAACCGCAAGATCGAGCGAGCGCAACTGGCAGACGGTCACGCGATCCGTATGGGCAACACGTCGATGGTGTATCACGAGCGGAGGTGAAGCCATGTGTATAAGACGAAAACTCCTAACCCTTGGGATCGTGACCCTACTGCTGCTGACGCAGTGGAGCGTTCCTGTGCTGGCTCAAGACACTGAGGAAGAGCCGCAGGTGCACATCACCCAGGTCGACACCTCCCGCTTCCCCACCGTCACCGTGTACGTCTCGGTCACTGACGCTGAAGGTGAACCCGTCGGGATCGAACCCGAGCATCTGGTGCTGCAAGAAGACGGGGTGACCATTCAACCAGATCAACTACAGGGCAACGCGGGCGTCGTCGATGCCCTGACCACGATGCTCGTCATCGATGTGAGTGGCAGCATGAACAGCGCCGACAAGTTGAACACAGCGAAAACGGCGGCGCACGCGTATATGGACCAGATGCGCGCCGGTGATCAGGTGGGCTTGCTGACCTTTAACACAGCCATCGCGTACGTGCAGCCGATCACAGCGGACGCGGCGCGCGTGAACGCTGCCATCGATGGCCTGGTCGCAATCGAGGACACGGCCATGTACGACGCACTGGTCGAGGCCGTCGATATCCTAGCAGCCGTCCAGGGTCGCAAGGCGATCATCGTCCTGACCGACGGCATGGACAACATGAGCAAGTTCGGTCTGGCGGACGTCATCGCCAGTATCGGACCTTCCGGCCTCTCGATCTCGACTGTGGGCCTGGGAAATCCCGAGCATCGCAACGAAACCTTGGCCGGCCTAGACGTTCCGGCGCTGACGTCCCTGGCCTCACAGGCGGGTGGTGAATTCGCCTACGCCAACGACGTCGAGGGGCTGACGCGCCTGTACCAGCGCTATGCGCGCGTGTTGCAGAGCGAGTACGTCCTCACCTACACCTCCCCGGGCTCGTTGCGCGACGGTCTGACGCGGCATCTGATTGTCTCCCTGGCGGAAGTTGGGACGGCGACGCAAGGGGCGGCCTACAACCCTGGAGGGTTGGTGCCGGAGGTAGGTGAACCAGCAAGTGGGAGCTTCTTCCTGGCGGCGTTGGGACTTCTGGTGGCGCTGCTCTTCCTGCCCGGGTTGATCGGCCGGATCGTGTCGACTGCGCTTCCTGGCGGGATTATGTCGAAGCGCAAACGCAAGCCGCGCATTCGCTTCAAGGACAGTTGATCTTCAAGTGAGCTACCCGGAAGCTCGGAGCTTCCGGGTAGTGATTCTCTCGGCCCGCCAACATTCCTCACGCCCTTCGCCGGCGTTCACCCTGAGCTAGGTCGAAGGGCTCAGAATATACTCCAGCCGGAGGAATTCCGTCCTCCCAAAGACTCAAGACAGCCCAATAACGAGATCCCTCGTTGCTCCTTCGACTTCGCCTTCGGCTCCGCTCACCTGTGCCTGCGCCACAGGTGCAGGCAGGATGTAGCTCGGGATGACATGCAGGTTGGAATTCGCCCCCTCAGTCCAAGGCGTTTGTAGGCTTCCTGTACCCATGTCGAATACACATCCCCATCATGAATAATGTGTACTTTGTAGTTGAAATTCACACATAATTGATATATATTGTCACAAAACCAGCCCTTTCTCCGTTACAGAGTATAGAAATCGTACATTCATACGGATGCCATCGAGGCCTGCGGACATCCGAATGGAAAACGTGGACTTAGACGGAGGAGATCAGGAGAATAGCGGTCACTTTTCCTGATGACTGGAAGCGATTTATTGACATAGATACGAGGGTAGAAGGGAGGTCCGAATGACTCGATGTCTGAATGCAAACGGAAGTTCCATTGGCAAAGTGGCCATATTGCTACTGTTGGCGGCGGTGGCCATAGGTGGCTGCGAACTTGACAGATCCGGGTTGGCGGCCGAGGCGGTGGCGGAGACAGGCTTTGAGGTCGTGCCTCCGATCATCTGTCCGGGTGAATCGGTGACCGTTTCCTGGGACGTGCCTGTCCACGATGGGTGCGGCAGGGGTTCAGCCTGTTCGATTGTTACTAGCCTCATCAGCTCACCCGTTAACCTGATCGCCCCCGCCGTGAGCGGGAGCGAGGTCAGCGGATCCCGTGTGGTCACACCACCGGACGACTTGAACTTCAGGCTGGAGGCGATCGTCTGCGACGAGCGCGGCTGCCTCAGCGATCCAACGATCAAGACCGCAAATGTCAACGTGCTCCATGAGGAAGAAGGGGTATTATCGGCTGTTTTCGATGGTATTTGCTTCGGGGCTCGCGCCGGGCACAGGCCTTTCCAGCTAACACTGTCCCCTTGTACCCAAGTTGAAAGAATCTGCAACATGAGTTCCGAAGCCATCCACCTCGAAACCCGAGAGTTTGGGCGCTTTGACATGCGGGCTGATTTACTTCCCGGAGATTGCACCATGGCGTTCAATGAGATTCCCTACCCAGGGACGCCGTTGTACGCCAGGCCCTTATTCGGGATCGATCCGGGCATCTACTGCGGTGCTGAAGAGACATCGGGTCCGCCGAGGAACCTCGTTGTAGATATTTACATCGGATGTAACCTCGAGCGGCGTAGTTGTGGTCTCGGCACGGCTTCAGAGGCCGTCGTCAGCAGCACTTGCGGGGATGACATATGCGATCTTGCGACGGAGGACTTCACGAGCTGCCCGATGGACTGCGGCGGGGGCGGTGAGGGAGCGATGACGCCAGACGACACGCCGGAAGCGACGTCACTTCCACCCACGCCTCCGGTCACCCCGATGGTGCTGGCGCCGCTGGCGATCAACTTCAACGCTGACAGCTACGCCATTAAAGCGGGCGAGTGCACCACCTTGCGCTGGCAGGTCGAAAACGCCATCGGCGTATCCCTAGAGGGCCAAGAGGTGAAATCCCTCGACGCGCGCCAGGTATGCCCGCCAAGCACGACCACGTACACGCTCGTGGCGACGTCCGTCGGCGAGGAGGGTGAAGCCCGGGTGACGATCGAGGTCGAGCCCCTGCAGCCGCCCGCCGCGCCGGGCCAGCTCGCCATCACGAACCAGGTTTGCAACGCCCAGGAGTACCAGGTGACCATGGGCTGGGTGGACGTTGCGAACGAAGACGGTTACAGGGTGTTCCGAGATGGGCAACTCCTCGCCACGTTGGGGAAGAACGCCACTAGCTACACGGACGACCCGCCGGGCAGCGGCCCCTATACCTACAGCGTGGAGGCCTTCAATACGGCCGGGGCTTCTGAGCGCCCGTCGGTGCAGGAGGGAGGTTGTCTGTATTGATGCAGCGGCGGGCATGAGGAGAAACCGGCTTCCGGGAAGTTTTATCCGGGCGGCGGCCCCCACACTTAAGAGGTGGAGGAGTTCAAAAGTGGAGGTGCATCTTCGCGCTGGCAGTCTAGGAGGGTAGTTGTTTCCACTGAAATCGAAACCCAGGGGCAACGTACGGATCGTTGCCCCTGGCGTTTTGATGTTGCCCAAACTCCTTGTGATCGAATGAACTCCGTGGATGGATCTAGCCGACGATCTCCAAGAAACCGAACGGAATACCAAGAGTCTCACCCGGATCCAAGTTGACTGTGGCTTGAACCGGGGTCGTCGCGTGCCAACCATAGGGTTGAGACGGAAGTGTGCCTGTGTCTACGCTCACACAATAACGCCCAGCTGGTAGATCCGTGAAGTAGACCAGGCCGTTTGAATACGTGCTCGTGGATGCATGGCCGGTGGAGGGGCATCTGCCACGTCCAATTCGGACCCGCGCACCCCCGATTCCTGTTCCATCTTCGCCGCCATCATCAACCACACCGTTCATATTAAGGTCTTTGAACACCAGGACTACGATCTTGCCCGGTGGTGTTTGCACGGTTGGCGTAGGCGTCGGCGGGACGAAGCATACACCGGGCTCAGCGCCGGTCGGTGTGAAGCCGTACCCCCAACGGCAAGTGTTGTCCACCTCGGCGAGCGCCTTGATCGGGTACTGGCTGCTCTCCGTGGCCGGCGATCCGGCCTCCTCCTGAGAGAAGTGATCGTTGTAGTCGAGCCAGGCGGGTTCCTTGATCCATTCGTCTGCCCAAGCACCCCACATGAACTCGCCATCCGAACCGATCAGTGTGTGTTTGAACGCTAACTGTACCCGGTCACTCGAGGAAGGTGCTCGTCGTATCCATGCGGCATCTGGGTCTACACCCAGGCCCTGGTCAAAGACGAGATCATCGTAGCCGTTACGGCTCGGGTGCGGTGCGTCGGTGTGAATTGGCGTCAGGCCACCGACGTCGTTGTCGGTGTCTCGCCAGGCTTGCACTCCATCGGTCGTCCAATTAGAAGACGGCGGGACGATGCCGGTGATGAGCCAATCGCCGCGACCGTCGATGTCGAGGTCGATTTCGACGGCGTAGCTAGCCTGGGATCCGTCTGGAGGGGGCCCTTCGAGGTGGATGGTGATATACACCCAAGGTGCGTTCATGCTGAGTTCAGCCCTGGTGATGTCGAGGTGCTCCAGGTAGTCCATGACCTCACCCGTATACGGACGTTCCAATAGGTTCCAAGCGAAATTATCTGCAATGGCGCGACGCTCACTGGCGAGGGGTCTTGTAGATCGGTCGCTGATCCAGTTCTGCACCGCGCCCGGGCTTGAAGGTCGGGCATGATGGACGATGGTGGGTGTTATGGTAGGTGTAACGGTGGCTTCTGGACTGGCGATTACATGAGCCTCAAGACCTGCTGACCCTTGCTGTTCGGGGGCAGGTTCCTCGATCATCTGGATATGATCGTCGGCTACCTTTGGTTGAAGCGTCCCTGCGATGATTGTCTCCAGCGCTTGCATGGTTTCGGTAGCAGCCACTTCGAATTCGGGGTTGGCGTTCGTCCCTGGCAAATTGCACGCTAACGCAGATAGGACCAGAATGACCAAGCCGAAGATTGGGCGAGTGATGCGATTGTTATTCATTGAAGACCTCCTCCTGAAAACGCTTTTTGGCGATTTCGTTTGACTCTGTAACCGCCTTCGCTCAAGTTTGTGACAACTCACCAGCATGACAAGTTTCAATCCCTCGTGGTTGTGGAATCCACCAAGAGCTGTCGTATACACAAGGACAGGAACCCCCCGACGTCTTGGTGTCAGTCGATACTACGCCCTCCCAAATCGGGGATAAATTCAAATACTGTCATTGCAAGTTGGAGTTGATTGCCGGAGGACAACACTATTTCTGAGGTGTATTCTGATTGACACCAGTGTTTTAAAAATGATAAACTCAGGCATCCGTTGGTGCTACAGTACCATAGAAGGAGATGCCTATAGTGGCGCCTGCGTTTCTTGCGCTCAAAGGATGCAGGCGTGGGTTTTTATACCCTCACTCCAAAAAATGAAGGCACTGGGAACACAGTTCCGTGAACGATACCTGGGCCTAATATGAGTGCCTCCAACTCGCTACTTCCTCGTTACGCTATTCGCATCGTCAAGCCACCCTTCATGGTTGATCCGCCTTTCACGATTCGATATTTTCCCTCGCGGGATCATTTCCTCGCCGAGGAAGTGCAAACCTCTTCCTAAATTAAACAGCTTGCCATATTCGCTGACGAGAGGCTCATCCTCAAAGAAACCGCCGATGAAGTGTCACAAAACAAGCCCCCTGGTTGTTAGGGGCATAGATTGAAGCCCAAGCGTACGTGAATTGGGAGTAGACGATCGGTTTCCGTTGGAGAGGAAAGCTAGGCACTTAAATTCGGTAGCTTCTTGGTTAAGAGATGGAGTAAACCAGGACGCAATGGCGAGTTGGAAGCACCAGACAGCACACCTTGCCGACGGAAAGATCAAATAAGGAAATAGGAAAATGATAGACAGACGTTTATTTAGGATCCTCAGCTTCCTGAGCGCAGCGATGTTGTCGGCGGCTCTACAAGGATGCGGTCTGATCGAAGCCATTGCTGGCCCAGCTGCAGAGGGTTATTTGGAGCTTTGTGAGGTGCCAGCATTGTTGGTGACGAAGCCCGAGGACACCCTCGACGGCATCTGCAACGAAAGGGATTGCTCGCTGCGGGATGCAGTTTTTATGGCCAATGAGTGTGAGGGAGAGCAAACCATCGCGCTACCCCTTGGCAGCTATGCTTTGACAAGAACGGGTACTGGTGAGAATGGAGCGCAAACGGGTGACCTCGACATTACAGACGATCTCATCATCACAGGTGAGAACGCATATGTCTCTGGCGAACTTCACGATAGTGTGTTCCACGTCCTTGGTGAAGGGACCCGTGTTGAGATGAGCGGCGTCACCATCCAATTTGGATCTGGGGCTGGCTTGAAGCTGGACAGGGGAACGACCGTCAGGCTTGTTACTTCGGTGGTGGAGCGAAACGATGGTGGAGGGGTAAGCGTTGCCACAGGAGCCAATCTGGAAGTTATAGAAACCACGCTCAGGGAAAACATCGGTGGCGCGATTTTCAATGATGGCAACACACGTCTGATAAGGTCCACCTTGAGTTGGAATCGTCTTGGAGACAGCCCGGGTGGAGCTGCAGTCACAAACTGGATTGGGGCGACGGTATCGCTCGAGAATGTAACCGTCAGCGGCAACACAGGCGTCGAAGGTGTCCCCCAAGGCGTATTCTTTAATGCGGGAGATATAACGTTCATGAGCTCGACTGTTTTTGACAATGTTCTTCCGGCTATAAACCAAAGTTCAGATGGTTTGACGAGCTTCGAAAACACCATCGTCATCAATGACGTTGCTCGAGATTGTGTTGGGGGGGGTGTGTATGCATCAGGTGGTCATAATTTCTTCGACGACTTCAACTGCGGCTATGAAGAAGGACTCGCGGATCTGATTCATTTCCCTACCAGGGATCCTGGCATCGGCCACCTACTTGACAATGGTGGCCCGACGTTTACCCACGCCCTGCTCCCCGGCAGTCCGGCCATCGATGCGGCTAGTGACGACTGTCCTGCGACCGACCAACGCGGCGTGAGCCGGCCTTTCGGCGACGCCTGCGACATCGGCGCCTATGAGGCCGATTTCGAGACCGTCTCAGAGCCCATCCTCGCCGCAACACCGGAGGACACTCCCACCCCAACCCCCACGCCCACGGTCACCCCGACGGCCCTTGCGGCGCTCTCGATCAACTTCAACGCCGACAGCTACGCCGTTAAGGTCGGCGAGTGCACCACCCTGCGCTGGCAGGTCGAAAATGCCAACGAGGTGTCCCTCGAGGGCCAGCAAGTGAAATCCCTCGACGCGCGCCAGGTATGCCCGCAGAAAACCACATCCTACAAGCTGCTGGCGACGTCGCCCGGTGGGGAGCAAGAAGCCCGGGTGACGATTGAGGTCGAGCGGCTGCAACCGCCCGCGGCGCCGACCAAGCTGGCCATCACCGGGCGGGTGTGCACGGACACAGCCTACTCCGTGACCCTGGGGTGGAAGGATAACGCCGGGAACGAGGACGGATACAGGGTGTATCGGGAGGCGCAGTTGATCGCCACGTTGGGGAAGAACGCCACCAAGTACACAGACAACCCGCCGGGCAGCGGCCCCTATACCTACAGCGTGGAGGCCTTCAACAGTGCCGGGGCCTCAGGGCACCCGTCGGTACAGGAAGTGGGATGTCTGTATTGATGTTTTTATTGGCATGAAGGAGAAGCCGGCTTCCCGGAACCTCCGGGCATCCGGTAAGCTATAAAGTTTGCCAAGTTGAAAGAAGTCATTCAACCATTCGAAGTGATGGAGGCGAGCAATGGATATTGGAAGGATTTTGACCTTCGGTTTATGTGTCCTTTTTAGCTTGTGGGGGCTTTACTCGATCATCCAAGGGATCCGACTCTTTCAGTTGGCCGGCCAAACGAGAGCGTGGCCTTCCACGTTGGGGATAGTCAAAGAGTCCCGCGTACATAAGAGGTTTAGTGCGGGTGATAGTACAGAGTACCAGCCGCTTGTGCGTTACACGTTTTCCTATCGTGGGCAAGAATTCGAATCTGATCAGATCTTTCTCGGAGCGAAGCAGTTTTCCAGACCTTCGAAGGCCTTGCCCTACGTTCAACGCTATCCCGAAGGGCAATCCGTCACTGTCTATTACAATCCGCAAGATCCTTATCAATCCGTCCTGGAAACGGGTCATAGTTCAAGAATATATGTTGTTCTCGTTTCCGGAGTGGTCTTGATCGGAGTTGCAGTATTCATCTTCTTCCTGTTTTTGAGATCGTAGACATACCTTTCTAATCGTCTCTTCGTTTGTGTTCACGCCGAGCTGAGTACTCTCGCAGGCAAGGATGATGACAGGCATGGCGTAACATTGGAGGTGAGCAATGGATTTTGGGTTGATTCTGGCCTATGGTGCATTTGCCATTTTTGGTTTAGCAGGGGTATTGTTGATCGTGCAGGGGATCAGTCGCTTGCGGCTGGCAGCCCGAACGAGGGCATGGGCTTCTACGTTGGGCATGGTAGTAGAGTCCCGCGTAAAGCAGGATTTCATTGGGGATGCTATTAACTACCAGCCGCTTGTGCGCTACACGTTCTCCTATCGTGGGCAAGAATTTGAATCCGATCAGATCTTTATCGGATCGAAGTTCTTTACCACTCCATCGAAGGCCCTGCCCTACGTTCACCGCTATCCCGAAGGTCGATCCGTCAGGGTCTACTACGATCCCCAGGATCCTTCTCAGTCCTTCCTGGAAACGGGTCGTAGTTCTAGAATATATATCGATTTCGTTATTGGATTGGGATTAATTGGAGTTGCATTGGTAATCCTCATGGTCTTGAACGCCTGAGTTTGTCCTTCTACCTTTCTCCTCAGCCGCGTCCATGGTGTCAGGGTTCTCTCGTAGGTTGGCAGGATAATAGGCAAGGATTACGAAACTTAATGCCATCATCGGCGGGAGGAGGGTAAGCTTCAGCTGATACGTGGATCGATCCGCTACGATCTTTCCTTATACAAAAGAAGAGTCATGCGCAATATGAAGCAAGGTGAGAGAGAGAGTTCTTGGGAAAACTCAATTGTGAGAACAGATTGCACGTTTGGATCGCAGCTTATTGGATGACGTGTGAGCCTGATGATTCCTTTCTTATCATCGTGAACGTCGTTGATGAGCGATGGCATTCTCAATCGTGTTATTAGTTCGAAGACACTGTCACAAACCAGTCTTTAGGTTTGTTTAAAGAATGAAAGAGGGTCACATATGACCGAGCGGGACCCGGCTGGGGATAGCATCAACCTGGTTCGACGAGCGCAGGCGGGTGACCAAGAGGCCTTCACCGAGCTCTTCCAACGCCATCATCAACCGGTGTTGAACTATGTCTATCGCATGCTTGGAGACCGAGGGGCGGCTGAGGACATCACCCAGGACGCCTTCATCCGTGCGCACTTGCACCTCGATAGGTTGGGCCCACCTTACGACTTCAAGTCCTGGATCTACCGCATCGCCGGGAACCTGTCTCTTAATCTCCTGGAACGGGAGAAACGTCTGGTGCATGTCGACGAATTCGACGAATTCGGCAAGTCGCCTACGGAGCATCGTCCGGCTGAGGACAAGGTGCGCCGGAGGGAAGTACGGGAAGCGGTATGGAAAACGCTGGATAGCATTCCGGCACTTTATCGTCAGGTCCTGATTCTGCGTGAATTCAACCAATTCTCGTATGAGGAAATCTCCCATACCTTGCAGCGGTCGTATGACAATGTGCGACAGCTAGTGCACCGGGCGCGATTACGCTTCCAGGAAGTTCATGTTGGGCGATTGCTGTTGGTAGAGGGGCCAGCGCGGTGCGTTGAACTTGGGGATTTGATCTCCGCCTACCGGGACGATGAGCTTGGTGCAGATGAGCGCAAGGCGGTTAAGGCGCACGTTGCATCTTGCGCCGATTGCCAGGGGACGGAGAAGGACCTGCGCAAGGTTGGAGCTTTGCTGGCGGTCATCCCGCCGATCATTCCTTCCAAAGTCTGGATCGCCGAGGTTCTCAGTCAAGTCTATCAAGCTGAAAGCCCAGTACCTCAACGTTCAGTTCCTTCAGCAGATTCTGCCGTCGAAAGTGATCCGCCGATTCAGTTCACAGACCCGCATCTCCCACCTGCCCCACAGCCAGTACCGCCATCCCCAGCTCGCACACTCGACGGCCTTTTCGGGCCGCTGGTCATGGCGGCAGGTGGGGGATTGCTC
>JABAOH010123182.1_pt1 | contig 38681 bp, 43 predicted proteins | sample 7062181 | NCBI WGS metagenome assembly JABAOH01 (sample SAMN14538630, study PRJNA623070) | marine sediment metagenome | biome: marine biome [ENVO:00000428]; feature: marine pelagic biome [ENVO:01000023]; material: deep marine sediment [ENVO:00002113]; isolation source: pool of 5 deep marine... | reverse complement strand
TCACCGAAGTCCGTCCTGTGAGCGACTTCGACCGCCTGACGATCGAAGGCTTCGGCGAGGTAATCCTCGAGATCGGGCCGGCGACTTCGCTCGAGGTCGAGGCCGAAGACAACGTCATGCCGAGGCTCACCACCGAGGTGAGCAATGGGCGGCTGGTGATCGGCGTCGAGTCGCGCACCTCCTTCCAGAACGTCGCCGAGCCGATCTACCGGGTCACAGCGCCCGGCCTCAAGAACGTGACCATCAGTGGGAGCGGCACCGTGGTCGCAAGCGGATTGGATGAGGAGGAGTTCGAGGTGAACATCTCCGGCTCGGGCTCCGTGATTCCCGACGGAACCGCGGACGGCATCGACGTCGTCATCTCCGGCTCGGGCTCGTTCCTCGGCGAGGATCTGATCGGCGTCACCGGATCGATAAGCATCTCGGGAAGCGGCAGCGCTGTGGTCAACGCGTCCGAGACGCTGGACATCACCATTGGCGGCTCGGGCAGCGTTGAGTACATCGGGACGCCACGACTCACCCAGTCGATCGGGGGAACGGGGGAGATCCGTCAGCGGTAGAGCTCCGGCGGGAACCCGTAGAGAGGGGGTGCACGTTGTCCCCCCTGCCTTCCAGGAGGAACGATGCGTGCCCGAATCCGCCGCGCCGCCACGCTCGGCGCCATAGCGGCCTCGATCGTCGCTGCCTGTGGCGACGATGCAGCCAGCAACGCGGCTGCCGCCACGACCGTCAGCACCATCCACGCCGACACGACGATCGCCGCCGCCGCGCCGACGACGACGGCGACCCCACCCACGACCGCGGCTCCGCCCACCACGGAGACTCCCATGGACGATGGGACGGGCTGCGGGGCAGTGGCGCTGCGGCTCGACGTCGCCGCCCTGCCTGAGTTGGCCGGGGGCGCTCACTACGAGGCTTGGGCGATCATCGAGGAGATGCGCGTCTCGACCGGCAAGTTCCTCGTCGAGAATGGCACCGCGGTCTCCTTCGACGGGGCTCCGGTGGAGTGCTTCAACGTCGACGGACTGGAAACGGCGACCCAGTTGGTGATCACAATCGAACCCCGGGGGGACACCGACGTCGTTCCCGCCGACACACATCTCGTTGCGGGGGATGTGATCAACAAGGGGGCCACCCTCACCGTCGACCACCCCGCAGCGTTGGGAACCGACTTCTCCGATGCAGCCGGCACCTTCCTGCTGGCGACGCCCACCGACGGCAACAACACCAACGAACTGAGCGGTATCTGGTTCCTCGAGGTGCCCGGGCCTAATCCGAGCCTCGTGCTACCACAACTGCCCCCCGGCTGGGTCTATGAGGGCTGGGCTGTGATCGACGGCGTGCCGGTCACTTCGGGCACGTTTCTGCAAGCCACCGGCTTCGACGACTTCGACGGATTCAGCGGCGACCAAGGCGGTCCGCCCTTCCCCGGCGAGGACTACCTGAAGAACGCACCACCCGGTTTGACGTTTCCGACCGACCTGACCGGAGCCACGGTCGTCGTCTCCGTCGAGCCCAGCCCCGATGACTCCCCGGCTCCTTTTGCCATCAAGCCCCTCACCGGCAATGCCGACGACCCCGCGGCCGACCACGTGAGCTACCGGCTGGAGAACGCAATCACCGAGCTTCCCACCGTGACCGCGGTGATCGGCTAGGCCCCCCTCCCTCGGTCGCTCCGCTCCCACGGGACTCCCCCCTACCGGGGGGAGAAAACGCCCCCCTCCCCCCGGGCGCTCCGCTCCCACGGGACTCCCCCCTACGGGGGGAGAAACATCCGCCGTCGCCGACTCGCTGCCGGTTGCCCGCGGCCCACACCCCGAGGTGTACGTTCCCCGGGTGAGCAGCCCCCGCCTTGCCACGACTGCGCTCTTGCTGGCGAGTGCCTATATCGCCGCGCAGATGCTCGCCGACATCACCAGCCTGAAGATCACCGAGGTTGCCGGGTTCTCCATGGACGCCGGGACGCTCGTCTACCCCTTCACCTTCACCCTGCGGGATCTGGTGCATCGCGTCGCCGGGGTGAAGATCGCCAGGGCCCTGATCATCGCTGCCGCGCTGATCAACCTCGCCATGGCCGGCCTCTTCTGGGTCGTCGAGGCCCTCCCCGCGGCGCCTGGTGTCGGGCCGCAGACGGAGATGTTCGGCGCCGTCCTGGCCCCGGTGTGGCGGATCGTCTTCGCTTCGATCATCGCCGAGGTCGTCTCCGAGTTGATCGACACCGAGGTGTACCGACGTTGGGCGGCACGATTCGGGGAATCCCTTCTCTGGGGCCGGGTGCTGGCCTCGAATTCGGTCGCCATCCCCATCGACTCGGCGCTGTTCGTCGTCATCGCCTTTGTCGGCGTGGTCCCGGGGGCGGAGGTAGGGGAGATCTTCCTGACCAACGTCGTCGTCAAGGGCTTGGTGACGCTCGTCTCGATTCCGTGGATCTACGCGGTGCGCGGGCGGGCTACACGAGTCGCCCAATAGGTACCGGGTACGCTCGCGGCGACTGCCGACAGGAGGGGTGCATGGGGCAGATCGACACGGTTGCAGGGCTTCGCAGCCTCATTCCCGAGCCACATCCACTCAATGCGGCCAAGGTGATCGACCACATCGACGATCACGCGGCGCGATTCATCGCGATGTCTCCTTTCCTCTGCGTTGCGACCAGCGATGCCGCGGGACGCATGGGTGAATACGAATAGCGATATCGGCGATCGTCGAACAGCTTTCGCCTCCAATTGAGTGGGCCTTGTCCCCTGGCCCGAGTCCGGTAGGAGGTGATATGAGAACCCTGTGGCGAGAGGCGCGCGTTCGCCGTCCGGCCACAAGGAGGTACCCATGCTGAGGCACCACCACCGCGGCTGGGCCCGGGTCAGGGAGTCGCTGCGGCGGGAGCGCCACGTCCAAGATCTGCTCAACAGGTCCCGCTCCTGCCGGCTCACCAAGAGAGCCTCCTTGTCCGGCAGGGCTCGGATCGTGTGGCGGCGCACCGAGCGACCCATCCGCGGTGTGGAACAGACGATCCTCACCCTTGACGCTGCAGCCCCCGACTTCTGGACCCAGCTGCACGCTTGTGAGGGGCGACTCGCCGATCTATACCGGGACGCCGGGATCACCTTCTCGGCTGAGGCCGCCTAGGCCAGTGACCGGGAGGCCATGGCCGAGAGCTTGTCGATGCCCTTGCGGGCCGGAGCCGAATAGGTGCCCGTTCCGGAATGCAGCCCTCCGGGAGCGCCGCAGAACAGATCCACCGCGCCGATGAGCGGGTCCGAGCCCTTGGGGCAAATGTCTGCGGGAGGCGGCCCATCACCGCAATCGCCGGTGGGTAGATAGAGCCGGGCCGTCGGCTCCACGCCGGCGAGAACGACCGTCGCTGTGACCGTCCCGTCTACCACGAAGCTCACCTCGAGATCCTCCTTTCCGCCCAGCCGCAGAGGGGGAAGGACATCTCGGCTCGCTTCCCGGGCCTGTGGTGGAAACCGGAGCCGATCGCGGCCCGGCGTGAAGTCGGTGATGACGTCACGGTGGGTGATCTCGAGGTGGATGGCGAAGAAGTCGCAGCCGGAACCGCCGGTGAGAACGTCATCGCCGGGACCACCGATCAGAGCGTCCGAGCCGGGGCCACCGCTGAGCCGGTCGTCTCCGGGCCCGCCGTATAGGGCGTCGTTGCCGGCACCACCGTGCAATTCCGATTCCTCAAAGGTGCCGAAGACGAGGTCGGTGCCGGGCGATCCAAAGTAGAGGTCCGCGGTGAGCAACGGCCGCTCACACAGATCGCCCTCGCCGTCGGAGTCGATATCAAACTGGAGCGGATTCGCAGAGCCAACGCAGTTGTCCTCGTCGTCTTCGACCTTGTCACTGTCGCCGTCCGAGTAGGCGAGTGTCACCGAAGTCGACGAGATCGAGAGCGCAGCAACCATCGCGATGACGCTGCCGAGATACCGTGCCGGAAAGATCTTCACACTGGCGAGCGACGATAGGTGTCAGCAGCTGACGAAGGCGCCTGTGCCGGTGCCGAAGCCGCTGACAGCCGCCTCCGGGGCGGGCGGGTTAGTCGGCGGGTTCACGAACCTCCCGTCGTTGTATGAGAGATCGACCATCGAGAAGAAGGCGCCGTAGCTGGGATCGAACTCAGCGCCCGCCGCCTCGAAGTCCGACCAGGTCCACGTGGACCTGATGCCGCCGGCGATGAGAAGGTTGGTGGGCAAGTCACCCAGATCGTCGACTTCCCAGCCGTCCAGCTGCCTGAACCCGTCCCTATCGGTGAAGATCGCAGTGAATCCCCGCCAGGTCGCCTTCAGCCAATCGTGGCCGTCGCATCCGTCCACATACCACCCCGTGGTGCCGTCGGGGGAGCCCAGCAAGTCGAAGAGATCGCCGTACGCGGGGTCGGCAGGAGCGCCGAACTCGACACCACCGATTCCGTCTCGCGAGGCGAGGATCAGGTTGGAGGTACCAGAGATCACGTCGGCGATCAGCCCCAGCGTCTGCGGACCGGCCTTGCCGTCGACGGTGAGCAGATAGTCCGTTTGGAAGCTCGACACCGCTCCGGCGGTCTGCGGACCGTATTTGCCGTCGATGGTCCCGCTCAGGTAGCCGAGAGCTGCGAGGTCGTTTTGCAGCGCTTCCACCGCTTCCCCTTCGTCGCCCGGCCGCAGGATGCCGTCATCCGACACGGTCGTGCATTCGAGGGGGTCGGCGATCGTGCACTCGATCTCCCCCTCGTAGGCGAGGTCGAAGCCGGCCGTGTAGTCGAATACCGACACCGCGGCGCTGAAGCGGCGCGACGCCCAGTCGAACACGGAGACCTCCGTCTCCACCGCCACCGGTCCGTCGGGAGCGATGGCGTCGTAGTCCGTGGTGAGGAGCAGGGCCGCTTCGACGGAGGCCCCGTCGATGACCGCCGTCGCCACCCACCCGCTTGGATCACGCGTGTAGAGCACTATGGCGAGAGGGACGATGTCCGCCGTGTAGTTGTCGACCCATGCCTCCAGGAGGAGTTGGTTGCCACTGAGTCCGGTGATCGCAGGCGGAGGCTCAATCGCAGCCAACCCGAGCAGGTCGAGCCCCGGTCCCGAACCCATGATCGAGTCACGAGAGACGAGCACGTGTCTTTCGTCGTGCCACTCCATGGCGTAGAAGCCGGTGTCCATGAACGGGTCCTCGAACAGATGACCCGAGTAGTCGGCCAGGGTGCCGGTGACCTCGTCGGGTAGATCGGCGCCGAGCGTCTCGTCGGGACCGCCTGAGGTAGTCGTGGTCGCCGCAACCGTCGTCGGCGGCGCGGCGACTGTTGTAGCAGTGATAGCGGGGTCGACTCCCGAGTTGTCGCCACAGGCGGCGGCGAAGAGCAGGAAGACGCTGAGCAGCGCGATACGACGTGAGGCCGTCATGGTGGAACCCTCCGTCTCGGGCTTCGCTCGGTTCGAAGTTAGCAAAGGGTGTCGGCGGTCCTAGGTCTTCAACGCCGGACGGCAGATCGATGCTCCGCCACCGCGGCTGCCAGGCTCGGATAGTCGGGGTCTATCTCGTACGCGTAGCCGTCCCACCATCCGTCCCGCTCGGGAACGAAGCGGCGCACCGGGGACATCTCGGTGCTCAGCGCTAACGCCTTCATCTCGCGTTCCACCTCACGGGCCCGCGTCGTCGCCGCCGCGGCAGCGACCGGCGCAAGTACCCGCATGGAGACCCTCTGCCCGTAGCGCAGAGTGGCTGCATACGGGTGTTCCCACACGCGGTGAGTACCGGTGACAACGACGGGAAGAACCGGCCTATCGAAATGCTCGGCCAGGCGAAAGGCGCCCGGCAAGAACGAGGTTTCGATGCCCAGGATCGACCCCTGCGGGAAGACCACGAGGCTTTCCCCGCGCCCGAAGGTTGCCTCCGCCTCGCGGTAGAGGTGGCGCAAGGCCCCGACTGCCGAGCGATTCGGGATCATCACGTGGCCCGCCCGGCGCAGGTATCGCCCCAGATGGGGCCACTCGAAAAGTTCATCGCGCACGGTGAATCGAAGATCGAGTGGAAGCCCGAGGAGAAGGACGGCGTCGACGAAGCCTTCATGCAGCGCCACCACCACGTATCGCTCCGTCGGATCGATGTTGTTGGACCCTGCAGCATCGACCTGGAGCCGAAGAAACCTTCGGGTCGCCGTGGCCCACCGCCGCTCCGCAGCATGACGGGCCGTCCGCCACGGGCCTAATGCGGTGAGCAGGAACCCGGCACCTCCAATCAAGGTGGCCGATCCCACGGCCGTACGCAGCGGGTGGCTCGGAGAATGGAACCGAGGTCTCGCCATGCCGCCAGTGTGGAGCGACTCGGGCACTAAGGGCCGTCACGGCGACTACCTGCGCAAGCCGGTCGACAGGACTGGTAGCGCCGTAGTCTCGGTCCGGGCCGGGGAAGTAAGGACCAGAGAGTGAGACAAAACGGCCGCCTGCGGCAGGGCGCTGCGAGCGCCGCTCTGCTCCTCTTCGTGCTCGTTGCCTGCAAGGGTTCTGACACATCTCAATTCGGCGCACCCACTACGACCAGCACCCCCACCACCGCGCCGCTCACCACGGCGCCTCCGCCGACGACCACCACGTCTTCGACAACGAGCACCTCCACCACCACGACTACGACAACGCTCGCGACCACGACCACCACGACTCTTGGTGCAGGACTCCAACCGGCGCGGGCCTGCAAGCTCCCTGAGCTGGCCGCGCGCGGAGACGTCGGGCTGGGATTCCCGCGCTATGCCGACCGCATTCCCAGCACCGGGACCGTCAACGGCGTGGTCCTCTTCGCCGATTTCCCCGACGTGCCCGCGACGCAGTCCCCCGAGGCGGTGCTCTCGATCATCTCCCCCGAGGCTGAGAGCTTCTTCGAGACCGTTTCCTACGGTCGGCTGCACTTGCGCCTCGAGCCCCACCTGGAGTGGCTCAGGCTGAGCGGGAACGCAAGCAGCTACGAATTCGGCCTCTCCGACTATTACGGATTGCGGGCTCACGTCCAGGAGGCCATGGACCTCGCCGACGATGCCGTCGACTTCACCGGCTTCGATCTCGTCGTCCTGCTCAACAACCCGGACGCGGTGGCACTCCCTTTCGGACCAACGCTGACGGGATTTCGCGGTGCCGACGGAAGCGTTTCAGCAGACGGATTCGACATCCGCAACGGCGTCGTCTCCGGCTTCGACCTCACCTACTGGGGTTACCTCTGGCTCAACCACGAGATGGGTCATTCGATGGGTCTCGTCGACCTGTATTCGTCGGCGGATGGGCTGCCGGCGTTCACCGGTCCCTTCAGCCTCATGAACGACATCGAGGGTGACGCTCCCGAACTCTTTGCGTACGAGCGCTGGCTGCTGCGTTGGCTCGACGACGACCAGATCGCCTGCCAGTCCGACGCCGACCGTACGACCGAACTGACGGCAATCGAGCTGCCGGGGGGCATGAAGGCGGTGTTGGTGCAGGTGAGCCCGTCCCAGGTCGTCGCGGTGGAGAGTCGACGAGCCTTGGGGTACGACGGCCGTCTCGCTCGGCCGGGAGCCCTCGTGTACACGGTCGACACCGCGATCGAGTCCGGCTTCGGCCCGATCATCGTCGCCAACGGCGAACGCACCCTTCTGCCCGGTGAAGTGGTGACGGTCGAAGGCGTCACGGTGGAAGTGGTGGCGGCAACCGAAACGACCGACACGGTCCGGGTGACGGTGGTGGAGTAGCAGCGCCGCCGCGGTGGCCTAGACGAGTCGAACGAACGCGTAGACGCCCTCGAAGAACCCGAAGGCAGGCCACATGCCCCAGATGATCACCCAGTACGAAGCGCTCCGACGGCGGATGCCCAAATCACGATCCCAGATGAAGAACTGAACTGCCGTGTACCAAAACGGAACCGACGCGGCGATGGCGAGGAGGAACCCCCAACGCTCTCCCAGCAGCATTCCGATGCTGGCCGCCACCTGAAGCGGCGCCCAGAACACGGCGTCGGCCCAGGCAAAGCCCTGGTTGAAGGCGAAGTAGGCCTTCGGATCGGTCACGGAGGGATCACCGCCATAGACGTTGCGTACCGTCCACTCCGCTCGGGGCCGAAGCACCGCCACCCATTGCAGCGCGCCAAGCAGGCCTATGAGCAGCAGTCCGGCCAGTGCCACGATCCAAGTCAGCACCGTTACTTCCACGTGAGCCTCCTCATGCCGGCAGCGCTCGAATGGCTGCGACCGCGGTCGCGAGGCCAACGATTCCCCAGAGCGGGAGCATTACGTAGGCCGCGCCCAGTTCCGGGCGGGTGCCAGCGCGAAGGCCGCGTCGGCCCATCTCGAGCCGGGCCACGATGCCGCGGCCACCGAAGTACGCGTAGACGGCCCCTCCGGTCATACCCAGGTAGGGCCACCACGAGACATTGAAGATCAATCCAAGGCCTGCCGACGGCAGAGTCCACAGGGTGAGAGTGTCCCACAGCGCCTCGCCGCGTACGTCGGCCCAAAAGGCCGGTTCGACCGAAGCCTCGGTCTCAGTGAGGCCCCATCGGGCCGCTACTCCCGGTGCAAGCCAAGAGACCGCCTGACCTCCCCATGCCAACAGGCCCAACACCAGGATCACGACTCCCCATGTCACTCCCATGCGGCACCTCCCAGATGCCGCCATGCTCGGAGGTCAGAGGCCTCGCGCATAGGGCCCTACGACCCCCACACTCGTCCACGCGGCCGGGCGACCGTCCTGGATCGTCCATCCGGACTCGCCGTTTTGCGGCCGGGAGTCGGGACGAGTAGAACAACCCGCACATGGGTGGAAACGTCGCTGTCATCGGAGTCGGCTACACGGCCATCCGCCAAGCCACCCCAGAGGCCTCCTACCGGGAGTTGGTCTTCGAAGCTGCCCAGAAGGCCTACGCCGACGCCGGGGTGGAGCACACCGACATCGAATCGGCGGTGTGCTGTGAGGAGGACTTCTTCGAGGGGATCTCGATCAGCGACGAGTACACGCCAGACCAACTGGGAGTGGTTCTGCGACCGGTGGAAACGGTCACCGGCGACGGACTCCACGGCCTGGGCGTGGCCGCCATGCAGATCCAGACCGGTGCCATCGACCTGGCGGTGGTGGAGGCTCATAGCAAGGCATCCAACATCCTCACCTTTGACCACATTCAGGCGTACGCGCTCGACCCGGTGTGGACCCGCCCGCTCGGATTCCATCCCGATTTCGTGGCGGGCCTCGAGATGAACGCCTTCCTCCAAACCTCCTCGGTCACTGCGTCTGACTGTGACGCCATCGTCGCTCGCAATCGTGCCAGCGCCCTATCCAACCCCGTCGCCGCCTACTCGGCCCGCATCACCGCCGACGACGTGGCCCACTCCCCTCACACGTTCGCCCCACTGCGGGACATGCACCAAGCCCGGCTCGCCGACGGCGCCGTCGTACTCGTCCTCGCATCCGAGGAGCGCGCTGCCGCCGCGGCCCACCCCGTATGGATCCGCGGCACCGGCTGGGCCAACGAGAGCCCCACTCTGGAGTCACGGACGTGGAGTGAGGACGCCGCCACGGCGAAGGCCGCCGCCATCGCCTACCGAGAGGCAGGCATCGATGATCCCAACGAGATCGAACTCTTCGAAGTAGACGACCTCTACGCCTACCGGCAGCCGATGTCACTGGCGGCATTGGGAGTCACGGCCGCCAACGGCTCCGTCAACCCATCGGGCGGCAGCCTCGGTATGGGCCACACACTGGATGCGGTAGGTCTCTACCGGGCGGCCATGTGTGTCGATGCCATCCGTGCCGGCCGGGGTGTGACGGCGCTGGCGCACTCGTGGCGGGGCGTGCCTACCACGAGCGTCGCCGTCGCCGTCTTCGGAGGCGAGCATGGGTGAACGGGTCGCCGTGGTCGGGGCGGGCATGACCAGTTTCGTGAGGCGCGCCCAAGAGACGCCCCCTGAGCTGAGTTGGGCGGCCGCCAGCGCAGCCCTCGACAGCGCCGGCCTCACGCTGGACGACATCGACTGCGTCATCCACGGCACCGCCCCCGATGCCTTCGACGGGGTCCACATGAAGGGTGAGTACCTGGCGGCCGGCAGCGGCGGATGGGGCAAGCCCTACACCCGCTGCTACGTCGGGGGCGGCACAGGTGTCTTCGCCCCAATCCATGCCTGGATGCACCTCGCCAGCGGCAAGTTCCGTACCGCCCTCGTGGTCTGCGAGGAGAAGATGTCCACCTGCCAGCCGCATCCCCAGGCGGCCTTCATCACGATCTTCGACCACACCACCGAGCGAGCCCTCGGGCCCAACCTGTTGTGGATCTTCGCCCTGGAGCAGCAGCGCTACATGGCCGTCCACGGCATCAGCAACGAAGAGATAGCCCAAGTGAGTGTGAAGAACAAGCGCAACGCCCTGGACCACCCGTCCGCACAGCTGGCCGAGGAGCTGACGGTGGAACAGGTCCTCGAATCCGAGGTCCTGGCCGATCCGGTCCACCGGCTGATGGTGAGCCCCACCAGCGACGGAGCCTCTGCCGTGGTGATGGCCACTGAAGATGCCGCTCGTGGCATCACCGACCAACCGGTGTGGGTGGAGGGTGTGGGATGGGCCCTCGACACCGCCTTCTGGACCAACCGCGACCTCTACTACCCCCGCTACGTCGAGAAAGCAGCGTGGATGGCATACGAGATGGCCGGCATCGACAAGCCCGCCACACAGATCGATTTCGCCGAGCCCTACGACCCCTTCGCCTACAAGGAGCTGCATCACCTCGAAGGCCTGCAGCTCGCTCCGAAGGGGAAGGCGCCCAAGCTTCTGGCCGAGGGCCATTTCGACAGGGACGGGAAGCTGCCGTCGGTGCCCTCGGGAGGGCTACTAGGGGTGGGCAACCCGATCGCCGCCGCCGGGATGATGAAGATCTGTGAGCTGTTCTGGCAGTTGCGAGGCGAGGCCGGAGCCCGCCAGATTGCGGGCACTCCCCATCGGGGCGTGGCTCAGGCGTGGGGTGACCTGATGCAGGTCGGGACGGTCGTGGTGATGGGGAACTGATGGAGCCGAAGCTGGGCACCCCGCTCTCATCCGAGGAGTTCTACTCCGGTCGCTTCACCCAGGAGTACCGGCCTCGGGCGGAGTACGCCTGGGACACCGGGCCCGCCATAGGCCGCTATCTCGAGGAACTGAGGAACGGCCGGCTGGTCGGCCGCCATTGCCGCGTCTGTGAGCGCACATTCATCCCGCCCCGCTCGTTTTGCGAGCTGTGCTTCCGGCCGGCCGACGAGTGGGTGGTGCTCTCAGACACCGGCACCGTCAACACGTTCTCGCTCTGCTACATCACCTGGGACATGGTGCAACTGACCGATCCGCAGATCCCGGCCGTCATCGAGATAGACGGGGCCAGTCCGGGGCACGGCATCCTCCATCTCCTCGGCGACGTGGATCCCCAGGAAGTCGCGGTCGGCATGAAGGTGCGGGCGGTGTGGAAGCCGGAGCCAGAGCGGGCAGGGGCAATAACCGACATATTGCACTGGGTGCCTCTGCGATGAGGGTGCCCGCAAACCGAGGACTCTCGGCCTGGGAGGGATCGATCCCGGTCGGTTCGCTCTACACCGCCGGCCTGGCTGGACGCCGCTTTCTCGAGGCTCTCCAGGACCCGGGTGAGGTGCTCGGCACCCGTTGCCGCCAATGCGAAAAGGTATACGTCCCGGCCGCCCTCTTCTGTGAATCGTGCTTCCAGGAGCTGACGGACTACGTGCCGGTGGGCCCGGAGGGCGACGTCGTCACCTTCACCGTTTGCCACCGCGACCTGGACGGCAGCGCGCTGGACCCACCCGGAGTCGCCGTCGCCGTCAGGCTGGACGGCGCCACTTCAGTCCTCGTCCACCGCGGCCTGGGCGACCCGGCCTCGTGGGGGATGGGGGCCCGGGCCCGGGTGAAGCTGGCTGAGGACATGACCGGCTCCATCCTGGACATAGAGGGCTTCGAACCCGCCTGAGTCGGTCGGCCACGCGCCGGATCCGCGACGAGGCCGCCACCGGGGCGGTTATGCCGGCGATGGTAACCCGACGCCAACCGACCCCCCTCCCCTCCGTCGCTCCGCTCCCGAGGGACGATCTAGCTGCGGCGTTTCCTCCCCCTCAGGGAGAGGTGGCAGCGCCGCAGGCGCTGACGGAGGGGGTCGGTCCCCTTCAGCCTCCCAGCGCCTCTGCTGCGGCCACCGCCTGCTCCAGGTCGAGGGCGCTCTCCAGGCGGTATGAAATGCCGTCTTTCTCCCAAAGCAGGGTGTTCCCGACCAGCCGTAGCGACTCGACCACCACCTCGCCGCTTGGGTCCAGGTACGCGAAGCTGTGCGCTTCGCCGTGGACCCAATAGGCCGCGACGTCGCTCACCTCTACGATCTCGACCGTCGTTTCCGTGCCCACAGATTTTTCGATCACCGGGCCGTCGAGCGACCCGTCGAACAGGGTGAAGAGGGCTCCGATCCCGGTCTCGTCCACCTCGGGAAGCCCCAGCCGCGGCAGCCAGACCAACGTCACCGCATCCGGCTCGCTCTGGACGAACGCCTCGTCGGGAACCCCCAACGGCGACTCTCGCCAGCCGGCGTCTTCGATGGGAACCGCCACCCCTAGATCCCCCAGTGACCGTTCGAGACCCTCGAGGCCTTCCTCCACTTCGACGATGCGTACGGCCCCGATCCCGAGCCAGTCGGCAACCGCCTCCCGCGCCGGCGTCACAAGAGTCAACACCGCGGCCACGGCAACCAGCGCGAGTGCTGCCGCCCAGCGCAATCGAAACACGGGGTGCCGCGCCGGTTGGGGCTCTCGAATCCGGGCGAAGGCGGGATCCAGGTCCGGCAGCGGCGGGTACTCGATGGAAAGCGCGGCGAGGACGCCGGTGACGCTGCGCTCGGTCATCGCCAGTCACCTCCGAGCGATTCGCGCAGGCGCGTCAGGCCACGCGACACTCGCGATTTGACCGTCCCCGGCCGGACTCCCAACGCCGCAGCAGTCTCCGCCTCGCTGAGACCGAGCAGATGGCGCAAAGCCACCGCGCGTCGCAGCTTCTCGGGAAGCGCTTCGAGGTGGCGCAACACCTCCACGCCTTCCTCGGCGGCAAGCGCTTCCTCTTCGGGACCGGGCAACGGTGGATCGCTCTCCAGGCGGAGGCGCATCGCCTCCCGGCGCACTCTGGAGCGTGCCCGGTTGCGAGCTTCGTTGGCGACGATCGCCACAAACCAGGGCCGGAAGGCTCGGGCGGAGTCGAACCGATCGAAGGCGTAGAAGGCCTTCACGGTCCCGTCCTGGAGGGCGTCGTCGGCGTCGGCAGAGGAACGCGTGATGAGGTAGGCGACCCTGTGGGCGACGGCGGCATGGCGATGCACGAGCAAGGCGAAGGCGACCTGGTCGCCCTCCCTCGCTCGATCGGCGAGTGTCGCATCACCGTCGACCCGCCGTGACCGGCCCGAAGCGTCGCTCGTCACACCATCCGACTGTTACGCCTCCTCATGATGCCCGACAGGACCGCTGCCGCGCCCGTCACAGCCGCGACCAGCCAGATCGAGCCGAAACCAGCCGACGGGATCGCCACCCCCTTCTCCCGCACCGCGGTGGCGGTCGAGACCGTGAGGCCGACGGTGGAGATCGGGGACGTGAACCCGCGCACGGCAACCGGCGACGCCGTCTCGTCGAAGACGGCCAGGTCGAAGCCCACCGCCAACAGCGCCTCGTCGATGTCGTTGGCGATCGGGAACCAGGTGTCTCTCATCACCTCGTCGATGAACACCTGACCCCCGGGGATGTGAGCCACCGGGCCACCCCGCGCCGAGGGGTACAGGTATTGGACCACCGGGATGTCCCGATTGGGACCGATGAACAGCCACACCGCTTCGATGCGAGGGCCCAGAGCGCCATCGGGTCGCGGGATCCACGGACCGTCGAGCCTGGCCCCGTAGTCGAACCACATCCCGTTGTACAGGTTTGCGGCCTCGATGAGGTCGGAGATGACCGAGTTCGTCTTGTAGTCGCCTTCACCGGTGTAGGTGACCTCCTGGCCCCCTCCGGTCAGCGTCACCTGATATGCCCCCTTGGCAAATGCAGGTATGGCGAGGGCCAGCACGAACACGACGACGGACGACACGACGATGCGCCTCACGGCTCGACTCCTAGGTTGCGTGCCTCCTTTACACCGCCCGGCGTCGACGGGTTCCCTCGGCGGGGATACGGGCTGAAGCGATACGATCGTTGCTCGTGGCGACGCTGACCGACGAGCAGGGAGCCTTCGCCCGCCGCTGCCACATCGCGGTGCTGGCGGCCTGCGACGCCGCCGGCCGCTCCCGGGCGCTGCCGGTCTGGTACGCGGTCGAGGGTTCTGCCATCGTGATCGTTGCCAAGCGCGACTCGGAACTGCATCGGCTGGCAGCGGCACAACCCCAGGTTTCACTGGTTATTGCCGCTGGAACGCATCCCCACCCCACCCTGACGATCCAGGCCAGGGTGTGCGTCTCCGGCGACGGCGTGGCCCTCACCCGCTCCCGCATCGCGGCGCGCTACCTGGCCGAGCCCGACTTGACCACCCACCTGGAGGCGCGTGGAGAGCGCGACTGGCAGGTGATCCGGCTCGAGCCGCGCTCCGCGATCTCTTCCGACGCGGGGGACTTCGCCAAGTAGCCTCCCCGCCGGGAGGTGCGGCGATGAGAGCACACGCCATCCGCATAGCCGAGGCCGGCGGCCCCGAGGTGCTGCAGTGGGGTGAGGTCGAGGTCCCCGAACCGGGAGAGGACGAGGCGCTGGTGAAGGTGGCCGCCGCCGGGGTCAACTTCATCGACACCTACCACCGCACCGGCCTCTACCCGGTGGAGTACCCGTTCACCCCCGGGGTGGAGGGAGCGGGGACCATCGAGCGCATTGCCGGCGAGTCCGACCTGGCGCCGGGAGACCGGGTGGCGTGGACGATGGTGCTCGGCACCTACGCCGAGTACGCAGTCGTCGGCCTCGACAGCCTGATCAAGATCCCCGACGGGGTCGCCACTGACGTGGCCTCCTCGGTGATGTTGCAGGGGACAACAGCCCACTATCTGGCCCACGACACCTTTCCCCTCTCCGACGGGGCCACCTGCCTGATCCACGCCGGGGCCGGCGGTGTGGGCCACCTCCTCATCCAGATCGCCAAGGACCTCGGCGCCACCGTGTTCGCCACCGTGGGGTCGGCGGAGAAGGCCGAGGTGGCGCGGCGGGTCGGCGCCGACCACGTCATCGACTATTCGGTGGCCGACTTTGCCGCCGACGTGGAGCGGATCGCCGGGCCCCGTCCCCTCGACGTGGTCTACGACGGGGTGGGAGCGGCGACCCTCGACGCAGGGCTCGGGCTGCTCCGCCCCCGGGGCACGATGGTGACCTTCGGCAACGCCAGCGGGGCTCCCCCGCCGGTCGCACCATTAGAGCTGATGCGTCACGGGTCTCTCTACCTGACCCGGCCCACCCTCGGCGACTACACCTCCAGCCGAACCGACCTGGAGCGTCGGACTACCGACATCTTCTCCCACCTACAGCGCGGCTTGGAGGTGGTCATCGGGACCCGACTCCCGCTCGCACAGGCCGCCGACGCCCACCGCGCCCTCGAGGGCCGGGGCACCATCGGGAAGGTCCTGCTCGAGGCATAGATGCGCTCAGCTCGGCGTTCCCCGGAAGTAGGAGGTATGCGATGACCGACTTCACCCTCACCGATCAGAGCGGCATTCCGTGGACCCTGGCGGAGCATCGCGACGCCGCGGTGGTGCTGGTCTTCTTGCGCGGCGACTGGTGACCGTACTGCAACGGCCAGCTGGTCAGCCTGGCAACCCACCACGATGAGATCCTTGACGCTGGGGCCCGGGTGGTGGGCATCACCATCGACACCCCCGAGCAGAATGCGGCGCTGATCGAGAAGCTCGATCTCCCTTTCCCGATCCTCAGCGATCCCGACCGCAGCGGCGCCATCACCGCCTTCGGCGTGGCCGATCCCGTGGACGAGCGCAGCATCGCCCGGCCGGCCATCGTGGTGATCACCCCCGAGGGCATCGAGGCCCATCGTCAAAAGGCGCGCGACTTCGCCGACCGCGCTACCGAGGACGAGGTGCTGGAGCAGGTTCGGGCTCTCGGACTGCCTCCCGCGACCCAGGAGCCTCCCGTCCTGGGCCGGGCTGAGCCGGGGCCGCGGGCGATGCCCTTCGAGCACCTTCACCCCTACTTCCGCGGAGCCCGCTTCGCGGTGGTCGCCTTGAGCCGGCGCCACCCCGAGATCTCCGAGGAGGATGCAGCGCGCTACATCGCCCAGATGGACCGCTACGCGGAGAACGTTGTTGACCTCTTCCGGCGCAAGCGAGCCGCCGCCGAGGATTCCTAACCTTTCACCGCCCCCATCGTGAAGCCGGTGACGAACCGGTCGAGGAAGAAATTGAAGGCGAGGGCTATCGGGACGGCGACGATGATGGCGGCAGCCTGAAGCGACTGCCAGAAGAAGACGTCGCCCCGGACCAGTTCGGTGGGCACCCCTACCGCGATCGTCTTTACCGCGCTGGCCTTGTTGAAGGTGAGGGCGTAGATGAACTCGTGGCTGGCCAAGGTGAAGGCGAACACCACGACCGCAACGATCCCGGGAAACATGAGCGGCATCACGGCGCGGGTCACCGCCCCGATCCGGCTGTATCCGTCAACCTGGGCCTGCTCCTCGATCTCGGGCGGGATGCCTTTGAAGAATCCCATGAGCAGCCACACCGAAATCGGGATCGTGATGGTGGGATAGACGAGGATCAGCGACCACAGCGACTCCTGCAGGCTGAGCGTCACCACGACCCGCGACATGGGGAGAAAGAGCAGGGTCGGGGGGATGAGATACACCAGGAAGATGGCGATGCCGAGCCGCTCACCCCATTGGCGGACTAGCCGGGCCAGGGCGTACGCCGCCGGCAGGCTGATGAGAAGCGTGATGACCACGACCGCCCCACCGACAACGATCGTGTTCTTGACGAAGGTGAGGAAGTTGGTGTCGGCCAACAGAAGGCGCACGTGCTCGAGGGTGGGGCCCAGATTGAAGAAGAAGGGGCTGTTGTCCTTGACGTAGAGGTCCTGGTTCTGCTTGAAGGCGACGATCGCCGCCCAGAAGAAGGGAACTGCCGCCAGCAGGGCCGCACCGATGGCCACCAGGTATAGACCGGTGCGACCCCCGATGCGCTTGCGCCGCGCCCGGCGCCGCTCCCGCTCGATGTCGACTATGCCCATCAGAGCACCTCCGAGCGCCGGGCTAGCCGCAGGATGATTGCGGTAAGGAAGACGAGCACCGGCAACAGGAACAGAGCGATGGCGGCACCCTGAGACAGGGCTCCTCCCTCGATGCCCTTGAGGAAGGAATACGTGGATAACACATGGGTGCTGTTGGTGGGCCCGCCCCTGGTCAACACCCAGACCACCGACATGTCGGTGATCGTGAGGATCACCCCGAAGAGCACTGCAACGGCAATGATGGGAGCCATCAGCGGGATCGTTACCTGGAACAGCTTGCGCCAGAACCCGGCGCCGTCAACTTGAACTGCGTCGTTGATCTCCTGGGGGATGGCGGAAAGGCCCGCCATCATGATGACCGCCGCCAGGGGCACGATCCGCCAGGTGTGTACCGCGATGACAGACCCCATCGCCAGGCCCGGCTTGCCCAGATAGAAGAGGTTCTCCGACTCGATCAGGCCCAGGTTGCGGAGCACCCAGTCGATCGGGCTGAAGATCGAGTCGAGCGTCCAAAGCCACATGATCGTTGCCAGCGATATGGGCGTCGTCCAGGGCAGCAGCACTAGGAAGCGGACGAACCACTTTCCCTTGAAGTCGGCAATGAGCACCATGGCCAACGCCTTGGCCAGCACCACGACGAGCAGGTTGGAGACGAAGGCGAATACGAACGTGTTGCGCAGCGAGCGCAGGAACACCGGGTCTTCGAGGATCCGCCGGAAGTTCTCCATGCCGACGAAGTCGAGGCCGCGCGACCCGGTGGTGACGTCGGTCACGGAGAAGACGATGGCCAGCACGAACGGGATCCCCACCAGGGCAACGATGTAGATGACCGCCGGGGACATGAGGAGCGTCCCCAAGACACGTTCGTTGTCGAGCAGGTAACGGCGGCGGCGCGTCAGGGCGTCAGCAGTCACGGCTCCTCACAGGCGCTGTTCGTCGATGGCCAGTCCCGACTCCTTGTCGAAGAAACGGGTCTTGCCGGGAGCGACCAGAAAACGGTGAGTCTCGTCGGCGGCGACGGGCAAGGTCACCGTGGAGGGCAGCATCGCTATCACCTTCGTGTTCTCCGGGTAGCCGGCGACCGTGCCGTACAGATAGCGCTCCGACCCGAGAAACTCGATCCGGGTGACGTGATAGTCGAACGGAGTGCCCCCGGCGCCGGCTTCGATCTCCACCGGCAAGAAGTGCTCCGGGCGAAAGCCGACCAAGAAGTCCCGGTGCTGCAGCAGGTTCATCGGCGGCGAACCGATGAAGGTGGCCACGAAGGTGTCGTTGGGGTGGTCGTACACCTCGGCCGGCGTGCCCAGTTGCCGGATCTTGCCCTGGTTCATCACGGCGATGCGGTCCCCCATTCCCATGGCCTCCACCTGGTCGTGAGTGACGTACACCGCGGTGATGCCCACCCGTCTCTGGAACTCGAGCAGGTCGTCGCGGGCGGCGGCGCGCAGCTTGGCATCGAGGTTGGAGAGAGGTTCGTCGAGGAGGAACACGCTGGGCTCGCGGACCAGGGCACGAGCCAGCGCGACCCGCTGCCGCTCCCCGCCCGACAGATTGCGCGGGCGACGATCGAGCAGGTCGTCGATGCCGAGCAGTTTCGCCGCCCAGTGCACCTTCTCGTCTCGCTCCCCGGATTCGAGGCCTTCGGCCCGCAGCGGGAAGGCGATGTTGCGCGCCACCGTCATGTGCGGATAGAGCGCGTAGCTCTGGAACACCATCGCCACCTGGCGGACCCGCGGCGGCAAGCCGTTGACCACGTCGCCGCCGATCAGCACCTCGCCCTCGGTGGGCTGTTCCAGGCCGGCGATCATCCGCAGCAGCGTGGTCTTGCCGCACCCCGACGGTCCGAGGAGGACAAGGAATTCACCTTCCTCGCTCTTGATGTCGACCCCGTTGACCGCGTGGACGTCACCGAAGTGCTTGGTTATCCCCCGTACTTCAACGACCGCCATCTCTTCCTCGTTTCAGACGGCGAAATGGGTGGACCTTTTACGGCCCACCCATCTCACTCTTCTTGCTTCAGCCTCCGACAAGGCCCTGCCTCCGCCAGTCGTCGAAGATCGCCGAGATCTGCGCCTCGGCATCGGCAACGGCTTCGGCCGGGCTCTTGTTGCCCTGGGCAGCCTCGGCGAACATCACCGGGATGATCGCCTCCCCGAAGACCTGGCCGATGGCCGGATTGGCCGGGCCGGGATGACCGATATTGGTCGCCCAGTCCCGGGCGGTCTTGAGCACCGACAGCTTGTCGGCAGGCTCCGACCCGAACGGGTCGTCGTCCAGCCAGTCGTCGAGATCCGGCACCTGGTCCAGGAACGCCGGGAAGTCGTACAGCTTGGAGTGCCACGTCACCGAATCGAGGTTCTCCGTGTAGTGGAGCAGGAACTCCTGTGCCGCCGACACGTTGACACCGTCGAAATCGGGGACCAGCCAGTTGTACAGCACGTGCTGTGCCGCCCAGGCCGCCTCCGGGCCTTCCAACGCCGGCGTGAAGAAGACATCCTCTGCCACCGCAGGGTTGGCCTCCTGCGCCGTCCGGTACGCCGAGATCGAGTTCAAGATGTAGGAGAGCTCGCCGGCGATGAGACCCTGATTGTTGGATGCCGCGTTCCAAGCGAACACCTCGGGCGTCATCGCGTTCTCGAACAGCTCCTTCATGTACTCGACCGCAGCCACCGTTTCGTCGGAGTTGAGTACGACCTCTTCGTCCTCGTTCTGGATCGCTGCCCCGTACGACCACAGCAGGGCGCGGCCTGCCATGTTGGAGTCGATCTCCTGGGACATTCCAATGCCCATCTGCACGCCCTGCTCGGCGAAGATCTTGGATCCTCCTTCGAGCAGGTCGTCCCAGGTGACGGGCCCGTCGGGGAACCCGGCCGGGGTCCACAGCGATTTGCGGTAGTCGCCCGGATCGGGAACCCACGCCGGGGCGTAGGCATAGAACTTCTCCGTGTTCGGGTTGAAGCTCGACTTGCGGGTCAGCTCCACCATCTGGCCGTAGCGGCCTTCGGCTTCGTCGACCACATCCTTCATGTCCACCACACTCGGCTCGTGCTGGGACTGCACGGCGATGTACTGGAGCAGATCGTGCTCCGGGTCACCGCTCGCCAGCTCCCCGGCGATTGCGGCCGGGACGTCGCCGACCCCGATGTGGTCGACGGTTACGTTGACCCCCACCTCCTCGCCCCATTGCTGAGCAAAGGCATCGAACCACTCATCGTGCGAAGGCACGAAGTGGCTCCACAGCAGGATCTTCAGATCACCGCTGAGTCTTTCTGCCGGCTCCCGGAACTTGGTTGCTGGTGCCCCTCCAACGCCCGGAGCCAACGTCACTGCGGCGTCGTCGTCTCCGCACGCCGCCAGAATGGTGGGCCCCGCAACCGCCAGGGCCCCCAGAGCGCCGGCACGCTTCAGGAAATCCCTTCGCGAATAGCGTGCAGCGTCGAATCGCCTACTTGCGACCATCGCACCTCCCCTAATCGACGATCGTCAACCGACTATATCTCTCCCTGCCCGAGCCTGCCCGAGGAGATCTGTTCAAATTCGGCGTGCCGGGAACGGTTGACCCGCGGGGTCGAGTTGGTTCCGAATCGAGGCTGCGGCGCGTACTCTTGGCGTGTTACCGCGCACGGGAGGACGCATGAGGCGATTCGCCGTTCGGCCGGTTCTGCTGGGCGTCGCCGTCGCGCTGGTGCTTACCGCCTGCACCGGCGAGGGTGTCCCTCCGACGACCGCCCTGGGGGCCACCGTCCCCCTCGGGCAAACCACCACCACGAGCGCGGCGCCGGGGACGACTGCCGTCGCGACGACCACGTCACCTACCACCACGACCCTGCCGGCCGGCCCCCCGCTCATCCAGGAGGGTGATCGCAACGAAATGGTCGAGGCCTTTCAGCACATCCTCAACTGCACCGGACACGGCGAGCTCGACGTCGATGGAGCCTTTGGGCCGGCAACGCTCGCCGCGGTGGAGGCGGCGCAAACAGCGCTGGGACGAACCGTCAACGGTGCTCCGGACGACGACACCTTCGCCGAGCTGTCGCGACAATGTGGGGAAAGCCGCCGCTTGTTCGGCGACGAGGGGGTCGTCACCGTCGTCGGTAACGCCGCCCCCGGCGACCCCGAGACGTTCGCTGTGTCGCTCCTCGCCGACAGCGTGCTCACCATCACGATCACGCTCGGAATAGGACCGCTGGTGATCGTTCGTCGCCCCGACGGCTCCGAGCTGGTAGGCGATACCGCCACCTCATGGACCATCGACGGCACGGGTGATTACACGGTGGAGGTCGTCTCCAACGGCGGGCCGGTGACCTTCGCTATCGCAGTCAACGTGACTGAGGCGGTGCGGGAAACGGGCGACTGGATTCTGGCGACGGACGGCATCACCTACCGGGGCACCGAGCTGGCGATCGGCGACGACGCATCGAGTGTCATCGACGACGTCTTCGACTTCCTCGGCCACGGCATTCGCGGCGCGTACCTGGAGTTCGACACGGACTGGTACGTGATCACGGATCCGCAGGAGGTCGGCATCAGGGGTGTCTTCATCGAGGGACTGGCGTTCCTCTTCTTCGGCCCCAGCCCCGCCGATCCCGCCCGGCCAGAGACACTGGTGCGAATCCGGTTCGAGGGTCCGTCCGACGACGCCGACGGCGACCCCCGGCCGGACGACTACGTGACGACAGCGGAGGGCATCACGGTCGGCAACGCTCTCGCCGACCTGCAGGCTGCCTATGGCGACGATGTGGACGCCGGGAGCAACAGCGAGGAGCACTACTACCGGTATGCCGACTCCGGAGGAGAGCTGTGCTTCTACTTCGGTCCCGACGCTCCGAGCGCCACCGACGAGATCCTGGAGATCGCGACGGAGTGCCGCGATTGAGCAGATCCGCTTGTGCGGAGGCGACGACCTCACGGCACCAACACGATCGCCGCGAGCCGGCGCCCGCTTCCACTGCTGAGCGATCTCGTTCCACTGCCCTCGGCTTCCTCTTGCTGGCGCTGGTGGCGAGCGCCTGCGCAGCCGATGGGGCGCCTCACGGCGAGGTGGTCCTGTACACATCGATGCCCGATGCGGTCGTAGCCCGACTGGAGGGGGTGATAGAGCAACGCTTTCCCGATCTCGAAGGCGAGTACTGGGTCGGGTCAATCGGCAGCGAGGGGATCGCGCTGCGGGTCGTCCGGGGCCGCACCGCCGACATCCAGGAGCGCATCGCGGACGAGATCGACGGCGGCGGCATTCGGGCCGATCTGATCTGGCTGGCCGAGCCGTCGCCCTATGAGGCATACAAGGAAGCCGATCTACTTGCTCACTACACCCCTCCCGCCGATGCGCCGATCCCACCCGACCTCATCGATGGCGACGGGTACTACGTCGCCGGGCGCATCATCAGCATGGTGCTCGCCTGGAACACGACGCTGCTGCCGGATGGGCTGAGCGATTGGCCGGATCTCGAGGGCGTCGCCCGGGCCGCGTTCCCCGCCCCGGAATCCGGAGCGGCCCGGGCAACGATCAAGGCTCTTCTCGACTTGTACGGGGAGGGCTTCTTCGCAGGCCTCGCCGCAGAAGGGATGGCAGCAGTGGCGAGCAACGGAGCAGCCCGTCAAGGGGTCACCGGCGGGACCTTCGAGGCGGTGGCAGTTCTCGACTACATGGCGCGCGACGCCAAGGCCGCCGGATCACCCATCGACTTCGTCTATCCGGCCAGCGGAACGGTGCAGATCCCCAGTCCGATCGCTATCACCGCCGACGCACCCAACCCGACGGCTGCCGAAGCCGTCGTCGACTTCATCTTGTCGCAGCCGGGACAGCAGATCATCGTGGAGATCGGCAACTTCTACCCAGTCCGCGCCGACGTGGCTCCCCCGGCGGAGGCCCCGGCGCTGCACACGATCACCTCGCTCGAAGTCGACTGGAGCGCTCTCCCCGCCGAGATCGAAGCGATCAGCGCCCTGTGGGAGAGCCTTTACGGACCGCCCGCCGCAGACGACTGACCGTCTCTGAGTCCCGACCCGTCAGACACCGGTTTCTCATAGGTGACCGACGAGTTCAGGCGGTCTTCGGTGATGTCGTAGTAGGCGCGAAGCACTGCTTCTGAATCGGGGGAAAGTGAGTAGCCGCCCTTCTCCAGGATGGCGCGGGCCTTGTAGTTGGCGGCATATGTACCCACGATGATTCGATCAACGTCCTCGACCAGGCTCTCCAGGTGGTCTTGCAGCGCAGAGGCGACACCGCGGCGCTGGTGCTCTGGGAGCACGTAGGCGTGGCGGAACAAGACGACGTCGTCGACATACTCCAGCCCCATGACTCCGAGGAGGTCATCCTCGTCGAACGCGCCGTACCAGGCCATGCGGCGGCCCTCGTCCAGCCACTCGTCGCGGGACATCTCCGGCCCGTCGATCTCGTCGGCGTCGAGGAACTCGCGATACCACTCGGCGGCCACGTTGATCACTGCAATGGCTGCAGCGACGTCGGCGGAGGTGAGGGACCTGATGGTCGGCCCGGAGTCGCTCACAGCCCATCAGCCTAAGCCGCCCGGGCCGGGCGCCGATCAGGTAATCCGCCTAGATCAGCAACTGGCAGGTTCCCCGCTTCAGGTACTGGCCGTCGCCCTTCTCCCCGTGATACTCGCCGTCGGAGATGAGGACCTTGCCCCTGGCGATCACCTTGTCGATCTCGCCCTTGACCTCGGTGCCCTCGTAGCAGTTGTAGTCCACGTCCATGTGGCTGCTCTCGACGGACATCACGTGGGTTTCCTCCGGGTCCCACACCAGGATGTCGGCGTCGGAGCCGACGGCGATCGTGCCCTTCTGCGGGAACAAGCCGAACATCTTGGCCGGCGCCGTCGCCGTCACCTCGACGAAGCGGTTCAAGCTCAGCCGGCCTTCGCCCACGGCCCCGTGGTAGATCATCCGCATCCTGTCCTCGACACCGGGAAGGCCGTTGGGGATCTTGGTGAAGTCACCCTCGCCGAGCCGCTTCTGGGTGCCGTGCACGGGGTGGTCCCCCATGCAGAACGGGCAGTGATCGGTGGACACGATCTGTAGATCGTTGGTCGCCAGGTAGCGCCACAGGGCCTCCTGGTGGCCTTGATCCTCGGAGCGCACCGGTGTGGAGCACACATACTTGGCACCGTCGAAGCCCGGCTCGCTGAGGTTCTTCCAGCCCAGATACAGGTACTGCGGGCAGGTCTCTCCGAAGACGTTGCTGCCCCGGTTGCGGGCGATGGCCACCTCCTCTACGGCCTCCTTCGCCGACATGTGGACCACGTACAGGGGGCACCCCGCCAGTTCGGCGTAGGCGATGACGCGATGGGTGGCTTCCGCTTCAGTGACGGGAGGCCGAGTGATCGAGTGATAGATGGGATCGGTCTCACCGCGCTGCAGCGCCTGCTCGCGGAGCACATCGATGACGATGCCGTTCTCGGCGTGCATCATGATCGTGCTGCCGTTCTCCGCGGCCTTCTGCATCGCCCGGAAGATCTTGCCGTCGTCCGAGTAGAGGACACCGGGATAGGCGGTGAACAGCTTGAACGAGGTGACGCCCTCGTCCATGAGCATGTCCATCTCCTTCAGCGCCTGATCGGTGACATCACCGACGATCATGTGCATGCCGTAGTCGATGGCGCAGTTGCCCTCCGCCTTCTCCATCCAGGTCTCGTATCCGTCCATCACGTTCTCGCCGAACACCTGAACGGCGAAGTCGATGATCGTCGTCGTGCCGCCCCAAGCCGCGGCGCGAGTCCCCGACTCGAAGTCGTCCGAGGCGAAGGTGCCCCCGAACGGCAGCTCCATGTGGGTGTGCACGTCGATGCCGCCGGGCAAGACGTATTTGCCCGATGCATCGATCACCTCCGCACCCTCCTCCCACGAGTGAGAGCCGGGAGCGGCGATGCCGGCCACCTTCTCGCCGTCGATGAGCACGTCGGCGTCCATGATCTCGGTGGCCGTGACCACCGTGCCGTTCTTGATGAGGGTCGTCACTTCGTTCCTCCCCAGTCCTTAGTCCCTAGTCGTTAGTCATTGGTCGTTGGCCCCATCTACAGCGCCCCTGCCTCTTCCACCGCCCGCTTGATGATCTCGAAGCCTTCGGCTGCTTCTCCTTCAGTGATGCTCAACGGCGGGGCCACCCGCAAGCAGTTGCCGTACAGCCCACCCTTGCCGAGCAACAGGCCTTGCTCGCGAGAACTCTCCATGATCGCCGCGGCCGCCGCGGTGTTGGGCTCTCTGGTCCCCTTCTCCACCAATTCCACTCCGATCATCAGTCCCTTGCCGCGCACTTCACCGATGATCTCCTCTGTCTCACCGAGGTCTTCGATCGCCGATTTGAGCTGCTGACCGACCTTTTGGCTATTGGTCTGCAGGTCCTCTTCGAGCATGAACTCGATGTTGGCCTTGACCCCCGCCATCGCCAGGGGATTGCCGCCGAACGTGGAGATCGAGTTGGCCTCGATGCAGTCCATGATCTCGGTGCGAGCGACGACGCCGCCTACGGCGAGGCCATTGCCGACGCCTTTGGCGAAGGTCATCAGATCGGGCTCGAAGCCGTGCGCCTGGATCCCCCAGAAGTTCTCGCCGGTGCGGCCCCAGCCGGTTTGCACCTCATCCGCGATGAACAGGATGCCGCTCTCGTCGAGGACCTTCTTCATCTCGCCGAAGAAGCCGTCGGGCGGGGTGGCGAACCCGCCGACGCCTTGGATCGGCTCGGCGATCATCGCCGCCACGTCGCCTGCCGTGGCCATGTCGAGCATGTCACGCAGATCGGTCACGCAGGCTGCCGTGTACTCAGCATCCGGCAGGTGTCCGTACGGGCTGCGGTACTTGTAGCCGCCGTGGATATAGGTCACCTGGACCGGGCTCAAGCTGGACGGCGACCAGGAGCGGTTGCCCGTGATCGAGATGGCGGCAAAGGAACGGCCGTGATACGAGTTGCGCATCGCCAAGATCTGGTTCGAGTGGCGGTAGGAGGTGGCCAGAAGCAGGGCGGCATCGTTGGCTTCGGTCCCGCTGTTGGTGAAGAACACCTTGGCGCCCGTGATCGGAGCCAGATCGGCGATCATCTCGGCGGCCTCGATCTGCTGTTCGATGAGATACAGAGTCGAGGTGTGCAGCATCTTCTCCGCCTGCTCCTGAACGGCCTTGACCACCCCAGGAACCCGGTAGCCGGTCATCGTCGTGAGGATTCCCCCGAAGAAGTCCAGGTACTCGTTGCCTTCGGCGTCTACGACGCGGCGGCCGTCACCGTCCACGAGGGCTATGGGGTGCTCGTAGTAGAGCGCCAGCCAGTTGGGCAGCTTCGCCCGGTGCCTGGCCAGCAGCTCCTCGTGCGCGGTCATGCCTCCACCAGGGGGCCGTAGGCGTCGGGGCGACGATCCCGGTAGAAGGCCCACTGCTGGCGAACCTCTTCGATCATGTCGAGATCGAGATCGCGCACCACGACTTCTTCGTCGGTGTCGCTGGCTGCTTCGCCGACGATCTGACCCCTGGGATCCACGAAGTAGGAGGAGCCGTAGTAGTCGTTGTCGCCGAACGGCTCCTTGCCCACTCGGTTGATCGCCCCGATGAAGTACTCGTTGGCCACGGCCGATGCCGGCTGTTCCAGGTTCCACAGGTACATCGACAAGCCACGGCTGGTGGCCGACGGGTTGAACACGATCTTGGCGCCGGCCAGGCCCAGCGCTCGCCAGCCCTCTGGGAAGTGGCGGTCGTAGCAGATGTAGACGCCGATTCGGCCCACCGCGGTGTCGAAGATCGGATACCCCATGTTGCCCGGGCGGAAATAGAACTTCTCCCAAAAGCCCTGCACGTGGGGAATGTGGGTCTTGCGGTACTTGCCCAGGTAGGTCCCATCGGCATCGATGACCGCGGCGGTGTTGTAGTAGAAGCCCTCTTGCTCGATCTCGAACATGGGAACGACGATCACCATGCCTGTCTCCTTGGCGAGATCCTGCATCAGCTCCGTGATGGGCCCATCGGGGATCGGCTCGGCGTAGCCGAAGTGGTCGTTCTCCTGCACCTGGCAGAAGTAGGGGGCGTAGAACAGCTCCTGGAAGCAGAGGATCTTGGCGCCGTCGGCGGCGGCTTCTTTGGCGAGCTTGATGTGCTTGTCCAGCATCGAGTCCTTGTCGCCGGTCCAGTCGGCCTGGATGATGGCCGCACGAACGATGTTCGCCATTTGAGCTCCTTCCGGGCGCGCGTTGCCCTCGTGAATATGAAGACTATCCCGCGGTGGAAGGGTTCGTGATCCCCGGCGTCGGGTATCGCCCGAGGTACTGACGGATCGTGAACGGGGCGCCGTCGAAGACCTCCGTACTGCCTAGGTCTCTCCGAAGAGGCGGCCCCTCTCCGTCGTGAGGATGACCGAGAACGCCGCCACGCTGGCGACGAAGAAGCCCGTGATCATCGGGGTGACGGTGCCGTTGAACATGGAGTCGATCACGGCGCCCAAGACGGCTCCCCCCAGAATCGAGACCGACCCGATCAACGCCGAGGCGGTGCCGGCCACCCCACCCAACGGAGCCATGGCGATCGAATTGGAGTTGGGAATCAACAGGCCGTGCGAGGCAAGGGCCAGGCCGAGCAGCACGACGAACAACCAGAAGTTCGGAGCCCCGTCGCCGAGGAGAGCCACGGCCAAGGCAGCGCCGGCCATGGTCATGTAGGCGAACAGGGAGCCGTGGACGATGCGACGGGCCCCTATGCGATCGACGATGAGGCCGTTCATCAGGATGGCGATCCCGATGGCGAGAGCGAGTCCCCCGAAGATCAGCGGGAACTGGTCGCCGCGTCCATACACGTCCTCCCAGACCAGCTCCGAACTGGCCAGGTAGGAAACGAATGCTCCGAAAACCAGCGTCATCGCCATCGTGTACCCGACTGCCTGGCGGTTCGTGACGACGATGTGCGCCGCCCGAGCAATGGACCTGACTTCGAGACGGTCCATGCGATGGGCCGGGTCCAGCGTTTCCGGAAGTCGCAGCAGCCACGCCCCGACGCCGCCGGCGAGCACCGCACAAACCCAGAACAGAAGGCGCCAATCGCCGACCTCGAGAAGCAGGGCACCGACGCCCGGAGCGACCACCGGAACGAAGATGAACACGGCGGCGATGAACGACATGACGCGAGCCATTCGGTCCCCCTCGTAGATATCCCGGATGATGCTCAGCGCGACCACTCGCGGCCCTGCCGCGCCCAGGCCCCACAAGAAGCGAAACAGGAGGACCTGCCCCAGCGAGCCGGCCAGGGCGGCACCGATGGCGCCCAGGGCGAACACGCCGAGCCCTCCGTAGAGGACCGGTTTACGCCCGAAACGATCCGCCAGCGGTCCGTAGACGAGCTGGGCGGCTGCCAGCCCGAGGAAGAACACCGTGATGATGGCTGCCGTGTCGGTGGCGTCGGCGGCCAGACCGAAGTCGGCCCGGATCTCGTCGAAAGCGGGGAGCATCAGGTCGATGGACAGTGCGGTGAGCGCCATCGTCATCGCCATCAACACGATGAACTCGACTCTCCCCACTCGACCGCGACGCGTGTCGGTGCCTGTTGCGATAGTCGTTCCTCGAGGCTCAGAGGTCGGTTCACCCTATTACCGCCGCCACTGCGCTCCATGTATGAGCTGATCTGACTCGACCTACCGTCGGCTTCGACTCGACTTCCCGTCGGTGATCGATCCGGATACTTTCGGCGACGATCGCAATTCGGAGGAACCTCATGAGGAGATCCGCAGCGCTTCTGATCACAGTCGCGCTCGTGGCGGCCGCTTGCGGAGACGACAACGGCGATGCGACCAGCCTCGACAGCTGCGAGGACGTGGCCGACGCCACGATTGCCCTCGTTCAAGACGTCATCGACGAGCTGGAGAGCATGAGCCCGTCCGATGTCGGTGCCCTCACCCAAGGAGAGGAGTTCCCCGCCTTCGTCGAGATCGAGCAGCGCGGCATCGATCTGGGTATGAAGGCCGAGGAGTTGGGCTGTTCCGACATCGATGCCCTTGTCCAGGAACGCGCCGATCGACTCGAAGCGGACCCGGCCAACGGTTTCACCCAGCTGATCGTCGAAGGCACCCGCAACGGCGAAGACGTGATGGCGCGGCTGTTCCGATAGGAGGTAGCCAGTAGCCAGTAGCCCGTTGCCGGGAGTGGCGCGACCCGAGGGGCGTGTAGGTTGACGGCATGGCCGGCCAGGCGAATCCCGGAGGGGGTCCGGGTCTGTCGACCCGCGGGCAGGGCCTGCTCGCCGGCGCCCCCATGCCGCCTTACCTCTACGCCCACTTCGAGAGGGTCGAGGACGCCTACGACGCCGCCACCAATCCCGACGGCTACATAGGCCTGTCGGTCGCCGAGAACAAGCTCGTATGGGACTTGGTCGGCCCCAGACTGACCGAACCGCGAGTCCATCTCCCCCACCAGGCCATCTGCTACGACGAGATGATCGGATCAGAGGTGTTTCGGGCGCGGCTCGGTGAGTTCATGGGAAGCAAGTTTCTTGGGCGCACCTTCGAGCCGGCCAACATCGCTGTTCTCGCCGGGGCGGGCAGCGTCCTCGAGATCCTCTTCTACGTCCTGGCCGACCCCGGGGAGGCGGTCTTGGTGCCGACGCCCAGCTACTCGGGCTTCTGGGCGGACCTGGAGACGCGCAACGAGCTCCACATAATCCCCGTCCACACCAGCAGCGCCAGTGGATTTCGGCTCGACACCGAACTGCTCGACCGGACGCTGGCCGAGGCCGACCGGCCCGTCAGGGCGCTCCTCTACACGAATCCCAGCAACCCGACGGGCGCCGTGGCCTCCGCCGAGGAGATCGAGCAGGTCATCTCCTGGGCAGAGACGAACGATCTGCATCTCGTGCTCGACGAGGTATACGCCCTCTCAATCCACGGCAGAACGCAGTTTGTGAGCGGAGCGACCCTGCGGCCCTCTCTCGGAGACAACATCCACGTCGTGTGGGCCTTCAGCAAGGACTTCGGTTCGAGCGGGCTGCGGTGCGGTGTGCTCGTGACCGAGAACGAGTTCGTGATGCAAGCGGTGGATGCACTCGCCTATTGGGCGGTCGTGTCCGGGGACACCCAGCACGTCCTGGGCGAGATGATCGCCGACGAACGCTGGGTCAACACCTACCTGGCGGAGATGCAGGAAGGCTTGCGGCGCGCCTGCGCTTCGGTGACGGCTGCTCTCGACGACGCCGGGATCGATTACATGCCCCCCGAGGGGGGCTACTTCCTCCTCTGCGACCTGCGCGAGCACCTCGACGAGCCGACCTGGGAGGCGGAAGAGCGCCTGTGGCGGCGCCTACTCGAAGAGGCCAACGTCAACATCACGCCGGGAGCGGCCTGCCGCAACTCGGAACCGGGGTTCATGCGCATTTGCTTCGCGGCAGCGTCGACCGAAGCGGCGGTGGAAGCGGTGCGGCGCCTGGGCAAGGTCCTCACGCCAAAAAGCGGTCGCATCTCGGCGGAAGCGAGAGGCTGACCGGGCACATGGAGCACACCCCGGGAATCATGGAACGCCTGGCACTCATCGAGCGGGATCATCCGTTTCGCTTCAATCTGGTTCTGATCGGCAGCATCGCGGCCGTGTGGATGGTCTTCGACGTCCGCTCCGGGTTGATCTTCCTCGCCGCCGGCCTAGCGGCACGATTCTGGTTCTTCCGCCCCGGTGGAATCGGGCAGCGGGTCCGCGCCCGTCATTACGGCTGGGACCGTCGCTAAGCCACGACGTCGCGGCGGAACCACTCCTACCTGTCGCGCAGAAAGGCTCCGATCAAGGCCACGACCCCACTGATGACGATCGTGCCCAGGCCGCCTCCCATCAGGCGTCGATCGAGGCCGCCCTCGATCAGACGGTTGGCGTCGGTCACCGCGACGGCAACAGCCAAGACGGCGCCGCCCATCACGAAGAGACGAGGGAGACGTGACGACGACGTGCGCGCCACCACGCCGAGGACCGCCATCAGCAACCCGATGACGACCGTGATCTTTCCGTCGCCCTCAATCCCCGAAATCGAGACCGGACCGAGCCGCACCCAGGGCATGAACGAGCCGATGATCACGCCGATCGAGCCGGCGGCCATCATCCACACCCCAACCACCGACGGGTAGCGCACCGGCGGCGGGGCCACGCGGGCGCCGGGCCGAGGGAGCATTCCCAGTGTCTCGCCGGTCACATAGTCGACCTTGGTGCGACGGGGATCGAGAGGGCGGCCGCAATGGGGACACGATGTCGCCTCGCTGGAGACGTTCTGGCCGCAGTCCGGACATGCGACGAGGGCCATGGTGAAAACCTAGCGACGGTCGGTGGCGGGATCGTGCCAACATCGAGTCATGTCGTGGACCACGGACGATATCCCCAATCTCACGGGGACCGTTGCGGTCGTCACCGGCGCCAATGGGGGCTTGGGCTTGGAGACGGCGCGCGCCCTCGCCGGGGCGGGCGCGGAAGTGGTAATGGCAGTTCGCGACCTGGAGAAAGCGGGCAAAGCACATGCCGAGATCCTCAAAGCCCACCCAGAAGCCGTTCTGACGATCGTGCAGCTGGATCTGGCGTCGCTCGCTTCGATCCGGACGGCCGCGGCTCAGATTCTCGCCGCACACGACCGCATAGACGTCCTGGTCAACAACGCCGGCGTCATGGGGATCCCGGAGCGGCGCACCACCGACGGCTTCGAGATGCAGTTCGGCTCGAACCATCTCGGACACTTCGCCCTCACGGCGCTGTTGATCCCGGCCCTGAGCCGGAGCGACGGGGCGCGGGTGGTGTCGGTGACCAGCTTCGGCCGGTTCTATCGAGGCCGTTTCGACCCGGACGATCCACCGCTCGCCGGCAGCTATGAGCCATGGCGGGCCTACGGCCAATCGAAGAAGGCCAATCAGCGTTTCGCCATCGAATTGGACCGGCGGGCGCGAGCCGCCGGCCTGTCCGTGCGGAGCCTGGCGGCCCATCCCGGCTTCTCCCACACCGACTTGCAGGCGCGCAGTGCCCGCGAGACTCCGGGAGGTTTGAGCCAGCGCATGTACGCCCGCTGGGTGCGGCGCGTCGGGATGCATGCCTCACGAGGCGCACTTTCTCAGATCCGCGCCGCAACCGATCCGGGGGCCAGAGGTGGGCAGCTCTACGGTCCGCGGTTCATGACCGTCGGACCCACTGTTCGGCTGTTCCAGATGCCGTGGACACGGCGCAGCAAGCAACTGCAAGTGCTGTGGGACGTGTCGGAGCGGATGACCGGGATTCGGTTCGAGGTGCTGTGAGGACATCCGCAGTTCGCGATGCGGTGCCGGCAACTAGGTTCCTGACGACCGAGTGAACCGGGACGGGGCTCCGGGGGGAAAGAGCTCAAATGCAGATGGCGCAACTGTTTCGGTGGGGGGCCGTGGCGGGGTTCATCAGCGCCGCGGCCATCATCATCGGCAAAGCACTGATGCTCCTCGAAGACGAGGCACCAGGTGAGATCGCCGACGCGATCGCGCCGATCTTCGGGTTGCTCGCCGTCGTCACCGTCTATCTGTGGCAACGCGACGACGCCGGGAAGTCCGGCGCGGCCGGCTTCGTGGTCATGTTCGTGGGGCTCGCCCTGGTGGCCGGCCTCGACTTCTACGGGGCGTTCATCCGACTCGAGATACCTCAGCCGCTGCGCGACGACCTGATGGAGGGGAATCCCGGGATCGCCTTCTTGGCGTCGGCGCTGATCTTTCTCATCGGGGTCGTCTGGTTCGGCGCCTCCGTGATCCGCAGCGGGGTCTTTCCGAGACTTGCGGGATGGGGATTCATCGTCGGCTTCGTCTTGGTGCCGATGGGTGAGATCGTGCCCGAGTGGGTGGTCGCCGTCGGCTCTATCGTCGCCGGACTCAGCGTCGCCTGGCTGAGCTGGGTGATCTGGCGAGGCGCCGGAGACATGGGCTCTCCGCGCCAACTCGCCGCGTTCGCCGACTCCTCATAGCGCGATTCGCAATACGCAAGACGCAATTCGCAATACGCCTACTGATGACTCAAGACTGACGACCCCCCTCCCCTCGGTCGCGCAGCTCCCGAGGTACTCCCCCCTGAGGGGGGAGAGACGGGACGCGGCAACCCGGGAGCCCTCTCGGACTCCCGGGTTTAGGAGGATCCGGCAGGGAAGTAAACCCGGGGCGGGGTTCTGCCGGACTGCCGTCTCTAGCCGGTGACAACCATCCCGAAGCTGAACACGTCGGCGCCGACCGTCACGGTGACCGTGAAGGGCTCGTTGAGCGGAGCGCCGCTGAAGAACACCTTCTTGCTCCAGTTGCCCGCTCCGTCGGCCGTGGTCGAATCCGACCCGTACGGGCTGGAGATCGTCACGCTGGTACCTGCAGGCGCCGTGCCGAAGTAGATGTCGTAGGGCGGGTCCTCGCTACAGCTGCCGTACGTGGCGTTCGCCGTGATGGGCACCGGCGTCTCCTCGTGCCACGAGGTGAACTGGTAGGTGCCCCACACCTCACCGTTGATCTTCACGGTGATGGGGAACTGCACCCCCGCCGGAGGCAGCGTCGAGAACCACAGCTTCACGTACTCCTCGAAGCTGCTGAGCGTTTGGCTGGTCGAGCCGTAGTCACTCAGGATCTGCACTTGGGTGCCCACGGGGCCGGTCACGATGAACTTCGCCCACGGGCTGGCGTCCCACGACTCGGTGTTGTACTGCGTGACCGACAGCTCGATGCTGGCCGGATCGAACCATGAAGTGAACGGGTAGGTGCCCCACACCTCACCGTTGATCTTCACGGTGATGGGGAACTGCACCCCCGCCGGAGGCAGCGTCGAGAACCACAGCTTCACGTACTCGTCTGTGCTGCTCAGCGTTTGGCTCTTCGAGCCATAGTCGCTGAGGATGTCCACTTGGGTTCCCTTGGGGCCGGTGATCCGGAACTTGACCCAAGGCTCGGCGCCGTCTGATTCGGTGTTGTACTGGCTCACCGACAATTCTGCGGGCGGCGGATCCTTCTTCACCGGCTTCTGGTAATGAGAGGTGAAGGGGAACGTGCCGTACGTCTCGCCGTCGACCTTGAGAGTGATCCAGAACTTCTCGCCCGCCGGCGGCAATGAGCTGAACCACAGCTTCAGGCTGAACTCACCCGACTCGCCGATGACGAGGTCCTCGCTGCCGTAGGCGCTCTGCGCCAGCAGTCCGGTGCCGGTGGGACCGGTGCCGATGAACTGCACATACGGGCTGGAAGACTCGGAGCTGGTGTTCACCTGGGTGATCGACAGCGGGTGCTGTGGCTTCTCGAAGAGCGAGACGAACGTGAACACGAAGTTCGTGCCGGCGACGTCGACGAGGATCTCGAATTCCTCGTCGTGGGGCAGTTCACTGAACCACAGCTTCAGCCGCCACTGTCCCTCTTTGTCGGCAGTGGTTTCGGCATTGCCGTACTGGGACGTGGCGATCACCGCCGCGCCCGCAGGAGCCGACCCAAAGAATTTCTCGAAGGCCTCGGGATCGTCGCTGAATCCGTAGGTCTGGTGCGCCGTGATTTCGACGTTGGTCGGGTCGAACCACGACGTGAAATGGAACTCGTATGCCTCGGAGCCGAGCGTCACCAGGATGGGGAACTCCTCCCCCGGCGGCGGCAGGATGCCGAACAGCAGCTTGAGCGAGAACTCGCCGTGCTCCCCGACGGTCATGACCGCAGAGCCGTATTCGGACGTCGCGGTGACGATCGTGCCTGGATCGGTATCGCCGTAGAACTTGGTCCACGGCCGCGGCGAGTCCGACTCCGAGTTGTACTGGCGAACCGGGATCTGGTTGAACGGTTCGTCGATTTCGACCAGGGCACCGTCGCCCTCGTGATCATCGGGCTCGACGACGAGCGGCGACCCGTCGTGCTCGGGCACCGATGTGCCTCCGCCGACCTGATCCGGCTCGAAGAAGCTCGGCATCGCCGAAGCGATCCCAAAGACGAACAGCACCGCTGCTGCGGTGGCGCCAAAACTGGTGACGAGGGAGCGGCGCTGACGGCGCGCGACAACGGGGATTCCGACCGGGGCACGACCGGCGACGCTCGCTCGCAGTGATCTAGTTGCCTGTGCGGCGCGCGATTCGAGGCTCATGACAGTCCCTCCGTCTCATCCAACTTGCGGGCCAGACGCTTGCGGCCCTTGTGGAGATGCACCTTCACGGTGCTTTCGGAGCAGCTGAGGATCCACGCGATGTCGGCGACGGGGCGATCCTCGAGGTAGTGAAGAGCAATCACCTGTGCCTGCCGTTTTGGAAGGCTGCGAACCGCCCTCCAGAAGTGGGCATCCTCAGCAGGCATCCGCGGCAAGTAGTCGTCACGCGACTTGAGCCGAGCAAGAGCCCCGGCCTCACGAGCCTTGGTCCTGATGAGGGACACCGACAGGTTGGACACCACCCGCCTCACCCATGCTCCGGGCTTGTCGTAGAACGCCACACGGTCCCACTCCTTGTGGGCAGCCATGAACGCGTCCTGGGTGATGTCCTCCGCTGCGATCCGACTACCGGAGAGGGCGTAGGCGAGACCGAGCACCGCTCGGTACTCGCGCCTGTAGAACGACTCGAAATCGGGTACAGCGCGGACCGGCCGAGGGCTCGGAGCCCTCTCCGTTCTGCGCTCGACCATCGTTCTCGGATTCCTCTTCGGTTGAAGGGTCATCTCGTGAGTAACTCGCTGGAGAGACGGAAAAGGTTTACCGGTTTTTCTTCGGATTCGAGGCGCCAATTCTTCAGTATCGCGGTCGGCAGGGCCTGTGGGACCAGACCGTGGACGTGGCGACGAGTGAGGGCGTCATCGGCTCCGATCCGGGCAGCGGTGCCTTCCGCACCGACATCGCCCAGGCGGCGATCGACGCGCTCGACCTCGACGGTCTCGACACTGACGGTGGCGACTACTCGCCGATCACCGTCGAACTCAACGAGGGCGGCGCGTAAGCGAGACCTATTCGAACAAGCAGTCCGGGGCGTCCCAAGTGGGGCGCCTCGGGCGCGCTTGTAAGCCATTAGCCGTTGGCCATTAGCCATTAGCCACCGGAACGGGGGGAATGGCGACGGACGTATTGGGCATTGCGTATTGCGTATTGCGTATTGCGGACTTGCTTGCGGACGGCGCACATCCAAACTCTCCACCATGACATCCACTCTCGAAAACCTCGACCGGTCCTTTCTCGGCTGGCTCGGCCGATGGAGCGTCCCCCTGCTACGCGTCTCGCTCGGCATCGTCTTTGTCTGGTTCGGTGGGCTCAAGGTGCTGGGGGTCTCCCCGGTGAGCGACCTCGTAGGCGACACGGTGTATTGGGTCGATCCCGACTGGTTCGTCCCGGTGCTCGGAATAGCCGAGATCGCCATCGGGACGCTGCTGATCGTCGCCAGGCTCCTGCGCCCGGCCCTCTTCGTGTTCGTAGCGCAGATGGTCGGTACCGCGCTGGTGTTTCTCGTGCTTCCCGACGTTGCCTTCCAGGACGGCAATCCGCTCAAGCTCACCGTTGAAGGCGAGTTCGTCGTCAAGAACCTTGTCCTGCTCACCGCCGGGCTGGTCGTGGCTGCCGGGTTGCGGCCCATGAGCGAGAGCTGAGAGCTCGCAATACGCCTAGCGCAATACGCAATTCGAATCGCGGATTGCGAAGAACGAATCGCGATACGCAAAGCAGCCCCCGCCGGGTGCGTGGCGGGGGCTGCGTACACCCGGATGACCGCCGTAGGAGGAGTTGGAGGAAGGGGTGCCTCCAGTTCCAGTGGAGTGGGACGTGCGGTCTCCCGAGCTCCCTGATGTATCGGCCCCCAACCACTGCCACCTTGAGTGACAGATACCGCCACGACGCGTAGCGGACTAGTCCCTAGGGATCGACGGTGGCGTACACCTCGGCACCCACCGGCTCCGGGGGAAGCGTCGGATCGACCTGGTTGAGATCACTCCCTCGGAACGACTCGCTGAAGAATCCGTCGTGGCCGAAGGCGGTGAGCCGCACCCCCGGCTGTGCATGGCGAAACTCCGTCATCGAGACGAAGAAGGCCACGGTGTCCCCGGCGACCACGGCGCGAACGCTCGACTCCATTCCCCTCCCCGGGTTGGAGCCGTCTGCATTCAATTGGGTGACGGTGACGAACCAAGCATCGGTGCTGTGGTCGTAGATCAGTTGGTACCAGCGATCGGTGTGCTGGAACAGGTCCCAGTCGAACGGAGGGACCGCCACCCAGTCGTCGGCCGGGTCCCGATCGGAGTCGGCGACCAGCGAGTAGATGAGCGAGACATCGCCCTGGATCGGAATCTCCTCCCTCGTGATCATCACCCCGACGAGCACCTCGCCGGGAGCCATGTCGAGCACCCCGTCGACCGAGCACACCACGATCAGGTCGGGCTGGCGATCGCCGCACTCGAGGGCAGATTCGTTGTACACCTCGGTGACACCCTGGATCGTGTAGCCGAGCTTGTAGGTGCCGTACAACTCGAGGTCGATGTAGCCCTCCGTGAACGTGGCGTCGTTGAACTGGATCGAGTCCCGGATGTCGTTGAGGGCGTCGCCGAAGATGATCGCCGCCCGTCGCATCTCTTCGTCGTGACGCGACCGCTTGGTGATCCGGTCGTAATGGGGGGTCGGGGGGTTGGGGTCTACGGTCGTGGTCGTGGTCGACCGGATTCGGATCTGGCGGGCAACGTCCGCCTTGAAGATGTCGTTGAGCCGGTCGGCGTCGCCGTCGAGGGCGTCGTGGTCGTGCTCGTCGTTGCCGAAGTAGAAGATCTCGGCGTGGCGGAACTCGTGCCAGATGGTGTCGGCCACCGTGGAAGAGCTGATCACGTTCTCGTTGCGGATCTTGAGCAGCATCTCGCTGGGCCGCCCGTCATCACCGCGGGCTACGACCCGAGCGGTCCCGTAGGCGTCCCCGCCACCGACCTGGTCCTCGGGGAGGACGTCGATGGTGATCTCGGCCGGGCTCTCCATGGCCCAGCGGAAGATGCGCTGGCCTTCCAGGGAGCCCATGAAGAGCCGCCACGCGTCGCTCATCAATGTGTCGCCCTCCCCCACCGGGTTCCCTTCGGCGTCGACCTTGAACTCGCTCTGTGCGTTCTCGGTGAAGGTGACGGTCGCCGCCGCGATGCCGCCCAGCGCGAGCAGCGCGGCCACGATCGCAATGACCAGAGTGAAGCGCTTGGTCCAGTTCACGGCCCCACCTCGACGGTGATGGGCGAAGCCACCGGACCATCACCCGGGACCACGGCGAGAGCCGGGCCGCCCTCGGTGACCGGCTGGAACCGGTAGGCGGCAGAGACTGTGTAGGTGCCGAGTTCGAGCATGAAGTGCTCGGCCAGGTCGAATTGGTGGCTCGCCGACTCTCCTGGGTCCAGTGTGACGATTCGGTCTTCGTGGAGCGGCTCCAGTTGGGCGTACGGCCCGTCGAACGGCACCTCCTCCCCTGCGGCATCGACCACGGAGAAGGCGACGATGTTCCCGGCGAAGAAGGGCCGGGCCACGGTGACCGTTGCCGCGGTGCCGTTCTCGAGGGTCGCCGTGACCGGTATCGGGCCGCCGGCCGGCCCTCCCGGGGA
>JABAOH010004030.1_pt3 | contig 38697 bp, 31 predicted proteins | sample 7062181 | NCBI WGS metagenome assembly JABAOH01 (sample SAMN14538630, study PRJNA623070) | marine sediment metagenome | biome: marine biome [ENVO:00000428]; feature: marine pelagic biome [ENVO:01000023]; material: deep marine sediment [ENVO:00002113]; isolation source: pool of 5 deep marine... | reverse complement strand
CTGGCAGTGTTTGGATTGATGTTCGGTACACTGCTTTGGGCGATTCTCTGTCTTTTTGTTTTCAGCTTTCTCGAGGGGAAATGGGGGGTTACCCTCGGCAAATGGGCTGTCGGTATCAGGGTTCTTGGAGTAGACCTTCGTCCCTGTGGGTTTGGGAGAGCACTGGTGAGGAATCTTCTCAAATTCATCGATGGCTTTTTCAATTTCATGATTGGCATTCTGCTCATTGGCTTGACTGAAAATTGGCAGCGCGTGGGGGACATGGCAGCCCGAACCGTTGTGATTGATGAGAGAAGGGAGGAGGTATTGGTATTGAGATGAGCATAGGGTTGTTCAGGCCCTGACGATAGGATGAAGCTGACGGCTATTTCCCTGCTACCCTATATCAGCAGGCTATTCAAGTCAGCTCGGAGGTTCAAGAAGACGGACAAGGAATGGAGCCAATCTACGATCCCGCAGGAGCAATCGTTGCCTGGAAAAGGGGAGATGATATTCATGATGTACACGGGCAAGCCGTAGCCTTCGTCAGCAACAAGAACGTTGTGAGTTACAGCGGCAGGTATCTCGGCGTGCTCGACAAGGGGCTGTTCCGCGATCATCATGGAGACCCTGTGGCATTCATGCGCGGTGCAACAGGGGGCCCGGTGTTGCCGGTTCCGTCTGAGAAACCAGTTCCGCCAGTTCCTGCGGTTGCTCCAGCACGACCAGAACCGCCCATACCTCCGGTTCCAGGGGTGCCGTCATTGAGGTGGTCATCCTTGAGCTGGGAGCAATTCCTCGCCGGGAAATAGTCCACCGTGTATTGAGAGACAGGAAATGGCAAGGATAGCTTCTTTTCAAGAAAAGACTTGGCCCCATGGTCGTCCCCTCATCAATATATTGCGAGTAAGCTCTTTCCTGAGTATAGACAACCTGAGACTTGAAAGATAATCTCATGAAGATTTTGGCGCCAGTGCTTTAGAGAGTCATTTCTTCTCCATCACGATCCCATTCGTTCGTCCGGATGGCTTATCGCTGGTCTAGCCTATATCCCCTTTTTCTCAGAAGATCGAGAAGGCCGTCAGGTCCGATCAGGTGCCCGACGCCAACAACCACGAGAGCATTTTTGCTTTCCCTCATCAAATTTTCAATTTTCTCAACCCATTTTTTGTTTCGCTGAATCAACAGGCGATCATGGATTTTCGGATAATCTTTAAAGCTCTTGAATAAAAGGGCATGCAGACTATCCGCATCCCCAGTTTTCCAATAGCTCACCATGTCATTGGCTAGCTGTGAGACGAGTTCCAAATCCCTTAACGTCTGGTTCAGAAACGAGCTTTGATCTCTTTTGGTCATTTTTGCAAGGAGATTTAACTGATATTCTGCCGGTTCCAAATAGCCTATTTCTTTTCCATCCTTTGTTGCTCTGTGAAAAAAGTGGAAGTCGATACCGTAGTTAGGATTAAAGCCCATACGCTGCAGTTCCAAGCTTGCTAATGTCAATGCCACAACCCAGGGTTTAAACCTGGCGAAATGCTCCAAGGGTAGGCCTAGTTCGGACAGCTTTTCTTGGAGCGATCTGCGCGTATTTCCATCGAGGTTTTGATAAAGGTTTTGGTCCTCCGGATAGAGGCCAAGTTCAAGTATTTTCCCCTGGATTACCGGACCTTGCAAGGCTGCTATGTCTGTTTCAAAGACGATCTTTTGGCTGGCTGCATAGGCCGCTTCGATCGACCTGTGCAGCGGGTAGGCATCGGGCTTCAGAACATGGACGGATCCTAACAGGTAAATTGTGCTTGGCTTGGTTTGGGTGGACCAAAGGCAGCTTTTCCGGGTGTCCTGCGGAAGACTTCGCGGCACAAGGACGGTCGACGCGGCAGCCCAGATGAGCGCTAACGAGGTAATAACGGATAATGCTCTACGGCAATTACGCGTAAGGATTTGATGGATTGCCATAATGGGTCCTCCTACTCAATCTTGTAGCAGTCCTGGATCTCTCCGAAATAAAGCGTGTGGTAGTCTTTCCTAGGATAGAGCGTCTCGTATTCCTCGGCAAGATGTGCCGGATCCATCGCCGCCTTGAAAACGATTTTGCATTCAAAATGAAGACCCGATGTGTTGATGATGGGGGAGGCGACTTTCTGAGCGTCCTTAAGCTCCAAGTTGCATTCCCTAAACTTGTCATAATCCCGCCCGGATTTTGTGCCACAGAACATGATGGCATCGTCCATGTTACTCAAGGGCACCGACACGGTAAAATCGGCCGCTTTCTCGATGATCTCGAAGGTGTGCCGAGAATTCCGGACCGCCACCATTAAGATTGGTTTACTCCAGACAAAACCGATGGTGGCCCAGCCGATGGCCATGGTGTTCAAGGCCCCATCAGCCTTTACGGTCAAGAAGGCTCCCTCCTTGATCTTGGATATTGCTTCTTCTGCAACTGCCATGTAATCGATTGTTTTCATGATCAACTCCTTTCAAAAAATATAGTTCGTGGTAACGAGACACAAGCCTGACACCGCGGGATGGAGTAAAGTTACCGGAGTTCCTATGGGAACACCGTTGTCCATGAGCGAAATTTGTTGGAGAAAGGGCACGTCGAAGCAGGCCGTGCCCTGGTTCCCTGGAGCGATCAGTAAAGAGTGTTGGCCAGTCATTCTTAATGAAGCGAAACGACCACATATCAAATGTCTGAGCCCAGAGGGCGAGCGGAGGGAACGAAGTAGCGCCCTAGCGCTCTTTGCAGAGAAGCGAGCTCTAGAATGGTCCAATAATCTCTTCAGTGAGCGAGAGGGAATTTGGGCAAGGGGCCGCGGGCAACCGAATGGACGCGGATGTTCGCTCATGAAAAGGAGAATTTGCCATATTTCCCACAGGTTAAAAAATACTTCTCATTAAACTCAGGAAACTGGTTTATTGACCTCTGTCCCTCTATTCCTCAGCAAGAGCGACTTTCACGACGGCCTTGTGGATGGCCCCCGTGCCGCCGAGGGGTGCGTGGGCATCTTCAGGGAAGAAGATTGCAAAAGTGCCCGGCAATGTAGTTATCCATGCCTGCGGCCTATCCGTGAAGAAGGCAATGTCTTTCTCAGAGTTATACCCCTGGTCTTTGCCAGTGCACTGGCCCGCGGGTTTCCAGCCAATGTCGTCCATACCTGCGAGGGCAAATTGAATGTCGACATATCTCTTGTGTATCTCAAGCTTAGCCGTATCCCGGCCTCGACCATCCTCTTTGATCACAAGGGCATATAGGCGCTCATCTTCTATCGGGTGCCTGCCGGCGGATAGGTCAAGCAGATCCTTTCGCTCCAAGAAAGCAAATGCATCCTCAAACGCCGGGTGCAGGGTTGTATAATGTCTCCAATTGTCCAAGTGGTCTAAGATCATAGCCATTTCCCCCTCTCGTTTTCCTTTTGGTCTGACTTTTGGTTGGCACCTGTTTCCATTCCTGCGAATAGCCCTCCCCTGGAGGGTGGGAGACAACCAGTGCATTCGATTAAGGAGTCTTCCTCAAAACCAGGGTAACCCAGCGAGTTTCCTCTATTCTATCATATAACTCAAGCTGCCGTTTCCCCAAGGACGATAAAACCGGATTGACTTGCCCATGAAAGAGGCCCGAGAGGACGGCCCAACGTGTAGAGAAAGGGGTTTTTTGTCTGAGAAGAGACTCGATCACTTGAAAGTGCAGATTGGCAAGGATCACATCAGGTTCCTCTTCTCCCATGGTCTCCACTTCTCCGTGGACTACCCTCACCCGATCTTCAAATCCGTTGAGCAGGACATTCCTTCGGGCCGTTTTCACGGCCAACTGGTTGTGGTCGATAGCCAGGACCTCTTGGGCTCCGAGCTTAGCTGAGGAAAGGGCCAGAATCCCAGTTCCCGTTCCGATATCCAGGACTTTCTCAGGACAGTCCATCTGGTAGATATTCCATAGGGCTGTGAGACATCCCCGAGTCGTGGGGTGAAGCCCTGTGCCAAATACTACCCCCGGATCAAGGAGTATCAGAATTTCGTCCTTCGCTATCTCTGTCTGTTCCCACGGGGGGCAGATAACGAGCTTCTCAATGCGAAAAGGCTTGAGGTCCTCCCCCGCCTGCCAATCCCTATAATCCATGACATGCCGCGACAGGAGCTTTTCCTTGTTCTTGTCGCCCAGCCACTTTCTTAGCTGTCCATCGTGTTGCCGAGAGAAGAAGAGAAATGAACTCCCTCCCTCGTTCCAACACCCAATGAAATCCCTTCCGCAAATATCTGAATTCAAGAAGATCTCATGGGGTACTTCGTAGATGAAGAGTTTCTGGTAAGGTCCCATTGTGGTTGATTATCCTCGGCCTTAACGGAGTCTTTTTTACAAAATGAGGGTTGATGATTCAGAAAGCCGAAATCTATCCTTGGTCAAGTCAGGAGAAATCAGTATGCCTTTGGCCTTTGTTTGACCTGCTGAGGAGCTTCAAAGGCTTCGTTCAGAGCATTTACAGCTGCTTCCGCATCCCTTGCATCCACGACACAGGAAACGCTGGAAATGGAGGTACTGATCGCGATGCAGTTGACTCCCACCGATGCCAGAGCGGAAAACATGATACCGGAAATTTTGGGCTTTTCACGGAAATGGGGGCCAAAAACGCTGATTACTGCCACATCCGGATTATAGGAGATCACTTTGGCCTCGAGGGACGGTTTAATCGTCTCCAAGCACCCGAAGGCAGACTCTAAATCCTTCCGGTCGATACAGAGGGTAAAGTTGGAAAACCCATCCAGGTCGAAACTCTGCACTAGGAACTCGATATTAATATTCCTGTCTCCCAATGTACCCAATACCAGTCCCGCGATATCCGGTCGATCAGGGCAACACATGACCTTAACCACGGCTCGTCCATCGCTCTGCATGATCCCGCCGACCTTGATCCTTTCCGCCACAGATAGTCCCTCACACTACTCCCATTTCCTTTCATCCTTGATCTTCTGATGCTTGTCGAAGATCACCCCTCTGTTCACGAACTCGACCTCCCCCTTCAGATTGAGGGTGTCTTGGATATCCCTCTCCAGCCTTCCCTTGAGCAGGGCCTTATCTATTGACTCATCGACCAATTCGATGCGGAAGGTCATCTCGTCCAAATAACCGCTCCGGGTTACCACCACTTGATATTTATCGACTTCGGGGTATTTGGCCATAAGCCCATCGGTTTGCCAGGGATGGATAAACATCCCCCTCACCTTGGTTACCTGGTCCGTTCTTCCCAAAATTTTCATCAATCTCGTCGAGGTCCTGCCGCACGGGCACGGTTCCTCTGACTGAAACGATAGATCACCCGTACCGTAACGAATCATGGGGAAAGTTAGGTTGAAGTTGGTTGCCACGATCTCGCCCGTGGCACCAAGGGGAAGGCTCCTCCCCGTTTCGGGGTCCACGATCTCGACGATAACATCATCGGGGATGTGCATGCCCTCTTTTTCGATACATTCATAGCCGAGACAACCTACGTCCACCGTACCGTAACACTGCCGAATGGTCATTCCAAAACTCTTTTCCAACCTTTCCCGGAGGGACTCCGGGAGCATTTCGGCCCCTACGAAGCCGATATCCAAGGAAAAGTCCCTCTTTAAATCAAAGCCCATTCCCTCTGCCCTCTCAGCGATACTCATCAAAAAGCTGGGAGTTCCCACATAACCGGTTACCCCAAGGTGGTGCATGATCTGCACCTGCATCTGGGTATTTCCTGCCCCAGCTGGTATTGTGGTGCAGCCCAGCATCTTCAGGGAATCGTCCAGCATGAATGCGAAGGGCCACATCTGGTAATTAAAGGTATTCTGAGCGATATCACCAGTCCTGAAACCACAGGCATAGAGCGCTTCTGCCCACCGGGTATCCTTATACTCCCATTCTCCGGGTTCGTAAATGAGGCCCGGGAGGACGTATATTCGTCGCATTTTTTCTATGGGAACTCCTTCGAAACCTCCGAAGGGGGGGGTTGACTTCTGCATCTCAACCAGGTCTGGTTTTGTCGTAATGGGGAGACGTTGCAGGTCATCGATGGTATCCATTTCCTCAGGTTTAACCTGAAGGCTATCCAGCTTTTCCCTTGTTGTGCTGGAGTGCTTATAGGCATACTTCACTATCGCTCTCAATTTCCCGTTGAGATGGTTCCGCCTCTCATCCTGCGACATGGTTTCCCTTTTTTCATTAAAATACCCCGAAGTCCTTTCCCCCTTAGCCATATGCCCTCCCCTTACATTCATCTGTTTCGTGCTCATCCATTAGGGTTGATTCTGGGCGCGAGATGTGACAGCGCTTTCCCTGGGTAAATGCCTCCATTATCGTATGGGGGAGATATTCAACGCCCTTTACATTACGCTGATGGGATCCACGTCTATTGTCAGGCCGATTCCCCGAACAGGCCATCGCTTCTTGGTTTCTCCAACCAATTCCTCCACGAATCGATGGAGGGGTTTCACCCGGGTTCCCTTTATGAGCATCTGGTATCGGTACTTCCCCTTGATCTTAACCAGAGGGGCCGGCGAAGGGCCCAGTATTTCTATCCCTGTTCCGTAAAACCTCTTCTTCAACAGCTTCCTTCCCCATTCACCCATTTCTTCAGAGGATTTTACCGCTCTATTCTGACTAGTCGCTTCAATCCTGATGTTGATCAAGCGTGAGAAAGGGGGATAGCCGAGCTCCTTCCTAAACCGTAGTTCCTCCCGACAGAATTTCGTAAAATCCTGATCCCTTGCCATCTGAATGCTGTAATGGCCTGGGTTGAAGGTCTGAATGATTACCTTGCCCGGATTCATACCTCGTCCCGCCCTTCCCGCCACCTGGGTCAATAGTTGAAAGGTCCTTTCCGAAGACCGAAAATCGGGAAAGTTCAAGGAGAGATCGGCACAGATAACCCCTACCAAAGTTACGTTGGGAAAATCGTGTCCCTTGGCGATCATTTGGGTTCCAACGAGGATATCGGTTTCCCCAGATTTTACTCTCTTTAGTATCCTGTGATGAGATCGTTTTCTCCTGGTCGTATCCCTATCCATCCTGTCCACGGTTGCCCGGGGAAACATCTTACGTATCTCCTCTTCTACCCTTTCGGTCCCGATGCCGAAGGAGCGAATCCTGGAACCCTGACAATCGGGGCAGAGGTCCGGGACCATGATCGCATAGTTGCAATAGTGACAAACGAGTTTTTTGCCCCTAAAATGGTGGGTTAACGAGACGCTACAATTAGGACATTTAAAAACAAATCCACAATCCGGACATTGGATGAAACTGGCGAACCCACGCCTGTTCAAAAAGAGGAGGGATTGCCTTCCAATGGCCAGGTTCTCCCCGAGAGCCTTTCGGAGGTTCTCCGAGAGGACGACACCTTTCCCTTCCTCCCTCCTCATGTCGACGATCTCGACAGAGGGTAACGGCCTCCCCTCAATGCGCTCGTCCAACTTCAGGAGTCGGAACTTCTCCGCCACCGCGTTGTGATATGCTTCCAGAGAGGGGGTTGCCGAGCCGAGTATCAGCACCGCATTACACAGTTTTGCTCGAACTGCCGCCACATCTCGGGCATTATATCTCAGTTTTTCCTCCTGTTTATAGGAGGTTTCGTGTTCCTCGTCGACGATAATCATCCCCAAGCGCTCGAAGGGGGCGAAGATGGCCGAACGAGCCCCTATGACGATATCCACCTTTTCCTCTCGGATCCTCCTCCACTCATCATACCTCTCACCCCTTGAGAGCCCGCTGTGCAGCGTGGCTACCCGCCCACTGAACCTCTCGAGAAATTGCCCGATAAGCTGAGGGGTCAGGGAAATCTCGGGGACCAAAACGATAGCTTGCCTTCCGCCCTCTATAACCCTTTCAATGGCCCTCAGGTAAATCTCGGTTTTACCGCTTCCCGTAATCCCGTAAAGGAGAAAGGGGGAAAACCGAAGGGAATCGATCCCCTCCACAATTGTCTCCAAGGCCTTAACCTGTTTCGGTGTCAGTTTTGGTCTCACATCCTCACCGCTGATTAGGTCAGAAAGAGGATCTCGATAAATTCCTCGGGTTTCAACGGAGATGAGTCCCCTTTCCGTCAATCTCTTCACGATTCGAGCGGCCCCTTTAAACTTCCCACAAAGCGAGGCATGGGAAATCTCGCCCATTTCCCGGATAAAGGCCAGCACTTCTTTTCCTTTCGGGGAGAGATGTTCATCTTCCATCGGCATTTCCTCTCGGTACTTTACCACCTTCTCCCGCTTGGGCTTTACATGGACATCCTTCAGTCCCTGTTTGATCTGAATGAGGCCTGCCTTCTTTAGGGAGTATATTCGCCAATGGGGAAATCGTTTCGTCCCTTTCTCCAATGGGATCTCGCCATGATCTGCTATGACCCTCAAAATCGTAAGTTCGCCTTGGGTTAGCTCGTTCGACTCCAAAAGGGCCCTTCCCCTCGGCGTGGTGCTCAATAGTTGCTGGCTTTCCAGGTTGATGCCAGGTGGCAATCCCCCCTTGATAACCTGCCCCAAGGGATAGAGGTAATAATCTGAAATCCAGCGGTAGAAGGTCAACATCCGGTTGTCGAAGAGAGGCCTTTCATCGAGAATATCCGAAATGGTTTTAGGCACATCGGATCGAGGATAATCGGCGAGTTCGACCGGAAAGGCAATGGCATATCCAGTCACTTTACGCCCCCTGAAGGGAACGAGGACCCGGCTTCCAAGCCTGAGGGCTTCCCCCAAATCCGATGGAATTTCATAATAGAAGGTCTTTGCAACGGGGAGACCGACAGCGACTTCGGCAAATCTCTTTCCTTCACATTCGATACCTTTCATTCTAGATGAGAAACTAGCATCAACCCGTTCCTTTGTCAAAGGCGAAAAGGATTTGACAAGGTGCCCGAAAAAGTGCACTTTTCTCCTGAGCACTGTTTCCTTCCCGGGCACGTTGAATCCTTCTTCTATTTCCTCGGACAGAACCATTGTCACGAAGAGGCGAAAGGTGTATGAAGGCAAAAAATGGTTCTAGGAGGCTTTTCAGGTACCGCTGGTTGATCTTTGTTGTCCTGGCCATCGGCTACGTGTTGGTATATTTCCATCGCGTCTCATCAGCGGTAGTTGCATCTGAGTTAGCCGAAGCATTTCACCTCAGCGGTGCAATTCTGGGGGTGTTGGCCTCTGCATACTTTTACCCCTATGCCATCATGCAACTTCCCGCGGGGCTCCTATCAGATTCCCTTGGACCTCGGAAAGCAGTGACCCTGTCCACCTTGATCGCCGCGCTCGGAGCGGTGCTCTTCGGGATTTCGCCCACGGTGTCGCTGGCCATTACCGCACGGATCTTCATAGGTCTGGGGGTAGCAGTCATCTTTATCCCGGCGATGAAAATCTTCGCCGAATGGTTTCTTCCCAGGGAGTTTGCTATGATGACCGCTATCCTGATGATCATTGGGGGGCTCGGCTGGCTCTCCGCCTCGACACCTCTGGCACTGCTTACTCTCTGGCTGGGCTGGCGACTGGCGTTCATAATGATTGGATTGGGGACATTGCTTCTAGCCATCCTTTCCTGGTCTATCATTCGCGACCGCCCCCAGGACATGGGGTTGCCCTCTCTGGCGGAAATGGATGTCTCGAAATCCAGCGCCATCCCGGGGAAGAGCCGGATCGGGCTTTTGGAGGGAATGAGGATCGTCCTCTGCCAGCGACATTTTTGGCCCCTAGCCATTTGGTTTTTCTTTAACAGCGGGACCATCTTCGGCTTCGGTGGCCTCTGGGGTGGTCCCTTCATGATGGAGGTTTACGGTCTGAACAAAGCGGAGACGGCAAATATCCTCATGATGATCCCCGTGGGCATTATCACCGGAAGTCCACTCCTGAGTTTCATATCGGATCGAGTCATTCAGGGTCGAAAACCCGTTCTCATTGGCAGTGCTATTGTGCTCATCTTAACCTGGATCCCCCTGGCATTCTTTGCAGCCCGACTGGGCACCGTGATTCTCGCCCTCATCTGTTTTCTCATGGGGGTTTTCTCCGGCGGTATCGTCGTCATCGCCTTCACCACGACCAAAGAGCTTTTCCCGACTGCGATCACTGGAACGTCTACCGGTACCGTCAATCTTTTCCCCTTCTTTGGAGGGGCGGTATTTCAACCCTTGATGGGGGCGATTCTGGACAAGGTAGGGAAAGCAGGGGGCGCTTATCCGGCCTGCGCCTACGAGTGGGCATTTTTAGCATCTTTCATCGCCACCATCTTCGCCTTCATCGCCATTCTATTCATGAAAGAGACCTTCCCGAGATCCGATGGGCCAGACAAAGGCTCTCCTCCCTGGGCGTAACGAATTTCTCCTACGAGGACTGACACCAAAAAGCCGATGGGGTGGCAAAGGTTGCGAATTGTTGACTCAACGAGTTCGATACGATAGAGTGGGATACCGAACGTGAGATTCTGAAAGCGCCTTTCCTTACCGTTTCCAACCGGAAGGAGGAATGAGATATGGCATCTGATCTTTACCCCAACTATTATAATCCCCTTATCGCGAAACCCGAAAGTCCAATGCCTAAGGTGGTAGCCATAATTGGGGCTGGCACCATAGGGCCCGACATCGCGTATTACCTTAAGAGTTCGCTACCCGATATGAGGCTCTGCGTGGTCGATATCGTCGAGAAACCTCTGGAAAATGCTCAAAAGAAGATAAAGGGATACATTCAGAAGGCCATCGAAAAAAAGAAGATGACGGAGGAGAAAGCCAGGGCAGTTGGTACCAACATCCACTACACCATGGACTATGGGGACATCAAGGAACCGGACTTGGTTATAGAGGCCGCCACGGAGGACCTTGAGGTCAAGAGGAAGATCTTCGCTCAGGTTGAGGAAATCGTGGGTTCCGAAACCATTATTACTTCCAATACCAGCTCCATTCCCGCGCAGCGAATCTTTTCACGGATGAAGCGGCCCGAGAGAACCACCATCACTCACTTCTTCGCCCCTGCATGGCGGAACCCGGCGGTGGAGGTGATCACCTGGGAGAAGGTCGACCGGAAGATTGTCGACTATCTTGCCTGGATGTTCTGTTCCACCGGAAAGACGCCCATTATCGCCAAGGATGAGATCTGTTTCATGCTGGACAGGGTTTTCGATAACTGGTGTAACGATGCGGCAATGCTCTTGGAGATCGCCACCTCATCGCAAATCGATAAAGTGGCCGAGGAGTTCGTCTACGCTGGCCCCTTCTCCGTTTTGAACCTGGCCAGGGGAAATCCCATCATCGTCGAAACCAATACCCTGCAGATGGAAGAGGGCCAGCACTATAGGCCAGCCAGGATCTTCCAATCTGTGGAGAGTTGGGTGACCTCTTCGCCCGGTAGCGAGGTGGAAGTCCCCGATGATATAAGGAGGCAAGTGAGGGACAGGCTCCTTGGGGTCCTCTTCTCCCAATGCTTCGATATCATCAACCGGGGAATTGGAACCCTCGAAGATCTGAACCTGGGTTGCCAGATAGCCCTGGGCTTCCGAAGGGGCCCCTTTGACATCATGCGGGATTTGGGGGATGGTGAAACCGGACGGATCATCGATCAATTTCAGAAGGATCGTCCGGGAATGGCCGGGCCGAGGGGGGAATTATGGGCATATCAGGACTTCAAGAGGCATATCTTGGTCGATCAGATGGATGGTGTAAAAATCATCACCATGCGCAGGCCCCAATTTATGAATGCCCTCAACGACGAGGTCAACGACGAGATCTTGGAGGTCTTGAAGTCCGGTGAGAATGATCCGACGCTGAGGGGGTTCGTCATCACGGGCTACGGGAGAAGCGCCTTCTGCGCTGGGGCAGAGATCGGGAAGTTTCCCGAACTATTGGGGAATGCGGAGGCATCAATTCAGTACTCAAGGGATTGCTCCAAACTGCTGCGGTTTATCGATGGGACGGAAAAACCCGTCGTGGCAGCTGTCAATGGCCTGGCCTTGGGGGGCGGCGCGGAACTGGCTATGCGCTGTCACCGTGTCGTTGCTACTGGAAATGCCTACTTTCAATTTCCGGAAGTTACCCTTGGGATTTTGCCCGGGATCGGTGGTATGGTCGTCCCCTACAGGAGATGGCCCGCTTCATCCAAACTCTTTCACGACATGATTCGTTTTGGGGCCCGACTATCAGCCGAAAATGCCCTGGAAATAGGCATTATCACCCGGCTTACCAACGACTATGTCGAACTCATCGCTGCAGCTGTCAAAGAGGTGAAGGATCTTGAGGGTAAGGTTCAGCACATTTCCAATGGCCCCGTGGAGATCGCCGAGATAGAGTTCACGGAGAGGCCCATGGCAGGGAAACTTCCCCTCAGCAGCGAAGTCGTCGAAATCATCTCCAGGGCCATCAAGGACGCAGCCCGTGCTCCCACATTTGCAGAGGCTTTGGAGGTGGGATACAAGGCCTTTGGCCACGTGGCATGCACGGAGGCTGCAAAGGAGGGTATTGCAGCCTTTCTGCAAAAGAGGACTCCGGAATACGGGAAGTAGCAGGACAGGGGCGTCTTTCCGGCCACCCTTATCAAATTTGATCTATTATCATACCATCATCCTTTCCCCCGGCGAGGAGACCGGCAATTCCTCCGTTCAAAGGACAATAGATGATATCCCTCAGAGATGAAGAGGCAAGGGGGGATTCCAGAGATTCCAGACGTTAATCTGGAGTTGCCTGATTTTTTAGACTGCTTTTCTCTAACCTATTGATCATAATGGGAATTTTATTTCTCATAGTCGAACACCGTTGTCCCTTCGGTTGTTCGTGGCCCTTTGCCCAAATTCCCTTGCGCTCACTGAAAAGGATTTTGCAGCATTCTAGCTCTAGCGTTCGTTTCCCTCCAAAGAGCGCCAGGGCGCTACTTCGCTCCCTTCACTCGCCCTCCGGGCTGAGACATTGGATTTGCGGTCGTTTGGCTTCACTAAGAATAGTTAGCCAACAATCGTTACTGTTCGCTCGACGGAACCACGGCAATGGCCTGTTCCGACGTGGTCCTTCTCCAGCACATTTCACTTATCGAGAGCGGTGTTGCCCAGAAACTCAGGAAATTCCATACATTAATATGTTGATCTTTCCAGTATATTCCGTTACACTAAAGTTGAGCTTCTCGGCGGGGAAAGGGGGGGCATCCTGTTGAGAATAGAAAATAAAGTGGTCGTTCGATTTCGAGACGGGAGGCTGATAAAGGGGTTTACACACGATTTTAACCCTACTAAGGAAGTCTTCCATGTCACCGCAACTGATGATGGGGGAAAGACCATCGAGATATCCACCGCTCTCCTGAAGGCGATCTTTTTCGTTAAGAGCTTCGAGGGAAATAAGAACCATCGAAGTACTGATGACTTCAGCGTGGAAAGCCTGAAGAATGTTCCCGGTTTGAAGGTTAAGATTGCCTTTTCAGATGGGGAGGTGATGTACGGATCGACCCATGGGTATGCGCCGGAAAGGAAAGGCTTTTTCATTTTCCCCGCCGATAGGGACAGCAACAACGATAGGGTTTTTGTCATTGTTGCATCGACTGATAAGGTTGAGACATGGAGGTGAAAAGGGCTTGGTTCGTGTGCTTCCTCTCTAGCCGACTTTACTCAAGTGGAGCTCAATGGATATAATTACATGTACAGCCTTAAATAGTTGTGGATCATTCAAAAAGGGATGAAATTCTAGATCCGTAACACCAAATAGTAAACAATACCTAAATCCAAATGCGCAAAAGCTTATCTTGTAAATCATACTGTTTTGAGCTTTTAAGTTCTGTCATTTGAGTTTGTTTAGAGTTTAGAAATGAGTATTTGGAATTTGCTGGTATTCTTTCCTGCGAGCACATGTCTATAGTCATATGCAGGTAAGTTTCCATAATTTGAGAACAGGGATCGGCAGAGGCGATGGAAATCGAGGTCAAGCTATTCGCTACATTGAGGGATTATCTACCCAAGGGGAGTGGCCAGTACTCCTGTAAGCTCACGGTCAATTCCACTGATACGGTAAGAGATGTCCTCAGAAGGTTGAAGATTCCTGATGAAATCCCCAAAATCATCCTGGTCAATGGGGTCCATACCAACTTCGGACAAGTACTCAAGGGCGGGGATGTATTATCCATCTTTCCACCTGTGGCCGGGGGTTAGAATCCAACCCCCATCAATTCATTTCGATCATCTCCACGCCTTTCGGCACATCCAAGCGAAATGTCCTTTTCCCCAAAGAGGGGTTGATTTGCCATTCTAGCAGATGCATTTTCATTCTGCTACCGGAACTGGGGCTCCGGAATTCGATGTCCGTGGGAAAGGATATCCCATCCCTTTTCCTGAAATTTGAGAACAGAATTTCCCACTGCGGATTTTGCTCGTGATCAAGCTCAGTGGCTCTGACCAGGGCAAAGTGGAAGGGGTTTATCCAAAATACTCGCCTTGCTCCTGCTGAGATGTCTTCTTTTATGACATAGAGCTTTTCCCTTTGACTATAGTAAGCGGTAAGGCGTTCATCATCAGCCCAGCTCATTTCCCCCACCATCAGCGGAATAATTTCCCCTATCTCCCGCGAGAAAGGGAAAAACCTAGAAAGGTGGTTCAAGGAGGATGCCCCCCGATAAAACCGGTTTTCGCCGGGGATGAGGATTTCGAAGACTTCGCCGTCGGTGGTGAAATAGAGGAGAGGGTGGCCAATGAGGCTGAGGGCTTCAACCCTCAGTGAAGCTGGTTTTTTGACGATGATGAGCTCTTCCAGCCTGAAGCGGTCTTTCCCGAGCTTGATCGTGACCCTGGCTACAGCCCTTATGGACTGTATGCGCACATTTCTTTCCTGTACCCGTTGGAGAAGATCAAAAGAAGAGAGGATTTCCCTCGGTACCCTTTCCGGCCAGAGCGATGCGCAACTTGAGAAGAAAGAGAGGGAAAAGATAAACACCCCCCCCTTCCAAAGAAGCGCCTTCAAGGAATTCCTCCCTTTTTCTCCTTAATCTTTTCGATCTTCTTCTTTAAGCGGTTTAACTGATCCTCCTTGGGATTTAGCTGCAGTGCCCTCTCGTAAAGCTCCAGGGCTTTTTTCACCAGGTTGACCTTGAAGTAACTGTCCCCCAAGTGTTCCGTAATAAGGGGATCGTCTGGGGCCAATTCCATAGCCTTTTCTAATTCCGTTACGGCCTTCTCATACTCCCCCTTCCGGTAGTACACCCAGCCTAAGCTATCCGTGATGTAGCCACTATCGGGTTTCAATTTAAGGGCCTTCTGGACCAATTCCAGCGCCTCATCCAGATGGATCCCCTTGTCAGCGAAGGTGTAACCGAGGTAATTCAATGCATCGGCGTGTTCGGGGTTTAACGTGATCACTTCCCTCATGCGTCCCACCATCTCCTCAAACTTATCCATTTTATCGAAGATGACGCCCATCTGGAAAAGGAGATCCACATTCTCCTTATCGAATTGGTGGGCGCTCGTTAAGACTTCGAGGGCTTTTTCCATCTGTTTCCCCTTTTCATAAAAAGAGGAGAGTAAAAGATAGAGCGGAGTCTCGTTGGGCGTGGTTTTAATCGATTTATCCAAAAGATCGATGGCCTCGTTCAATTTCCCGAGATCTTCAAGGATGATAGCTGCATTTTCCCTGGAATCGACATAAAGGGTCGATTCTGGTGGGATCTTCATGTACTCGGCTATAGCCTGGTCATGATTTTCCCTCTTCAGATAGGCCGTTGCGAGATAGAACCTCACCTTATCATCGTTTGGGTTGGAGGCCAGGACGAAACTGAATTCCAAGATGGCATCGTCGTAATTGCCCTGTTCGAAATAGATGAGTCCCATCTTAACCCTGATGTCTAGATCCTCGGAGTCAAATTTTTGAATCTCACGGTATTGGGTTAAGGCGTCCTCCCATTGGTTTTCCTTGATATACAGTTGACCGAGCCGCTCACGGGCCGTCCTGTTTTCGGGATCGATCTCTAGTACCTTCTGGTAGCTCTCAATGGCCCTTTTCAGTTCTTTTTGGATCTCATAAATGGTCCCGAGGTCGATTAAACCCGATACGAAATCAGGTCTGACGGAGAGAACCCGTTCATAATACCCGATGCTTTCTTCAAACCTCTTTGTCTCCGCGTGGATTCTCCCCAGGTAATAGAGTCCCATGATATCGTTCGGGAACTTATCTACCAATTTCTTCAAGATCTCAATTGCCTTTTCGTATTGTTGGGATTCCCGGTACAATGCGCCGAGATAGATATATGCCTGCTGGTTTTGGGGGTCGATTCTCAAGACCTCCTGGTAATGCTCGATGGCAATAGGTGGCTGTTTAAGGGTGGAATAGAGACCACCGAGTACAACATGGGCTGGGACGTAGTCCTTATTGATGGTAAGGGCTTCCTCGCACTCCGCAATGGCTTCAGTGGTCAGCCCTTTCTTGATGTACAATCGAGCCAATTCGACATGGAGAAAAGCTGATCTCGGGTCCTCAGAAAGGGCCTTCCTCAATTCATCTATAGTCCCCTCCAGGTTCCCTTCATGCCCTTTCAATTGAGAAAGGATGTAATGGTAATAGGTTTGCGAGGCTCTTTGGCCACTTTCGGAGAGGGCAGGGGTATTCTCCATCAAACCTTCGGGTTGCACTCCCTTTTCCATCTGAGCACAGGACAGTAGCAGGAGGGGCAGGAAAAAGATAAGATATATCCGGTTTAATAGTTTTATCATATTCATTAATTACCATACTTCACCTCGAGCGTCAATTGGGGAAAGGGGGTTTCCATGTTTCTGAGAAACCCTTTCTCCCTGAGCATGACCTGTTTTACAGGTGTCCTGGTCGCTCCGGATTCAATATCAGGCGGGACAGGAGAGCGTGGAACGTTTGAGCAGATGAGCCTTTTCCTCTGAAATGCTTTTACTCTCAGGGCCATGTGGAAGGGAGAAATGTTGGGGATTGTCATGATCCAAGGATTTGTGTATAGTGAAATTGTCCAATGAGTACATCGTCTAGATTGGGGACCGGCGCCAAGGTGAGCAGGATCGGATTCACAACGACCATCCCCATAGAAATTCTCTTTGCTGCCGGAAAGATACCTGTAGATCTCAACAACCTCTTCATAACCCATCCCGGGAAGAAAGCCCTGGTCGAGGAAGCTGAGCTCGAGGGATATCCGCGGAATATTTGCGGTTGGATCAAGGGGATTTACGCGGTGGCCACGAGGTCGGACGTGGTTGAGGTCATCGCCGTCACTCAGGGCGATTGCAGTAATACCCAAGCCCTGATGGAGTCCTTGCAGTTAAAGGGGATGAAAATTTTTCCCTTCTCATATCCCTATGATCGGGATGAGGAACTGCTTCATCTTCAAATGAAAAAGATGATGGACCACTTCGGCGTCACGGAAGCGGATACCAACCGTGTTAAGAGGAGGTTGGACAGGATACGGGAAAGGCTGGCATTGATCGATCGGTTCACTTGGCAGACAGGAACTGTAACCGGATTCGAGAATCATTATTTCTTGGTGAATGCAAGCGACATGAAGGGGGATTTTGAGGGTTTCGAAGATGAAGTAGAGGATTTTCTCAAGGAGCTGAAGGGGCGGGATAGGTTCAACTCAGGGATTAGATTGGGGTATGTAGGCGTTCCCCCCATCTATAGCGATCTCTACTCCTTCACCGAGGAGGCGGGTGTACGAGTGGTGTTCAATGAAGCGCAGCGGCAATTCAGCATGCCGTATCGAACGACTACCCTCCTGCAACAATACCTGAGATACACATATCCTTATGATATCTTTTCCCGGATAAGAGATATCCGCAAGGAGGTAAAACGGAGACGGATTGATGGTCTGATCCATTACGTCCAATCCTTCTGTTTCAGGCAGATAGAGGATCTGATATTGCGTTACCAAATGGATCTGCCGATATTGACGCTGGAGGGGGATAAGCCTGCCCCATTGGATGCCCGGACGAAGGTGAGGATCGAGAGTTTCATCGAAATGGTGAAGGGGAAGAAGGCAGGACATAATTCGCCATGTTCATCGGAATCGATTTGGGAAGCCGCAGGGTAAAGATTGTCCTCATGGAAGGACGGGAGATTACAAGAACGAGGAGTTTTGACACTCTCCCCTTCTACAAGCGATATGGCACAATCCGGGGGGGAAAACTCTGGGTCCAGTTTGATCGACTTGACTTTCCCGATGATCCTCGTTCGAGGATATCCGTTACGGGTTATGGTCGGAACAACATCAACCTCTCAGGGGGAAACATCGTTACGGAAATCCAAGCACATACCCGGGGGGCACTATTCCAGACGGGATTGAGGGACTTTACCCTCGTTGACTTGGGTGGCCAGGATACCAAGGTGGCCTATGTGGAGAAGGGGAGGGTCAGGGATTTCCTCATGAACGATAAATGTGCCGCGGGGAGCGGAAGATACTTGGAGAATATGGCGAAGGTTTTGGCCGTTTCCCTGAAAGAGTTAGGGAAACAATATGATGATCCCATAGACCTGGATACCACCTGTGCTATCTTCGGAGAATCCGAGATGATCGGAAATATCATCGAGGGAACCCCAATTCCCAGGATCTGTGCTGGGGTAAACCTTTCGGTGGTTAAGCGCGTGCTTCCCCTCATCAACCGATTTCCCCGCCAAAATATAGTCGTTTCCGGAGGCGTTGCGAAGAACAGGGCTATCATAAAACTCCTTGAACACTTCGTTCATCTCCCAGTTATTGTTCCAAAGCGCCCCGCATTCAACGGGGCCATCGGATGTGCCCTCCTCTCTCGGAGCGCTCATCCGTTGGGAGCGTAGGAAGAAAATGGGTTGGTTCTCGAGAAGGTCTTTCATGAAGGGATTCCTCTCAGGGGCCACCTTCCCTTTGCTCCTTTCCATGTACGGCAAGATTTCCATCCCCCTTACCCGGTTCGCCCTCAGTGAGCCGAGAGCTGGGGTAGAGAAAGACCCCGTCTCCGACTTCCGAGGGGAGGAACTTCGCTATCAAATAGGTTTTCTCTGGTTTAAAAAGGCGGCCATAGGAAGGATCTTATTCAAGGAGGGAAAAGAGAATCGGGGTTACAAGGCAGTTCTGGAGGGAAAGACCTCAGGGGTCATCGGATGGCTGACTCGTTATCGCCGGGACATCTATACTTCCTCTATGGAGGTCATAGATAAGGGAAAGAGGTTTCGGCCCCTCCGGTTTGAAGAGGATGTGGTTATTGGGCACAAGGTTCGAAAAAAGATTACCCTGTTCGATTATGGAGCAGGAAAGCTGATAAAGAGGAGGATGAACAGAAAGGGCGTCTTCATCCAAACCGAAGAAAGGATCCCCCCGGGGGTCGTATACGACGACTTCATAACGGCCTTCTATAACTTCCGGCGGGGAGTTTACGGAAAGGTCGAACGGGGCAAGAGATATCGAGTGATTACCATCCCCAAGAAAGGGGTTTCCACCATCGATGTGGAGATTGCAATGAAGGAGGAGGAGATGCGACGCCTCCATGGGGAAGGGAATAGAGGACGGAGGGAATATTACGTTACCATCTTTTTGGATAAGGAAATCACAAAGTCGAGGACGGGAAAGGTAGAAGGTTGGGTCTCCAAGAACCTTGTGCCCATAGAGGGCACCATAGAAGATGTGGTCCTCTTCGGAGATGTTCACGGAGTCCTGATAGGGGAAAGACGGCCACGGTGAGGGTGAGATGGATACCGTTCAATGGTATTTCAGGATCCCATCGAGGGATATCGCTTATATGAAGTTCATCCTGGAGTCCTATGAGGGACTTGGGGTACTGAGGACCATCGACCCCCAAAATGGGATTGTCGAGGTGATGGTTCCGCCGGGATTGGAAAAGGACATGGAAATGGTCTTAGAGGACCTGGGGGAGGAGATACGGATTGAGCGAATCAAATCCCCATAAGGCGGATAACTCCCTTCCCTTTGATGCGTTTCCACTCCCGGCCCACTATGCTCGGCTGATTATTTGGTTATGAATGCTGGAGGTGGGATTTTGAGCAGGTAGCGGGATTATCCCCGCGATGGATCTTAGGTTGAAATAAGTGGTTCCATATCAACTCCCATCAAAGCATTACGGGGTATCTCGATGATTCAGGAAGTCGACTTTTCCAAGGTATTGAGGAGAGCCTTGAAGCGCGGCGGGGACTCTGCCGAACTCTTCCTCGAAGAAACGAGCACATGCTCCATCATCTGCGAGGATGATCGGATTGAGCGGATTATTGCGGGAACGGATGCAGGGGCAGCCCTTCGAGTGATCTTCGATCACAAGACCTCATATGGATACCGTAATACATTTTCCGAAAAAGGGCTCCTGGAGTTGGCCAGCTCGGTGAGTAGCGCGGTGGGAACTAAGACGGGACCCACTGATATCAAGGTTGAAACGAAACCCTCTGCCTCGGGTCTTGTGGTTCGCTTACTGCCGGATGTTGTTCCCATGTCCCAAAAGGTCTCCATGGTAGAGAGGGCCAACCAAAGGGCGCGCTCAAGGGATAAACGGGTGAGACAGGTGAAGGTAGTTTACAGGGACTACAACCAGAAGGTGACGGTCGCCAATTCAACTGGCGTTCTGGTTGAGGATAATCGGATTGGGACCCTCTTTTTCGTTCAGGTTGTCTCCGTTCAGGATGGAATTACCCAGACAGGCTACGAGCCGGTTGGTGGAACCATAGGATTCGAGCTCTTCGACACGTATCCCCCGGAACAAGTGGGTGATATCGCCGCCAACCGATCCCTGCTGATGTTGGAAGCAAGGGAGGCTCCTATGGGGAGGATGCCGGTAGTCCTGTCCAGCGAAGCAGGCGGAACCATGATTCACGAGGCCATCGGTCATGGCCTGGAGGCTGATTTGGTCCAGCAGGGTTTATCGGTTTATGCTCATCGAACCGGGGAAAAGATGGCCTCCCCCTTGATCACCGTCGTAGACGATTCCACTCTGCCCCAAAAAAGAGGATCTTTCTGTTTCGATGATGAGGGGACTCCTTCCCAGAGGACAACCTTGGTGGACAAAGGCATACTCCAGGGTTATCTCTTTGATCGGCTTACGGCGGGAAAGGAAGGTGTAGAATCCACGGGAAATGGACGAAGGGAGTCCTACCGTTACAAACCCATTCCGAGAATGACGAATACCTTCATCGCTCCTGGTTCCTCCAATCCCGAGGAAATCATCCGATCCACTCATAAAGGCCTCTTCGTGAAGAAGATGGGAGGAGGCCAGGTGGATACGGTCAACGGAAACTTCGTTTTCGAGGTGAGCGAGGGGTACCTCATCGCCAATGGGCAGCTTGAGGGTCCGGTAAGGGGAGCCACGTTGACGGGAAACGGGCCCGAAATCCTCAAGCAGATCGATATGGTGGGAGATGACCTTGGATTCACCATTGGGACCTGTGGAAAAGAGGGCCAGGGTGTCCCCGTAGCCACCGGGCAGCCGACCGTGAGAATTCCCGAGATCGTGGTGGGAGGGAAGGCCGAATGACTTACTCTCTGGTAGCGATCCCCTCACGGCTGATCCCTTGGAAATGGTAAAGCGCAGCGGAGGGGGTTTGTTGACAAAGCAGGGCTTTGGCTATACATTCAAGGACCGAGAAACTCGCCCATGACGATCAAGCTTATCGGGTTAGCAATATTGCTCTGTTTTTCCGCCTTTTTCTCGGGCTCGGAAACAGCACTGTTCAGCTTGAACAGGCTCAAAGTGAGGCACATGGCCACGAGCTCCTCCTCGCCGAGACGGCTGGTGGGCAAGATGCTCTCCAATCCCCACCGACTTCTGGCCACTATCCTCTTTGGAAATATGCTTGTCAACGTAGCCTCGTCCAGCCTTGGTGAAAACATCACGTCTCGTCTCTTCTCAGGCGGCACGGCACTCTTCGTGGCGGTATTGGCCATGACCCTCCTCATCCTGTTGTTCGGCGAAATCATGCCCAAGATCATCGCTGTGGAATGGCCAGCACAGATAGCCCCATGGGTAGTCGTACCCTTAAACATTTTTTCCATGATTATTAGCCCTGCCCGAAGGTCCCTTCGGTGGATTACAGATCTCTTTGTGGGCCCCATGCCCCATAAACCTATTCCCACCCAGGAGGCAACGGAGGAGGAGCTGAAAACGGCGTTGGACATCGGCTACTCCGAAGGGGCGGTTCACCGGTTGGAAAGGGATCTCATAGAGAAAGTTATTTCCTTCGGTGATAAACGGGTGGAACAGGTCATGACTCCAAGGATGAGAATGGTCAACATAGGGGTAAACACCCCCATTGATACAGCGCTCCGGTTCCTCAAGCGGAAGGGTTATTCCAGGGTCTCCGTATATGAGGGAAATGAGGATACCATTGTTGGGGTCCTGCACATAAAGGACTTTCTCCGTCAACCGAAACAGGAGTCATTGAGGGATTACCTTCGACCTGTTTATTTCGTCCCGGAGACGAAGAAGATCGATGACCTCTTCCGCGAATTCCAATCGAAAAGACAGCATTTTGCCGTGGCCATCGATGAGTACGGGGTCGTATCCGGGGTGATTACCCTGGATGATCTCTTGGAGGAGATCGTGGGGAAGATAGCCGATAAAAAACGAAAGGCTTGGGCCGCATATAAGAAGGTTTCTCGCGATCGAATTGTGGTGGAAGCGACCATGGAGCTGGAAGACTTCAACCAACAGATGAGAACGAGCCTGAAGGATGATCAAGCCCAGAGTATAGGTGGATACGTAATAAATCAAATGGGCAGGATACCCAAGGTCAAGGAAAAAGTACGAATCGGAGACTTGGAGTTCGAAGTCTTGGAAGCCGAGCCCAGGCGAATCGTCAGGATGGAGGTTACCAAAGGAAGACTGGGTATTAGGGGGCGGGCTTAGATGAACTACATTTTCGTCATTGTTGCATGTATCATCTGTGCTGCCTTCTTTTCGGGGGCCGAGACGGCATTTGTCTCGTGTAACCGCATTCGGATTCGCCACCTCGCAAAAGCCCATGACAGAAGCGCCCAGATCGTCGAGAAACTCCTGGTTAAGCCGGAGCGGATCCTTGCGACGACCCTGGTTGGAACCAATATCTTCATCGTCCTAGGTGTGGTAATGGCCGCGGCCTACGCGGGGGAGCTCCTACGAAATTATGAGGGCCTGAGCGGAATCGTCGCCACCGTGGTAATGACTCCGGTCATTTTGGTGTTCAGTGAGGCCATTCCGAAGGCCTATTTTTATCGGTATGCAAATACCATCACCCTTCGGATCGGGCGTCTCCTCAGGTTTTTCTGCTATCTCTTCTATCCCTTGGTGATCCTTTCCACTTTTCTCCCCAGGAAGCTGATGGCTCTGGTGGGGGATACCGCTCCCAAAAACCCCTTCGTCACCCGGGAAGAGCTGCGGTTGCTGATGTGGGAGAGCGGACGCCTGGGTGTTCTGGAAAAACACGAGCAGGATATGATTCATCACATCTTCGAGTTCAGGGAAACGGCGGTCAAATCGGTCATGGTTCCCCTGGTGGCTGTGGACGCCATCGGCGTGGGGGAAAAGCTAGCCAGCGCCCTCAAGGTGATTAGCAAACGGGGGCACTCCCGCCTTCCCATCTACGAGGAGAGGGTTGATAATATCATAGGTTACGTCAACGTCGGTGACTTATTGGGGAAAAGCCCGAGTACCCCGATAAGAGACCTGATGAAGCAGGTACTTATCGTTCCGGAGACCAAGAGCATCGCAGATCTCCTGTTGGACCTGAAGGCCAGGGGAGAACATCTAGCGGTGGTGGTGGATGAGTATGGAGGGGTTTCGGGAATCGCTACCCTGGAAGATCTCATTGAGGAAATTGTGGGCGAGATCGAGGATGAGCACGATGAGCGAGAAGAGGAACAACCCGGAGGGGAACCGGAGGAGATTGTTATTGAGGGATCCAAGGATCTCGACAGGGTAGATGAGGAATTGGGCTTACAACTGCCCGAAGGGGATTACGAAACACTGGCCGGCTTCATCATGAGCCTCACGGGCAGAATTCCTTCCCGAGGTGAGAAAATTCGCCACAAGTCGGCCACCTTTGAGATTCTGGAAAGTACCGATCGCGCTATTCAGAAGGTCAAGGTGATACTCGATCGATGAACGAGCCCCAGCCCAAGACTCGGACTGATCTGGGTGATTCTTCAGATCTTTAATTCCTTCAGCCGGCCTACGGCCTCCCGCAGGTGATCCTCTCCCACGGTTAATGCAAATCTTATGTAGCCCTCTCCGGCATCGCCGAAACCGATACCAGGGGTGCCGACAATACCCGATTTTTCCAGGAGGAGGGCGGCGAACTCCGCCGAGGTATATCCGTTTGGGACCTTTGCCCAGAGGTAGAAGGTTGCCTTCGGTGATTCGACCTCCAAGCCCGCGGCGCGGAGTCCATTCACGAGGAGATCTCTTCTCGCCGTGTAGATGCCGATGATTTCTTCTGTCTCGGTTCCGTATCCATTGAGCGCTTCGATTCCCGCAAGCTGGACAGCCTGGAACGCGCCCGAATCGATATTGGTCTTGATTTTGCCCAGGCCGCCCACGATTTCTCGGTTGCCTACCGCGAACCCAATGCGCCAGCCCGTCATGTTGAACGTCTTTGAGAGGGAGTGAAACTCAATCCCCACGTCTTTAGCCCCCTCGACCTCCATGAGGCTCGTGGGCCGATATCCGTCAAAGGCGATTTCCGAGTAGGCCGCGTCGTGGCAGACGATAATCCCGTGCTTCTTAGCGAATGTCACAACCTCCTCAAAGAACGGTCTTTCCGCCACCGCGGCCGTTGGATTATTCGGGTAGTTAATAAACAGGAGTTTGGCTTTTTTTGCTATTTGGGCCGATATCGTGGAAAGGTTAGGGAGAAACCCATTTTCCCTTGTGAGGTTCATGAAGTGAGGAATTCCCCCCGCGAAGAGTGTTGCCACACGGTAGACGGGATACCCCGGGCTGGGAACGAGGACGTAATCCCCCGGGTCCACGAATGCCAGGGGAATGTGGGCGATTCCCTCCTTGGACCCGATAAGGGTGAGGACTTCTTTTTCGGGATCGAGGGAGACGCTAAACCTCCTCTGGTACCAATCGGCCACCGCTTGGCGGAAGTCCAGCATACCCTCATAGGATGGATAGCGATGATTCCCCGGGTCTTGTGCCGCCTCTATCAATCGGGCGATGACTCTTCGCGGGGTGGGAATATCGGGATCCCCTATTCCCAAATCGATGAGGTCCACCCCCTTTGCCCTCAATTCCCGTTTCTTCCTGTCTATCTCCGCGAAGAGGTAGGGGGGGATTTGCCTCACACGTTCGGCCGGTTGAATCTTCAATCTCACACCTCCTTGAGAATTGGTGAGATTCATATTAAAAGGTTCCAAGGTAAATTTCAACCTGAATTTCTAAGTCCTTCGATTCATAAGTCCGAAGAAGAACTTATTTGCTCGGGACTTACTGCTGAGTTGGCAATTTTCTAGACTCAATTTGGCAGAATACGTCACCGTTTTTGCGAATCGAAGCACTAGGTTTCCCCAGTTTCTGAACAATAGGTGACGTTCTTTTCTATTTATGTAATTTTAGAAGGGATTGGAGGGATTGGAATCACATTTTAAATATTACATATTGTTATCTGATACTTGTGAGGATATTGCAGCAAAAAAAGGAATGAACCTAACTAGTCTAGGCAGGAATATAGCATGTCCCCAACCTTTCCAGCCCCCTTTTTAAACATCCGCGCAGGGCTGCCATGTTTAAATGAAATCTTGACAATTCACGAGTGTTTTCATAACATAATGTGGCATTCATCTATTCCCTGTTTGATCCAAATTCCGCGGGTAATTCGCGTTACTTTACCGCGATAGATAATGCATCACAGTATTGTAGGGGTGGGTACAGTTTTGTAACATGTTAAAAATACTTAGAAGTTATTTTAAATGAAGACTTCAGGAAAAATCACATTAATTGCGGTCGCCTTATTTCTAGCGGCAAGTCCAGTATGTAACGGAGGGCGGCTTCTGACAGGACTTGAACGGAACGGATACACCCGGCTTACCAGCTCATCTGAAATATCAGGGTTTCTCGCTGAACTTTCCAGCAGGTACACTTCAGCCGAGAGGGTAACCATTGCCACATCCGCACTCGGTAGTCCTGTTGAGGCACTGCTGATTTCTTCCGAGCTGGATCGTTTTAAAGACGGGAATTCGGATTCCGATAAGATCACCGTTATGCTGGTGGGGTCTCAGCACGGCACGGAAACTTCCGGTGCAGAAGCGCTCTTGCTTGTGGCACGGGATGTCCTGGAGGCGAAGCTCGGCTCATATCGTGAGGACATGGATTTTGTCTTCATTCCCAACAGCAATCCGGATGGGAGGAATTTAGAGCGCACGAAAAACGGCAACGGCATCAACATCAACAGAAACTACACGATTCTCTCCGAGCCGGAATCCAGAGGAATCATCAATGCAATGCACCGATGGAGGCCGGAGGTTGTACTGGATGTTCATGAGTCGGCGGTGCTTAAGAAAAAGTCGTTGGCGAGGCAGGGATACCTTACAGATTTTGAGGCGCAGTTCGAGGCGGCAAACAATCCAAATGTGGACAGAGGAATCCGCATATTCAGCTTTAAGCGTCTGCTTCCGGAAATAATCGCGCGAGTGAAGGCGCGGGGGTTGGCAGCGCAAAGGTATGTTAAAGAAATCACCAGCATCCATCAGCCCATTACCCATGGCGGTCTTACGCTAAGAAACCTGCGTAATATGGCTGGGATGCTGGGTGCATTCTCATTTCTTCTGGAAAACAGACTGGACCCGTCAACAGGCACCTATCCGACACCACGGAATATCCGTGTTCGAGTATCTAAACAGTATCTCTCCATCATGTCGTTTCTTGAATCGTGTCGCACCCATCGTTCTGAAATGGCAACCCTTTCACGAAATGCACGGATGAAATGGAAAAATCCTCACGATGAAGCACCTCTTTACTTGGCTTTCAGCTATGTTGCAGATCCAAATCAACCGGAGATTACGCTGCCGCTGAGAAAAATCGACACTGGGGAATTGATCAGAAACACCTTTAGATACCATGGGTCTGTAGAATCTCATACCCCGATGGTATTACCATCCTCCTATGTTATTACCGACTATCAGGAGCTTATCAGAGAGATTCTTTCTAGGAACCATATTCATTATCAGGTAGTGGAAAAAGCCGCAGAGACATTTGTTAAGATAAAACGTATCAAAGATCGCAAGGTCGAAGTGATGAGTACAGGCCAACATCAGGCTCATTACTCGGTTATAGAGCGCACGGCAAAATACCTGGTTCCCCCCGGGGACCTAGTTGTCAACCTGAATCAACCTGCACGAAGGCTCATTGCTCTTTTGTTGGAGATTGAATCATTCAGCAGCATCTTTAACGCCGACGAATACCTTCCCCTTGTGGAAAAAGGAAATGATTTCTTCATAAATTATCAATAGCAAATCTTTTTACATTTCCGCTTTTAAAAAGCTCCATCCAATTCCATGGCCGCCCCATCTAGGGCGTGAATAATTGGCTCATAAGTGATCATAAAGCCGAACGTGTATCATATATTTGTCTCGAAAAAACCCTACTTGCTTTTCGGCTCTGTTGCATCGGAGCGGGAGGCCAAGTATTTTCCGCGTTTATACCTCTCAAAATAAAAGGCACCTATTCCGAAGCGTTTCCTTTTTAATGAAGCTATCTAAAAGAATCGCAGACATTCTGTTGTTCTGGTTCATTCTATTAGGATTAGGAGGTGTCTGTGAAAGCGCACCGCTTTTGACAGCGCTTGAACGGAGCGGATACACACGGATTACCAGCTCATCTGAAGTATCAGGGTTTCTCGCTGAACTTTCCAGTAGGTACGCTTCAGCCGAGAGGGTAACCATTGCCACATCCGCGCTCGGTAGTCCCGTTGACGTGCTGTTGATCTCCTCGGATATGGCTCGGTTCAAAGAGGGGGGGTTAAACGAGAACAAGTTGACCGTCATGCTCGTGGGATCTCAGCATGGTACGGAAACCTCAGGTGCAGAAGCCCTCCTGCTTGTGGCACGGGATGTGCTGGAGGCGAAGCTCGGCTCATATCTTGAGGACATGAATTTTATCTTCATTCCCAATAGCAATCCGGACGGGAGGAATTTGAAACGCAGGGTCAACGGCAACGGGGTCAACCTGAGCACCAACTTTGTTGTTCTCTCCGAGCCGGAATCCAGAGGAATCATCAATGCAATGCACCGATGGAGGCCGGAGGTTGTACTGGATGTTCATGAGTCGGCGGTGCTTAAGAAAAAGTCGTTGGCGAGGCAGGGATACCTTACAGATTTTGAGGCGCAGTTCGATGCGGCAAACAATCCAAATGTGGACAGAGGAATCCGCGATTTCAGTTTTAACCGCCTGCTTCCCGAAATCATGTCACTTGTTCGTTCACAGGGTCTCCCTGCACAGCGCTACATCGGAGAAATTACCAGCATTCACCAGCCCATTACCCATGGCGGTCTTTCGCTAAGAAACCTGCGTAATATGGCTGGGATGCTGGGTGCTTTTTCATTTCTTCTGGAAAACAGACTGGACTCGTCAACAGGCACCTATCCGACACCACGGAATATCCGTGCTCGAGTATCCAAACAGTATCTCTCCATCACGTCGTTTCTTGAATCGTGTCGCACCCATCGTTCTGAAATGGCAACCCTTTCACGAAATGCACGGATGAAATGGAAAAATCCTCAAGATGAAGCACCTCTTTACCTGGCTTTCAGCTACGTTGCAGATCCAAGTCAACCGGAGATTACACTGCCGCTGAGAAAAATCGACACTGGGGAATTGATCAAGCACATTTTCAGTTACCGTGGTTCCGTCGAGTATCATTCTCCTTTCATCTTGCCCATCTTCTATGTTATTACAGCTCAGCAGGAGATAGTTCAAGACATTCTTGCCAGGCATCACATCACCCTCGAGACTATGAACCACCGCAGCGACCTGGTCGTCGAGATCCAACATGTTTTGAGTCGAAAAGATGAAGAGATGGATGCCGAAAAAGGTTGCCCAAAATACTCTGTGATGGAAAGCCAGGAAAAATATGTTCTTAATCCAGAGAATCTCATTGTTAACCTGAGTCAGCCCGCTCGAAGGCTTATCCCTCTCCTATTGGAGCTTCGATCATCCAGCGGCTTGTTTAAGTCTAAGGAATTTTGTCACCTTGTGGAACCCGGGCGGAATTATTTTATTTACAGAACCCGCGAATTGCCATTGATAAAATAGAGAGTAGAGAATAGGGTCATCTATAAATATTAAGTATTGGCAAAAAGGGAAAAGGGATCAACCCTTGACACTGGACATGTTTTTTGTCTAACTACCGGATGAAGGCTGACGGGTTTACAGCGTATCCGGCACGTTAGCTGTTGAATGTTCGAAGATAACACAAGATTGAAACTGACATGCTTGCAAGCATACGCGATCTTTTCGAGTTTGCCTCTTCAGGATCCAAGGTCGTTCAGGAAATTGAACGTCTACTTCGACGGAGGAGAGGTAGGTCCAGGCTTCTTCTGGAAGAATTGAAAGGAAATCAAGACCTTTGCGTGATGGTTTTGGAAGATGGGACTGACCCAATGAGGATAATACCTGAACTAAGAACTAATCAGTATGATGCCCTATTACAAGAAGGTTTTAACTTCAATTCTTTCAAGAAAGAAGAAATCCAACATAATCCAAAGCTAGAGGGAAGCGATTTATCATCTTTTATTGGTATGGGTACCGATCGCTTGATTGAAGATATTTACGATAAAATCAAGGAGCTAATAAGAAGACATCGCATTGACAGTGATAATCCGAAGATCCATTGGCGAAGAAGAATTATCAATTTGTATAAACGAATACTACTCTTGATTGACCATTTACGCAGCTAACTTGTTGCTGCAGCCCACGCAGTAAACCCCAGCGCTGATTTCGATCATCAGGCCACCAAATCCACACTATGTTTCTACCTAACGATGCCAACAACAAAACTTCACCCCGATAGACTACTCATCCGCGAAGTCGAACCCGGCGATTTCGATTTCCTCGTGGAAATGGTTATGGAAATGTCCCGATTCATCTCCATGGAGGACCGTTTGTGGATCGCGCACGAAGATATTCCCAATCGCGATTTGCGCCTTGAACGGTTGCGTGATGCTCTCTTCGCAGATCAACCGCTCTTTGAAGCGTTAATCCTCGAAGTCGAGGGGCATCCTGCCGGATTCTGTACGTTTCACACCAGCTTTTCCACGTATCGTGGCCAACTCGGCATATTCCTCGAAGACCTCTTCGTTCGAGATTCGTTCCAAAGAAGTGGCCTTGGCAAACAACTGATGGCGAAACTCGCCACGGTGGCAAAGGATCGCGGTTGCAACCGTATCGTGTGGAATGTCCCCGCCGATGATGGAAACCTTCAGCGGTTTTATAAGGGTTTCGGCGCTCGCAAAGCAGAAGAATGGACTATGACCCTTCACGGTAAACCGTTAGATGAATTGGCTCTATCCGCTGCTGAATGGACGAAAAAGCCAAAGTAAATAAACGCGCGTGGTGGCGTGGCAAGGCCCTGTACCTGGACGGCACCGCATGGCGGGGTTTCCCTCGCCATTGGCTGAAGTAAATGTATCGGGAACTTGCCAAATGTATTTGTGCTCTATCTATTGGTATAGAAAAGAGCAACAGTCCCGAAGATAGAAAGATTGTTTCCGATTACCTTGCCGCTCTTGCTCTGCTTTTGGCTCGCGCGGTTCTTGGTGAAGATATCCTTAAAGATCTGAAAAGATCTAACCACAATTGAACGCCTATTTGGGAATACACGGCTCATTGAACCTGAGGCGTTTGAGCAGGCCCTGGAGAACTGGGGCGAGTTTCGAGAAGAGTATGGGGATTTCGGGATGAACGGAATGATTGTGAGTGAGGGGCTGCCTGCTCTCGACCTATTACATGAGTTTGACGTTGCCTGTGAGAATCAAGACAGAGAAAAACGTCGGAGTATCCTGGAACGAATTAGGCGTGATTCAGAATCGATTGAAAGGATCATTGATGAAAAAATAGGAAACAGCTAACCATTCGCTGCAGCCTTCCCCTCGACAAGCTCGGGGAGGCAGAGCTCGATCGTTGAGGCACTGAGGCACTTATGAGTGAAGGGGAAGTGGAGAATGAAAAGCAAGAGAAAAGTCGAACTATTCGTTTCTTATGCTCGTTCCAACAAGAATCTCGCAAGAAACTTTTTGGATAGATTTAAAGAATATGTAGCTCCCTCCAGAAGGTATGAATACATCTTTTGGCAAGACTCAAAAACTTTGGTTGGAGAAGAATGGCATGAAGCGATTTGTGAGGCTCTTGGAAGATGCACCGTAGGCTTGCTCCTTATCAGTCCAGCCTTTCTGGGATCAAAATACATATCGAAACACGAGTTGCCAAAGTTTGTTGGAAACAGTGCTAAGCCATTGATACCGATCATGTTGCAGCCCAAAGATTTCGAGCGTTACGATCTCAAGGGTCTCAAAAGGCGCCAGATATTCCGCCTTGAGGATGAGCGGGTCAAATCCCCTAAGTCATACGGTGAATGTACCGGAAACCAGCGAGATCGCTTTGTTCAAGTGTTGTTTCGGGAGGTAGAGCGAAAGCTTGACAAGCTATTCGGAGGCAAGGGTGCCTAGCAAACGGGTGAAGATGGGCTGGAAAAATGAAAAATGGAAAAATGGGCAACCCCTGGTTTGTCCATCTAGCTGAGCCTGGACTTTCTTAGGTCCTTGCTCCGCCGTCTTCCCCTGCTTTGAGGAATACCCTTAGCGTGTGGTGAGACCCTTGACAAATCGTTACTCCCCCTTATCATGATTCTGAAAGGTTACTATGGATGTGATGTGAGGATTACCGATGAGTCTGAGCCGAAGGGATTTCCTCAGCAAGGGAAGCCTTCTCTGTTTGGGCCTCGGGATTCTAGGTGGCATTCCGGGTTGTTCGTCGAAACCAAACGAAAAGCACGTCAGTAAAAGCGGTCGTATCCTCCAAGAGGCACGGTATTATGAGAAGCAGAAAGGAGGGATGGTGAGATGTCGCCTGTGCTTCAGGCAGTGCTTAGTAGCGGATGGAGACAGGGGTTTTTGTCGTAACAGGGAGAATCACGGGGGAACCTATTACACTTTAGTCTACGGCCTTCCCTGCGCTATCCAAATAGATCCCATCGAAAAGGAACCCTCCTACCACATGTTACCGGGTTCCTTCATGTTCTGTACGGCCACGGCGAGCTGCAACAACCGATGCAAGTTCTGTCACAACTGGCACATCTCCCAGAGGAGTGTGGAGGAGACCATCAACTTTGATCTCAGCCCCGTTCGAATTGTAGGGTTGGCATCAGAGCAGAACTGCGAGTCCCTCTCCTTCACCTATTCCGAGCCCACGGTGTTCTATGAGTACATGTATGACATCGCCAAGCTGGGGAAAGAAAAAGGGTTAAAGATCCTCTTCCATACCAATGGGTCGATGAATCCGGAACCCCTATCCGCGCTCTTGCAGCACATGGACGGGGTCACAGTGGATTTAAAGGGATTCACCGAGACTTTTTATCGTGAGGCCTCTTCCTCGGAGCTGGCACCAGTACTCCGAACGTTGAGGCACATAAGGGAATCGAGAAGGCATTTGGAAGTGGTAAACTTGGTTATCCCCACGTTAAATGACGATATGGTCAAAATCAGGGAGATGTGCGTCTGGATAACGGAAAACCTGGGAAAGGACATCCCGCTTCACTTCACCCGATTCTCTCCCGCCTACAAACTGACCCACCTTCCTCCCACCCCCATCGAAACCTTGGAAAGGGCACGGAAGATCGCCCAAGAAGAGGGCTTGGAATATGTTTATATCGGCAATGTTCCAGGGCATGAGGGGAACAATACCTTCTGTCCACAGTGCCACAAGAAACTGATCCACCGGGTCCATTTTGCTGTTCTGGCCAATGAGGTAAAGGAGGGGAAATGTCCCTCCTGTGGATATCCCATTCGAGGCATTTGGGCTGACGCTGCTGCATAGGGATTTCAGCTTTGTTCGAGGACAAAGTTGGAGAATGCGAGATCGGTAAAATGAGCCCCTTCAAGGTAAGGATTCCGGCTTGAAACCACTCACGGAATCAATCGGTATTCGTAAGGTTGTTTCAGAACCAACATACTCTGCTTACATGAAGGTCTTTTTTCTTGTAAACAGGGTTTTACTCTGATACCATGGGCCTATGAAGTGGCCTAATCAAAGGGCTTTTCACCTCCTTTTGGTCCTTTTATTCCTATCGTTTGCTCAATTTTCTCTTGCCGCCGATACCTTCATAAGGCGGGAGAGGTGCGTGACAGTGAGTCTATCTTCCGTATACTAGCTTGGTGAGCCGACCCTTTTTTCGGGAAGGAGTAAAGGAGTATACGATGAAAAGACAGAAAGGAAATACGGATCAACTTGCTGATGAACTTGCCAGGGAATTCGGACGTATTCTGAGGAAAGCGCGTGAAAGGAGAGGCTTCTCCCAAGAGCAACTTGCAAGGATGATGGGGATTTCTCCTTCTTATTATTCAAAGCTGGAAAGGAGCGGTAGACGTATTCGCATAGGGCATTTAGCAGATTGGTGTGCCGCTATGCAGGTTTCGCCCATGTTTATATTGAAGAAATGGGGTCAATCTAAATATGGCAGAGAAATTGATAAAAGGAGAATGAGTGAATACCGCCGCGTAATCGAGGAAATGATTACGTTTGGGTTTTATTCTGAGCTTGCTTACATGATGGAGGTTTCCGCTCAGATGGTCAATATTGAAAAGTTGGCTCGAAAAAAGGCATCCGAAAGACAAAGGAAGCAAATAAAGCTTGAATTTTAATTGGGTTGAGACCCAACATGATCTCCTTATTTTGGGGAATCATAGGGGTAAAAGATCGAAGTAGGCAGAGGGGACGTTGTTGAAAACTGTTACTTTTCATCCGCAACAGTTCGATTCGGTCTCTCGACACCACTAAAAATGTTTTGGCCCTAAGGATTAGCTACCATGCTGGTTAGCCCCTTTTTTGGGTGAGAGCTCGCCCTAATATTGCCTTACGGATGACCCTCTCACCCTTCAACGACGCGTTGACCACAATTCCCCTTTTTGTTACCGTCAACGATGACACGGCTTCCAAAAAGGGATTTCTCCACATATGATTCACTCCCTGAGAGCCTCCCTGATCATCATGGGGGTGAGTGGCATTGTTGCACAGATCATCCTGTTGAGAGAGTTCCTGGTCTCTTTTTTCGGCAACGAGCTCACCCTCGGAATCATCCTCGCCAACTGGCTGATCCTGGAGGCGATTGGCGCCTTTTACATCGGAAAATCCGTCGAGAAGACGGAGAGGAAGATAGAGAACTATGTACTGCTTCAATTGATTTTCTCCCTGGCTTTCCCCTTTGCAGTCTACCTCTCTCGGGTATTCAAGAATTTCCTCCTCATTACTCCAGGAGAGGGTTTGGGTTTTGCTCCCATATTCTATTCCTCATTTCTCATCCTGCTTCCCGTGACCGTTTCCCACGGTGCCCTCTTTACCTTTGGATGTAAGATATATTCCCAATACGCCCGGGAAGACGCTTCTTCCATCGGAAAGGTCTACGTGCTCGAAACCATCGGGTCCATTATCGGCGGCCTACTCTTGACCTTTCTCATGATTCAGTACTTTAATTCCTTTGAGATCGCCTTCATCATCTCCCTGGTAAATACGCTCATCTCCATATTCCTTCTCTGGCCACGGCGTATACCGTCCTTGGTTCACCTCCGAAACGGCCTCTGGAGCCTCTCCATTTTTCTGGCCCTCCTCTTTGCCTATGTGCTTTTTACACCAATATCAGGTGTGATCCATGTGTCCTCCGTCCTATCACAGTGGAGAAATATGGACGTCATCCACAATGAGAACTCCATCTATGGAAATATCACCGTCACGAAAAGGGGTGAGCAATTCACCTTTTTCACCGATGGAGTTCCATCCATCACGGCCCCTGTCCCTGATATCGCCTCCATTGAGGATTTCGTTCACTTCCCCATGCTCTTCCACGAACAACCCGATTCGGTTCTGATCTTGAGCGGAGGGGCCGGAGGAATGATCCATGAGATTTTGAAATATCCGGTGACCCACATCCACTATGTAGAGCTCGACCCCCTTCTCCTGAAGCTGGTATTGAAATTTTCCACCCCCCTCACGCAGTCCGAGCTCTCGGACCACAGGGTCAATATTCATTACACGGATGGTCGGTTTTTCGTCCAAAAGACCCAGGATCGATTCGACATCATGTTCATCGGACTTCCTGTCCCCGGAGAATTGCAGACAAACAGATTCTTCTCCTCCGAATTCTTCTCGGTGGCAAGGAGAAGGATGAATCCGGATGGAATCATCGTCCTGACGCTCCCCGGTTCATTGACCTACATCAACCCGGAACTGAGGGACTTGAACAGGTGTATTTTGGACACTCTGAAGGGCGTGTATCCTTCTGTGAGGATCATCCCCGGCGATGTCAACCTTTATCTGGCCTCGGAGTCCACCCATCTGAAGGAGGTGACGGCTGAGGAAGTGGCCAAACGTCTCGAGGGGAGGAACATCAAGACGAGCCTCTTCACCAAAGGCTATATTGCATACCGGCTTCACGAAAGGTGGTTGAAATGGTTCTCGAAATCGATGGAGGGAGGGGAAGTCCGACTCAATTCCGATTTTCGTCCTTTGGGTGTCTTCTTCAACCTCTCTTACTGGAACGCGCTCTTTTCCCCATACCTGGTGGGAGTATTTCGATGGTTTGAAGGCATCAGCCTGAGAATAACGGTCCCCTTGATGGCATGCCTCACCCTCCTTTTTGGGGGTATTTTCGTTAAGAGACCATGGACCTCACGATATTCGGTTCCCTATGCGATTTTCACCACGGGGTTAACGGGGATGATATTCGACCTGGCCATTATCTTCACCTTTCAAACGCTCTACGGGTATCTCTACTATCAGATTGGCCTCCTGGTCACAACATTTATGGTTGGCGTTGCGCTCAGCGGCCTCTGGGTCACCCAGCGGCTGGAGGGGATAAGGAAGGATCTTCCCCTGTTCTTAGGGACTGAGTTGTGCATTGCCCTCTTTTCCGTTCTTCTCCCCTTTGTATTCTCCATCCCGTCCCAATACCTTGACAAAACAGCTATCTATATTCTCCTCTATATGCTTTTTCTGACGATGTCCCTTCTTTCCGGCGCCTTAGTTGGATTTCAGTTTCCCCTGGCAAATAAGATCTATCTCAGCACCACCCTAGGGGAAGGGACCTTTGGTCGGGCCGCTGGCTTACTCTATGGAGCGGATCTCTTTGGGGGCTTCTTTGGGGGGGTTTTGGGCGGTGTCCTCCTGCTTCCCATCCTCGGCCTCAAGGAGTCGTGCTTCATGATGGCAATCATCAAAATCAGTAGCTTCCTGCTCATCCTCCTCTTCACAAGGATCCGGAAATAGCATAGAATTCGAATAATCGGCGAATTGTGATCCGAATTCAGCAATTCGGAAGTCCTTCGAACCCCTCCGGAAATTGAGAAATGCTCAGCAGACGAAGATTTCTCCAAGGCATCATTTCGGTTCTTTCCGGAATGGGATGGTCATTTTCCCTTCCAGGGGAAACACGTGGAAAAACGGATCCCATCAGGCGGGAGGCGATGTTCTATGAACCCCTCAATGGTCGAGATGTGCAATGCCTTCTCTGCCCAAGGGAATGTGTCATCGGCGATGGAGAGAGGGGGTTCTGCAGAAACCGGGAAAACCAGAAGGGAAAATTATACACCGTTGTCTACGGGAAACCCTGCGTCGTCAATATCGGCCCCATTGAAAAGGCGCCTCTCTATCATTTCGTGCCAGGCCATTTTCGGCTGTGCGTTGCCTGTGCGAGTTGCAATCTGAGGTGTAAATATTGTCATAACTGGCCTCTGTCCCAGAGAAGCCTCGAGGAGTTGGACCACTATCCCCATACTCCACAGCAAATTGTCCAACAGGCCGAGAACCATGGACTTCAATCCGTCTCTTTCACCTACACGGAACCCACGGTCTACTACGAGTACCTGTATGACATTTCCCTCATTGCCAAAGGGATGGGAATGAGAACCTCGATCGTCTCAAATGGGTATATGAGTCAAGGACCCCTCCTGAAGCTCCTCTCGGTCTTGAGTGCGATGAAGATCGATCTAAAGGGGTTCAGTGAACAATTCTACGAAGAGGTCTGTTCAGCGACCCTCGGCCCTGTTTTGAGATCCCTCATCACGGTGAGAAGGCAAAAGGTATGGCTTGAGATCGTCAATCTCGTCGTTCCCAGCTTAAACGATGATACGAAAATGATCGATGAGATGTGCCGTTGGATCACGGGGAACTTAGGAGTGGATACCCCTCTCCATTTCACCAGGTTTTTCCCGAACTATAAGTTAACCCATCTCTCACCTACCCCGATCTCAACCTTGGAAGGTGCTTATGAGATCGCAAAAAGGAATGGACTGAGGTACGTGTACATCGGAAATGTTCCCGGCCATATGTACAATTCCACTTTTTGTCCCTCCTGCAATCGAAGGATCATCCATCGAAGGCACTTCGATATTGTTGAAATACACATGACGAACGGAAAATGCGGGTTCTGCGATTTTCCCGTTGAGGGGATATGGGCAGAGAATTAGACCGCCGTTCATTTTTGAAGAAATGGCTCCTCTGTTCCCTGTTTGGGGGCATGGGTTCACATCTCCTCTCCGCGTTCACCCAATCCAAGGAAATTGAGCCTCCCTTCGATGGAGAGGCTCTGTTTTACGAGAGGAGCGGGGATAATGCCGTTCAATGTCAGCTCTGCTTTCGACGATGTTTGATACCGGAAGGAGGAAGGGGCTTTTGTCGTAATAGAGAGAATAGGGCGGGGATACTTCGAAGCTTGGTGTACGGGAGACCGAGCGGCCTTCAGATCGATCCCATCGAACTGGAACCGATGTATCACATGGTCCCAGGTCATAGAAACCTCTGTGTCTACACGGCATCGTGCAACTTTCGGTGTAAGCATTGTCATAACTGGCCCATCTCCCAATCCGCTCCGGAGCAGATCAGGGCCCTTCGCTATACGCCAAAGGAGATCGTCGAAGAAGCACTAAGACACGAATGTCGATCAATATCCCACAGTATCAACGAACCCACGGTCTTTTATGAATTGATGTATGGCGTGGTTCAAGAGGCTAAAAAGAAAGGCCTATTGACCCTCTGTCACACAAACGGCGGGATGAGAAAAGCCCCCTTGTTGGAATTGCTCAAATTCATGGATGGCGTGACGGTCGATCTGAAGGCCTTCAGCCAAAAATTCTATCGGGAGATCTCGGAATCAAGGCTTGAGCCCGTATTGGAGACGTTGAAGACCATTAAGGGTGCGAATAAGCACCTGGAAATTGTCAATCTGATCATCCCCACACTCAACGACCAGATGGATGACATCGAGAAGATGTGCAGGTGGATTGTGGGGAATCTCGGAAAGAATACCCCGCTCCACTTCACCCGTTTCTCGCCCTCGTACAAGATGACCCATCTTCCCTTTACCCCGATTAACATTCTTGAGGAAGCCAGATCAATCGCGATGGGCCAGGGAATAGAATACGTATATATCGGAAATGTGGTAGGCCACCCCGCCAACAGCACCTACTGCCCGAAATGTCACAAAACGTTGATCGAGCGAACGCACTTTATCGTTTTACGAAATCACGTGAAGGATGGCTTGTGCCCATTCTGCAAGGAAAAAATACCGGGCATCTGGAAAAGATGACCGCACGCCTTCTGTTCACGCGTCTTCAAGA
>JABAOH010002048.1_pt2 | contig 38721 bp, 32 predicted proteins | sample 7062181 | NCBI WGS metagenome assembly JABAOH01 (sample SAMN14538630, study PRJNA623070) | marine sediment metagenome | biome: marine biome [ENVO:00000428]; feature: marine pelagic biome [ENVO:01000023]; material: deep marine sediment [ENVO:00002113]; isolation source: pool of 5 deep marine... | reverse complement strand
TTTTCAGCTCTGCTTCAGCTTCTGGTGACATTTGCTGAAATCAAAACTCAGGAAACTCCCGACATCTTTTCCGTTGACACACATGCTATTTCCTGCTATATTCGCCCTCGCCAAAAACGACCTTCTTATTAATTCAAGATCAATTAACCTTTTTTTCTCAGTTGCTTCCACGCAACGAGTTGCATTGGAGGAGCAAATGTTTCAAAAATTTTCTCGCAATCTTAGTAGCTTACGGCTGTCAATACCAGTGTTAGCAGCAATGGCGATAGTTGTTGCCGCCGTTTCATGTTCAGTCAATGTACAAAATGCTGGTTCAAAATTTACCCCATACTCAGGTGCAGAATTTGCCGAACAGAGTGACAACTTAGACGTGGGGTATGAACCCACGGCCATGGCAGTAGTGAATGCCATGCTCACTATGGCTTCGATTAGCCCCAAAGATTTCCTGATCGATCTTGGCTCCGGCGATGGCCGCATCGTGATCACCGCCGCCAAGAGGTTTGGGGCGCACGGTTTCGGTGTTGATCTCAACCCAAAACTTGTGGAGCTCAGCATAAAGTACTCGAGGGACATGCGGGTGGCCGACAGGGTAGCTTTTTATGTTCAAGACTTATTCGTGACGGATATCAGCAAGGCTGACGTGGTCACCATGTATCTGCTTCAAGAGGTCAATCTGAAATTGCGGCCAAAACTATTGAGCGATCTGAAGCCCGGGACCCGGGTAGTGTCACACGATTTCCACATGGGTGAGTGGCGGCCCGATAAGACCATAATCATACCAAAAGAAGACCGGGAAAAGAGCGTCCTTTATCTCTGGATCGTTCCGACAAAGGTCTCGGGCAAGTGGCAATGGCGCATATCCATGCCAGGCGGCGAGCAGACTTTCAGTCTGGAAGTGGACCAACATTTTCAGAACTTCGCCGGTGTGGCAACTAACGAAAAGGGGAAATGGCGTCTCTTTGATACTACCTTGAGGGGTGATCAGATCAGCTTTTCGTTGGTCAGCGAAGCAGACGATCGCATGATCAGGCAGGACTATGAGGGTCGGGTCAAGAGCAATGTTATCGAAGGAACCGTTACATTGAGCGGTGGAGTAAAAGAGACCCGGTTTTAATGGCGGGCTACAAGGACAGAGACCCGGGGTGAGATGTGGAAATAGAGGAAGTTGCCCGCAAGGAAGACAAGCTTCTCTTTAGACACTTATGCAAAACATCTTCACCAGTAGGATTGATTGTACATAGTAGATGAACTCGATCATAGGGAGACAGGCGAAAAGTATTGATTTGCGGTAGAAACATGCACCGGATGCGGGCTGACGGAAAATCCATAGTTCAGTGACAGACCCACGAGATTGAGGAATAGTTGACCAGGTAAGCGGCCTCACACCATCGAGGTCCAAGACCAAAAAAAGAGAGTATTAAGGACGTCACCAAAATTATAAGCGGCAAAGCAGCCCATTATGTGCCCTAAGGTGATCTGCTAATTCCACTTTTATCTTTTTCCTGTGCGTCCTACCAGAAATACCTCTGAGATCTCCCTGAGCATTCTCTTATCTGGACAGACTGTCTGTCCCGGTTTGTTCCTTCTTTCTCGTCTCTGCCTTTATGTGCCAGAATGCCGCCAGCGCATCCATAATAAAATCGTAGGCGCCCGCCCCTCGAGCCCAACCAAGTTTTGGTGGAGAGCATTCTAGTCGCGGGAAACGAAAACAACGATCGTGCCAATCATCGGTTTTGGGAGACTGATAGTATAGATATTTCCTTGAGGATGAAAGCAGCTACCGATTACCGTTAACAATTCCGTTTATTTGTGTTTTAATTGGGCAGACATCTATTTTCGGGATGAAGTCGAGAAGATCAAAAATGAGCAAAATCCCAAAGAATAAGGAGGACCCGTTCATGACCAAAGCTTACAAACACCTCGAGACCAAACTCATCCACGCGGGTGAGCCTACCCCGTTCATCGGCGGTGCAGTCAGCATGCCGATTTTTCAGTCTTCCACCTTTGAATACACCGGCCAGACGAGCTACCACGATCTCAAATACATTCGCTTGAACAACACGCCGAACCACATTGCCCTCCATGAGAAGTTGGCCTCACTAGAGAATGCCGGAGCTGCCCTCGTGACGGCAAGCGGTATGGCGGCAATTTCAACGACCCTCTTAACCGTTCTCTCTTCTGGCGATCATCTGCTCGCACAGGATTGTCTATACGGTGGCACGCATGATTTCATCACCAAGGATTTTCCGACATTCGGGATCTCATTTGATTTCATCCATGGGGACGATCCAGATTCCTGGAAACGGAAACTGCGATCCAACACCAAAGCGATTTATGTTGAAACGATGACCAACCCCTTGCTGCAAGTTGCCGATCTCAAAGCCGTCGTTGAATTCGCCAAAACACATGGCCTCGTCTCGCTGATTGACAACACTTTTGCGAGTCCCATCAATTTCCGACCACCTGAATGGGGGTTCGACCTCTCGCTCCATAGCTGCACAAAATATCTCAATGGCCATACGGATATCGTGGGAGGGGCTATCATCGGCCGGGCCGATTTGATCCAAAGCATTAGGCATAAGCTCAACCACCTCGGCGGTTCGCTCGATCCTCACGCCTGTTTTCTGCTCCATCGTGGCATGAAAACGCTGGCGGTACGGGTGAAATATCAGAATGAGAGTGCGTTAGAAATCGCAACATTTCTGGAAGGCCATGAGGCAATCGAAAAAGTTAACTATCCAGGTCTTGAAAGCCATACCCAGCACCAGCGTGCCCGCGACCTATTTGACGGCTTCAGCGGTATGGTGAGCTTCGAACTGAAAAGCGGTATCGAGGCGGCGGAACGCTTTATCCAAAACACAACCCTACCAGCAATTGCCCCGAGTCTGGGCGGCGTCGAAACGCTCATCACCCGACCGGCCACTACTTCTCATTCCGGCCTCTCCCCCAAGGACCGGCAAAGACTGGGAATCTCTGACAGCTTAATCCGCCTATCGGTTGGCATAGAATCAACCGAGGATCTTATCGAGGATTTCGAGCAGGCGTTCAACGTTTAGCATTTCATGCTCCCCCATGGGCGGCTATGGCCTTTGACTTCGGCACTGAGGATGGAAGTGGGCGTACATTCAAAGCCTTCCGTGGTCAAGAATTTCACAAGGTCACACATTTTCTTGACCTTCCTCCCGAGATTTGCTTTAATAGGCTAACGGTAATCAACACCGTGAGGGTTTCGTAGCCTTGGATTAGGACAGATCCTGTCTGGGGTCAAATGTGAAACATCGGAGGCCAAGAATTAGTGATCATATTGAAAGCTATGACGAGAAAAGGAACGCCGTGGTAAGCTCACGCAGACCACACTCCTCATCAAATGACGCTGCTGCTGACTCTGCCCTCCTTTAACCTGTTCTCCTGCGCCTCAGCGGAAAATATATCTATCTGATTATGGGGAATGTTCCTTGAAGAAAGAGATAGCTTGAAGTGTTCGGTAGGAACGAATCGGGGATAGATACGTAACATGGAAAACACAGCTCAATCTGGGCGGGATAAAATCAAGACCTTTGAGGATATATGTAAAGCGTTGGGTCTTAAGCTCACCCACCAGCGCTTAGAAATACTTCATGCAATGGCAGCTGCGAAAGACCATCCCTCGGCAGAGGACGTATTCAAGCGAGTTAAACTAAAGGTTCCCCCTATTTCGTTGGATACCGTTTACCGCACCCTCGCCCTGTTTGAGCGCTGCGGAGTGATTGCGAGGGTTCAATTTCCTGATGACCGGGCCCGATACGATCCAAACACGGCCGATCACCCCCACGTGGTCTGTATTAACTGTGAGAAGATCGAGGATTTTTCATCGCCAACATTGGATGATAAGGAGATACCAGAAGAAACAAAGGAATGGGGTTTGGTAAAGAGCAGACACATAGAATTGAGGGGGATCTGTCGAACGTGTCTAAAATTAAAAAACAGGAGGCAAAGGGTAAAGTCTTGAAGGCCTAATTTTTTTTTGGTATTTTTCTAGAATAAAAACTAATTAGTAATTAGTGGCATTCCTTGGTGACGGGGTTCTTAGTAACTTCCTGCTCAGAGACGGACCCTCACCAATTCTCTTCACAATACTGAAGGTACCCATTGACGGGCAAGGGGAATCTTTGGTTCGTCAAGGATTTCACCTTGAGCTCTGGTTTCATGAAGTCCGAATCTGTTACGCGAAACGCCTTTCCATCACGTGAACTTATGACGGGGGAGGAATTGCCGAAAAAGAGCCACTATTCGTCAGAAGCTTCCCAAGGGGAAAAACTCCTTTACGTAAGTGAGTCCTTCATAATCTTCGGTGAGAAGATGGACCGAATCAGGGAAGTTATCGATCAAGTTGCCGCTACCGATGTCACCGTGCTGATTCAGGGTGAGAGCGGTGTCGGGAAGGAAATTGTTGCCCGTGCCCTGCACCAGAATTCTCCTCGGAGGGACAAGCCCTTCATCAAGGTCAACTGCGCTGCCCTGCCCGAGAAACTTCTTGAAAGTGAGCTCTTCGGGTATGAGAAAGGGGCCTTCACCGGTGCCTATCGGCGAAAGCCCGGGAAATTCGAGCTGGCCCACGGCGGATCCATCTTCTTGGACGAAATCGGGGCCATGAGCCCGCCTCTGCAGGCCAAACTCCTTCAGGTTCTCCAAGATAGGGAGTTTTCTCGGTTAGGTGGCAAAACCGATGTCCAGGTGGATGTCCGGGTTTTGGTGGCCACGAATACAGACCTCGAAGAAGCCGTAAGGGATCGCCGGTTCAGGGAGGACCTGTATTACCGATTGAACGTGGTCAATATCCTCGTCCCTCCCCTGAGGGAGAGAAGGCAGGAGATTCCCGTTTTCGTTAACTATTTCCTCGACAAATACGGAAAAAAATATGATAAACGGCTCAACCCTCCTTCCCAGAAATTGATGAGGATGTTGATGGGCCACAAATGGCAAGGGAATGTCCGGGAATTGGAGAATATGATCACACGCCTCGTAGTACTTGGCGATGAGGCAGCCATCATAGAGGAATTGAGTCCCAAGGGAAAGGAAAAAGCGGCAATCCAAAAATTGAACCCACAGTTGCAGAATCCATTCACCCCCATACTGCCGTTGAAGGAGGTCAGTCGAAGGGCTGAAATGCAAGCAGAAAGGGAAGCCATTTTGAAGGTCTTGGGACAGACCAATTGGAATCGTAAAAGGGCGGCAAAACTGTTGAACATCAGCTACAAAGCCCTCCTCTATAAGATAAAACAGTACAGCCTGACCCGGTAGAGTCAAAGGCGGCCGTGGAAAAAGGGATAGGAATGCGATCTGCACGCACCTATCCCTTTTTCCCCTATACTGAGACATGTCGCCTTATTTCGGCTCTATCACACAGATTTCAAGCTCAACTCAACAGCTTCCACCGAGGTCTCATGTTGATTATTTGAGATTCAAATATGGTACGCATCGAGGCCAGGGAAATGAGGCGACGTCTTACGAAAATGCAAAAGCACCCCCTTCATGAGAGACGGATTCAGTAAAAGCCCTTCCTCTTTACCTCTTGCGAATCACGTTCCGCTTTGCTATCATGGGCCCATGAGGTAGCCTATACACAAGAACCGCTCTCCAAAGGGGATTATTTGAACACATCTAACAGCGGGAGGAAAAGAAGATGAAAAGAATGGCAATTTTCGTGGCTATCGCCATCGGAGTATCCGTGTTATTTTGGTTTCAACCTCACTCCTACGCGGCTATGCTCAAGAAGACTGTGGCCGTTTCCCGTTTTGAGAATAAGAGCAGTTGGAGAGGCCAATGGGCTCTTGATAGGGGAATGGCTGATCAGCTAACCGAGGCACTGGTACAAAGTGGGAAGTTTGTCGTGCTCGAAAGGCAGACATTAGAAGATGTCCTGGCAGAACAAGACCTGGCCGCTAGTGGAAGAGCGGCAAAGTCAAAAACCGCCCAGACGGGCAAGATCATACCCGCACAGATTCTCTTGACAGGGGCCATCACGGAATTTGAACATTCCAGCGCCGGGGGCGGAGGTGGATTGAGGGTCGGTAAGCTGAGATTAGGTGGAAAGGGTGGAATGGCCCATGTGGGATTAATTATCCGTCTCATTGATACGACAACGGGTCAGGTCCTTGATTCTCAGAGAGTGGAAGGAAAAGCGAAGTCGGGCGCCCTTGATTTCGGCATCAGTTTCAAAGATGTCTCTTTTGGGTCAGAAGGGTTCAAGAAGACACCGCTCGGTAAGGCCACCCAGCAGGCCATTGATAACGCAGTTGCCTTTTTTACATCGAAAATGGAAGGAGTCCCCTTCCAGGGCACCGTCGTCATGGTGAAAGGAGACAAGATCTATCTCAACGTGGGAAAAAGAAATGGTGTCCATTCAGGGGATAGTTTTCTTGTCTTCCGGCCGGGGGAGAAAATCGTCGATCAGGGCACGGGTGAGGTCTTGGGATCAGAAGAGGAGCAGATAGGTGTGGCACGGATCAGTCAGATAAAGGAAAAGTTTTCAACCGCCACTAAGGTTCAAGGGGGAACAATCCTGAAAGGTGATATCGTAAGATCAAGATAGCCGGTCTAATAGAGCGCAGGCTGAACAGTTCATCTGTCTAACCCCTCAAGGAGGCAAATAATGAAGTGTAATGGTCGGTTTTTTCTGATGAGCTTATGTCTATTGTTGATTTCCGTGACGGCAGCTGCAAGTGACTACAAGTCGTGGATTCCCTTACTTCCTGATACCGTGGGCAGCATAGGTCGATCCGGTAAACCAGACGGTACGAACATGGAGATAAATGATCAAAAGTGGTCGACTCTGCACCAAACATACTCGGCCAAGAATGGGGAGAGATCTGTCGAATTGACGATCATAGGGGGCAAAGGGGCTCCGCCCCTCGCGGCTTTCCACATGATGTCCAAGATGACAATGGAAACCGAAGACCAAATCATAAAGACCGTTAAGGTCAAGACATACAAAGCGTTACTCAACCTCGAAAAAAAAGGTGAGCGGGGAACGCTGATGATTTCTCTGAGTGACGAAATGTTGGTCGTCCTTGAGGGCAAGCCCATCAAGAGTGAGGCGAAACTCCTCGAGCTTGCAGAACAACTCCCCTTCGCCAAATTCGCCGCTCACGCAAAATGAATCTGGAGGTTTTCATTTTTCACAGAGGGGGAAGAGTTTTACGTTGAATTCCAGAACGTTTTGAATGGCGGTCCGAAAATCGCGAAGGCTTGGTGTGGGGGGTATACCGCGCCGTATACTCCTTTGGCATCTGCTCTTCTCGAAACCGAACAACAACCTTATTCTTGATCTTCAGCAGGACAGAATTCCCTTCTCCACTTGGATTCAACACGTAAGGTGAAGTATTCCCTCAGAAAGATTGGCCGTTCATCAGTGACACAACGCCGTCCCTTGATCGCTGCCAAATGCCTCGAAATGAAAAGGAACATTGTTGCCCCTTCCATCTTTCTTGTTGAGATTATCCCCTCAGTTGCTTCCGGTTCTGGGCAATCCCACCTATGAGCCGGATCCATTCCAAATTTTTGAAATCACAAGAAAATACGAGCTATTCCAAGGAAATTTACAATTATATGAGTAAGAAAGCAGAGAATCACACGCCAGCATACTTTGTAAGTAATATCTCAGGTTCTTTGGCAATTTTTGGAATTCCTATTTCATGTTCTTTATGGTAATAAGGGGGAAGCCATGGAGAGGTGAAGACTCGGAAATGGAAACGGATAACAGGGAGGGGAATGTTAAATGAAACATGTTATGGTCATAGGAATCGGTCATGTCGGTAGTTGGGCTGTTGAACTCCTTATGAGAACACCCGGATTGGAGAAGATTACTACTGCAGATATTAACGACCACTATGCTTCCAGAAGAACCAAGGCTGCTATGTACGGGGCTTCCCACCTTGGATATCACCCGGAGGTTGACTTCAGGAAGATTGATCTCTTCAACGTTGAGGAGACGGCTGGAGTTATCAGAGAAGTAAATCCCAAGGTGATTCTGTCGACTGCCAGCGCAGTGACGCCATATCCAGATACGGTGGTGTCACAAGAAATAGCGGAGATGCTTGAGGATGCGGGTATTGGGGCATTTATTCCTGCCCAGTTGTTGTTGATAAACAAAGTAGTCCAGGCAGTGGATCAATCCGGTATAAACCCATATGTTCTTAATGCGTCGTTTGGCGACGGGGTTCACGCGGTTTTGAAGGGTGCCGGGTGTAAGGTGCCGGACCTGGGCATTGGAAACCTCGACAATCTGGTTCCAATAATCAAGATGCAGGTAGCCAACAAATTGAATACCACGTTGAGAGATGTTCTGGTTTACCTTGTGAGCCATCACTTCAACAACGTTTGGTGTTCCCGACTGAGGCCTGGTGGCATGGGTCCATACTGGATGAAGATTGTGGTAGACGGTAAGGATACTACCGGTCAGTTTGATACGGACGAGTTGATGTTGGGAACATCTAAGAAGAACAACCGCTTGGGAGGGAACGATGGGGGTTCTCTTACCGCCTCCTCAGCGGTAAAACACACGCTTGCCTTTCTTCACGAATCCGAGCTTTTCACTCATTCGCCAGGGCCAAAGGCGTTTATAGGAGGGTATCCTGTAAGGATAAAAAACAATCAGGTGGAAATAGAACTCCCAGATGAGATCATGCTGGAAGAAGCAATAAACATTAACAAACAGGGCCAATATAGAGACGGCATAGAAGAGATTAAGGACGATGGGACCGTTGTGTTTACTGACGAGGCAGTTGGTCTCCTGAAAGTAGCGATTGGATTTGAATGTAAGGTCATGAAATTCGACGACCACGAAGAGGTTGCAAAAGAACAGCTGGCGAAGATGAAAGCCAAATCCAAGAGATGAAAGGAGGGATGGGAAGACGTACAAAAACTGTGGTCCAAAACCTAAACAAGGAGGGAGAACGATGAAGATTCTTCGAGAGTTTAAGAGGAATGGCTTTGTTTTGTGTTTGAGCGCATTTCTTGTTTCCGCGGTGCTTTCAGACGTATACGCTCAGGGAAAAGGCAGTAGTGATCCAATTGAGCTGACCTTTGCAGCCCTGCCTCAAGAGATTTCAGCTATGTCCGCCGAGTTGTATCTACCCCTGATGAAGTACATGGGTAAGAAAACCGGTAAGAAGGTCGCCTTCTATATGACCACCTCCTATGCGGCAGAGATGGAGGCCATGACTGGTGGCTTTGTCGATGTAGCAAGGCTCGGGCCAGCCCCATACGTGATCGGCAGAGATAGAGATAAGAGCATCGAGGTGTTCGCAGTCCAGACCACGGCCCCAGGTATCACCCAAAGGGGTGGCGCGGGGTATTACGGTTGTCTCATCACCAAAAAGGGAAGTGGCCTCACAACCATTCCGCAGTTGCGGGGAAAAACCCTTGGCCTCACCGATCCGGGGAGTACATCCGGTTACCTGCTCCCCAAGGTCACCTTCCCGGATGAGAAGTTAGGGGGAGAGCCGCTGGAAAAATACTTCGGCAAGATCGTCTGGACGGGCAGACACGATGCAGCGATGCTGGCCGTCAAGGAAGGAAGGGTTGATGCGGCATTCACCAACGGCGCTAACATGGAGCGTGCCATTGGAGCGGGACTGGTGGCAAAGGAGGATTTCAATTTCCTGTGGTGGTCGAATGTGGTGCCAAGGGATCCCTGGGTTTACCGGGTAAACCTCAAACCGGAGCTGAAAGCAAAAATTCGCGAAGCCTTCTTCACATTTAAGTCCGGCGAGGTTGAAGGGGCGGACAAATTTTGGAAAGGCACCAAAGCGGTAGAATTCATTGAGGCCACGGACAGCATGTACGATGTAACTCGGAAACTCGTTAAGGCCAAAAAGGAGTTGAAGAAGAAAAAGAAGTAGTAGTGGGCACATGGGTCACATGAGAATGGCAAAGGGGTAGAACTATGGTTGGCTGCTTGGGGATCAAAGAAGCGGCCAACCATAGTTTGTTTATCCACGGAACAGAAGATGGGGAAACTTGATGCATTTTTTGGAGGTGAAGGACCTTAAGAAGACTTATGCCACTGGTGAAGAGGCGGTTAAAGGGGTAACCTTTAGTCTGGACAGCAATGAGTTTGTCTCTGTTATCGGGCCCAGTGGGGGCGGGAAGTCCACATTGCTTCGCTGTATCAATCGATTGGTGGAACCTACGTCCGGGAGTATCTTATTCGAGGGGATAGAAATCACGAGTCTGAATAGAAAAACGCTTCGACTCACACGGAGAAGAATCGGCATGATCTTTCAGGAGTTCAACCTCATCGATAGACTCCCCGTCCTTACCAATGTCCTTTGTGGGAAACTAGGCAGTACTTCACTCTTGCGCAGTTTGCTCCGCAAGTTTCACAAGGAGGATCTAGAGAAAGCCACAGAGATATGCGAGAGAGTCGGCTTGAAAGATCATATCCACAAGCGTGCAGATGAACTGAGCGGCGGACAGCGGCAGAGGGTAGGGATTGCCCGTGCCCTTGTTCAAAAGCCTGATTTTCTCCTGGTGGATGAGCCAACATCCAGTTTGGATATGAGAATTCAACATGAAGTAATGGATTTAATCTATAGGTTGAGCAAAGAAGAGAGAGTTCCGGCCCTCGTTAGCATTCATGATGTGAAACTGGCTATAGAGTATTCCAATCGGATTTTGGGACTCCAGGACGGCGTTCTGGTGTTTGAGGGAGCCGCCGATCAACTGGACAAAAAGACGTTGAATATGATCTACCAATACGAGTGAGGGACGAACCAATACTCGGTTTAATGACCAGTTTCAAATCATGCCCAGATAGATGGTTGGAATTGTGAGCAATCAAAACCAGAGGGATCAAGATTCGAGGATTCTGAAAAAGAAATCGCCACGACTGTTTGAATATATGCGTCGCTTAGGGTACCCGCTGATTCTTATCCTTGCCGTGTGGTTCGGATATTCTCTCCTTGGGGTAAAAACGGACTGGAGCAGGATGGCGAGTCTCAAGCAGATGGCCATAACGATTTCAAGATTCTTCCCCCCAAACCTGAGTTTTGTTTTGACTCTCGTAAGGCCAACGATAGAAACCTTTATGATCGCTGTCTTGGGGACACTTTTGGCCGTCATACTTTCAATACCGGTGAGTTTTCTGGCAGCCCGCAATATAACCCCCTACTTCCCTATAACCTACCCCATCGGGCGCTTTATAATGACCATCTCCCGATCGATTCATGAAATTGTGTGGGGATTGATATTTGTAGCTGCTTTGGGCCTTGGTGCGTTTCCCGGAATCATAGCCATTGGAATGCGTTCGGTGGGCTTCTTATCCAAACTCACGGCGGAAGAAATCGAACAAGTGAATATAGGGCCCATCGAAGCCATTGAGGCAACAGGGGCAAGTAAGGCTCAAGTCATCCTCTTCGGAATCATCCCCCAGATATTGCACCTATTCATTGGGAATGTCATTTTCCAGTGGGATCTCAATATTCGCCGGGCCACCATCATCGGCCTCGTTGGCGCCGGCGGTATAGGGATCGTTTTCAGCGTGCAAATGGCCATGTACAATTATCGCAATGCCACTGCAACGATTGTCGCCATTCTGATACTGGTCATCATTGGGGAATATGTTTCCAATAGATTGAGAATGAAAGTCATTTGACATACGACTCTTTGTGATCTTGAGACTCAATACGCAAGATACCGCAACAAAATGACAAGCAATCATAAAATGACTGGCAGCCTCAAGGGTTGGATCATATCCTTCCTGTCAATCGCATTCATTTTCTATGGTGTGTATTACTGCAAAATACCTATTGCCCGTGTGTTTACCATGTTTCCGCTTTTGGCCAGAATGCTTTCAAGAGTATTTTACCCGCCCAATATGGAATACATAACGAGCATTGACGTCCTGGGTGGCCTGTGGGAAACCTTTGAAATGGGTTTTTTTGCCTCCCTTATAGGAACACTGATCTCCATACCCCTCGCCTGGTTTGCCGCTTTTAACATGACCCCAAGCCGGCGGATTGTCTATCCCCTTGCCCGACTGACCATCGGATTATCCCGGGCAATCAACATACTCATCTGGGCAATCTTGTTTACCCACATGTTTGGTTTCGGCCCCTTGCCCGGGGTATTGGCACTTATACTTTTAACCATAGGATTTGCAGGTAAGCTTTTTTCAGAAGAGATTGAGGGCATAAGAGTTGGCCCTGTTGAGGCAATGGAGGCAACCGGTGCTGGAAGAATCCAGGTTATGTACTACGGCGTTCTCCCGCAAGTCAAAACGGCCTGGGTGGGAATAACCATCTACAATTGGGATTCTACCTTTCGGGCGGCTACCATAGTTGGATATGTCGGTGCAGGGGGAATAGGCGCTTATTTGAGAGAAAGCATTGGTTTTATGGAGTATTCCAATACCGGCGCTCTCATAATCGCTATTATTGCCTTGGTTGTTTTTTCGGAACTACTGTCAGCTTACATACGGGATAAGATCAAATGAATGAACGGACCCTTGGAACCTAATCCAAACCTTGCCTTCATTCAGCGCTGCAGTGTCGAGAGAAGCCTCGGGGATTTTTTGGATAGATTCCAGTGAAAGTAACTCAAATGGTTCCCTATGGAGTCGGGCTATCGGGCGCCTCACCTATGGCCACCCTTCAGGCCAGTCGATATCGGGTCAGATGTTTCCGTTCATAAACGGCAGATTCATCCCGATATTGTTTTCCTTCGCCTTCTCATAGATCATTTTACCCACGGCAACGTCCAGAATAGCTAATCCACAAGTGATAGCTACAATTCTCTCCTCTTTTCTCTCACGGCCAGGCTTCAAACCGGCGAGGATTTCCCCTAACTCCCCGTAACAATCCGGAAGGTTCCCGTAGAAACCGCCATCCTCCATCCCATACGATTTGGTTTGGGCCCAATCATCAACCACGAGCTTATCAGCCAGATAGAAAGCACCGTTTTCCCAACCCCGATGATGAACTAGAATACCGAGATCCCCTTTCCTCAACCATTCTTTTCTTACGTAGGGCTTCTCAACAAAGCTCGTCGCTGTCACCATAATATCCGATTCCAACAGGGCGCCCTGAGCACTTTCCTCAGGTACAATGTCGGTTCCCGCCTGTTTGCTCATCTTCTCAACAGATTCACGTAGGGTCCGCCTATCAATATCAAACACCCTGATCCGCTCAAGTCCAGGCATGGCTTGCACTATCGCCTGCATAGTAAAACGACCCTGTACACCCGCTCCAACAATACCCAATACCTTTGTATCCTCCCTTGCACAGCTCTCGGCGACGAGCCCGGAAACAGTCGCCGTCCTCATCGCAGTAATCCAAGATGCCTCCATTATGGCCAACGGAGCTCCGGTTTCGTCATCGTTAATAATCAGGGTTCCCATGATGTACGGAAGCTCTTTGTCACGATTCCCCGGAAAACCGGAGACCCATTTGATTCCCAAAGCTCCGAGCTTCGGAATGTAAGCTGGCATGGCATTGCAGTGAGCACCCTCAACCTTGCCCGGATGAACCCCATGCTTGGGAGGCATCACGACTGATTTCTTACCATGCTCAATCAGGGCCTCTCGAATAATCCTGCATGTGTCCTCAAAGGAGATGTTCAGTCGAAGGATATCACCAAGTGAAAGAAACAGAACCTCTACTTTTTTCATCTCAAACCTCGTGGCTAAGCCATTAAAACCTTATACAGCTGCTTTTTCCCTTCGTTCAACCTAGGCAACGCATTCCCTTAGCTTTCTTCCCATATCCACATTCAACGGCTCGGCTTGATGTCCCGCAATAATCCGATTTGCCATCTCCCTGGCCCTCTCTCGAGTATCTTATCCCCCTTGCTCCTCCCAAACCTCGAATGTCTGAGTGTCTGCAATCTCCGTTTGAAATATCTCGTCTCTAAAATGCCGCAAGGTGTGGGATTGCGTAAAAAATCACCCCTCCATCCTACGCCTTTAATGAGATCAAGGGTGGTGTTTTCCGGTGTTACCTCTATCCCTTTAGCCGCCCGCCAATTGGAACCGATGATCTCATTGTCGGTGATGAGTTTCTCATAGGAGATCGAGAGGGATGACTCAAGGCCTCCAGCGGCATAGGAGATATAATTCGTCCCAGAGAGGATGGTGAGAAAAAGATTTAATGCCGTCTCATATCCAGGCCGCATATCGTGCAACTTCGCCTCCGTGCACCCCGTAATGCCTCTCGAGGGAAGATTATGGAATCTTGCGAGCTGAGCGACACCGCTCCTCAACATGCCTGCCTCGATCGACCCGAATCGGGAACGTGCCGTTCTCTTTTATGTCGACTCTTAGCCCATTATCTCCAAAGATTTCAATTGCCTTGTTGGAAAAGACCTTGAGGCCCGTGTTTTTGAGAATTTCGAGAGAAGCCTCGTGGATTTTTCGGATAGATTCCGACGAAAGAAATTCAAATGGCTTTCTCTGAAGTTGAATCATGGGATCACGTATTGGTCCAAAAACAGGAGGATGATTTTATATAGCACAGGCTATAAACCAGATCAATAAAAGAGATAGGTCATGTTGGCAAAGAGAGATCAATAACATCCCTCATTCCCCTTGAACAGTTCCCCTCGCTCATAGCCTAAAGACAATCTTCCAAACCGAGCTCCTCTCATTGCTCCTTCAGCATCCTGAGAAGCCTCGGTGTAACGTAAAAAGTGCTGGACAATCCCCTTTTCTCGATGTATCTACTTACAATCACTTGAACGACTAACGGGAACGTCCATGGCTCCTATGGACGGCAGGGAGCAGGGCTCACCGATCTTCCGTTATCGGTTCGGCCGGGCGATTACTAGGCCCTGGTCGCTCCCCATCCAGAAGTTCTGGGCAGATGGGACTGAGATCAGCCGAAACCAGGCCCGATTTCCTTGATTGGTCGAAAGGGGTCATACACAAGGGCATCGAGGTCTTTATCCCCTGCCTGGAAAGCACCCAATCCGAGGAGGCAACACCGATTATGAAAATCGCTGATGTAAAAAGCCATGTTCTCCAGTACCCCCTCGATGAGAGGCTGGGGTACTCTCAGATGTACTTCGACCGTCGGACCGCTCACATCGTTGAGGTAATCACTGATGAGGGTATTCATGGATTCGGCGAGGCCTTCGGAGGAGGACAGGTGGCTTTGGCCAACAAGACCATCGTTGAACAGGTTATTCGTCCGATGATCTTCGGCAAAGATCCCCTGGATCGAGAGAGGATATGGCATCATGTTTACAACTTGCTGCGTGACCATGGACAGAAGGGAATGCCAATCCAGGCCTTATCAGGCGTTGATATCGCCCTTTGGGACATCGCGGGGCGGTTTCTGAATCAGCCGATATATAAACTCCTGGGCGGCGCCTTCCGCGACTCGATCCCGGTTTATGGTTACGGCATGATGCTGCGCGAGATACCGGAGCTCGAGAAATCTTTCGCCGAGGAAAGCGCGAGGATCGTGGAGGCCGGATACGGCGCCATCAAGATGAAGATCGGCCTGGGGCCATCGAGGGACCTCCGTCTGGTCAAGGCTGTGCGTGAGGCCATCGGACCGGATATTCTCCTCATGGTGGATGCGAACCATGCTTATACTGCACGCGAAGCCATACCGCTGGGGCGGGAATTCGAGCGTCTGGGCGTCTATTGGTTCGAGGAACCCGTTGCCCCCGAAGATCGCCAGGGATACCGGGATATATGCAACGCCTTGGATATTGCAGTGGCCGGAGGAGAGGCTGAGTTCACCCGCTGGGGCTTTCGAGAAATCATCGCCACCCGGTGCGTTGACATTCTCCAGCCGGAGACCTGCGGCTTGGGTGGCATAACCGAGTACTGTAAAGTCCTGGCCCTGGCTCATGCCTATTTCATTCCCGTGGTGAATCACGTCTGGGGATCGGCGGTAGCCGTGGCCACCAACCTTCATCTCTTGGCCGCCATGCCCGACCTGCCGGGGGCTATGGAACCTGTCCAGCCAATGCTGGAATACGACACCACGCCAAATCGGTTTCGGGAGGAACTGCTTGCGACACCCCTCTCCATCCCCGAGCAAGTCAAACGCAATGGCGGATGGGTCTCCCTTCCCTCAGGACCTGGACTGGGGATTGAGTTAGACTTAGACTTCATGAAGGAGTTTGAGATCTAAAAGTTCTTCAAAGCTCCCGGAGAAATCACCCATACCCCCCTCTATTAAGGCTATGGGATTTGTGAAAGGACTGACCTCGATTTGGCCTCTGGGCTAATCTGCCACGTGAATGCGATACCGGCATCCACATGAGCATTTCATCGCGGCGAACAACTGATAGAAAGGATGAAGAGAGTAGCGGCAAACGGCCTTGAACTATTGGAAAGGCAAAACTTATAATGTGATGGAAACCCTTTTTTCGTAAACGAAATGGAGAACAGCGCAAAGGGACAGAAGGCATTATCTGCCTCCCGTTCTCGGAATTAAACGGCAATCCTCATGATTTCTTTAACTGAGCTCAAGACAGGATCAAACGCGGTGAGAAAAACAGTCTTTATGGCATTGACGGTTCTCGTGCTCTCAGGATGCGTCAATAAAAGAACGGCGATGGAGTCTCGTGGGAGCCCATTTGTGGACCGTTATATGAGGAACGTTACACAGATCACATTCGAGGGGGATAACGGCGAAGCCTATTTCAGCTGGGACGGCCTTAAACTCATCTACCAGTCAAACCGCGGCGGGTATGCCTGCGATAAAATTTGGGTTATGAACATAGACGGCTCTGAAAAACGCAGGGTCAGTCCGGACCGCGGGGCCCACACCTGTTCTTTCTTCTTCCCGGATGGCCAGGAGATAGTCTTCGCCTCAACCAGTCACCTTCCCGGGAACTGTCCTCCGAAACCGGAACCACCTCAGGGCGCCCACTACGTGTGGCCGCTTTACCCGTATGACATCTTCGTAGCCAATGCCGATGGGTCCGGCTTGAAAAAGATAACAGACAATCCGAAGTATGACGCCGAGCCCATTATCTCTCCCGATGGAGAACGGATCGTGTTCGGCTCACAAAGGGGTGGGGATTTCGACATTTACATCATGAATGGTGACGGCTCTCATGTAAAACGGCTGACCGACAGGGTGGGATACGACGGCGGGCCATGGTTTTCACCGGACGGTAAGAAGATCGCCTGGCGGGCCTGGTACCCGGAGACCGACGAGGAATTGGCCCTGTGGCGCGCATGCATGGAGAACGATTACATTGTCCCCTTCCCTCTTGACATCTGGGTCATGGACGTAGATGGCTCAAACAAGGTGAGGCTCACGCAAAACGGCGCCACGAACTGGGCACCCTCATGGCACCCAGACGGAAAACGGATCGTCTTCTCAAGCAACATGGACGACTGGCACGAAGACATAAAAAAGTTTGGCCACAACTTCGAGCTCTACCTCATCAACAGCGATGGTAGGGGCCTGCAAAGAATCACCTTCAACAATGTCTTCGACAGTTTCCCCATGTTCTCCCACGACGGGAAGAAACTGGTCTTCGCCTCAAATAGAAATCCCCAAAAGCCCCGGGCCACTGATATTTTCGTCGCTGACTGGGTTGAATAGGCCTGAGTTCATTTAACCTGCAAAGGGAAATATGAAACGCCTGTTGTGCCCAACGTTTATCTTAATTGCTCTGGCACCGATACCGGTATCCGTGAACGCGCAGGAGCCGGTCCGGCACGAACTCAGGGTTGCGGTCTATCCGGAAGAGCACCGCCTTACCGTCAGGGACAGGGTCATCGTCCCTAAGGGTCTTCTCCCGGAGTTACAGTTTCTCCTTCACAGCGGGCTGGAGCCTTCATCACCTACCCCGGGTGTGCAGATTGTTCGAGAAACCGGGAAACCGGGAGCCATGCCTCTGGAATCTTTCAGGGTAAGGCTCCCGCCCGAAAAAAACACGTTCGTACTCGAGTACAACGGAACCATCTACCACCCCCTGGCACCGTACGGTAAAGAGCATGCCCGGGGGTTCAAGCAGACACCTGGTATGATCTCCGGAGAGGGTGTCTATCTTGCACGGAGTTCTTTCTGGTATCCGGTCTTTGGCGAGGGGTTGGTAACCTTTACCCTCCGGGTGAAGGTTCCCCGAGGGTGGAATGCGGTAAGCCAGGGAAAACGAACCTTCCACGCTCCCGGAGGGGATACCACCTCCCTAAGCTGGGAGTCACCCGAGCCCCAGGAGGAGATCTTCATGGTTGCGGGGAAGTTTACCCAGTACACACGGCCGGCAGGTCGGGTTGAAGCCATGGTCTTCCTGCGCACGCCGGATCGAGATCTTGCCAACAGGTATCTCGATGCCACGGCCCGGTACATTGCTCTGTATGACAAACTCATCGGCCCTTATCCGTACGGGAAGTTTGCCCTTGTGGAGAACTTCTGGGAGACGGGTTTTGGAATGCCATCCTTTACACTCCTCGGGTCGAAGGTCATCCGGTTTCCCTTCATCCTGCACTCCTCTTACCCTCACGAAATCCTCCATAACTGGTGGGGAAACAGCGTCTTCCCGGACTACACGAAGGGAAACTGGGCAGAAGGACTGACCGCCTATCTCTCGGATCACCTTGTAAAAGAGCAGAGGGGCAGTGCGGTGGAGTACCGGCAGGCGACCCTCCAGAAGTACGCCGACTATGTTTTAAGCGGGCGGGATTTCCCGCTTGCCCAATTCCGTTCCCGCCACAGCTCGTCCTCTGAGGCAGTGGGGTACGGTAAATCCCTGATGTTCTTCCACATGCTTCGCATGCGGCTGGGAGATGAAGCCTTTGTGCAGGGGCTTGGGAATTTCTATGGGGAAAACAAATTCCGATTTGCCTCTTTTGACCATCTTCGTCACAGCTTTGAAGCCGCTTCCGGAGAGGACTTGAGGATCGAGTTCAACGAGTGGGTAACACAGCCTGGTGCTCCCGAGATAAAGGTCAGCAGGGCAAACGTGGAACCAGAGGGAGACGGGTATGTTCTTACTGTCCTCCTCGAGCAGGTTCAGCCAGGGGGGGCGTATCTTTTGCGAATTCCGGTTGCGGTGACCATGGAAGGCCAAGATCGGGCCTATCAGACTGTGGTTGCTACGGGGAAAAAGCGCCTTGAACTGAAAGTCCGTTTGCCTGCCAGGCCTTTAAGGGTGGATGTCGACCCCGAGTTTGACCTCTTCCGGAGGCTCGACCGGGACGAGATTCCCCCCGCTTTGACAGGGGCCTTCGGGGCAAAAAAAATGTTAATCGTTCTGCCGTCCGCTGCCACCGAAAGCCTTCTTCAGGGCTACCGTGAACTTTCGGAATCTTTGAGGAGGTCAGGACCCGATGAGGTGGAGGTAAAGCTCGATACAGAGGTCGAGAGGCTCCCCTCGGACCGTGCAGTTACGATTTTGGGATGGGAGAATCTCTTCCACGAGGAGATAGTCTCCGCACTACCCGGACATGATGTAACCATAAACGGAGGAGGCGTCCGGATCGGCCGCTCAGAAATCCGGCGGGAAAATCACTCGGTGGTGCTTACCGCAAGGCACCAGGAGAATGAGGATTTATCCCTGACGTGGATTGCCTCCGACCCGCCCGAAGCTCTCCCCGGTCTCGGACGGAAACTTCCCCATTACCATAAGTACAGTTATCTTGGGTTCGAAGGACAGGAGCCTGCCAATGTAACCAAAGGAAGATGGCCGGTGCTTGATTCCCCCATGACGGTCTTTGTTCCCCTCAAGGACGGCACGATTCCGAAGATCCAGATGGGAAAACTCGCACCCAGGGAGCCTCTAGCAACCCTTCCACCGGTTTTTTCCAAAGAGCGGATGATGGAGGCAATACGCCTTCTCTCAAGCGACGAGCTCAGGGGAAGGGGGTTCGGCACGGAGGGACTTGACGAGGCCGCGGAATTTATCGCTGGGAAATTTCAAGAGGCCGGCCTCGAGCCGGGCGGAGATGTGGAAGGGAGCTACTTCCAGACTTGGAATGACCGGGGCGGCGACCCTGAGCGCACCGTAAGAATGAGCAATGTGGTAGGGGTCATCCCTGGGAAAACGGCTGAGCTTAAAGCGCAGAGCGTTGTAGTGGGCGCCCATTACGACCATTTGGGGCTGGGCTGGCCCGATGTGAGGGGAGAGCACAGGGGAAAAATCCATCATGGTGCCGATGACAATGCGAGCGGAGTGGCGGTACTCATGGAGCTTGCACGGGTGTTTGGCAGAAACCTGAAGCCCGGCCGCAGCGTGGTATTTGTGGCTTTCACCGGAGAGGAAGCCGGAAGAAAGGGGTCGAGGTATTACGTGGCCAATCAAAAACGGTATCCTTCGGACCTATGCATCGGGATGCTCAACATGGATACGGTAGGACGGCTGGGGAAAAGGAAACTGTTGGTACTGGGAGCCAGTTCAGCCAGGGAGTGGGTACATATCTTTCGGGGAGCAGGTTTTGTTACCGGGGTCGATGCAGAGGCTGTGACCCAAGAACTGGATTCGAGCGACCAGAAAAGCTTTCATGAGGCAGGAGTTCCGGCAGTGCAACTTTTTTCCGGGCCTCACGGAGACTACCACCGACCCACCGACACTGTAGATAAGATAGACCCTGAGGGGCTTTTGAAAGTAGCATCCGTGGCCAGGGAGGTCGTTGAATACCTTGCTGACCGTGAAGAGCCCATGACGGTGACGTTAAAGGCTGGTAAAACCGTTGAGATAACTCCGGAGAGAGAGCGGAAGGTCAGCCTCGGCACGATTCCCGACTTTACGTTCAGTGGAGATGGATACCGGGTTTCGGGCATTGTGCCGGGTTCGCCGGCAGAGTCGGCCGGGCTCATGGAAGGAGATGTGATTGTCAGGATAGGTTTCGATGCGGTCCATAACCTGAGGGGCCTATCCGACATCCTCAAGTCATTAGACCCCGGTGACAGGGTCACCATAACCTTCCTGCGAGGAGGAAAGAAAATGACTGTGGAGGCTGAGCTCGTGGCGAAATAGTATCGAAGTAAACTCAGGGATGGGAGCGGACGCTCCAAACGGAAGAGCCTTTCATGAATCCAAAAACCTGAGGGCCAACTTCCTTGGGTGTGGGGAAGCTAATAGAGGGTTCTTTTAGGCCTCTTAATCAGACTTCTCAATAGATATCCTACAATGAGTCCAGCAACAAGAGCCACAATGCCAGCAACATAGATTTCCTTGAGCCTCTTCAGGGTCTTCTCCTTGGTTGTTATCTCAAGGCGAGTCTTCTGTTGAATAACTTGGTTCCTGAGGGTATCTATTTCCTTTTTCAGGGACGCGTTCTCCTTTCGAAGCCTTTCCGGGATAGTTTTACTCTCCTCAAGTTGTCCCTGCAATTGTTCGATGGTAAGGGATTTGGGTGAATCTTTAACCAGATATCTTTTCAAAACCCATCCCGTTCTGCCGTCCTCAAGATTCACTTCCGCCCAATTGCCCTCCGTTTCGAGGACTTCAACTTTCGTATCCGACGCAAGAAGTCCCAAGGAAGGTTCCCCTGTGCCCGGGCCTTTGCGGAGGGATAGGTAGAGGCGGTCGGTCACGTACATGGTTTCAGCAAGACCGTTTCCCTGGGCACAGATGAGACAAATGCCGACGAGATAGAGATACAATTTTTTGTTTTTCGTCATGGGAGATCTCCTTGCTTAAAACAGAGCCAGTATCCAATGTGTCCAATGACTCCAGTTTAACAGAACAATTGACCCGTGCAAGCTCATAGGATTACCAGGATCACCATATCGAAATCCGAATTCCCCCGCATTTTAGCAAGCCAGATCCAAAAGTCAACTAAAATCTCATAAGACAACAAATGGTATAGACACTCTACGAGTACAACAAAGAAAAAAGGGATCACGGCAGGTCCGTAACCCCTTGAAATCACTTGGTAGCGGGGGGTGGATTCGAACCACCGACCTCCGGGTTATGAGCCCGACGAGCTACCAGACTGCTCCACCCCGCGTCACTACAAAATATTAAACCAACCCAAATTCTTTGTCAACCCCCGTTATCAACACCTGCCCCTCCCTCTTCACCTTATCCCGTGAACATCCCTTCCTCCAGCCGCATTTCCCTCCGAAAGGATATCTCCTTGACAAAGAAGGACCCGCCTCTTTACAATGCTACATCAATCGCCTGCCTTAAGGCCAGACAGCGTTCAACATGAAAATCCTTCAGCGATATATCTGCTGGGAATTCCTCAAAATATTGCTCCTCAGCATGAGTGCCTTCATTCTCACCTACTTCGTCGTCGATTTTTTCTCTCGAATGGACACCTTTCTCGAACACAACGCTCCGCCAACACTCGTCTTCCTTTATTACCTGTATCAAGTTCCGGGCGTTGGATTGCAAATCTTCCCCCTCGGCATCCTCATGGCAACACTTCTTGGCCTGGGGATCCTCTCCAGAAATAACGAGATCACCGCCATGAAGGCCAACGGAATAAGCCTTTATCGAATCGCCTTCCCACTGCTTATTTTGGGTATTGTGGCAAGCGGCCTCTGCTTCACCGCAAACGAGTTCATCGTCCCTCTTTCGAAGCGTCAAGCGGACAACATCCTTTTAACACAAATCCGAAAGAAAACACGGAAGACCTTCATTCGAAACTATAAGGTATGGTATCGAAGCCGCAATGCCATTTACAATTTCCAGGTCTTCAACCCCAAAAACGATACCCTCGAGGGGATTACGCTGTTTGAGTTCGATGATGATTTCAAGCTGAAGCGCAGAACTGACGCCAAAAGGGCCCTCTGGAAAGGCGATGTTTGGCACTTTTATGATGTGACCATCAGGGATTTCCACGAAAGAAAAACGATCCAAACTACCCGATTTGAGGAGAAGGTGATCCCCATTCCCGAAACACCCGATGTCTTCAAGGAAGAGCAAAGAGATACCGAGGAGATGGGTTACAACGATCTTCGGCGTTATATTCGGAAGATCAAGATGGGTGGGTATGATGCCACGAGATATATCGTTGACCTCTATGCAAAATTGTCCTACCCATTCGCCTGCGTGATCATGGTCTTTATCGGAATCCCCTTCTCCTTGAAAACACCCCGCAGCGGGGGAGTGGCGCTGTCCATCGCCATGAGCATCGTCATCGGGTTCCTCTATTGGATCACCCTCAATCTCAGCCTTTCCCTCGGTCGCTCAGGCCTGTTCCCCCCTCAACTTTCAGCCTTTGTTCCCCATGCCCTTTTCGGATTGGCCGGAATATACGCACTGATCAGCATCAGACAATAGCACCTCAAACCCAGTAGATGCCCGGAAGCGACCCATGAAGCCTAAAAAGATTGACATCGAGCATGCTCAGTGGTACATTTTTCTCCCCGTGTAAAACATCACCAGGAGGAATGAAGATGGCCGTCATGGAGATTAGCGTTGTCCCCGTGGGAACGGACAATCCCAGCATAAGCCACTATGTGGCCGAATGTGTCTCCATCGTGAAGGGGAAGGGCCTTCCCTATGAGTTGACATCGATGGGGACCAATGTGGAGGGAGAGTTAAGGGACCTCCTCGAAGTAGCTGAAAAGATGCACCAACTTCCCTTCGAGCGCGGTGCCCAAAGGGTGCTCACCTCTATTAAGATAGACGATCGAAGGGACAAACAGCTGAGCATACAGGGCAAAAAGGAAGCCGTTACGGGAAGGTTGTAGCCTCAATTGTCCGGCCAAGCCCGGACAGAATCAGCGCTATTTTGGTAAGAAGTTGCCACGGAGGGATCGGAAGGTGGCCAAAGTCTACGATATCGCCGTCATCCCCGGCGATGGGACCGGACCCGAAGTTGTCGCTGAGGGTCTCAAGGTCCTCGAGGCGACCGCTGAGAAAGCGGGGTTCAGTTATCGCCTCTCCCGCCACGATTACGGCGGCGAACATTACCTGAAGACCGGAGAGGTCCTCCCCCCATCGGCCATTGAAGAACTTCGCCGCATGGATGCCATCTACCTGGGGGCAATCGGGCACCCGGACGTGAAACCGGGAATATTGGAGAAAGGAATTCTGCTGAACGTGCGGTTTACCCTCGATCAGTACATCAACCTGAGGCCCGTCAAGCTCTATCCAGGGGTGGATACTCCCCTCAAGCACAAGGGACCGGATGAGATCGACTTCGTGGTGATCAGGGAGAATACCGAAGGGCTTTATTGCGGCACCGGGGGATTTTTCAAGAAGGGGACCACCGATGAGGTGGCAATTCAGGAGTCCATCAATACTCGGAGTGGGGTGGAGCGGTGTATCCGGTACGCCCTGGAATACTGTAAGAAACGGAATGGAGGGAAAAAAGTCACCCTGTGCGGCAAGACGAATGTCCTCACCTACGCCTTCGATCTATGGGAGAGGGTCTTCCATGAGGTAGGACGCGAATATCCCGATATCACCCTGGACTATGCCCATGTTGATGCCGTTTGCATGTGGATGGTAAAGAATCCCGAATGGTTTGATGTAATCGTAACTGATAACATGTTCGGTGATATCATAACGGACCTGGGGGCCATGATTCAAGGTGGACTGGGCATCGCCGCTGGGGGAAATATCAACCCCCAGGGGGCCTCTATGTTTGAGCCTATGGGCGGCTCAACGCCAAAGTATGCCGGAAAGGGAGTGATCAACCCTCTCGCCGCCATCATGGCCTGCCAAATGATGTTGGATTTTCTCGGCGAAAAAGAAGGGGCTGATCTGGTGGAAAGGGCAGTCATTGAAGTGTTGACCAAAAACCTGAAAGGCCTCGATGCCGGAAAGATGGGCTACAGCACGTCGGAGGTTGGGGATCTCGTGGCACAATACGTTCGTACCCTCTAAGATGCCGTTCGGAGTAGCGCTGGGAAGGAGAGTATCCCATGGCCATGACGATTACCGAGAAGATCTTAGCAGCCCACTGTGGATCAAGGGAAGTACGTCCAGGACAGTTAATCAACGCTCAGGTCGATATCGCCCTGGGAAACGACATTACAGCTCCCATCGCCATCGAGGAGTTTAAGAAGGCGGGGGCAAAGAGGGTCTTCGACCGGGACCGCGTTGCCCTTATCCCCGACCACTTCACGCCCAATAAGGATATCCCCTCGGCAGAACAGTGCAAGATCCTTCGAGAATTCGCCCGAGCACAAGGGATCACCCACTACTATGAACTGGGGGAGGCGGGGATTGAACATGCCCTTCTCCCCGAAAAGGGGATCGTCCTTCCAGGGGATCTGGTTATCGGCGCAGACAGCCACACCTGCACCTACGGGGCGTTGGGAAGCTTTGCTACAGGGGTGGGAAGCACGGACCTCGCTGCAGCGATGATCACGGGAGAACTCTGGTTTAAGGTTCCCCCGACCATGAAGTTCGTCTACTTCGGGAAATTGAGGCCTTGGGTAGGGGGGAAGGATCTCATCCTCCATACCATCGGGGATATCGGTGTGGATGGGGCCATCTATAAGGCCATGGAATTCTGCGGCGAAACCATCGAGCAGCTGCCCATCTCGGGACGCCTCACTATGGCCAACATGGCCGTTGAAGCCGGCGGTAAGAATGGAATTATCGCCCCAGATGAGATCACGCGCCAATACGTGGATGGACGGGCCAAGAGACCGTATCGATTCTTCGAGAGCGACCCCGAAGCGCATTATGTCGAAGTGAGGGAGTACGACGTCTCCACTATTGAACCCCAAGTTGCGCTCCCCCCTGATCCAGGAAACACCAGGGGGATAAGCGAAATCGGGGAGGTTCACATCGACCAGGCCGTGATCGGCTCCTGCACGAATGGGAGGTTCGAGGACCTGGCGGAGGCCGCCCGGATCCTAAAGGGACGTAAAACTGCCCCCGGGGTGAGGCTCATCATCATCCCGGCCACCCCTTCCATTTACCGGGAGGCGATGGAGAAGGGCCTTTTCCAAATCTTCCTCGAATCCAACGCCGTCATTGGCCCACCAAGCTGCGGCCCGTGTCTGGGAGGCCACATGGGAGTCCTGGCCAAAGGGGAAAGGGCCATCGCTACCACCAACCGAAATTTCGTGGGAAGGATGGGCCATCCCGCGAGCGAAATCTACCTCTCCAATCCGGCCGTCGCGGCGGCATCCGCCGTACGGGGGAGGATTTGTAGCCCCGAGGAGTTGGATTAATCCCTTTACCGCCCTCTCATTCCTGAGCGGTCGGAACGACATTGAGAAGCCGAAGGGGAGGAGGGGGAAATAGACGCTGAACCTTAGGGGAAAGGGCGGAAGGGTTCTTCAGGGAGGACGATGATGAAATGCGTGGGAAAGGCGTGGAAGTTTGGCCCCAACATCAATACCGATCTCATCATTCCCGCTCGTTACCTGAACGTCTCAGATCCGAAAGAATTGGCCAAACACTGTATGGAAGACCAAGATCCTCAGTTCGTCAAGAAGATTGAAAGAGGTGATATCATCGTCGCCGATACGAACTTCGGGTGCGGTTCCTCGCGGGAACACGCGCCCATTGCCATAAAAGCGGCGGGTATACCGTGCGTTGTGGCCAAAAGTTTCGCGCGAATTTTTTACCGGAATGCGTTCAACATGGGGCTGGCCATTCTGGAATCCGCTGAAGCTGTGGATGGAATCCGGGAAGGGGATCGAATCCAAGTCGACATGGCCACGGGGAAGATTCATAATCTTACCAGTGGAATGGAGTTTCAATCCAATCCCATCCCTCAGTTCATGATTGAGCTCCTCAATGACGGTGGGCTGATGAAACACGTGATGAAGAAGATGGGATCCCCCCGCCCATCGCATTAGACGACCCGGGCCTTTTCCGGTCTCTCGTCCCCTTGACTTTTGTATACCGCCGGCTATACTTCAAGCAGGCTTATTTACTCGTCTATGGAGGTGGGGGAAGTTACCGAAAAAGGGGTGACGCTATGAAGGTAAGATACTATGGCCATGCAGCATTTCTCATTACGTCCGACCAGGGAACGAGGATCATCACCGACCCATATAAACCGGGTGCCTTTGGCGCCATGAGCTATGGAAAGATTCCCGATGAGGCCGATGTGGTGGTGGTGAGCCACGAGCATGACGATCACAATAGTTCAGGGGAGTTGCCGGGAAACCCCGAGGTCGTGCGAACCCCCGGGAAGCGATCCGTTCATGGCATCGAGTTCAATGGGATTCCCACCTTTCACGACTCCTCCTCCGGGAAGGAGAGGGGGAAGAATATCATCTTCAGCTTCACCGTGGATGGAATAACCATCTGCCACCTTGGAGATCTCGGACACGCCCTGACCCAGAACGAGGTGGAAGCCATCGGACCCGTTGATCTCCTGATAATTCCTGTCGGGGGGTTTTATACCATAGATGCCAAGGCCGCATCGGAAGTCGCTCGCCAGCTTAATCCCTCGATCATCGTTCCAATGCACTTCAAGACGGGAAAATGCGAGCTTCCCATCACCACCGTTGAGGAATTTACCCAGGGAAAAGACAAGGTTAACGTGATGAACTCCAGCGAAATATCCCTCGGTAAAGGCGACCTTCCGAAGGAGACGGAGATCATCGTTTTGCAACACGCCCTCTAGAGGAAACACAAGCTACCAAAAGGAGCCTTGGAGACCCGCCATCAAAGAAATTGTGGGTATTTCTGAAAAGGAAAAATACGAACTCAGGCCACTTTTGACCCAAGGGAGAATCCGCCGGAGGGTTAAAGAGCTAGCCGAACGGATCTCCCGGGATTATCGAGGGAAGGAGATCCTCTTTATCTGTATCCTCAAGGGGGCGTTCGTCTTTCTCTCTGACCTTATGCGCCAGATCGATTTACCCGTCCAGGTTGATTTCGTTGGGTTGGCGAGCTATGGCTCTGAAACGGTTTCATCGGGCCAAATTCGGGTCACCCACCAGAGCTCCATCCCCATCGAGGGCAGGGATGTAATCATCGTCGAGGATATCATTGATAGCGGTAGGACATTGAAGTTTTTGGCCGATGAGCTCCGGTCGAGAAAACCTCGTTCTCTCAGGATTTGTTGCCTATTGGATAAAAAATCCCGTCGGCAAGTGGAGTTCCGTGCGGATTACGTGGGCTTCGATATCGAGGATCTTTTCGTTGTGGGCTATGGACTTGACGTCAACGAACAGTTTCGGAACTTACCGAGCGTCCATTATGTGGTTGAATAGAGGCCTTCTTATCTTTCTCGTTCCCCTTATCGTCCTTTCCTGCGCGCCGAAGGCAAAAATACCTCCAAAACCCCCCGTTTCGGAGAAAATACCGACGCCAGTGGAAGGGGAAAAACCGGAAGAGGAACCTCCAGATGTCGTCCTCTTCAACCTGGGAGAGCTCCTCTTTTCACAGGAAGACTTTGCCAATGCGGGCCTCAAGTTTCGAGATCTCATCGAGCAATATCCAAGCAGTCCATTCGTGAATGAAGCGAAGTACAAGCTCGGCATCTGCTACGCCAAGACAGGGCGACATGAAGAATCCCTTGGGCTCCTCAGGGAAGTCCTTCCCCTCTCCCTATCGCCTCTGAGGAAATCGACGATTCACTCCATCATGGCTGAGAATTACACTGGGCTCGGGGACAATTTCGAAGCCTTGAGATGGTATACCAAGGCCATGGAGGACGCCGAGGAGGAGGCACAAAAAGGGGAAATCTGGCAACAAATCAAGGAAATCATCGATCATCGCCTCTCCCCCACCCAGCTCCAAGAGGTCCAATTCATGTATGAGGGCACCTCCACCGCGGGCTATGCCGCCTTCAAGATAGCTCAGATCTATTTCGAACAAGGAGATGTAGTACGGAGCAAGCAGTTAATCTACCGGATCATGGAGGATTTTAAGGACCAACCCTATTACCCCCAAGTTGAAGCCTTCTACGACAGCATGAAGGAGACGCTGGTCCCCGAAAGAAACGTTATCGGTGCCATTCTCCCCTTGAGCGGCGAAAATCGCGTCTATGGAATTCGATCGCTCCAGGGGATGGAGCTGGCCATCCACGCCTTCGAACCGCACTACGGAGGAATGCCCATTAAATTGGTGATCAAAGACTCTAAATCCAGCCCGCGCGAGGCAGAGACCGCGGTAGAGGAATTGGTCGATGAGGAAAGGGTTATGGCCATCATCGGCCCGCTCTTAAGTGTCACCTCTGAGGCCGCTGCCAAAAGGGCCCAGGAATTGGAAGTACCCATCATTACCCTCACGCAAAGGGAGGACGTAGCCGAACTCGGTGACTTTGTCTTTCAAAATTGCCTCACCAATTCCCAGCAGATGAAGGCCCTCACCTCCTATGCTATTGGTGAGCTTGGGTTGAGCAGGTTCGCCATCCTATACCCCCGGGACCTCTACGGAATCAAATTGACCCACCTCTTCATCGATGAGGTATTGAGGAGCGGGGGAGAGATTATGGGAGTTCAATCCTATGACAATGAACAAATGGATTTCGGGAGGGAAATCAGAAGATTGGTGGGGCTTTCGGAGCGGGAAATCCAAAAGGAGAAGAAAAGGGATTTCGAGCCCATCATTGAATTCGATGGCCTCTTTATCCCGGACTATTCAGACCGCATCGGGCTCATTGCCCCACAATTGGCCTATTATAACGTAATCGGCTCAACGCTCCTTGGAACCAGTGCCTGGAATTCGGCGGAATTGGTCTCCGAGGGAGGAAAATACGTTGATGGATCCATATTCGTTGATGGTTTCTTCAAGGATAGCCCACATCCCCGTGTAAAGAGGTTTTCCCAGAAATTTAGGGATACCTTTGATTTAGACTCCACTACCCTGGAGGCCCAAGCCTATGATGCTGTTGACCTCGTCGTTCAGGTTCTGACAGATCAGGAGATATACTCCCACCGACAAATGAGAGATGGCCTCATGGGGATAATGGGATTTGACGGCATATCAGGATTGACTTCCTTCGACCTCGATGGGAAGCCCAATAAGATCCCCTTCATCCTGACCGTAAGAAAGGGGGAGATCCAGCAAATGGAATAGGCCCATGGGCCGGCGACGCCGAGGGATTTCCTCCCCCCTTCTCAAAGAGCTTATGATTCCTCGATCGCTCCATCCTTGGGATGTCAGTTACCGGGAAGCCATCCGCATCCAGGAGAAATTGAGGTCAAACATTTCCCTCATCAACTCCACCCGGAAAGTGAGCTCTGTCGCCGGGGCCGATGTCGCCTATTCGAAGAGAGGCGAAGAGGGAATCGCCGCCATGGTTGTGCTCAGTTACCCGCACCTCGATCTCTTGGACGAGGCCTCTATCAAGGGAAAGGTCTCCTTTCCCTATATCCCTGGATTGCTCAGCTTTCGGGAAGCCCCTTTGTTAATCGAAGTGTTCCAAAGACTTCAGCGCCTTCCCGATGTCCTCCTGTACGATGGGCAAGGAATAGCTCATCCCCGATCCTTCGGATTGGCTTCCCATATGGGCTTGCTCCTGGACATGCCGTCGATCGGGTGTGCTAAGGAGAAATTGGTGGGGGATTTTGGGGATGTGGGGCCTCAACCAGGAAATACTACCCCGTTAAAGGTTGGGGACAGAATCATCGGTGCCGTAATCCGGACGAGAAAAGGTGTTAAACCGGTCTTCGTGTCTCCAGGCCATCGCATCGACCTAGAAACCAGTATGGAACTGGTCTTGAAAACGTGCAGGGGGTTCAGGCTCCCCGAACCCCTCCGCCGGGCTCATCTCACGGTGAAGGGAATCCGATCCCAGGGAAGGACCTCCCCACGAGGAAATGAGATAGGGAAAGGGGAAAGACCACGGGGTTGACTCGGCAGAGGATCGAACACAACGAATCCAACCGTGAGGAATACCGGAAATGGCGGGATATCGCCCGGACACGAGGCTTGAAACGGGGAGAAACCCTCTCCTCGAAGCGATGAAGCCAGTCAATTCGCCCAGGAGAAGTTGAGGGATACACCGGGGGAATGCTGATATCCTTCCAACCTCACCTTCCCCTTTCCTTCAGATAGGCCTCAAGGCGATCCATCCCCTCCGCGATATTTTCCATGGAACGGGCATAAGAGAAACGGAGAAATCCCTCGGCGTTTGTGCCGAAATCGATTCCAGGCGCCACCCCCACCTTGGCCTCCTCCAGGATATCGAAGGCAAGACGATAGGAATCAGCGGAAAATCGTTTTGCATTAGCCAAGATATAGAAGGCCCCGGTAGGTTCCACCATGATACCAAACCCCAACTCCCTCAGTCGCCTGATCATGAACTTTCTCCGCTGATCATAGGTCTCTCGCATTTCCCTGACGTCACCCTCGGCCTCCTTGAGGGCTGTGATGGCCGCTAATTGAACGAAGGAATTGGGCGAGATGAACAGGTTCTGTTGAATCCTCTGCATGGGGCGAATAAATTCCTTTGGCGCGATGACATAGCCCAACCTCCAGCCCGTCATGGCATACAATTTCGAGAATCCGTTGATGACAAAGGCATTCTCCGTATATTCGAGGATGGAATGGGCTTCCCCCTCGTAGACCAACCCATGGTATATTTCATCGGAAATGATCGCGGGGGAGCATCGCGCTATCTCGGACATTCTCTCGCCGGAGAGTACATTTCCCGTCGGGTTGGCGGGGGAATTGATGAGGATGCCCTTGGTCCTTGGACCGATCTTGGGGGAGATCATTTCGGGAATGTACTGAAATCCTTCCTCTTCCAATACATCCACGAAAACGGGCACTCCACCGGCATACTTGACGATATTGGGGTAGCAGGGGTAATAGGGGTTGGGTAATATGAGCTCATCTCCTTCTTCCAACAGCGTCGAGAAGAGCAAGAGCATTGCCGGGGAGGTTCCCGATGCGATGAGAATCCGGTCTGGTGTGACTGGAACACCGTACGTTGTTTCATAGTCCGCGGCAATGGCCTCCCTCAACTCGATTAAGCCCAAGCTGTGGGTATAATGGGTCTTCCCATCGCAGAGGGCCTGAAAACAGGCCTCCTTAATGCACCGAGGGGTATCAAAATCAGGCTCCCCGATCTCCAGGTGAATCACCTGCTCGCCCTGCTGCTCCAACTCCAGAGCTCTCTCCATGACATCCATGGCAATAAAAGGGGAAATTGCCAGGGCTCTATTGGAAATCATCATATTCATCAACCTCTTGGAATATTACCTTCCCTTCGAGGTCTCCTCGTAGGTCGATACGATGAACGTCGCATCCAGGTATTTTGCCTTAGCTTGTTTCTTCTTCACCTGGAGCCTCTTGATTCGAAGTAAAGCCTGGCTATCTTCGATGCGAACCAGATAATCCACGAGCTGTTTGGTGGTGATGTTCTCCAGCTTGACCGCCACGGAGGATTCCTTGTAATGTTCACCGAGGGGGGTGCTTTGGGGTTTCATGGAGGCGATGTTCCCCCTGATGCGGGTCTTGGCGGCTAAACTCTCCAGATGGGAAAAAAGCGGGAAGCTCTTTCCCCTCTTTCCTGCCCTCGCCTTCATCTCCTCCACCCTCCTCTTTATCTCGAGATATTCCTGGCTTAGGGCAGAAATCTCCTTCAGTTCGACGGTCTTCTGGGCAATCCTCCTATCCAATACCCTCATCTTCTCCCGATAGGGAGTTATGACGAGGGTGTAGGCGAGAAGAATCGCTCCGAAGACGCCCCCCAAAGCGAGGACTACTTTCTCCCTGAAGGCTAGCCTCATCTCGGCTTCCCCTCCCCCATGGAGATTGAGAATTTGAATTCCACCTTATCCCCTTTTGTCCCGACCTTAGCCTGGGTGAGGGCCACCCGTTTGAACCCCGTGAATTTTTGAAGCCCCGCCTTAATCTTGTCAACGGATTCGAAGGAATCGGTCTCCCCCGTTATTGCAACCCTACCCTCATTAATGTCGAGGTCCCTGATATCCACCCCCACATCCCCTGGAATTCGAAGGGTAATCTCCCGCATGAGGTCCAGTACGGACACGCCATCCACCCCCACCTCCGAGGAGAGAAGGGGTTCCCTCTTGAGCTCCTCAATTTTGGTCCTCATCTGCTGGACTTCGTTCACGATATTCTTGATCTCTGGAAGGGTACTGGTGAAAACCCTCCTAATCTCGCCATTCAAATCCTGGTAATGCCTCTGTTTCATGTTGAACTTGAGGTAGAGATCGAAGGAGACCAGCAAAAGGAGCGCGAGCATCCATATTCCGACATAGAGGAATTTCCCCTTGATCTCCTTGACCTCACTTCGAAATGCAAACTCGTCCCTTCGGAAATTTACCTGGGAAAAGCTCCCATTTCCCACGCCCCTCAGACCCAGGCCCAACCCATGTGGAATGCGGCCGGTTGGAACGCGCTTCTTGGTCAATTTGTTGAAGGGGGCCTCCAGGACATTCAGTGGCCGAGCCTCCATTTCCAGTTCACGCGAAAGGTATGGTACCACGTTGCCCAAAGCGCTCGTTCCCCCGCAGAGAAAAATACGACGGACCTTCTGATGTTGGTCTGCCTCGTAGGAATGAAAGGTTTGCTTCATCTCCCTGACCAGGGGGGATATGGCTGATTCGATACATTCCGAAAACCGTTTCTCCTCTTCTGACTTCCCCTCCTTTTCCAACATAATCCCATGGCCCATTTTACCTTGTTCCGCCTCCTCATAGGAAAGGTCAAACTCCTTCTGAAGAGCCCCGGTGATCGCCTCCCCCCCAATGGGAAGGCTTCGAATCATGGATAGACGACCATCGTCAACAATACATATTGAGGTCTTTGAGGCCCCTATATCCACGAGGGAAAAAGGATCCTCTATGCCCTGGAGGATGAGGCCAGAGATGCTATACAGAGAGAGGACATCCAGATCCACGATCTTCGGTGAAATCTTTGCCTTTTCAAGGGTTTCAAGGTGAGCTCTCAGGACGTCCTTCTTAACGAGAAGGGCGAGAATATGGGCCCCTCCTTCTTCGACCTTGACGATATGGTATGATACCACCATCTCCTCGATGTTAAAGGGAGTATATCCCTCTACCTCGAAGGGAATTACCTTGTCCATCCTCTTCCGATCGGCGAAGGGAAGCTTGATCATACGGGCGGATACCTGATGACCTGGAATGGAGGTTATCACGGTATCCCCTTCGATACGCCGCTCACCGAAGAGCCCGACGAGGGCTTGAACCACCGCATCTGAAGGAGCCATCTCCGCTTCCCGCGGAATCTCCTTCTCCTGGAAACCGATGAGCTCGAACCCTCGGAAGGTCCTTCGAAGCTGGACGGCCTTAATGGAATGACTTCCGATGTCCAATCCGATGATCTTTTGGGGCATTTGGTTACCTTCCCCTTCTCAAGCAACCCCTCAAGATGAGAACAGCTCTACCCTTTCCCCCTTGGCCGCCTTCAAGCCCTCTCCGGCACTATCCCCCATGAGGGAAATTTCCAACAGGTCGAAGCTATCGAAGATGGCCATCAACTCTCCCTTTTCGGCCTCGGCATAGGCAGTCTTGACGCCCGATATTCGTCTGCCCATTATGTGGATTTCAACGGGCCCTTTGTCAGCCAAGGGTTCGAGGAGGCGACGGGGTAGATTGGTAATCAAGTTACCGAACCGATCGATGTGGATCACCTCGCCCATTAACCCTTTATCCGTAATCCTCGGCTCCGGAATATCTATCTCAGACCACCGATTTAGTCTCACCCCGAATTCCTCGGGCTTTCGTCCCAGCGAAAGGTAGGCAGCGGTGGGGGCGAAGATATCCCGGCCATGAAAGGTTTGGCTGGTGGGTTTTCGGAAAAAATCGCGGTTGCGTATACCCACGACTTGCTTAACCTCCTCCTCGCGGTAGATCCAGGTGAATAGGCCATTATCTGGACCGACGAAATAGTATCCGTCGGTCTCCACCAGGAGGGCATCCCTCTGAGCTCCCACCCCTGGATCAACGACGCCCAGATGAATAGAGCCCACCGGGAAAGAGCGATAGGTATTCCCCAAAACGAAGGCCCCCTCAAATACTCCCTGGGGCGGGATTTCATGGGTGATATCCACTAAGGTGCATTGGGGATTGATTCCCAATATCACCCCTTTCATCGCCCCGACATAACCATCCTTCGTGCCGAAGTCGGTTATCAAGGTAATGATTCTCTCCAAGGTGGCCCCCGAATCAGGAAAATAGTTTCTTGAGGCTGGTCGCGAAGGGCTGTTCCGCAACTCCCCGTTCGGTAATGATGGCCGTAACGTATTCGTTGGGCGTTACATCGAAGGCGGGATTGAATACCCTCACCCCCTCCGGCGCAATCTGCCTGTCGAAGGGATGGGTCACCTCCCTGCTGTCGCGCTGTTCAATGGGAATCTCATCGCCCATGCCGAGGGAGAGGTCAAATGTGGAAAGGGGTGCCGCCACATAGAAGGGGATCCCGTGTGCCTTGGCCAGGAGGGCAATGGAATAGGTTCCTATTTTGTTGGCCACGTCTCCGTTGGCAGATATGCGGTCTGCTCCCACAATCACCAGTTGGATCATCCCCTTGCTCATCAGGTACCCCGACATACCATCGGTTATGAGGGTTACGGAAATACCCTCCTTATCCAGTTCCCATGCCGTCAACCGAGCCCCCTGGAGTTGAGGTCGGGTTTCGCAGACAAATACCTCTAAATCTTTTCCTTCGTCATGGGCGGCCCTTATAACCCCCAGTGCGGTCCCGTAACCAGCCGTAGCCAGGGCTCCGGCATTACAATGGGTCAAAATAGCGCTTCCGTTTCGGATGAATCGTTTCCCATTGTTACCCATTCGACGATTGACCTCGATATCGGCTTCCCTTATTACCATGGCCTCCGATTTCAGAGAACGCCTCAATCCATCCAATCCTTCTCCCTCGTTCCTCCGTACAACCTCTTTCATCCTCTGGACGGCCCAAGAGAGGTTGGCTGCGGTCGGACGCGTTTCCATCATCATACCGCAGATCCTCTCGAATTCCTCCTTGAATTGGCGGGCGTTTTTCACCCGCAGCCTCATCGCCCCCAGGGCAATCCCCATCGCAGCGGCTACACCGATGGCCGGCGCCCCCCGGATGGTCATATTGCGGATGGCCTCGGCCACTTCCTCTGGCCTGCTGCATTCCACATATACCTCTTCCGTTGGGAGCTTCCGCTGGTCAAGCATGATGACCCTACCATCTCTCCATGTGACCGTCTCGTATTTCATGGGAAAATCCTGGAAACGGAAATGCCATTACCCCTTCGATAGGCTTTTTTTCAGAAGCTCATTGACCAGTTTCGGATTTGCCTTTCCCTTGGTCGCCCTCATGACCTGCCCCACGAAGAAACCAAGGAGCTGCTCCTTACCCTTTTGATAATTCTCCACCAATTTCGGGTTCTTTTCCAAAACCCCTTGGATGATCCGTTGGATCTTGGCCACATCGGTAAGCTGAATCAGCCCCTTCTCCTGGACGATTTTCTCGGGGGCTATACCACTCCGGTACATCTCCTCAAAGACCGTCTTGGCAATCTTCCCACTGATAACCCCATCCTTAACCATCTTCACCATGGAGGCCAGATGTTTAGGGGGGACGGGACATTCCTCGATCTCCCGATCGTCTTTCTTCAGCTCCCTCAGCAGATCCCCCATCATCCAATTACTCACGGTCTTGGCCTCCCCACAGAGCTTTACGCACTCCTCATAGTAATTGGCCAGGGATTGAGAGGCCGTCAATATGGCAGCATCATACTCAGGAATCCCGTACTGCCTGACAAAGCGTTCCTTCTTCTCCGCGGGCAGCTCAGGAAGGGTATCTCGAATCTCCTCTATCCAGGCCTTGGAAACTTCCAAAGGGACGAGATCGGGATCGGGGAAATACCGATAATCATGGGCTTCCTCTTTCCCCCTCATGGGGAGCGTCCTCTCCCGTTCTTCGTCCCATAGCCTGGTTTCCTGGACGACCTCCTCCCCCGTCTCCAACAACGCGATCTGTCTTTTAATCTCATATTCCAGTGCCTTCTCCACATGGCGGAAGGAGTTCATATTCTTCAGCTCAGTCCTGGTGCCAAAATCCCTCTGGCCTTGGGGACGAACCGATACGTTAGCATCACACCGGAACGACCCCTTCTCCATATCGCCGTCACAGATCTCAAGGTAGCGGAGGATATCCCGCAGGCTCCTCAAATATAGGCCGGCCTCCTGAGGACTTCGGATATCTGGCCCGCTCACGATCTCAATCAGGGGGACTCCCGTCCGGTTAAAATCCACCAGGCTCGAGGCCGACGACTCGAAGGTTCCCTCATGGACTAACTTTCCCGCATCCTCTTCCATATGGATCCGGATGATCCCAATCCGCTTCCCCTGACCGTTAGCGGTAATCTCCAAATACCCATCCTTGGCCAAGGGGTATTCGTATTGGGAGATCTGGTAGCCCTTGGGAAGGTCTGGATAAAAATAGTTCTTCCGGGCGAACAGGCTCAGGAGGGAGATTGCGCAATGGCATGCCAGGGCCATCTTAATAGCAAATTCCACGGCCTTGACATTGAGTACTGGGAGGGACCCGGGTTGTCCCGTACAAACGGGGCAGGTATGGGTATTGGGCTCGCCACCAAACGCAGCCGAGCAACCGCAGAAAATCTTCGCCCGGGTTAACAGCTGAGCGTGAACCTCCAAACCGATAATGGATTCGTAATCCCGTGTTTTCCTTGTGTTATCTTTTTTTCCCCGGCGAACTGTAACCGAATTTGGGCCCATAGCATATATCCCCTAACCACTTAGAATGCCTTATAATACGCCTTCTTGTCAAGGGTATAACCTCGAGGAGTTTCCGGACTTTTGGACTCTTTCCAACGCCCGATCGCCCAAATTCCTTTGAGCCACCCAAATAGCAATTCCAAATGTCAAAATTTAAATGTGAAGCTCCCCGCCCACAGGGCGGGGCTTCCCGGAAATGAAATTTCATTTTTATTTGTGCCCCTTGACCCCGCCTACAAGGCGGGGCTTGCGGGGCACTTGCCGGTCAAATAAAATCCCAATGCTTAAATGTCAAAACTCTTAATTTCCCTCAATAGTTAAGTAATTATCTTGTCAAACCAGTCGATAACTCAACGACTCGAACAATCAACCTTCCCCATTTGACATTTGACATTCATTTGAACTTTGAGCTTTGGCATTTGTTCATTCTAATTTATGTAACTTTTTGAGCAAATTAGAGTAATTACACGCTTTTTTCTGAGGAAACCCCAGTATAACCTCTTATGCTCTCTCGAAAACGGGACCTCTGAAAGAGTCGCCCTTCGCTGCTCGAAACACTTTCCTCAACAGAGAAAACCCTGGTCCCTTGGCTTTAGTGCTTCTTGGGCCGTTGACCAAATTCCCTTTCGCTCAGAGTTCGTTTTTCCGGTTTTCCAGGGATTCCCAACTTTGAACTTTGACATTGACTCTCGTGTTCGTGTTTCGTGTCCGTGTCCGTTATCAGCTATTTGTCATGCGTCATTTGACATTTCTCCTTCTGCCTCCAACCTCTAACCTTTTTCCCCTTTCCGACTGCAGCACTGCAACACTCTATAATTTTGCGCTGAGAGCTCCTTTTTCCATTTTTCAGAGATCTCAAAACCATTTCTTGACAAAAAAGGGGGGATTCATTACCGTTTTATCCGTTTTAAGCACATTATTGATAGAACAGAAGGATTGGTCCCCGATGGATTTAACTTCGACCGTACCTCATGGCTTCTCCCTGATCAAAAGAGGGGGGACGGAGCTGATCATCAAAGACCGTTATAAAGATCGGCTGATGGAAAGGGGGATCCATAACCCGAGGACCCTTATCCTCCGGGAAGGGAATAAGGCTCAATTCATGGAGGGACGAGGCCTTCTCGTCTCCCTCCCCTTGCAAGACAAAGGTCCCGAAAGAATGGTAATCCGCCATTATGAACACGGAGGGATCTTTCGAGCGCTGACGAGGGACCACTTCCTCGTG
>JABAOH010027879.1_pt1 | contig 38745 bp, 46 predicted proteins | sample 7062181 | NCBI WGS metagenome assembly JABAOH01 (sample SAMN14538630, study PRJNA623070) | marine sediment metagenome | biome: marine biome [ENVO:00000428]; feature: marine pelagic biome [ENVO:01000023]; material: deep marine sediment [ENVO:00002113]; isolation source: pool of 5 deep marine... | reverse complement strand
GGGAAGACGGCCGTCCACCAGGCGACCCGCAGAAAGGGCTGAGCGTTGCCCGCCAGCAGGCCCAGGCTCACCAGCTCGGGATCGCCGAGGCCTATGAACGAGAGCCCGGCCTCGATCAGGATCGCACTCGAAGCGGTGAGCGAGATCACCACCACGGTGGGCGGAAGTGCGCTGGGAAGGAGATGACGGAGCAAGATCCTGCGGTGAGAAGCCCCCAAGGCTCGCACGGCCATCACGTACTCCAGCTCCCGCAGCACCAGGACCTCGCCACGCACGATCCGTGCGATCACGGGCCACGAGGTGAAGCCGAGCACCAGCACGACGCGGTCGATTCCTGCCCCGAACAGCGCTACTACCAGCACGGCCAGGAAGAACCTAGGAACCACCTGGACGACCTCGGTGAAACGCATGAGGAGGTCGTCGACGGCCCGACCCCAGTAGCCGGCCACCAGGCCGATGGCGATTCCGATGGCGGCAGCCAGCGCCGCCACCAGCAGTGCGATCAACAGAGAGGTGCGCAGGCCGTAGAGCACCTGCGAGAACAGGTCCCGACCCAGATCATCGGTGCCCAGCAGGTTGGACCCCGAGGGAGCAAGGAGAGCGTCCGCGACCCGCTCGAACGGGCGGGCCGGAGCGACGTAGGAGGCCAGGAGCGCCGCAGCCGCCAGAGCCACCGTCACCGACAGACCGACGACCCCTCCCGGGTCGCGGAGCAGCCCCCGCCATCCGTACCGGCTGGGGCGGGTGGCGCCGAGCGCCTCAGTCGAAGGTGACGCGAGGGTCGAGCCAGCCATACACCAAGTCCGTCAACAGGTTCGCCAACACCACGCCGAGAGATACCAACAGGAAGATCGCCAGCAACACGGGCATATCCCGGGCCTGAGCAGCTGCCAGCAGCAGCCGTCCCACCCCCGGCCACGCAAAGACCACTTCGACCAAGACGGCTCCGGTGAAGAACATGCCGATCCGGGCCCCGGTCACGGTGGCCACCGGGATGAGCACATTGCGCAGCGCATGCCACGCAACACGCCGCTCCGTCAGACCCTTCGCCCTCGCCGTCCGGATGTAATCCAGCCCGATGGTCTCCAGCATCCCGGTACGAACCAGACGCATCGTCATTGCCAGCTCGCTCGTGCCCAGCACCAAGACAGGCAGCGCCAGGTGGTGGAGCACGTCGAGCACGTGGCTGAGACCGGTTGCAGTCGACCGGGCGTCGCTGATCCCCTGTACCGGGAACAGTCCCAGCCCGAGGGCGAGAGTGATGACGGCAACCTGCGCCAGCCAGAAGTTGGGCGTGGCGTACCCGACCAGCCCTACGGTGCGCAACCCGAGATCGAGGGGGTGGCGGTGGCGCCGGGCCGCCAGGACCCCCAGCCACATCCCCGCCATCGTGGAGAACGCGAGTGCCGCCCCCGCCAGCAGCAGCGTGGCCGGTAGTCGTTCCAGCACCACCGACACCGCGGGGCGGCCGTAGGCATACGAGGTCCCGAGGTTGCCCCGGAGAACGTTGCCGAGGTACGTGACGAATTGCCTCGGAACCGGCTGATCGAGCCCGAACCGGGCCCGCATCGCCGCGTAGTACGCCTCGTCACCGTGCTCGCCGGCCAGCGCCACCACCGGGTCGCCCGGTGCGAGATGCAGCAACAGGAACGTGACCGAGACGATGAGCGCGACGGTGGGTACCAGCTGGCCCAGCCGACGCAGCAGGTAGCTAGTGCTCACTGGTCATTCGGCACAGGAAGCCGCCTCGGCAAACAGCCCGGTCCAGGGCTTGAAGCCGGTGCAGTTGGAGGCCCAGGCCCGCGTGCTTCTCGTCTCGACGAGCCAGTAGTAGGGAAGCTCGTCCACGAGGATCTCCTGAATCTGCCGGTACAGCTCGGATCGGTCGTCGGTATCGACGGTGGCACCGGCGCGGTCGAACAACTCATCGACGGCGGGGTTGCTGTAGTGGGCGGCGTTGGTGAACGGTGCGGTACCGATCTGCGAGGAGTGGTACATGCGGCGTACCCCGATCTCGGGATCGGGGCCGTTGCAGTAGGACATAACGTTGGTATCGAAGTCGCGGTCCTGGAACACGGTCGGGGCGAATACCGCCGGCTCGAGCGGTCGGACGTTGAGATCGACACCGACCACCCGAAGCTGGTCGCGCAAGAGCTCGCCATACCTGGCGAAGCTGGGGAACACCAGGAAGTCGAGTTCGAGTGGACTGCCGTCCTCCACGCCGGGAACGCTCCGGGCCACGCGGGTATCTCCCCCCTCCAGCACCCACCCGGCCCCGTCGAGGAGCCGTGCCGCCTCATCGGGATCGAACTCCGGCATGGCAAGGCCCTCGGGATGCGCCCACGGGATCCCGCTGGAGATGGGCGCCTCAGCGACCGCGCCCGCTCCAAAGAGGATCTGGTCGAGGTAGGGCTGGCGCTCGATGGCGTGCGCGATGGCGCGCCGTACCTCGAGTTGCTGCAGGGTCGGACGGTTGAGGTTGAACGCAATGGTCATGACGCAGTTCGCGCCGCCCGGATTGAAGGTCGTCTGGGCAAGCTCGACGTCCGGGTCTTCTCGGAGGCGTTCGAGATCCGGCCCGGGCACGTTCCAGACGAAGTCCACTTCTCCGCTCTCCAAGGCGGCGATCTGCGAGGCGGAGTCGGGGATGATCCGCATGACCACCCGGTCCAGCCGGGGTGACCCGTCCTTGAAGTAGTTCGGGTTGCCTTCCAGCTCGATCTCAGATCCCGGGGAGTAGGAGACGAAACGGAACGGGCCGGTGCCCACCGGAGCGGTGTTGACCGGGTTCTCGAGCGGGTCCGTCCCTTCGTAGAGGTGCTCGGGAAGTATCGGGGCCTCGGTGGCGTCCAGCTGCTGGAGGAGCGGTGCGTAGGGCTGCGCGAAGCGGAACACCACCGTTTCTTCGTCGGGCGTCTCGATCGATTGCAGAGCCGGAGCCAGCGATGCCTTGGTGCGGGCGTGGAACTCGAGGAGCACCTGTTCGAAGGTGAATTTCACGTCGGCGGAGGTGAAGGGCTCGCCGTCGTGCCACTCGACGTCGTCACGCAGATGGAACCGGTACAGAGCTCCGTCGTCCTCGATGTCCCAGCGCTCCGCCAGCTCGGGAAGGGGCGCGCCGCGCTCGTCGCGGGCCAGCAAGCCGTTGTACATCAGCTCCGATGCGGTGTGGACGGCTCCGCTGGTGGTGATGGCCGGGTTGAGGTGGCCCGGGTCGGAGGTGATCGCGACGGCCAGAGTCCCCCCGCCCCCTCCTTCATCCTCGGCACAGGCCGCTGCGATCAACAAGACGGCGACAGCGACGACCAGCTCCCGACGCATGATGAGCCCTCCCGCACTGCGACACGCCCAGTCAACCGCCTCGCGCGGCGACACGTAAGTGTCGGCGGCACCTACCTCCGGCAAATCGTCTCGGGTGACCCACTGATATGCTTTGCCATCATGAAGGTCGGCATCGCCGGAAAGGGCGGAGCGGGCAAGACGACCATCGCCGGCACCCTGGCCCGGGTATTCGCCGCCGACGGTCATCAGGTGCTCGCCATCGATGCCGATCTCAATCCCAACCTGGGCCCCACCCTCGGGATCCCCAGAGAACACCTCGACGCCGGACGGTCCTTGCCGGACGACCTGTTGGAGCATCGCACCATCGACGGTCGCGAGAGGGTGGTCCTCAGCCGCCCCCTGGAAGACATACTCTCCGACTATGCGCTCGATGCCCCCGACAAGATCCGGCTCCTCACCATGGGCCGCCCCGATGGCGCCGGCGGCGGGTGAATGTGCGGTGCTCACTCCACCGTGCGTGGAGTGCTGAGGGAGATCCCGGCGAACTTCGCCACCGTGGTTGTCGACCTCGAAGCGTCACCGGAGCACTTCACCCGCGGCACCTCGCAGTACCTCGATTGGATGGTCTTGGTGGCCGAGCCCTACTTCAAATCCATGGAGACCGCCCGCCGCTATCACGAACTGGCCGTCGACCTCGGCATCACTGCGGTGGGTGTGGTGGCCAACAAGGTCGGTGGCGACGAACAGGCGATCCTCCCGGAGTACTGCACGATGCATGGGTTCCGCCTCTTGGGGAGCGTTCCTTTCGAGCCGGCTTTCGCCGAGGCAGAACGAGTGGGCGTCGCTCCCATCGATGTCGCTCCGGCTAGCGCGGGGGTCGCCGCGATCATCGATGTCGCCCAGGAGGTGTGGAGCGAATGAGGGCGAGCGGCGAACCGAAGACGCCGGCGTTGCGGGACCTGTATTGGCGGGAGGAGATCCTGCAGGTGATGTTCTGGATCGAGGGTGAGGGCTTCGGCACCGAGATCGACCCTGCGACGCTGGCCCGGTACATGGGCGTCGACCCGGCGGTGGGGGTCACCCACCTCGACCGGCTGGTCCGCGAGGGATACCTGGTGCAGGCAGACGGCCGGTACTCGCTCTCTGCCCGGGGCCGATCCGAAGGTGCCCGCGTCTTCGCCGACGAGTTCTCGGAGCTCACCAATCCGGCCCACGGTGAGTGCGGCCCGGAGTGCTGGTGCCATCGCTCGGCCGAGGAAGCCGAAGCATGTGCGGCAGAGCGCGCCGAGCCGGAGAGGAGCGGAGTGTGAGCGGCCCCGACGCCGGCACCGAGTCTCTGGGGGGCCTCCCCCGCAACTTCACCCGGCCGTGCCTGCTGCTGCTCGTTTCGGAGCGCCCCAGCCACGGCTACGAACTCCTCGAGCAGATGCGTTCCTTTGGGCTCATCGGGGTGGACCCGGGAGGGCTCTACCGTGCGCTGCGGTCCATGGAACGGGGCGGCCTCGTCTCCTCGAAGTGGGAAACCTCGCCGAACGGGCCGGCGCGTCGCACCTACCGGATCACGGTCGAAGGGTTGGATTGGCTCCACGCCTGGGCCGGCAGCCTGCGCGAGTCCCGGCGGATCTTGTCGGCGTTTCTCGACCGGTACGAGGCGGTGGCAGGCGACAGGGTTGGCGGCGACACCGGCCGCGCCTAGGAGCTCGACGCCCTACCTTCGGTCTCCTCGACCGTCGACTTGGCGTAGTTGACCAGGGTGGCGGTGAGTTGGGCTACGCCGTGCGCGTCCGCGGCGTGTCCGGCGATCTTGGTGAGGAGGTCCTCCTCGGTGTCGGCCTCGATGGAGGCGTTGCACACGACGCCCACGTTCTTGCACCGGAATTCGAGCGCCATCACACTCCTTCCCCGGCCGACGTCCGCGCCTTCTCGAGTACCCCGCTCAGCGCCTCGTCGATCGCCTTCAGGTCGCGCTCGATCTGCGCCACCAACTCGTTCACCGGCTGGGTCTGGTAGGCAATGGCCCGAACCCCGAACGTCACCTTGCCGAGCGTGTCCACGACGCGCCGCAGCTTGATCGCGATGACCACGAGGTAGACGGCCAGGGCGGCAATTAGGAGGCCCACCCCGATGATCGTCACTATCGCTTCCGCCGTCATCGTGCACCCCTAGAGCAGGTCGCTCACCGTGGCGGCGTAGGCGGCCGCCTGTGCCTTGATCGAGCCCACCAGCTCGGCGCTTCGCGCCAGCTCGGGAACCCCATCGAGGTTGCCGGTGACCGCCACCCCGTTGTCGAGGACGTCGGCGGCGTAGGCCTCGATCTCGCGAATGGGTCGGAGCACCCGGCCCGCCACGAAGATCACCAGGGGTATCACGGCCACGAACAGCACGACGTTGGCGATCCACCAGAAGACGAGCATGCGTGCTCCTTCCCGCTGTCGGCCACTCTACAGGACGGGCCGACGCCCGGCTGGCGAGCCTCAGGGAGCCGCCCAGGGCACCCCGATCTCGGTGACGATCCGACGTACTTCTGCCACGGCCGGACCGACCGCCGCCTCTACCTCCGGCGAGAGAGTGTCGCGCAGCGTCTCGGTGTCCGCGGGCCGGCACCCGACGACCCAGGTGACCGAAGGCATGACGCCCAACGCACGAGCCAGCATCAGCGCCCTCTCCGGCGTGGCGTAGTGCATGTCGGCCAGGGCATCGTGGCGGTCCTGGGCAGACATGGCATGCACGTCTGCCGGTTCGGGTCGGATCACGACCACCGTCCCCGGCGGTCGAGCCACGGCGACCGCGTCGATGACGACCAGCGCGTCGACGGGGTCGAGGAGGTCCTGTACCAGGTGGATACCGCCGATGCCGATCTCCCGTACCAGAACGCCAGGCGGCACCGGTTCGCCGGCGAGGCGCTGCGCCACGGCCACGCCGAAACCGTCATCGCCGCGCAGCAGGTTGCCCATCCCGGCCACGAGAACNNGAGCTGCGGACGCGGCTGGAGCGGCATCCCTCCGATCGCTATCCGGTGCAGCACGCCACCGCCCAGTTTCACCTCGGTACGGTGCTCGCCGACCTCGACCGCCTGGAGGAAGCGGAGGCGGCGCTGGTGGAGGCGGCGGCGTTGTTCCGCGGTCGACTTCCCGTCGAGGAGGCGAAGAGCCTCAACACTCTGGGGGCGGTGCTGCGCGCCGCGGGCCGGTTTGAAGATGCCGCCCGCGCCTTCGGGCATGCTGCTGCCGTATTTCGCGAACAGGGCATGCCGCTCGAGCTCGGCGCGGCGCTCTTCAACCAAGGCCTCGTCGCCCGCGAGCTGGGCGACCCACCGGGCGCCCTGCACCTCTTCGAGGTTGCCTCCGCCGTTCTCGACGCCGACCTGGCCCCGGTACAAGCGGCTGCGGTGCGCCGCGAGCTCGGTGCCGCGTTGCTGCTGGCGGAGCGCGCCGAGGAGGCGATTGCTCCGCTGTCCGAAGCACTCGATCTGGCTCGCCGCAGCGGCGACCCGGCCGGCGCTGGGGCCGCCGCCAACGCCCTCGGCCTCGCACATCTGGTGGCGGAACGGCCCGATGAGGCCGCGGCCGCGTTCCGGGACGCCGTCGGCTTCAATCCGCGCACCGTGCGGCCGGAGAGCTACGCCATGGCGAAGGCGAATCTGGCACTGGCTTGCGAGCAGCTCGGCGAGCCGGCACCGGCCCGGCTGGCGGCTCGCCAAGCGCTGGCCATCGAGGGAGTGGCGGAGCCGATTCGCCTCGACGCCGAGGGGGTGCTGAGCCGCCTCGGCGACCCCCGGGGGGATCTGCTCGCGGCGCTCGACGGTGCTCCGGCGGAGCGGTGGCCGGGGATCGTTCACGACGAGCTCGCCCGCTGGATCGCGGCCGGGCCGGCTGGGCAACAGGCTGAGATGTCGGCCTGGATCGACGGCCAGCTCGCCCGCCCCGAGACCGGCGTCGACCTGGCGGAGGCGTGGCTCGCCGGCCTGCTGGAGCTGCCACCAGAGCCGATGCAGGACATCATCCGCAGCAGCCTGGCGGCGCTGGAGGGAAGAGACGCCGGCGACCGGGAACGTTTCCGCGCCGACGTCTCCTCCGCGATGGCTCGTTTCCACGTGCCTCAGCTACTGCGGCTCAAGGACGTGTTCGCCGCCTCCGCTGCCGAGTTGGGACACGACGAGCGCTGGGGCTGATGGAGGACTTCGCTCCGGAGACGCTGGCGGCCGAGTTGGGGGGCCGGGAGCTGCGGGTCTACCCCGCGCTCGTTTCCACCGAGGCAGAAGCGTTGGCGTGGGCGAGGGGCGGTGCCCCGGACGGGGCGGTGGTGGTGGCCGACTACCAGGCGGCGCCCCGCTTCCGTGAGAGCCTGCCGTGGCGCCTCGAGCAGGGCAAGGGTGTCGGGTTCTCTCTGGTGATGCGCCCCAAGCTGCTCGTCCACCGGGAGGGCTGGCTCTTCACCGTCGCCGCGCTGGGGGTTGCCGACTGTATCGAGGGCGCCGTGGTGGAGTGGCCCGACCGGCTCGTGCAGGCGCAAGCACCGGCCGGCGTGGTCGCGGTCCGGACCGAGGTGGACGGTCTCACGGTGCAGTGGGCCGTCGCCACCGTCCTGGTCCGAGAAGCACCGGCGCGGCGGGCCGCGCTGCTGGCTCGACTGGTGCAGGCGATCGAGACGCGAGCCGCCGGCGACGCCGCCGCATGCCTGTCCGACTATCGCCACCGGCTCGCCAGCCTGGGGCGGCGGCTCCACGTCCAGGTACTCCCCACCGGCGGCCCCATCTCCGGCACGGCCGTAGACACACGCGACGACGGGGGGCTGGTGCTGGAGGTCGAGCCGGGCCGTCGAGTAACGGTGCTTCCCCAGCACACCGGCCGGATCGCAACCTACGAGGCGTGAGCCAGAGGACCGAGGTAGCCCCCAGTCCGGGGCGCAAACGTCACGGCGCTTGCGCCGCTTCTACCGCCTGGAGCCGGTCCAGCTCCTCGATCAGCGCCCACCACAACGTCCAGTCGAGCTGGTCCATCCCCTCCCCGGTCTCGCCCCGAGCGATGCGCAGCCGCAGCTCGTCGCGCCGCACAAAGGCGGCTCCCCAGCCGCCAGTCCGTTCGGCCTGCTCCAGCTCATCCAGCAGGTCGTCGAGAACGCTCGAGGCCAGCGAGGCCTCGATCCGATTCTCCTCGAGGCGCTCCCGCACTCTGTCCGTCAGCTCGAACAGCGGAGTGCGTTCCAGCTCGACCCGCACCCGTTCCACCAGTCGGGCCAGCGCGCCGGCCCCTTCTGGAGACAGGTCCTCACCGGGATCGGTGCTGGCGGGCTCGACCTCTATGACGATGGTGCGGGACGGCAGGGCGCCCAGCGCCCGGGCCACCTCTACCACCAGATCGATCCCCACGTGCCCGGTTACCGCGCCTTCGATCGCATCCTGAGCCAGAGCCGGGTCGACCGCCCGGTCTGCCACCCGGTGCCGTTCTACCGTTCCCGGATCGCGGCCGCGAGCCTCGGCGCCGACCAGCACCAGCGCCTCGGGGCCCAGCTCCTCGATCCGCTGGGCGACGGCCACGGCGCCGTAGTGGAAGTCCTCCACCACCACCTCCCCACCAAGGTCGTGGCGGCGCAGCTGCTCGACGACCCGACGACCGAGGTCGAGGTCGCTCTGGTAGAGCTGGCCGACGCCGCCGACGACGATTCTCACGGCGTCCGGAGCACCGTCAGTCGACGCCGCAAGCGCAGGTGTTCACCTCCCGGACCACCGCGCCGTTGGGCGTGGAGACGTGTGTCGTGCAGGGCATACACGGGTCGAAGCTGCGCAGCGCCCGCAGCATGTCCACGGCCGTGAACTGGGACGGATCGGAGACGTCCTCGATGATGGGGGTGTTCATCACCGCCTCCTCGTACGGTCCCGGCTGGTCCCAGGGATCGCGCGGCGAGGCGTTGATCGTGGATGGGGTGCAGATCTGATAGTTGGTCAGCCGTCCCTCTTCCATGACCAGGTGGTGGGTGAGCCAGCCCCGCCCCGCGCCCCACCAGCCGACGCTGCGCTTCTCCTCCTTGGGGAAGTGCTTGTCGAGCTGGGCCGCATCGACGGCGGCCACCCGCTTCTCGCCCTGCTTGAGCAGCTTGTACGCCAGCAGCAGGTTCTGCATGGCGACGAGCTGAGAGAACACGTAGTGGTAGGCGCGGCCCCGGTTCCGCTCGAAGGCGTTCCACACCTCCGGCACCTTCCACTCGATCTCCAGCTCGGCGCCGAGCCCCTCCGGGATGATCATCCGCATGCTGCGCCCGGTCGACTCCATCAGCGTGTTCGGCGGCTGCTTCTGAGCGAGCGCGGTCGTCAGCAAGCGCACGTAGGCGCCGGCCTCGACGACGCGGCGATCCCAGCGGGGCGCGCACGCCCAGGTGTACTTGTCCTTCCAGCTGCGTCCCTGCGGCTTGGGGATGGTGCGCTTGTTCCAGGGGTGATAGGGGCTGATCGGGTTGCCCACCATGTCGGTCTCGTACCGGTCGCCCGACCACTCCTCGTAATAGGAGTGCGCCACGAACTCCTCCCACCCGATGTTGATGTCGGTGAGCCGGGTGGTGACCAGCTCACCGTCCAACACCACTCCGGGCGTGGAGGGCCGTCGCTCGCCCCACTCGTTGCAGTTCTCGTAGGTGGCGTCGTAGGCGAACGGGTCGTCCCAGAAGCCGGGGTCGATGAAGTTGGCGGGCCGGTGCCCAACCATCTTGTACCGCTCATCGGCCTCGTAGAAGAACTCGGTGATGTCGTCCCAGACCGCGACCATCCGCCGGGCGTAGTCGAACACTTGCGCCAGCCGGGCGTGGTACTCGTTGAGAGTTTGCAGGGTGACCGTCGTCGATACGCCGCCGGGCACGATGGTCTGCGGGTGGGGGTACTTGCCGTGGAGCACCACGAACTGCTCCCGCGACAGCCGGGTGAAGTCCAGGCCCTCGCGGTAGAGCGCCCCGGTGAGCGGGTTGAGCGCGGTCATGAGCTCGGCCATCGTCCGGAAACCATGGACCTCGCTCCTCGGGCAGGTCCACGACTCGGCTTTGGTCCAGAGGTGCGGGCTGGTGGCCCGCACCACCGCCTCCGAGTAGTCGGGTCCGGCCAGCAGGTAGAGGTGGAGCGGGTTGTCGTAGCCCATCTCGGCCGCTTCGCCCATGTTGCGGATCACCGTTCCGAGCGGTGGCGGTTGCAGCCCCATCGCCATCTCGATGGCATACGCGGAACAATGGGCGTGGACGCCGCCGCACACCCCGCAGGCCCGCGAGGAGATGAAGATGGCGTCGCGGGGGTCGCGCCCCATGAGGATCACCTCGTAGCCGCGGAACAGCGTCGCCTGGGAGTGGGCGTCGAGGTAGCGACGCCCATCGAAATCGGCGGCGACGTGGACGGCCAGGGCGCCCGCCACCCGCGTGACCGGGTCCATGTTGATCGATTTGATGTGACCCTGGGCCGCCATCAGCCGTTGGATCTCGGCTTCCCGCTCCTCGTCGGTCTTGGCGACGTCCGGCTTGGAGACCGCTACCGAATACGGGTCCGGGATCCCGCCCTTCAGCCGGGCTCGGCCGGCGTCATCGAACTCCACGGGGAGATTCTTGAAGCACATCGCCTACTCCCCTCCTTCTCCGGACGGTTCCTTGCCCCATTCGCCGCCCCGGCCCTTGCTCCTGTCGGTGGACCGTCGCAGCCGGTCGTAGGCCTTGTGAGTGAGCGACGCCACCAGGTCGGGTTCCCGGCTCTCCCGTGACCATCCGCTGGGTACCTCGCCCTGCGCATCCCAACGCGTGCTGCGGTTGAGCTGGCTGTTGGTGTGGCGCCGCAACGCCGTGACGCCGAGGCTCACCAGACGCATCGTCGTCGTCGAGAGCATGGAGCCGGGGGGACGCTTGTAGAACGGGGTGAACTTGTCGGGGAAGCCCGGCATGGTGCAGCCGATACAGGCTCCACCGACGTTCATGCACCCGCCGACGTGGTTGATGGCGCCCCGCAGCGTGATGTTGCAGTTGACCACAGGACCCCAGCAACCGATCTCGACCAGGCAGTGGCTGTCGCCGAACTGGGTGGCGAAGGTTCCCTCCTCGTAGTAGGCGCCGCGTCCGCAGCCGCGATGCACCGTCTCCCCGTACAGCCACGCCGGGCGGCCCAGCTCGTCGAACTCGGGGAGCGGCCCGAAGCCCTGCAGGAAGTAGAGAATGGCGGCGACCGTCTCGGTGAAGTTGTCGCCCTGGGGAGCGCATCCGGGGATATTGATGACCGGGAGTCCGAAGGCGCTGCGATAGTCCTTGCCGAGGAAGTCCATGAGACTCATCGAGCCGGTGGGGTTGCCCTCGGCGGACGGAATACCGCCCCAGCAGGCACAGGTGCCGATGGCGATGGCAGCGGCTGCACCCGGCGCGAGCCGCGCCAACCACTCGTCGGTGGTGACCGAGCGGTGCTCGCCGTCCGGCCCCCACGGCTCCTCGCCTTGCGCCGACCAATACCCGCCCAGGGGATGGGCCGTGGTCTCGTCGGGCACGGACCCCTCCAGGATGATCACATAGGGGGCATCCAGCTCGCCGCGCAGCGCGTCTTCGTGGGCTCGCAGGTAGTGGGGCCCCGATTCCAGGTTCACCACCGGGTGGTGGAGAACGACGCGGGGGATCCCCGGATGGCCGCCCATGAGCAAGCTCTCCACCGACGGGGAGGTGGCACCGGTCACCGACACTGTGCAGCCATCGCAGCTCATCCCGGCGAACCAGAAGGCGTGTACCTTGTCGAGAGGACCGAGCCGGCTGGCATGCCCGGCGCGGTTGACCGCCGGCTCGATTAACTCGTCCATGGTGGCTCGTGCCGGCAGACCGAAGTGTCCGATCTCCTCCAGGTCCCAGAAGGTGTCGACGGGCCCGAGTAAGTCGAGGAGCTCCTGCGCCGGGGTTGTCGTGCCGGTCTTCGCCATGAGCGCTCCTCCCGCCGGGACGGTCAAGTCGAGTATATCCGCCGGGGCTCGCGCTAGCTGTGCGCAACATCTACCGCTGCGTGAGCTTCCGCGGCACGCCGGATCTGTCGTCCAGCGGCGACGGACGGGCGGCGCGGCGTCGGCACCGCCGGGGCGTGCCTGGCACCGCGACCACCCTGGCGGCCACCCGCTTCGGCCGTCGCGTCCGGGGCACGGCCGAGTAGGATCTGCTCCACACTCCAAGGGTGCGTGCGTATGGGGTGGGCGATCGGATTCGGCATAGGCGGGGCGGTAGTGCTGATCGTCGTCGTGCTGCTGGTCACCCTGATCGCCACGGCTCGCAAGATCGGAGACCAGGCCCGCGACATCCGCACTTCGCTGGACGAGGCGTACGACAACACGCTGGGCCTGTGGGAGGTGGAGGCGGTCAACGACCGGGTGACATCGATCACCGGCGGGCTCGCCGAGGCCCGCAAAGCACTGGGAGGCGGCGGCTGATGGAAGACAGCACCTGGTGGTGGATCGCCCTCGGCGCCGGCCTGGTGGTAGCGGTGGTCGCCGTTGCCCTGCTGCACACGCTGTACCTCGCGGTGCGACGCATCGATGACGAGGTCGCGGCGTTGTGGGAGTCGGCCACCAGGGTGGCGTCCAACACCGCGACGACCTGGATGCTGGCCGGCACGCCCGGCGCGGCCGAGCAACTGAAGGAGGAGGCGTTGCGCCACGACGGCTTCGTGACCTCGAGGCTGCAGCAATGACACTGCGGCTGGTCCTCACGGTGATCGAGGTGGCGCTGGTGCTGGCGGTGCTGGTCTTCTACCTCACCCTCATCATGAAGAGGCTGGGTTCGATCAGTGCCACGCTGGCCAAGGTCACGTTCGGAGTGCGTGCCGTCGAGACGCAAACGGGGTCGATCGGTCCCTCGATCACCCGTTTGAACGAGGAGTTGGAGGCCATCGCCGCGGCGTTGGGGCCACTGCAGGAGAAAGCGCAGCGCCTGGCGTCCCGCCCCGGCTGAACCTGGAGCACCGCGCCCGGGCCTTTCCCTCCCCTGCACCGCTCTATGCGGCGCGCATATAGTGACACCGTCGACAGCGCGTGGAGTCCCGCATGTGCATGGGAGTACCGGGCCGGGTTGTCGAGTTCGACGCCGGCCAGCCACATCTCGCCATCGTTGAAGTGCGCGGCGCCAAGCGCCGCATCAACATCGACCTCGTGCGCGCTGACGGAGTGTCGCCCGGCGACTGGGTCGACATCCACATGGGAATGGCGCTGGCCATACTCGACGAGCGCGAGGCGCGCGAGGCCCTCGAAATCCTCGACGTGCTGGAGGAGAATGCCTCCGGCGCGGAGCCAGAGCGGTGACCAGCGGCCTCCAGCTGTTCGTGCGCTACGCCTACCCGCCCAACGAGCGCGGCTATTGCGGGCCGGCCGACCACCGGGAGCTGTTCGACTACGGCGCCGCCGGGGTCAACGACCCTGGTCTGGCCCGCCTCGCCCGTGCCTTCCATGGCCCCTGGCCGTACCTGAAGCTGATGTCCGAGGTGACCGGGATCGCCGACCCCTTCGACCGCCGTCTCGTGGAGGCCTACTGGGTGGGCAACCGCATCCTCGACCGGATCGATGCCCGCCGGTTCGGTGACGCTCTCCAGGCGCGCTTTCGTCCCCAGGTGGGGTCGAGGTGGCCGCAGATGGCCGAGGCAATCACCGCCGGTGTGGTACCGCACCACTCGTTCCACGTGTTCGGTGTGTATCCCTGGGTGGGGTTGTTGGATTCGGGTCGCGGGGAACCACTCGACATCCTGGAGCAGTGCCGGATCCGCTGGGGACGGGTGGTGGAGAGCTCCGGCGACCGGGCCGTCGTCCGCTACCGGCCTCTGACCTGGGACGGCAGCCTGCTCGGCCTCGGCGCCCCGGTCGTGGGTGCCTTCACTCAGGGACTCGGAGGTCGCCGGCTGGTCGGGGCGTTACAGCCGGGTGACTGGGTCTCGCTCCACTGGAACTGGGTGTGTGATCGCCTCACCGACCGCCAGCTCGGGGCGCTGCGGCGCTACTCGCGCCGTCAGCTGGAGATCACCAACACCAAGCTGCGCCACCCGGGGCCGGCGATGGTCATGGGCTAGGGGCCGACAACGAGGCTGGTGAGGCGATGATGTCGAGGACCTCGGCGGCAGTGTTGGTGGCGATCGCCCTGGTGGCCTGCGGCGGTGAGAGCTCACCGAGAGAAGGCGCCGCCTCTGAAGGGACCATTCGCCTGTACACCTCCGTAACTCAGGCCACCGTCGACATGGTGGTCGCGGCCTACACCGAAGCACATCCCGAGGCCACCGTTGAGTTGTTCCGCGCCCCTACCGGCGAGGTGAACGCCCGCATCGCCGCCGAGCTACGCGAGGGCGGCGTCACCGCCGACGTCCTGTGGCTGACCGATCCGCTGTCCATGCAGCAGTACGACGCCGACGGGCTGCTGCTGGAATGGGAGCCGAGCGGAGCCGGCACCCTGAGTGGCGACTACCGGGCGGACACCTTCTGGGGTACGCGCATCCTCAACATGGTGATCATCCACCAGGCGGAGCTGGATCCCGCCCCTCGGTCCTGGACCGACCTCCTCAACCCGGCGTACGCCGGGGCCGTCGCCATCCCGGACCCGGGATTCGCCGGGTCTGCGTTTGGGGCCCTGGGCTACTTCGCACTCACCGATGGCTTTGGACTCGACTACTACCGGGCGCTCCGCGCCAACGGCGCCGTACAAGTGAAGTCCCCCGGCGACGTGGTGACGGGCGTCGCCGAAGGGCAGTTCCGCGTCGGCATGACCCTCGACTTCACGGCGCGTAGTGCAGTCGACAAGGGATCGCCCGTGGAGCTCGTGTGGCCCGAGCCCGGCGCGATCGCGATGTACAGCCCGATTGCGGTATTCGCCGCATCCGACAATCAGGCAACGGCCAGGTCCTTCGCCGACTTCGTGCTCAGCCGGCCCGCTCAAGAGGCCATCGCAGCCACCGGCTGGCAGCCGGTCGATCCTGAGGTCGACTGGCCATATCGTGGTCCCCAGGTGACGGTCGATTGGGCGGAGGCGTTCAATCGCCAAGACCAGCTCCTGCGTGAGTACCGCGCCGTCTTTGGTGGTTGAGTCGCGCTCGACCCGCGTGTCGGTGAGGGTGCGGCTGGGCCTGGTCGCGGCGCTGGCCCTGCTGGCGGTCGTCGTCGGTTTCCCCCTCTACGAGCTGCTTCGAGCCGGATTTGAGGAACTGGGCGGAGCGAGCTGGGAGGTGCTGACCGGATCGAGATCTCGGTCGGCGTTGCTGAACACGCTGTGGACGGGGCTGGCCGTGGTGGCGCTCGCCCTGGTGGCGGGCACCGCCGGAGCACTCGTCACCGAGCGCAGCGCGGCTCCCGGCCGCCGCGCTCTACGACTGGCCATGCTGTTCCCACTGCTGGTGCCGCCGTTCGTTGCGGCGCTGAGCTGGACCCGGGCATATGGGCCGGGCGGCCTCACCGACGACACGGTGGGGGTGGACCTGCCGGGGTTATTCGGGCCCTTCGGGGTGGTACTCGTGATTGCGGTCCACGTCACGCCGCTGGCCTATTTGATCGTGGCGGCAGGGCTGGCCTCGCGGGTCGAACCAGACCTCGAACGGGCCGCTCGGGCGGCCGGAGCCTCGGCGTGGGACGCTTTCCGCATGATCACGCTGCCGCTGTTGCGACCCGCGCTGCTGGGCGCCGGGGCGATCGTCTTCGTGGCCACCATCAACTCGTTCGGCATCCCGGCCATCCTGGGTATCCCCGCCGGCTTCTCCACGGTGACCACGCGCATCTACCAGGACCTCGCATTCTCCGCCGACCCGGCAGCTTTCACCCGTGCCGTGCTGCTCGCCTCTGGTCTGGTGTTGGTCGCCTTGGCGGCAGTCGGCACCGCCGATGCCACCAGTGGTTTCGCCCGGGAGGCGATCCGTACTGCTGCGCCGGCCGGGCCCCCACCCCGTCCGACGCGCCGCAGCCGGTGGGCGGCGGTAGCACTGTGGGCGTACCTAGCGATCACCACCCTGCTGCCGCTGGTGGCGCTCGTGCTCACCGCCCTCACCCGCGCCGTGGGGCTGGCGCCGGTGCCCGCCAACTGGACCCTCGCCAACTTCGGCGGTGCCGTTGAAGGCCGGTTTGGGACGGCTCTGGCCCGGAGCGTGCTGCTGGCCGTGGTGGCCGCCACCGCAGTGGTCGCGTTTGGCGGCCTACTGGCGGCGCTGCGCCGCAGGTGGCTTGGCAGGGGGCTGGGCACTGCCGCCCTGCTGACGTTTGCCGTGCCCGGCTCCACGCTGGCAGTGGCGGTGCTGTTGGCGTGGGGCCCGTGGCTGCGCGATACCCTGCTCATCATCCTGCTCGCCTACCTGGCGAAGTTCTGGGCGATGGGGCACCGGACCATCGCCGGATCGGTCGAAGCGGTGGCGCCCGATGTGTGGCGAGCGGCGCGGGTGAGTGGTGCCGGTCCTTGGCAGACTGTGCGGACTGTGATCATGCCGCTGCTCCGCCCGGCGCTGGGCGCCGCCTGGCTGCTGGTGTTCCTGTTCGCCATCCATGAGCTGACGATGTCCAGCCTGCTCTACGGTCCGGGCACCGATACCCTCGCCGTCGTGATCCTCAACCTCCAGCAGCTCGGCGACGTCACGACAACGGCCGCCTTGGCGGTGGTGATCACGCTGCCGGCGGTGGCGGCGGCGGTGCCGCTGCTGGCGGTGTCCCGACCTACGGCCCGCGTCATGGGCCCCGAGTGACGATGGCACCGGGACCGGCGGCGCTGGAATGTAGGGATCTCACCGTGGCCTACGGTGCCCACCCGGTGCTGCACAACGTCAATCTGACGCTCGCGCCGGGCCAGACCCTCGCCGTGCTGGGCCCTTCCGGGTCGGGGAAGACGACCCTCCTCTACACCATTGCCGGCTTCGTCGCCGTCCGCGGAGGCGAGGTATGGATCGACGGTCGATGCGTCGAACGGCCCGGCAAGACGGTTCCTCCCGAGGACCGCCGCGTGGGCCTCGTATTCCAGAACTACGCCCTGTGGCCCCACATGACTGCGCTCGACACCGTGGCCTATCCGATCCGGCGGCGCGGCGTGTCTCGCCCCGAGGCGCAGCGGAGGGCCGCGTCGCTGTTGGAACGGCTCGGAGTCGGAGAGCTGGCAGAGCGCCGTCCCGCCGAGCTGTCGGGAGGGCAGCAGCAGCGGGTGGGACTGGCTCGGGCGTTGGCCCGCGAGGCGGGGCTGTACCTGTTCGACGAGCCGACCGCCCATCTGGACGCCCCGTTGCGGGCAGTGGTGCAAGAGGAGCTGGCCGCGCATCGCGCCCAGATGGAAGCGGCGGTCGTGTACGCCACTCACGACGCCGCCGAGGCTCTAGCCATCGCCGACCTGGTGGCGGTGCTCCGGGGCGGCCGGGTGGTGCAGGTCGCGACCCCGTCTGAGATCTACGAGCGGCCCGTCGACTCTTGGGTCGCCCGGCTGTCGGGACCGGCTTCGGTGTTGACCCCGATCATCGAGGCGCGGACGGATAAGCGAGTGACCGTGCGGCTGGGAGACCACACCCTGACGGTGCAGGGGGGCGGGCCGCCGGTCGGCGCCGGGCAGAGGGCGGAGGTGCTCGTGCGCACCGACTGGGCCCGGCTCCACGGACCGCTCCCCGGGGTGGTGGTGGAGGTGCGCTATCGAGGCCCGCACACCGACTATCGGATCGACACCGGGGACGGCACCCTCGACATCCGCGCCCCCGGTTTTCCTAGCGCCCACCGTGGTGATGCGATCGGATGGGATCTCGACCGGGTGTGGGTCCTCGAGGAGGATGCCTGAGCGCACGCCGGCCCGGGTGGGGCCCGGACCGGCGCTCGGTCGTCGACCCGCGGCGAGCCTTCCTGAGGCTCCAACGCCGTGGCCGCCGGGCCCATGGCCCCTATCGAGCCTCCCCGACCCCCGATACGGTGAGCGTGATCGCGCGCCGACGGGTGGAAGGACATGCGGGAGGTAACCGTCCGGGTTCCCCTGGAAGAAGCCCGCGACCTCCTCGAGGCTCCGGGGCGGGCCTGTCTCAGCTTCGCCGGGGAAGGCCGGCCGCGGGTCGAGCCGGCCGCTTTCCGCTACCAGCACGGCCGCTTCCTCGTCGGCCTCGACGCCCGCTCCGCGCATCCCACCGACGGCGCGGAGGTGGTGCTGGTGGTCGATTCGGGCGTGCTGTTCTTCCATCTGCGCGGCGTCTACGTCCGCGGCACGGCGACGCCGATCCCGCCCCCGCCCGGCGACCAGAGGACGTGGTTCGAGGTGGCGCCCGGCAGAGTGTCGAGCTGGAACTACGGCCGCATGCGGGCGAGCCGTGAACCTCGCTGATCCCGCGGTGGCAGAGATCCTGGAGGGCGCGATGGTGGCGCGCCTCGCCACCATCTCCCGCAGCGGGCGGCCCCACGTCAATCCGATCTACTTCGTCTTGAGCGACGGCCGCATCCACCTGGGAACGGTGACGGGGACCTTGGCGGCACGCAACGTCCGGGCCAACCCCGCCGTGCAGATCCTGTTCGAAGTGGAGGCGGACCCCTCCGACCGGCGGATCCTACGCCTAGAGGGCACCGCCGTCGTCCGCACCGAACCTGTTCTGCGCCGCGACTACCGGCGCCGCATCTCGCGCAAGTACTTCCGATCGCTTCCCGGCCTGTGGATGAGCCTCACCCACCTGCGGCAACTCTTTCTCACCCGCAGCTACCTGTTCACCGGCGATGCAGGCAGCCGCCACTGCGTCATCGAGGTGGAGCCCACCTCGGTCGAGATGCTGGTTGCTTCCGCCTGATCCTCCCCGGCTGCCGCTCGCCAGGGCTGGACCTCGACCATTCCAACGCCACCGGAGTACCTGCTCACGTGGAGAGAACACCAGAGTCCTGGATGGGGCAACAGCCGCGAACAACCGGACGACTCAGGGTTGGGGTGGGCCAGACTCAATCGCGTCCGGCGAAAACGCGTCCCGGCAGACGTTGACCGCCATTAGCCACAACGCTTGGGCCCCTTCACCCGTCGCCGGTGGGCCCAACTGTGGGGATCTGACCGATACCGGGAGGTCCTCAGCAATGAACTCCTCAGCAAGCGCTCTGGCGACGTCCTCGTTCCAGACTCCTTCGCCGCAGGCGCGCTCCAGCCTGTGCCGCCACAGCTCCACGTCGGTCTGCGCTAGTCCGAGCATATTCACCCAGGTCAGGGCCGCTTGGGCGATCTGCTCGTCGGAGGCATCAAGCACGACCACACTACCGGCGGAATCCCCGTTGCCGCACGCGGCGACGGCAACCAGCAGCGCCACGATCCACCCCATCGCATGAAGCCCGCGCCCGTATGGCCTCATGGCCGAACTCACAGCGTCCTGAGACGTCCACGACGAAGGGCATAGAAGGCGCCGGCCACGCCCCCCACTACAGCTGCCGCGAGCGCGAGCCGAGTTCGGCTGTTGACGGCTGCTCGCAGCACGATTGCCTGCGGTCCGGTTCCTCTGACCAGCACTTGCAGCGGCGTGACCAGCTCTCCCCCACGGACCGGAACGAACCCAGTGCGTTCGCTTCCGACCGTGACCGCCCACAGCCCCTGTTGTGACCTGACGGGCCAGAGCAACAGCGCCACCGCCACGCCCAGGCTGACAGCGGCCACCCAGAGCAGTCGATGGTTGTTCATGAGACCAAAACGTAGCTCAGCTCCATCGGGGTCACCAAGTGCCTCCGTTGCCACCGTCGAGAGCGGCACCTCGGCCCCGGTTCCCGGCGGGCGAGCAGTATTGTCACAATCGAGTCATAACGGGTTCGGCGCGCCGCCGTATCGGGTCCCAGTCCCCAGATGCAGGCTTGACATGCTGTCAGAAATATCTTACTCTATGTAAGAAATAGTTTACAGCAGGAGTCATGCCATGTTCGCCGTGTGGATCACCCTTGCCGTCCTCGGTGGCCTTCTCCTGGCAGGTGCCGTGGGGCGCTTCCTGTGGAGCCTCCGGCCTCGGAGTGGCGGGCTGCCGCCCACGCCGTTGGAGAGACTCGCCTGGTTCGGACTGGGCGCCACCACCCTCGTTGGGGTCGGCCTCGCGGTCCTAGTGGCGCTGCAAGGAGCCACCGGGTTTCAGGAGGACGCCACCTCTCGCGGCATCTTCACGACGCTGATGCTGGTCGGGGTGGGTGGCTGGTCGATGGCCTGGTATGTCACCAATCGCCGCAGCGGAGGCGTGGTGGTCGACGAGCGCGACCGAGCCGTCCTGGTGCGGTCCCTGAAAGTCGAGTCGGTCATCGTGTTGCTGTCGCTGGTGGCGTGGACGGTGGCGCTCACCGAGATCTTCTGGGACGACGGGGCGGTGCCCGTCGGCTACCTCCAGGTGCTCTTCTGGAGCACCTTCATCGGCGGCGCCTTCGGCAGGTCGCTCGGCATCATCCTCGGCTACCGTCAGGACATCGCGGTCGATGCCTAAAGGCAGGATCGCCAACCACATCCGGCGGCTCCGTTTCGAGCACGGCGAGATGACTCAGCAGGAACTGGCGAGCCGGGTGGGCTGCACCCGCCAGACGATCATCGTGCTCGAAAAGGAACGCTACGTGCCGTCTCTCGGCCTGGCGTTCCGCATCGCGCGGGTCTTCGACCGGTCCATCGAGGACGTATTCGAGTTCCACGAAGGCGTGTAGCCACGCGATGAGGGAAACCGAGCGTCGTCAGCTGCAATCGTGGCTCGATGCCGACCTCTCGGNNGGGGTCCTCGTGGCCGCCGCCGGTGCTGCGCCGATCACCAGGATCGCCACCAGCAACAAGACGACGACATGAGGGTGTCGTCTCATTCCTCGACCTCCTTCCGTCGGCCTCTCCGACGAAATCGCTCGTCGCAGGCCACGAACTCCCCTCCCCGCAGGAATCCGCTGCGGTGCTAGTGCAGCGTCGTGAGGCAGGCCCGCTCGGACAGCACGCGGGCCGGCTCGGCTACCTGCGGTAGCGCAGATCGAGCCTGGGGTCCTGCAGGCGCTTCAGTTGGACGCACAGATGTTCCCCGTCCAGTCCTGGACAGTTGGGTGGGCGATGCTCGTCACGCAGAACGTCACTGAGACGCCGCCCTTCGCCGATCCCTGGGTCAGGATGACCGCGGTGCCGGTGTCATCGGTCGTTCCCGAGGCGTCCGGCTCGGTGAAGGTGCCGGAGAAGTCACCGGTCACGGTGGCGCCCGCCACCGGCCCACCGAGATCGTCGACCACCACCACCGTCGCCTCGCCTTGCTTGAGACCCTCGCCGATGCTGACGGTCGTGACGGCAACTGATCCGACGTCGACGGCGGTGGGCTCGCTGCCCGACAGCGGGTAGTAGGCGCTGTATCCGTGCCCGGCGGGGAAGGTCGGAGGCGGCGTGCCACCGACGACGTCCATCCAGGTCATGGCGCCCTCGTCCTCGTGGGTGAGGATGTGGCAGTGCATGATGGTGCGGCCCTCGTAGGGGCTGCTGGTGGCGGCGTTCAGGTCGAAGCGCACCGAGCAGTTGCCGGCCATGGTGTCGTAGTACTCGCCCTCCTCGAAGTCGCCCCCGCAGCCCGACAGGGCCTGGAAGTGATAGACGTGCAGGTGGAAGGGGTGGTTGACCGCCCCTTTGATCGACCACTCCTGCACGGCATCGGCGTTCAGCGTGAAGGTGGGCGTGTTGATGTCCCACTTGCTGCCGTTGACGGTGCGGGCACCCATGCTGATCTTCTCGGTGTTGACGCGGGACACGCTCCGCAGGTCGCGCAGATAATTGGGTCGGACGGCGGACCAGGTGGAGACGCCGTCGGCTGCGTAGGGATGTGGTGCCGGATCGGAGACGCCCGCAACCACGATGTTGGCCACCGTGGTGTTGCCCACCTTGATGTCCGAGTTGGCGCTGCAGCGCACCGCCAGGTCGGCGCGGGAGGCGCCGGTCAGGTTCACGGTGCGGGTGGGCAGGTCTTTGGGAGCGCTGGTGCGCCACACGCCGTCGCGGGCCAGCAGCTTCACCTCGCAGTTGGCGCCGATGGTCACGTCCTTGGTCCTGGCGTCGCGGTCGGCGAGCAGCACCCGCCAGTGCTGCCAGGTGTTCGGCGGCACGGTGAGCTCGCCGTCAACGGTCCCGTTCACGGTCCACCCGGCAGGCAGGGTGCCGGACACCAGGGTGTCGCCGCCGGCGCCGGCCGCGTTGGTGTCGAGGTAGCCCAGCAGGATGTGACGCTCGGCCATGGCCGCCACGTTGGCCGGAATCTCATCCCCGCTGTCATCGATGATGATGAAGCCGAAGCCACCGGTGGACACCTGCAGGAAGGTCGAGCCGTGGTGGTGGGCGTGGTACCAGTAGGTGCCGCCCATGTGGTCGGCGGGAATGTCGTAGACGTAGTCGCCGCCGAAGCCGCCCTCGAACATGCGGGTGACGTCGTCGCCGGGCGACTCACCGGAGATGTGCAGACCGTGGGTGTGCACGTTGGTGATGTTGGGGTCCTTGAAGTCGTTGTGGGCCGGGCTGGGCGCCTCGTAGGGCAGCAGGTTGCGGAACCGCAGCACGTACTTGTTGCCCGGCACCATGTTCAGGGTCGGGCCGGGGATGGAGTAGCAGCCTCCTTCCTGGCGGTACGCCCGGGTCGTCAGGGTCTCGCCGTTGATGGTGAAGGTGGCTTCGCCGTACTCCAACACCCCGACGTAATGGCCGCCCTTGTGGGTCCACTCAAAGGGTTGCGGATCAACGATCTTGTTTGTTGTCGCACATACCTCGGCGGAGCTAGCCGACAGCGGTACGAGCAGCGACGCGACGACCATCGCGGTCACCAACAAGCCCAGGCTGATCTGGCGTTTTGACATGAGACTCCTCATCGCGAGCGTGACCCCACGCAGGGGATGACACCGAGTGCAGCAACGCCGGAGAACGCAGGCATCACCAGCCTGCGCATCTCGCCGTCCCTCCCTCTCGACTATTGCCAAGGGTTAGGCCGGCGGGTCGGCGCCCGGTAGGGGCGAACGGCTCTTATGCGCCTGCAGCCGCGAGGCCGCCCGGTCAGCTTGGGCGGCCCAGGGACTGACCGTGACGGTGACCGGAGGCAGTTTCGCCGGGAACCCTCACAGCGGTTTAGAGGCGGGGAGCGTCGAGGGCCAATCCAGTGTGATGGGTCCGCGCCGCAGTGGCGACGTCGGGTAGGTTCGGATGGTGAAGGCGCATAGGGGGTGAGGATGTGAGCGCCGATCCGCAAACGCAATCGGAGCGGGAATCACTCGATACGACGCAGGATTCGCGGCAGCTCAAGGTGTCGCGTGCTGCCAGGAGCTTCGGCTATGTGGTCGCCGCAGCCATCAACGCGGCGCTGATCTTCGTGGTCAACAACCTCCTCGAGTGGGACGTGCTGCCCTGGCTCACCGCGGACTTCGAACGCGTCGTGGGCATCCTCAGCCTCTCGCTGGGTGCCTCGGTGGCGGCCAACCTGGCCTTCGCGGCCTACGACGCACCCTGGTTCAAGTCCGTGGGCGAGATCGTGATGGCAGGGTTCGGCCTCGCGGCGGCGGTGCGGGTGTTTCAGGTGTTCCCCTTCGACTTCTCGGCCTACGACTTCAACTGGGGGCTCGTAGCCCGCGTCTTGCTGATCGTCGCCATGGTCGGGATCGGCATCAGCGTCCTGGTGGAACTGGGGAAGTTGGTGCGGAACCGCGGCTAGGGGCATCCGCCGGCCCAGCGCCAGCGCCGCCCCCTGCCGATCCGCCAGACTCGTCGTCAACCGACCCAAGGCGCACTCATGGCGAACCGTCACGTGAACGAGGCCGGCGGCGGCGTGGACCGCGAGGTCGCAGTCCCGCGCATGCAGCGGTTGCTCCGGCAGCTCGCAGCACGGAAGCACGTGCGCCATGCGATCCTCGGCGTGGCGAGCCTGGACGGTGCCTGGAGCTGGAGCGACGCCGCCGGCGAGGCCCGTCCGGATGGCGCGGCCATGGAACGCGACACACCGTGGTTCCTCGCCAGCGTCACCAAGCTGTACATCGCCACGATCGTGCTGCGCCTGCACGAACGCGGCTTGCTGGATCTGGATACGCCGATCCCCGCCTACCTTCCGTCCGAACTCTCGAGCCGGCTGCACGTCCACGACGGCGTCGACCACACAGGCCGGATCACGCCGACGCACCTGCTGGGTCACCTCAGCGGGCTGCCCGACTCGCTGGACGAGCGCCCCCCTGGGCGACGCAGTCTGGTCGACGAGGTCGTCGAGGAGGGCGACCGGGCCTGGAGCTTCGAGGAGGCGGTGGCGCACGCCCGCGACCACCTCACTCCCCACTTCCCGCCCTCGGATCCCCAGGCGGCACGGGCGAAAATCCGCTACAGCGAGACCAACTACCAGTTGCTGATGGTGATGGCGCAGCAAGTGACCGGTCGGCCGATGCGGCGGCTCTACCGCGAGCTGGTCTTCGAGCCATTGGGTCTGCGGCACACCTGGCTGCCCGGCGACCAGCCGCTGGAGTTGGCCGGCGAGCCTGCCACGGTGTGGCTCGGTGACTGGACGTTGGCGGACCGACCCCTCGCGATGCAGTCGTTCGGCGACTTGTACAGCACGCTCGATGACGTGCTGCGGTTTGGCCGTGCGCTCTTCACTGCCGAGGTGTTCGCCGATCCTGCGACGGCCGAGTTGATGTGGCGGCGCTTCAACAGGTTTGGGTTCCCACGCGGCATGGCCTCGCTGCGGGCGCCGAGCTGGCCGATCGAGTACGGCCTCGGGGTGATGCGGTTCGAGCTGTCACGCCTGCTGGCCGGCGGGCGACGCATCCCCGGCCTGATCGGACACACCGGCTCCACCGGGTCGTGGCTCTGGTGCTGCCCCCGGCTCCGTCTGCTGATCGCCGGCACCGTCGACCAGGCCCGAGCCGCCACGGTGCCATTCCGGCTGGTACCCCGCGCCCTCGCCGGCCTCGGCGGCTGAGCACTGGCTCCGCCTGTTTCCTCCCCCAGGAGCGAAGCGACGTTGGGGGAGGTGCCCCGAAGGGGCGGAGGGGGCGGTTCTCTCCAGGTAGCGGCCCCTGCGCGACGGTTCCCCCCTCCCGGCTTCGCCGGACTCCCCCCAACGTCGCAGCCTGCGGCTGCTCCTGGGGGGAGAAACGTGCCGCCCATCTCCTCCCCCAGCGAGCGGAGCGAGCGTTGGGGGAGGTGGCCCGAGGGGCGGAGGGGGCGGTGCCCAACCAGTGGACCCTGCCGCGGTACCTGGGGGCAGAAACGAACTCAGCCCCACGGGCGCAGTGCGGTCGTCACGACGAGACCCAGCACGACGAGGTCGCCCAGGGTCCCAAAGGGCAAGTACCAGATACCAAGCAACGCCGCTACCAGGACGAGCCATTCCGAGACCGGTGACACCGAGACCGCCAGCGTGCCGGCTCCGACCAGATGGGCGGTTCCGATCAAGACGAAACCGAGCTTCATGACGCGTGATCGCGGCTCGATCCCGACCGCCTCGATCAACCGTGACCATGGCCCGAGTCGACCCGCGTACTTCCCGCGCGACGGTGTGAGGTAATCGCCCACGGTCAACGCTCGGACTCCGTCGAAGAACATGAAGCCGCCGACCACCACCAGCACGCCGACGGCGATCCATCGCGCAGCCATGCCGCCGACGCTAACAGCGGACCAGCCGGTACCGGCCGGGGCACCCACCTACGTGTCCGGCGGCTCGGTTCCCGCCGGTTGGGCACCATGCCGGCCGGTGGCAGAGGCCCGGCAACGGGTGCGCCCGTGGGTGGCGGCATGGCGCATCCGCAGTCCGGTGAGTAGGTAGCCTCACCGGGCGTGAGCTACGACCTACGGGTGTGGACGGCGCTGCGTCCGCCGCTTCCTGCGTCGCCCCCGATCCCGACAGCTGGATTGCCCACGGAGAGGCGCACTCCAGAGCGGGCCGCAACTGGCAGATCGTGGTCTCGGGTCCGCTCGGAGTGCTCCCCGAGGATGTACCGGCTGAGGTGGCGGGCGAGCTGCCCGGTATCGGCTTCCTCACCGAGCTCTCCGTGGAACCCGTCACCGCCCCGAAGTTGCGCCCGCGACGGCGGCCGGGGCAATACGATGTGCTGCCATCTTCGACCCTGCGGAGGCTGCCATGTGCTTCGAGTTCGACTCAGTCCCCCCGATCACCCCCGTGTCCGGGGCGTCTCTGGAGTCGCGGCGCTTCACCCTGCGCGCCGCCGACGGCACCGACTTCCTCGCCTACTCCGCCGTCGCCGGGACACCCGGCACGGCGGGGATCGTGGTGTTGCCGGACGTGCGCGGCCTCTACCCGTTCTACGAACAGCTCGCCGACCGCTTCGCCGAGCGCGGCTACGACGCGGTGGCCATCGACTACTTCGGCCGCACCGCCGGCACCGGGGAGAGGGACGCCGACTTCGACTTCTGGCCCCACGTAGAGAAGACGACGGGAGATGGCATCGTCGCCGACGTCGCCGCGGCGGTTGCCCACCTTCGCGAGATCGGCGGCGCGGACCGGCCGCTCTTCACCATCGGCTTCTGCTTCGGGGGCAGCAACTCGTGGTTGCAGGCCGCCGCCGGTCACGGCCTCTCCGGCGCCATCGGCTTCTACGGGAGGCCGCTGACTCCCCGAGACGGGTCGCCGGCGCCGGTGGATCGTATCTCCGACTACGAGTGCCCGGTGCTGTGCCTGATGGGCGGCGACGACCCCGGGATCCCCGAGGAGGATGTCACGGCTTTCGCTGAGGCCCTCGAGCGCGCCGGTGTCGAGCACGAGGTGCACATCTACCCGGGTGCTCCGCACTCGTTCTTCGACCGCCACCACGAGGAGCACGCCGCCGCTTCGGCCGACGCCTGGGAGCGAGTGCTCCGTTTCATCGAGCGCAACTCGACGTGAAGGACGGCACCCGGGTCGGGTGCCGTCCTCATCAACGGGAGATCCGGCGCTATCCGAGAGGCGCCCCCGTCTCCAGCAGCGTCTTCATCCCCGAGACGATGTAGGGGATTCCGCTGGTGAACGTCTCGTGCGTCTTCGAGCCTTCGGGCATGCCGAAGTACTCCACGGTGATCCGGGTGAGGCCGTTCTCCTCCGCGACCTCCCAGGTCGTGCGCACCGGGCCCTCCGCCTCGATCTCCGGGTCCCAGTGGGCGAGGAAGGTCATCTCGACGCGCTTGCCGTGGTCGATCGAGATCACCTCGCCGCTGGCCACCACGCTGCCATCGGGTGCGAGGTAACGGACCGGCTTGCCCGGTTCCCACTCGGATTCCACCCGGGTTTCGTAGAAGTACTGCACGGTCATGTCGCCGTCGACGATGGCGTTCCACGCCGCCGCCGGGTCGCAGCGAACGTACGCCTGGTACACATGGTCGGGTCGCGTCATTGTCCTAGCTCCTCCCTCGAGGTGAGCCTTGAGCCGGGCGAGTGCGCTCGCCGCCGGCTTCCTGTACTTGCTGATCCACCGGTCGTGCACCAGCCGGATCGGGACCGGATTGAGGTAGTGGTGCTTGCTGCGCCCCACCTTGCGGGTGACCACCAGATCCGCCGCCTCGAGAACACGGAGGTGGCTCATCACCCCGAACCTCGTCATCCCGGGGAAGTGCTCGCAGAGCTCGCCGAGCGTCCGCCCGTCCTGCTCGAACAGCAGGTCGAGCAGAAGACGGCGGCTGGGGTCGTTGAGCGCTTTGAACACCTCGTCCATTGGGCGAGATTATATGTGAGTATTTACTCACATGTCAAGCCCGCAACATGCTAGGCAGCCACAGGGTCTTGCTAGTAGAGGTTTGGCCGGGCGGGACGCATACTTGACTTGAAGAGATGCCTGAGTCCGTTGTGGTCGACGAGCGATACTCCGCCTTTGGCCCTCCACCCAGTTTCGCCAACGGTGGTTGTGCCGCGGGCCTGTTCGCCAGGTTCGTGGAGGAACACGCTCAAGTGAGGCTCCACAGGCCGGTCCCGGTCGCCCGGCCCCTCGAGGTACGTAGCGCGGCCGACAGCGCCGTCGTCCTCGACGGCAAGGAAACGGTGGCAACGGTGCGTCCGGCTGAATGGTCGCTCGAAGTACCCGAGGCCATCGGCCTCGCCGAGGCTGAGGCGGGTCACCGGAACTGGCCCGGCTGGTCTCATCCGCACCCTGCCCCTTGGTGCTTCGTCTGCGGTCCGAAACGGGACGAAGGCGACGGCCTCCGAGTCTTTGCCGGTCCGGTCCCGGGGAGGGAGCTGGTGGCTACCCCATGGGTTCCCGCCCGGGAAGCTGCGGGGAAACACGGGAAGGTTCGCGACGAGATCGCCTGGGGAGTCCTGGAGTGCCCCGGTGCCGTCGCGTTCTGGCATCCCGGTGATTTGCCACTCGCCTACCGGTTGGCGGTCACCACTCATAACTCGATTCAGGCAGAAAGACCACACGTCGTCGTTGCCTGGCTCATCGAGAAGAAAGACCGCAAGCACACGACGGGATCCGCCATCTTCACCGATGACGGAGCCCTTCTCGCCGCAGGCAAGGTGGACTGGCTTCTCATCGAGTGACGGCTCTTTCGCCTGGACAAGTCTCTGCGAGCGCGCCTTGCCAAGCGCGGCAACACGCCGTGGCAGGCCACCGACGACACCCTGGAGGCCTTGGGGTGAAGTGATGACGGCCCGGCGTTGAAGTGACGGATTCCCGGCCCCAATTCGTGGCTGCGTGATTCGAGATCCACCCGACTCCGGGCTTCCGTGATCAGCGGACCCCGCCGGAGATGCCCGATCCCGCTGGTCGGCGGGAACGTGATCACTCCTTCTGGTGGCCGGCCGGGATGAGATACAGCGGCTCGTGGTCACTCGGCAGGTCCAGTACCTCCTGCACCTGGTCGTCGTGGAAAGCACCGATCGGCACCGCGCCGAGTCCTAGCGACACGGCCTGTAGCAAGATGTTCTGGGCCGCATGCCCCGCTTCCACCTTCACATATCGCTCCGCTCGCCCCACACAAATGCTCCCCCCAGTCGGACGCCGGCCGACCGTGCGCGACGGGGTGGACCACGCCGCAAACCTTGCCACCCCGCTGGGCCGTGTCGACGACCGGCCGCAGGCAACCGGTGGTGGCAGGCGATCCCTGCATCGCACGACGGTCCGCGGGCGGCAGTGCCCGGAGTGTGGTGAGCATCCTGCGGCCGCCGAAGTGCCACGCGCCAACCCCAAAGGGGCCCTTGGCCCCTATCGCGCCACGGATCCCCTGGGCACCCTGGCAGGCGACAGCCTCATCATCGGCAGGAAAGGGGGTCCGATGAAGAAATGGCTCGTCATGGCCGTGTTTGTCGCGGGCGCCTTCGGCCTGATGCGACTGGCGGCTGCACGGCGGGTGGGAAGCGAACCCCGCAAGACGATTTGGGAGAAGCTCGAAGCCCGCATGGAGGAGATGCCCGAGGACTTCCCGCCTCGAGTCATGTTCGACAACGTGGCCGCCACCAAAGAGAACACCGAACGGATTCTCGAGATCCTCGAGAAAGGCGGCAGCGCCGCTGCACAGGAGCCCGCCGACGCAGAAGCGGGATAGGGAGGGTCTTAGTTGACTCCCCGCCGGTTCGTCAGGCGTCACTCAGGATCGAAAACGGGTGAGTAGTCCAGCCGGGCCGTTTATGGTTGCGCCATCGGTCGTATCAATCCGGCATCTCGCGTTCTCGTCGCGTCGCTCGTCGCGCTGTCGGCATGTGCCGCCGAGTCGACCGAACCCGACACGGCCGGTGTCTCGGAGACGACGCCTCCAACGGTGGAGCGACCGACAAGCACCACGCAGCCGGCCGGAACGGTCGACTCGCCTCCTACCACCGAGCCAATACCTGCCACCCCACAGCCGATTCCGGCTGCGGAGATGGAGCTCATCGCCTACCCCGTTCCACCGGGATCCCGGCCGCACGACGTCGCCCCAGCAGCCGACGGAGGTGTCTGGTACACGGCCCAGGGTTCCGGCGAGTTGGGATGGCTCGATCCCCGAACCGGGCAGACCCGCCACATCTCGCTCGGAGCTGGGTCGCGGCCCCACGGGGTGATCGTCGGCCCGGATGGTGCGCCCTGGATAACCGACGGTGGCCTGAATGCGATCGTCCGAGTCGATCCCTTGACGGACGGCGTCGCCCGGTTCCCGCTGCCGCCGGACAGACCGGGTGCCAACCTCAACACGGCCGCGTTCGACTCCACCGGCCGGTTGTGGTTCACCGGCCAGACCGGCATCCACGGAGTGCTCGATCCGGCGAGCGGAGCGATGGAAGTGTTCGAGTCACCGCGGGGTCGGGGCCCCTACGGCATCACGGCGACGCCAACCGGACAGGTCTACTACGCGTCCCTCGCCGGGAGCTACGTGGGGCTCGTGGCCCCTGATGGGTCGGTCACGGTGCTCGAGCCGCCGACCCCGGCGCAGGGAGCGCGCCGCGTCTGGTCGGACTCGACCGGTTCGATCTGGGTGAGCGAGTGGAACTCCGGACAACTGAGCCGCTACGTGCCGCCCGAGGACGAATGGACGACGTGGCCGCTTCCTGGGGACCGGCCGCAGACCTATGCCGTCTACGTCGACGACACCGACAGCGTGTGGGTGAGCGACTTCGGAGCCAATGCAATCCACCGCTTCGATCCCCGCCGCGAGACCTTCGACACTTTCGACCTGCCTTCGAATCCCGGCAACGTCCGCCAGATTCTGGGCCGTCCTGGCGAGATCTGGGGAGCGGAATCGGCGGCCGACCAGCTGATAGTCATCCGTCGCGCCGGCGGATGACCGCGGCGGCGGCAAGTGCCGCCACGCGCCCGGTATGAACGACGGCCAGGCTGTCCGGGCCGGGTCGATGCTCGGCGCCAAGGCGGCCTCTCGCACCAGGACCACGGCGCCGACCGTGTTGGTTTGCTTCGGGTCTCCCTGCCGGAACGGAACGGTCCGATCGGTCATCCCGATCAGCTCCCAGTGGAAGGCGGACGGGCGGCAGCGTGTCGTCGGTTCGTTACCGCGTACCGACGGTGAGCTCGAGATGGGTCGATTGGTCGGGCGAGTTGACGGCGGTCTCGACAGCCGGTGCTCCATCGACGCGGAAGGTGATAGCCCCACCCTCGCGGCACCCGGGCTTCGAGTTGGGCCCGACGACGCTGAGGATGTAGCCGGTGAAACCGTCCGACGACCTGATGGAGGCGACGCCGCACAACGTGTCATCGACGTATGCCTCGACGAGCGATCCGAGGGGGACGCGCTGGCCGTCGGACAGGTAGACCTCGCCGGAGAAGTCCGTGGTTGCGAGCGCCGCTCCGAGCGGATCGGACGTCGCGAAGTCCACGTCGACGGTCGCGGTGCCGGTGCTGGGCCAGGGGATAGCGGAGGTGGCGTGCAGCATCTCTTCGCCGGTGTGGGTCCACAGCAGGATCTCGGCACCGGGCTTGCCGCAGCCGGCTGAATCGCCGGCGCCGAACACGCTGATCGCGTACTCACCCTCCTCGATGGGCGGCAGCGACTGCTGGCACGGGGTGACCATTCCCCCGGAGCGGACCCGGGCGCCCATCCACTCGGCGGTGAGGTCGCCGCCGTCCAGTCGGGCCCGCCCGCTGATGACAGCGCCGTCCTCGGTGATGGGAAGGTCGGCGCTGCCCGCACATCCCGCAACCGCGAGCGCCGACACCATCGCGGCAGCCAGCCGACGGAACGACACCATGGCGCTACTCATACACCCGCCGAGACGAGGAAGTTCCGGGTTCTCACGCAACTGCCGCCGGCACCGGGCCACAACCAGCCTCACCGCGGTGGGGTCAGGGAGCGCGGGAACCGATGCCGGGGCAACGCTCGTCCGCTCAGCCGTCGGACGACAGCAGGTAGTCGATGGCGGCTTGCAGGGTTGGGTCGATTCCCGCCAGCAGATCGGTGCGGTGCACCGCGACGGGGAGGTCGGGGATCACGCCGCGACCTTCCACCACGGTGCCGTCGGCAAGGACGGGCTCCACGACGGGGTAGATCATCAGGGCTCCGATGGGGAGCTGCGCGATCTCGCCCCCCAGCAGCCGTCCCGAGGTGCGTTCCCCGACGACGGCCGCTCGCCCCATGGCTTGGAGGCCGCCGGCGAAGGCCTCCGCCGCGGAGCCACTGACGATGTCGACCAGCACTACCACCGGACCGCCATAGCGCACAGCGGAGGGCTCGGCATAGGTGCTTTCGGAGCCGGCTCTGCTCCTCCAGGTCCAGATCAGCGCCGCTTCCCCGACCAGACTGTCGATGAGCTGCTTGCCGACGGCGGAAGAGCCCCCGTGGTTGCCGCGGACGTCGAAGATCAGCCCCAGGGCGTCCCGCATCGTATCGATGGCCTCTAGCAGCGGCGCCGCCAGCGCGGGGGCGAAAGGGTCAAAACGGATGTACCCGATGCCTCCCTCGAGGCGGTCCACCTCCAGCGTGGTGAACACCGGCGGGAACCCCGGGATCAGCTCGGCGCTCGGCCCCCGGTGTCGGAAGCTCAGGGTCACCTGGTGCTCGTCGGCGGCGTCGCGGTAGCCGAGCGTGGTAGCGGCATCCGGCTCCCCGTGGAGCAGCTCCTCAACGGCGAGGATCTGCGAGCTGCGTATGCCCCGCTCGTGCACCGGCGGCAGCTCTGGAGCCGATGCCGCGATGTCGGTGACGCTCTGTCCGGCGATGCTGTCCAGCAGATAGCCGGGCCGGAGCCCCGCCTCTGCGGCGGGAGAATCCGGCTCCACTGCCGCGATGACCCACTCCCCGTCGAGAAGCCGGACCTCGATGCCCAGCTCCCCTTCGATCGTCAGCACCGGATCGATGAATTCCTTGTCGGGCGGCAGCACGAACAGGTGCGATACCCCCAGCTCGAAGAGCATGGCGTTCACCACCTGGAGGAACGACTCGTCGCTGTCGGCGGCGGTGACCTGGGGGAGGTAGCGGTCGTGGGCCGCTTGCCAGTCCATCCCCCCGAAGTCCGGGTCGTAGAACTCTTCGTTGATCGTCGCCCAGACGAACTCGAAGCTGTCCACGTAGGCGGCCGACGCCTGGGGGATGGTCGACGGGGCTGGTGACTCTTGCGTGGCCGCAGTGGTGGTGACTGGTCCCGCTGGTGACGTGTCCGGATCCGCCGGGCCCGCACACGCCGCGACGACGATCGCCAGGAGCAAGGAGGCGGCAGCAGCTCTCACCTGTGGACCCCCTCCCCATCATCGTCGGCGGCAGCCGATGGTGCGACCAGAGTCCGAAGGCCCAACCAGCCGAAGCGGAACCACCGCGGCGAACAGGGTCGAACGGCTTCATTTCCCGACCGAGCGTCCCTACGAACCCTCGCCAGCCGGTCCCAACCTCGACACCCCCCGCGCCACGTGAGCCGCCGGTTGCCGCAGTGAGCTCGTGGTGAGAGAAGATTCGCTTCCAGGCGGGTGACCGGCCACCCGGCGCGTAGCGTTGGCCGTGCCACGACATGAGGAGGTAGACCGTGGTCACACCCACCCAAGCGCCCTACGCAGCTCGCCTGGAGGTCGACTACCCGGAGACCCTCGATCGGTTCACCTCCTTCTTCCGGGTGATCTGGGTCATCCCGATCATGATCATCCTGATCCTGCTCACCGCGACCGGGAACGAGACCGTGGTCACGGAGACCGGCGAACAGATCAGTACAACCGGCTGGGGCATCACCGCCGGGCTCGCGTTCGCCACCGCGCTGATGATCGTGTTCCGGGTGCGGTACCCACGCTGGTGGTTCGATTTCGCCCGGGAGTTGACGCGCTTTTCGGCGCGGGTCACCGCCTACCTGGCGCTGCTCACCGATCGCTACCCATCGACCGTTGAGGAGCAATCGGTGCACCTCGAGATCGACTACCCCGACGTCGAGCGAGACCTCAATCGCTGGCTGCCGCTGGTGAAGTGGCTGCTGGCGATCCCCCACTACATCGTGCTGATCGTGCTCTGGGTCGCCGCGATCGTCGTGGTCGTCATCGCGTGGTTCGCAATCCTCTTCACCGGACGCTATCCGCGGTCGCTGTTCGATTTCGTGGTGGGAGTTGGCCGGTGGAGCCTTCGAGTAGACGCCTACGCGTTCCTCCTGGTCACCGACCGATACCCGCCCTTCAGCCTCAACTGAACCGAGCAGCGGCCTCTCGGCTACCCGACGGGTGAGTGGTCACTCCCGGGGACTGAACCACGGGAGGGCGCCGAACTGACTACAGCGCACCGGCTCGCCCGTGGTGACCCTCCACTCGATACCGCGCAAGACCGCCCGCAGGTAGCGCCGCAGCATCCAATGTGAGGGCGCGCCAGCGGTTTGAGACGCTCGTTCCGGCTCGATGACCGGCCGCCCTACCGAGCCGTCCTCAGCGGCCCTCACTGTGTGTTGGCAAGGAGAACCACCTTGCCGGCGTAGCCGCCGCGCTCGAGCAGCTCGTGAGCGCGCACGGCCTCAGTCAACGGGATGCGCTCCGCCACTCGCGGCTTGATCTCGCCCGCCGCCAGCAAGTCGAGAAGCGCCGCAAGCGTCTCCCGGTACAACGCATTGTCCTTCGTGATATCCGGGACCAAAGGCGCCCGCTTGCCGTCCGGAATGAGCACCAGCAGGGATCGTGTCAGCAGGCTGAGCGGGATGACCCGCATCCCTTGCTTCTTCGAAGCCGCCACGCCGAACCACACCAGACGCCCACCCTTGCGCAGAGCTCGGTAGGAACGCCGGAGTTGCCGCGCCCCGCCGATGGGATCGAACACGACATCCACCCCGTCGCCGGTGAGGCTGCGGATGCGCTCGACGAAGTCCTCGGTGCGGTAGTCGATCGGTATGGCTCCAAGTGAGGACACGAGTTGGTGGTTGTGCTTGGAGACCGTGCCGTACATCTCCAACCCGGCCAGCCCACCGAGCTCGAGGAGAGCGGTCCCGACCCCTCCCGCCGCACCTTGGATGAGCACGCGCTCGCCGCTCTTCACCGCGGCGGCCCGGTGCATCGCCTGGTGCGCGGTGAGGTAGTTCGCCACCACGCACACGGTCTCGGCGGGATCCACGCCCGCAGGAACCGGCACCGCTTCGGACGCGGGCAGGCAGGCGAACTCCGCATAGCCGCCACTGCCGGTGCCAAGAAGGGCAGCAACCCGCTCCCCCGGCCGGACGGTCGACACCCCTTCGCCCAGCTCGTCCACCACGCCGACGATGTCCACGCCCGGGGTGAACGGCACGCGGGGGAAGCCGGGGAACGAAAAGGAGCGGAGCATGACATCGAAGGCGGAGACTCCGGCCGCCAGGACCCTCACCCGAATCTCGCCTGCCCCGGGTTCGGGAACATCTTCCTTCACCACCTGTAACACGTCCGGGCCGCCCCGACGCGCCGCGACGACACGTTGATGCTTCATACCCATTACCCCACTTCCTGTGATCGCGGGCTTGTCGACGACTTGGAGGCCCAGGACATCAGCGCCTCTCACGCGCTTGCTCGGCGAGGTCGGTCACCGCTGCCATGTACAGCTCGGCATCTATCTGGTGGCTGAAGCAGACGCTGGTATGCCGCTTCTCCCCGCGGTGGGTCACCACCTCCAGGCGCGGGCCCAGCGACACCAGGACCACCCACAGTCCGACGATCCCCAGGGGCACCGCAGCCCACCAGAGAGCCAAGACCAGCGGCACCACGATGCAGGCGGCGCCAACGAGCAGGCTGAACGGTCGCACCACCCGGTGCACCCGCAGCGACTCGACGTCCCCCACCGGGACCGAGATGTGTTGAACGCCGGCCGGCACCACGCCCAGCAGGGTGCGCGGTACCTCCCACCGCAAGAAGCCGTCGCTCACCCCCAGCCGGACCCGCAGGTACCGGGTCAGTAGGTGTGTCGGAACGGTGATCGGCGGTAGCTGCGACGCACCCGGATCGGACGTGGCGTTCTTGTGACCAGCCTGGTTCCTCGCCCCCATCTCCCACACCCTGATCGATCTGGTCGTGGACGTCTCGAAGCCCACACGGCCTCCGACGCCCACCCTGCGCCGAAGGCAGGTTCCCTGTAAAGGGGCGAAGGTCACGATTGGCACTCCACGCCGCGGCACAGACGCGGCGATCGCGTTGTCAGAGCGTCGATCCTCAGGACGGAGGCGGCACCTCGGACAGCCGGCCGTCCTGCTCGGCGAAGTCCCAGACATCGATCGCCGGGGGCTCGACGCCGATCGTCGTGAGGACGGTGCACACCTGGCTGCGATGATCGGTGCCGTGGTGCAGCGCCTGGGCGAGCCGGATGCCGGCCGGGGCGTGGCTCTCGGAACCGTCGTCACGGTGCCGGATCACGACGGTATCCGGGTCGGGGTCCCCGGCGAGGAGGGACACCCATGCCTCGCCGTTGCGCTCCATCACCGCCCGCAGCTCCGCCGGGGTCATCCCCTCCTCGTCGCCGGCGAGGTGGAGTCCGCCGGTCAGGGCGAACAGGTACCAGGAGTCCGCACCGACGAGATGACGCAGCGTGTCGATGATCGAGCCATAGGTCCCCGGGGCTTCGGCTTCCAATTGGTCGGAGCTGAGCCCCTGGCAGGTGTCGAGCAAGCGCAGTGTCGCCCACACGTGGTGGCCAAACGCATCTTCGAGCAAGGATCTGGTCATCCGCACACCCTACCGGTGAGTCGACACGCCTGTCCCTACGATCGGGCGCAGTGACGTCGCCCCCATGACCGGGCCGGGCCGCCGACGCCACCGACCGGCCGTACTGCGCTGCAGGTCCGTACCCCGGTTGGTGCATGGCTGAATTCAGTGCTCGAACGCCGGGAGGCGGGCGCGCCGTTGCTCCACGACCAAGGCAGTGACCAGGACGGCCAGCACGGCGAGAAGCATGATGTTGGCCCGGACCTCGAGCGACGGCACCATGATCAGCGCCACGATGACGGCGGCCGCGATGCGTTCGACCAGAACCGGCCCGCCGACCCGCTTCACGATGGTCGCTTGCGCCAGGAAGGCCAGCCCGATGGCCATTGCCACCAGCAGCCGGGTGAAGCCACCCAGCGGTTCGCCCGGGTGGAGCACCACCTCTTCCGCGGCCGCCGCAAAGAGCACCACTCCACCGATCATCGGATAGTGGCCTAGTGAGTAGGCGTCGCGAGCCAGCCGTCCCTGAGCGTCGCCACCGCGCCGCAGCCGCTCTTCAACGACTCCGGTGAACCTGTCGAAGTACGACCACCACAGCGCCGCCGCGCCGCCAACCGCCAGCAGCATGGTGGCGAGCAGCACGCCCTCGAGGGGGCGCCCGGCAGCGACGATGCCGACTGCAACGATCCCCTCGCCGAGGGCGATGATGAAGATGAGCCCGTGGCGCTCGGCGAAGTGGCCTGCCTGGATGTGCCACGCCTTCCCCCCGACGATGCCGGCGGCGGCGACCTCCAGCAGGCCACCCAGCAGCCAGATCCACGACCGGCCCGGCGGATCGATGAAGGCGCCGAGCAGCAGGACGAGCGGTCCCACCCAGGAGACCGCTGCGAACAGCCGGGCGCTGGCGAGCGTCTCCGGGTCGGTGGTCTCCGTGAGGTGCAGCCACACCCCGGTCCCCCTGACCACGATGTACCCGACGACGAGCCACACTCCCCCGTCGCCGAAAGCGGCCGGCACGGAAACGGCCATGGCGAGTGCCGCGCCCATCGCAACGAAGAACGCGAGACGGGTCCTGGCAGGGCGCAGGTCGATGGAGTTGGCGGTCCAGGTGAACTGCGACCATCCCCACCACAGCATCGCCAGCACCAGCCCCGCTCGCCACAGCGCACGGCCGTCGTGGCCCTCGACCACCAGCGACACGGTTTGGGTGATACCCAGCACGAACACCAGGTCGAAGAACAACTCGAGGGGGAGGACGGCCTTGTCTTCGACGAGCTGGCTTTCTCGATCGTTCACTTGGCCGCCTTCCTCTGACTCGGCCTGCGAGACCTACACCTATCCCCAGGTCCGGCAGCACCGCCGGGCATTCTTGTCCGGCCGCCGGTCGTAGCCGCACCAGTCGGGGACTGGGGCGGCCTGACTCTAGAGCCGACCGCTCACTGATTGGCGGGCTACCGCAACACATACTCCGCGGCGCCTACTCGCCAACGGAGGTGGGAGGTCTACCCGTAGGCAACGGTCGTGATCTAGCCAATCTCGCGTTGCCCGGTGCTGGGCCCGATGCCGTCGACCGACGCCATACGATCTCTTGGCGGTCCTAAGCCTCTACCCCTCGATCTTCCTGTCCGCTTGTCTGGTCTCATGATCCGGTTGCTGGGCCTGCGCAATTCAGCAGGCACGGCATCGGCAAGCGCAGCAAGGGAGGGACTCACATGTCGAAGTACCTGAAAAGCGCAATTGCGATCGCCGCGATCGCCTTGTTGAGCGCCTCAGCCACAGTGTTCGCAGCAGCGGATCCGGGCGCCGGGGACGCCCCGCAGCTGCCCCGCGGGATCCGCGGCGCAGCCATCGACGTGCACACCCATGTGATCAGCCAGCCGCTCACTGATGCCTTGACGGGAGGAGGCGTGCCCGCATCCACCGGCGAAGACCTGATCGCTCGCCTCGATGAAGCCAACGTCGAGAAGGCGGTCGTGCTGTCGCTGGGATATTGGGACGTGCCCGACGACTCCAATATGGCCCCCGAGAACGACTTCGCCGCCTCGATCGTCGCCGAGTACCCAGATCGCCTCATCGG
>JABAOH010067855.1_pt2 | contig 38769 bp, 39 predicted proteins | sample 7062181 | NCBI WGS metagenome assembly JABAOH01 (sample SAMN14538630, study PRJNA623070) | marine sediment metagenome | biome: marine biome [ENVO:00000428]; feature: marine pelagic biome [ENVO:01000023]; material: deep marine sediment [ENVO:00002113]; isolation source: pool of 5 deep marine... | reverse complement strand
GTGGCCACGATGGTGGCGTAGTCGGCCGCGGCGCCGACCACGGTGACCAGGTCGCCCGCCTGCAGCACCGACTCCCCGTGGGGCACGATGAGGCGGCCGTCGCGCGAGATGGCCGCCACCAGCCAGGTCTCGGCGTGCAGATCCTGCAGCGCCCGGCCCCGCAGCGGCGAATCGGCCGAGATGCGGAACTCGATGGCCTCGGCCATGCCGTCGGCGAAGGCTGCCGAAGCTACCCGGCGGGGCTCCAGCGTGATCTCCAGACGCCGGGCGGTGAGCCGGTCGGGGGAAAAGGTTGTCACTCCCAGTTCGCGGTAGTCACCGAGGCGCTCTGGGTCGGTGGCCACGGCCACCACCCGCAACACCCCCGCCTCCTGCGCCAGGCGGCACGCCTCCAGGTTCACCTCGTCGCTGTTGGTGGCGGCCACCAGGGCGTCGGCCTCCTCCAGCCCGGCTCGCTGCAGCACTACCCGGCTGGAACCGTCCCCCTCCAGCGCCTGGATATCACGTACCTTTCCCGCCTGGGCGAGCCGCTCCGGGTCGATCTCGACCACGACGGCATCCCACACCTCCCCCAGGCCCCGCAGCAGGTCACGGGTGGTGCCACCTGCACCGACCACCACGACTCGCATCGGTCTCCTTCCCCGGGCGTCCGGTGGTGCCGGTCATTATCGCCGCAACCCTCCTCGGATGCCCGCATCTGGGTACCGGGGGTCGTCAACACGACGGCGTGGAGCAGGTGCCGGCCCGAGGCCGCTCTATCCGAGCGTCGTGGACCTTGACGGGCGACATGGAGGTCGCTGACCGACCCGGTCGGGTTGCTACCTGGCAGAGCCGGCCGTCGCCGGCTCGAGACGGGCGACGGCATCGGGCACCTCCGCGGTACCGCGGTTCAGGTAGGCGGCGGCCTCCATATCTTCTTGACTTGAGCGCCGATGGCACGCATACTTCCGGCACTTGACAGCGCTCATCAAGAGCGGTGGAGGGACAGGCCCTGTGAAGCCGCGGCAACCGATTCTGTTCGGTGCCAATGCCTGACCGATGAGCTGCCTACGGCGGGACCTCCCGCTCGGGCGCTCAAAGAGCGTGTCGAGAGGACGAGCGAGGAGGCCGACTGCCATGTACGAGGTTCGAAGACCCATCCGCACCTGCCGGTGGATGTGTTGTCGACGCTCTCGGGTGGCACACCCGGGCGTGCGACGCTCGTAGTTCACCGCCACCACCCGAGAGCCCCCCGCTCAACGGCGGTGCTTTCACGTACCCGAGTACGCACGTCGAAGGAAGGCCATGTCGACCGGGATCGAACCAAGTGATGTTGACTTCGCTGCGGTAGTGGGATCCGCAGCAGCGATACCGGCCGACCCCGGCCTTGTATGCCCCCATTCGCGTATTCGCGGGTCAGGCCCGCAACGGTTCTCGTGAGCCTTGCGGGCTAGCGGCCCAAGAGCGAGAGAGTAAGGAGCAAAGTGAGCAACTACCGCTACGAGACCCTCCAGGTCCACGCCGGCCAGGAGCCGGCCCCGGGCACCAACGCCCGGGCGGTACCGATCTATCAGACCACCAGCTACACCTTCAACGACTCGGACCACGCCGCCCGGCTGTTCGGGCTGCAGGAGTTCGGGAACATCTACACCCGGATCATGAACCCCACCACCGACGTCTTCGAGCAGCGGATCGCCGCTCTCGAGGGCGGTGCGGCGGCGGTGGCGACGGCGTCGGGGCAGGCCGCCCAGCTGCTCACCTTCACCACCCTGCTCCAATCGGGCGACAACATCATCTCCACCTCCTACCTCTATGGGGGCACCTACAACCAGTTCAAGGTCGCCTTCCCCCGTCTCGGGTTCGGGGTGAAGTTCGTCGAAGGTGACGACCCCGCGCACTTCGAGGAGCTGATCGACGACAACACCAAGGCGCTGTTCGTCGAGACCATTGGCAACCCCAAGTACAACATCCCCGACTTTGAGGGTCTGGCCGCAGTCGCCCACCGCCATGGCATCCCCTTGGTAGTGGACAACACCTTCGGCGCCGCGGGCTACTTGTGCCGCCCCTTCGACTTCGGTGCCGATATCGTCGTGGCCTCGGCCACCAAGTGGATCGGAGGCCACGGCACTTCGATCGGCGGGGTGATCGTCGACTCGGCCAGGTTCGACTGGAGCAACGGCAACTTCCCCATCTTCACCGAGCCGGCTCCCGGGTATCACGACCTGGTATTCACCGACGTGTTCAACTCCGATGGCCCCTTTGGGAACATCGCCTTCGCCATCAGAGCCCGGGTGGAAGGGCTGCGGGACCTGGGAGCGCCGCTCTCACCGTTCAACAGCTTCCTCCTCCTCCAGGGCCTGGAGACGCTCTCGCTGCGGGTGCAGCGAACCGTCGACAACGCCCTCGAACTCGCTGAGTGGCTCGAGACCCATCCTCGGGTGAGCTGGGTGAGCTACCCGGGGCTGGAGAGCCATCCCTATCACACCGCCGCCAAGAAGTACCTTCGTAACGGCTTCGGCGGGGTGCTGTCCTTTGGGATCGCCGGAGGCTACGAAGCCGGCAAGCGCTTCATCGACCACACCAGATTGCTCTCGCACCTAGCCAATGTCGGTGATGCCAAGACGCTGGTGATCCACCCCGCCTCCACCACCCACCAGCAGCTCAACGACGCCGAGCAGGCCTCCACCGGGGTAACCCCGGACCTCGTACGAGTGTCTGCCGGGATCGAGCACATCGAAGACATCAAAGAGGACATCGACCAGGCTCTCAACGCGGTGGCCTGACATGGGCAGAAGCGAACCGGACCCGGGGAAGCAGGCAGCAGTGGAGACGAAGTTCTTTGATCTCCCCCCAGACCTGCTGCCCTTCGAATTGAGGAGCGGGGACACCCTCCCCGAGGTCCGGCTCGCCTATGAGCTGCATGGCGAGCTCAACGAGAACGCGGACAATGTGGTGCTGCTCTTCCACGCCCTCACCGGGAGCCAGCACGTGGCCGGCTTCAACCCGGCGGTACCCGGCGTCGCTCGTTGGGTCGAGGAGAACCAAACCGGCTGGTGGGAGGGGTTCGTCGGCCCGGGTCTGGCAGTCGACACCGACCGCCTGGCGGTCCTCTGCGTCAACTACCTGGGTGGTTGCTACGGGACAACGGGACCGGCTTCGATCGATAGCCGCACCGGACGCCGCTACGGACCGGACTTCCCGAAGATTCATCTCTCCGACATCGTCGACTCGCAACTGCCGCTGCTAGACCACCTGGGGGTCTCCAAGGTGCGGGCGGTGGCGGGAGCGTCGGTGGGGGCGCTCTTGAGCTTGTCGATGGCCGCCCGCTATCCGGAACGCGTCGACACCGTCATCGCCCTCGCGGGCGGTCTGGCGGGAACCACGCTGCATCGGATGTACAACTTCGAGCAGAGGCTGGCGATCCTCAACGACCCCAACTTCAACGGGGGTGACTACTACGACGGCCCCTTTCCGGCCGCCGGTCTGGCCCTGGCCCGCATCATCGGCCACAAGTCGTTCGTCTCCCTCGACGCCATCAGAGCCCGTGCCCGCAATACCGTCAGCGACCACCCCCACGTGACCCATCCGGTGGAGTCCTACTTCTGGCATCAGGGCCAGAAATTGGTCATCCGCTTCGATCCCAACAGCTATTTGCGCTTCATCGACGCCTGGTCTAACTACGACCTGGTCGACGACACCGGAGCGAACTCCTACCGGGAAGCCCTCGAGGCCTGCCGGGAGCAGCGATGGCATGTCCTGACCATCGACTCCGACGTCTGCTTCTACCCCGAAGAGCAGGAGAGCCTGGTCAAGGCCCTCCTCGACGCCGGAGTGGACGTGACCTGGGTGCAGGTGTCATCCCCCAAGGGTCACGATTCCTTCCTCACCGAACCCCACCTCTTCGAAGCGTCACTCCGCGCCGCGCTGGCCTAGGTCGGGAAGGCCCTGCTTGCGGCGCCGGCCCTCCCGGGTCGCTGGTCTCCCGCCACGACCTCCCACAGCGCCGGGACGGTGAAGGTTCGGGCGCGACGTGACCCCGCTGGCTTGGGAAGTGAGTGGTGGAGGTGACGGGATTCGAACCCGTGGCCTCTTCCGTGCGAGGGAAGCGCTCTGCCGGACTGAGCTACACCCCCGAGCCGGCTCGTCATATTACCCGCCCGGCTCGTCCGGGAGATCCTTGATCGTTCGCAGGTATTCGGCGATCTCCCGGCGCAGCCGCTCCTGGACCACGGTGGTGGTCAGATCGGCCCGGCTCCGCTCCACCAGGCTGCGTGCCACGTCGGTGGTGCGGCGCAGGCCGCCGGTCATGCCGTCCGGGTAGTCGAGGCTGGCCAGCAAGTCGAGTACGGCCTCCATGGCCTCCAGAGCCTCGGATGCTGCCGCGATCTCTCCCTCCCGCAGCAGGTCGAGAAGGCGGCGCCGCAGCTCGCCGACGGCCTCTCCCAGCCCGTTGAGGAAGGGAGCTACATCCACTCCCAAGTCTTCCGCCGTCGGAGGCGGCTCGCCCCCGGCCAGTGCCGCGGTGAGACGGGCCTCGGCGTACTCCTTGGCGGCATCCGCCACGAAGCCGGCGTTACCGACGTCGGGATGGTCGGCGAGCACTGACTTCGCCTCGCGCAACAACCCGGCCGCCTCCTCCATGAGGTGGTGCGCCTCCTCATAGTCGCCGCGGTGCATGGCACGAATGGCATTGGCCGAGGAGCGAATGACCCGGCGGCTGTTGCTCAGCCCCTGCTCACGGGCCGCGTACTTGGCGTCGAGCTCGGCGCGAGCGGAAGCCTCGATCCGGGTCAGGTCGGGCCGCACCATGGCCCCGACCTAGCCGGATGCCAGGATGCCGATCTCCTCCTCCACGACCGGCTCGCCCTCGGCGGAGGTCACCGGAGGAACCGTCGCTTCCAAGAGTCGCCGCTGTCTGATCTGCAGCAGCATGGCGACGTACCAGGCGACGACGGCGTCGACGCTGATGTGCAACAGCAGCAACAGCTGCGACTTCTGCAAGATCGCCACCATGAGCGTGGTGGCCGCTGCCAGCAGCAATCCCAACAGCACCCGGCGGCGACGCACCACCACCTGGGTCTTGGCGGCTGCCCTACCGCCCTTGCGCCCTTGCACCGACGCCACCCGGCTCCTCCACCGGTGGAACTCCTCGGTGGAGGCCAGTGGCGTTTCCCGGCGTGTCTTGAACATCGGGGGAAGGAGGAAGGCCGCCCAAGCCCCGGCGATCACTAGCAACACGATGATCGCAGGTGTCCCGTCCATGGTCCCTTCTCTAACCGCCTGCTAGCTCGTAGCGAGCGTAGCCAGATCACGGAACGACCACAAGTAACCGCGCCGCGTCACCGACTCCAATCCCCCGATGTGCCGCCGGACTTGCGCAAGAGGCGCACTCCTTCGATCTCCGCCCCCCGCTCCACCCCCTTGATCATGTCGTAGAGGGCGAGTGCGGCCACCGCGGCCGCCGTCATCGCCTCCATCTCCACTCCGGTGCGGTCGGCGGACGCCACCCGGGCCAGGATGCGGGCACCTTCCGGCATTTCCTCGACCTCGACCGAGATCGACGTCAAGGCCAGAGGGTGGCAGAGGGGGATCAGCTCGGCCGTGCGCTTGGCCGCCATGATCCCGGCAAGGCGAACCGTCGCGAGGGCGTCTCCCTTGGGGAGCTCGCCGGCGAACAGCAGGCGGCGGGTGTCCTCGCTCAACACCAGCCGCGACTCGGCGACCGCTTCTCTCTCCGTGACCGGCTTGCCGCCGACATCGACCATGCGCACCCGCCCCTCGTCATCGATATGAGAAGGGCGCTCAGCCACCGAAGGCCTCCTCGGCAGTGCGGGACTCCGGCCAGCGGAACATCTCCAGCTCGACCTCAGCACCGGCGGGAACGCCACCCACGCCCGCCGGCACCACCGCCAAGGCATTCGCGCCGGCCAGCCCCGACAACACGTTGGAGGACTGTCCTCCGGACAGCTCGGCCGTCCAGCCGTACTCCGACGGGAAGGCGCGCACCCGCAGGAAGACCGTCTTGGCCGGATCCGTTTCGACCGCCGCCGCCAGCCGCCCTCGCACCCGGGGCCGGAACAGCCGGAGCGCCCCCATCATGCGCAACAGCGCCGGCCGGGCGAATTGCTCGAAGGCCACCATCACCGACACCGGGTTGCCCGGCAGGCCGAAGAAAGGGGTACGTCCCAGCAGGCCGAAGGCGAAGGGCTTGGCGGGCTGCATCGCCACCTGCCAGAACTCGATGTCCCCCAACTCGGCCAGCACCGCCTTGACCAGGTCGTACTCGCCCATGGACACCCCACCGGAGGTGAAGACCGCATCTGCCTCATCGCCCGCCTTGGCGAGGGTGTCCCGCAGCAGTGCTGCGTCGTCGGGCACGATCCCGTAATCGAGCACTTCCGCACCGAGTTCGGCGAGCAGCCCGCAAAGCAGCGGCCGGTTGGAATCGCGAATCCAACCCGGACGGAGGTGGTCGGTCTCGGGCGGCTGCACTTCGTCACCGGTCGAGAACACCGCTGCCCGGGGCCGCATGCGTACCCGGGGCTCCGCTACCCCCAACGAAGCCAGCACCCCCAAGTGGGCGGGACCGAGCCTCTCCCCGGCGGTGAACACCACCGTCCCTGCCGCGACGTCTCCGCCCGCGGGCCGCACCGCGGTGCCCGCAGCCACCGGCCCCAGGATGCGTACCTCCCCCTCACCGGGCACGGTGTCCTCTACCTTGACCACCGCGTCGGCACCGGCAGGCAAGGGAGCACCGGTCATGATCTTGACCGCCGTGCCGGGCTCCACCTCGGTCCGGGGAGCGTACCCGGCGGGAACGTCCTCCAGCACCTGCAGGGTCAGCGGCGCCTTCTCGGTATCCCGCGCCTGCACTGCGTAGCCATCCATTGCCGAGTTGGCAAAGGGAGGGACGTCGTGAGCGGCCACCACGTCGGCGGCGAGGACCAAGCCCAAGGCTTCCCGCAAGGGGACCTCGACCACGGGGAGCGGCGGCACCGCTGCCAGCACGTCCCTTTGTGCCTCGGGGAGCGCCTTCACCGTCCTCCGTCCAAGCCTTCGAGGAACTTGCGGAACTCGGCGCCCCATTCCGGCACCGCCAGCCCGATGACCGTGGTGGCCTCCAACAAGCCCAGCGGCGTCCCCACGTCGAGCAGGTCGGTATTGCAGATGGCACCCAGGCACCGGGAGTTGCGGCCGAGTTGGTCGATGGCGTCCGTGAGCTGGATCTCGCCGCCGTAGCCGGCGGTGAGGCGCTCCAATGCGGGGAAGATCTCCGGAGTGAACAGATAGCGCCCGATCAAGCCCAGCCGGGAGGGGGCGTCCTCCCTGCCCGGCTTCTCCACCGCTCCCTTGACCTCGATCACCCCGTCGCCACGCTGCTCTCCCGGCACTACGACGCCGTACCGCTCCAGGTAGTCCGGGGCGAGCTCCCGCAAACACACCACCGACTCGCCCGCCGACGCGGCGGCGAGACCGGACAGCACGTCCCTTCCGGGGGGCACGATGTTGTCCGCCAGCAAGCAGAAGAAGGGCCGGTCGCCGACCGCCTCCTTGGCCTTCCATACCGCATGCCCCAGACCGTGCGGCTCCTCTTGCACTACCAGGCGGATATGCACGCTATCCAGACCCGGCAGCGAACCCATTTCGTGGAAATGCCGCCAGATCAGCGCCCCGGCGTCGAGGTCGACGATGAGAATCGCCTCGCCGGCCCCGGCGCGAACGGCTTCCTCGACCGCGTACTGGATGGCGGGCCGGTCCACCACCGGCAGCAGAGCCTTGGGGATCACCCGGGTGGCCGGGCGCATGCGGGTCCCCCGGCCGGCCGCCGGAATGACCGCCACCCTCACCTGCATCACGACACCACCTTCCGCTCGCCGCCGCGAATCAGTCGAGAGATGTTGCCACGATGCCGGTACAGGATGAGCGCGGCGGTGACGCCCACCCACCCCAGCGCCCAACCGCGCAGGCCCGCCAGGTACGCCGCGGGGACCGCCAGCACCACCACCAGCAGAGACCCGATCGAGGCCACTTTGGTGAACCACACCACGACGCCCCACAACAGGGCCAGCGCCGCGGCCTGCAGCGGGAACAGCCACAACATCACGCCGGTGGCGGTAGCCATGCCCTTGCCGCCGCGAAAGCGATGAAAGAGCGGAAAGCAGTGCCCGGTGACTGCGAGCAGCCCCGCGCCGGCCGCCACCGCGGTGCCACCGCTGAAGTAGCCGACGGCGGCCGCGGCGAACCCTTTGAGCCCGTCACCCAGCAGTGCCGCGGCGGCCGCGCCCCGGCCCATGGTCCGCAGGACGTTGGAAGCACCGGGATTGCCGCTGCCGACCCTGTAGATGTCAACCCCCCCGGCTCTGGCAACGACGACGGCGAAACTAACGCTTCCGATGAGGTAGGCGAAGGCCAAGGCGAGAGAAGCCTGCAGGCTCATCGGGAGAAAGTCTAGGCAGCAGCTTGATATCATGGCCTGCCGGACCCGCCCTCCTGGGTCCAGCGAGGTCGACACGCCATGCCCAAATACGAATACGCCTGCAAGGCGTGTGGGGACAGGTTTGAGGTGGTTCAGTCCTTCTCCGACCGCCCCCTTCGCAAGCACGAGAGCTGCGGCGGGGAGCTGCAGAAGGTCTTCCACCCGGCCGGAGTGGTCTTCAAGGGCCCGGGGTTCTACGTGACCGACTCGCGCAAGTCCTCCAGCGCCACCTCCAAGTCCTCCAGCGCCACCTCCAAGTCCTCCAGCGACAGCTCCAAGTCCTCCAGCGACAGCTCCAAGTCCTCCAGCGGCACCTCGGAGGAGTGACCGTGCTCGGCGTGTACGGCGGCACCGGCTTCTACGAGTTCCTCACCGACGCCGAGGAAGTCGAGATCTCCACCCCCTATGGGGCGCCTTCGGCCCCCCTCATGGTGGGGGAGGTCGAGGGAACCTCCGTGGCTTTCCTACCCCGCCACGGCCGGGACCATCAGCACCCGCCCCACCTCGTGCCGTACCGTGCGAATGCCTGGGCGATGAAGGAGCTGGGGGTGCAACGCATCATCGCCCCCTGCGCCGCCGGCAGCCTGGCGCACGACTACGAGCCCGGCCACTTCGTAGTGCCCGACCAACTCGTCGATCGAACCTGGGGCCGGGACTCCACCTTCTACGAGGGGCCCACCACCGTGCACCTGTCGTTCGCCGACCCCTATTGCCCCGAGCTGCGGCCGCTGGCGCTGGACGCCTGCCGGGGAGCCGGTGCCACCGTGCACGACGGAGGCACCGTGGTGGTGGTACAGGGCCCCCGCTTCTCCACCCGGGCCGAGAGCCGCTGGTTCGTTGCCGCCGGCTGGGAGGTCATCAACATGACCCAACTCCCCGAAGCCACGCTGGCCCGCGAGCTGGAAATGTGCTTCGTAGGGATTGCCGTCATCACCGACTACGACGTCGGCGTGGAGGGCGAGATCCCGCCGGTGACCCACGCCGCGGTGGTAGAGCGCTTCCACCAGTCGCTGGGAATGCTCCAGCAGGCAGTGCGGGCGCTGATCCCGCAAGCGGCCGCTACTCGGCGCGATTGTCCCTGCGCCACCGCGCTGGCCGACGCCGGTGGTTGAAAGGGGGAAACGGCAGACCCGTGGCGGCTTCAGATCGCTCCAGGATTCGGCGCCTCCCCGAGAAGGGCGTCTACGACCGTGATGTCATCGACGCCATCCTCGACGAGGCCCTCTACTGCCACGTCGGGTTCCTCCACGACGGCGCCCCCATGGTGATACCCACCATCCACGCCCGTCACGACGACACGCTCTACGTCCACGGATCTCCCGCGAGCCGGATGTTGCGCACCATCGGAGAGGGTGCGGCGGTATGCGTGACGGCGACGCTGCTCGACGGCCTGGTGGTGGCCCGCTCGCTGTACCACAGCTCGATGCAGTACCGGTCGGTCGTGGTATTCGGAATGGCGCGGCGGGTCGTGGCTCCCGAAGAGAAGTGGCTGGCCCTGCGGGCCATCACCGATCACGTGCTCCCCGGACGCTGGGACGACGCCCGCCTGCCCAGCGAGGCAGAGTTCGCCGCCACGGCCATCGGGGCGATCGCCATCGAGGAAGCCTCCGCCAAGGTGAGCGCCGGGCCCCCCGAAGATGAGGAAGCGGACCACGCCCTGCCGTACTGGGCGGGAGTGGTGCCGCTGTCGCTGGTGGCCGGCACACCGCAGGCCGACCCGCGACTGGCGCCGGGCATTCCGCCACCGAACTACCTACCCGTAGGAGACCGTCGCCGCTATGAAGGGGGCCAAGCCGCGCCGCCGTCGCCGGGCGGCTAGGAGAACCGCCCGCGCAGGCTGTTGACGCGCTGGGGACCAGCGCCGAGACGAGAGCTCGAACTCGGCCGGTGCTTGGGCCTGATCTTGGGAAAAGGCGAGCTCCCCCGGTCATGACCTTGATCTCAGGAGTAGTTTCGTCAGGGGGACCGGGGGGCCTGCCAACGAAAGACGGAGGAGTCGAATGAGTACCAGAGTTCGCGCCCGAGGTCCGACCCGCCGTGCCCGCGTGTGGACGGTAACGGCCGCCCTCACTCTGCTGTTCACTGCGGTACCGATGGCGGCTGCCGGAGCCGACGGCCCCATCCTCGTGACCTACTCCTGGACCGAGCTCACCGAAGGCATCACCGTTGACAAGGTGGGCAACATCTTTGTGTCCCACAGTCCCGCTGGAGAGCTATGGAAGATCGCACCCGGAGCCGCCGCACCCGAGGTGTTCGGCGCCGTCGGAGGAATCGACGCCGCTGCCGGCGATCTGGGCTTGATCGGCCTTGCAGTTGATGGCCCGGGGAACGTGTACAGCACAGTGGTGTCGTTTACGAACCCGAACGCCAACGGCGTGTGGGCGTTCGACCGGAGGACCGGAGAGGCGACAAAGGCTCCTGGCTCTGAGGCCATCGTCCTCGCCAACGCCATTGCCTTCGACAAGCGGGGCAACCTGTACGTAACAGACTCGGTGGCAGGAGCCGTGTGGCGGATTCCCAGTGGGGGTCCGGCTGCACCGTGGCTCGTGGACGAGACCTTGGCGGGGACCGGAATCCTCGGGCTCGGCCTGCCGATCGGTGCCAACGGAATCGCGTATCGGCAAGGCGCTCTCTATGTGTCGAACACCGAACAGGGCTCGATCGTGAAGGTTCCGATCCTGCCAAACGGTGACGCCGGGACGCCTTCGGTCGTCATTCAAGATGATGCGATCTTTGGTATCGACGGCATCGCGCTCGACGTCCACGGCGACGTATATGCGGCAATCATCGCTCAGTCCGCCGTCCGCAAGATCTCCCTTGGACCCAACCCAACAGTTGAGAGCCTTGGCGAGGGCGGTCCCGGTTCTCCGGTGCTCGACCCATCGAGCCTGGCGTTCGGGACTGGAAAGGGCAAGCGGTCGACCCTTTACGTAGTGAACTTCGGCATCTTCAGTCAGGCCGTGTTCGGCGACGTTGCGCGACCAGCGGTCCTCGAGTTCGACGTTGGTGTTCCGGGGATGCCGCTTCCCTAGCTAAACCTGCTGGTCGAAGCTCTCTCCTCGCGAAACCCTGCGGCGGGGCTCCTGTCTTCACGTCGACGAGCAACCCCAACTGTCGCCGGTGAACCCCTTCCCCCCGCCGCGGCGGGCCGATAGCTTCATCTCGTGTACTGGTTCCGCCGTCCCCCCTACCTGCGCTGGGCAGCCGCGGCGCTGATCGTGCTCACCGCCGCCTGGGCCGACCTCCGCCCACGGACGATGACCACACACCCCTACGCCCGGACAGAGATCCTCGCCGGCACCCGTCTCAGCGACGATCTGTTCGAGTGGCGGCGTGTGCCCGAGGGGCTGCTGCCGGCGGTGCAAGCCGCCGGCTGGGCAACGCGGACCATTGCGGCCGGAGAGCCGCTGCTGCCGGCGACCGTCGACCCGGCGGCGAGGCCTGCTCCCGAGGGGTGGTGGGCGCTGGAGGTGCCGTTGCCGGCCGAGGTGGCGCCGGGGCGGGAGGTGCGCCTGGTGCTGCTCGCTGCCGCTCCCGACACGCCGCCCCAGACGGTGGCGGGGGTGGTGTTACAGGTGGCCGCGCCCAGCCGTGAGGTACTGGGTTCGACTCATCCCCCGGGCCTGGTGGCGGTCCCCGCCGCGGCCGCCGCCGCCGCCGCCGCCGCAGTCGCCGAAGGCCGGGTCAGCGTGCTGCTGGCCACCACCCCCTAGCTCGGGGCGCCGGAGGCCCATGCGGTGAGGTCGCGGCGGCCGCGGGTGTGCCGAGGACGCCGCGAGCGGCGTCCCTGGCCGGCAGAACACCGCAAGAGGTTGCCTGTCGAGGCACTAGGCTCGCCGCCGTGCTCGAGGCGATCCTCTGGGGCCTGGTGCAGGGCCTCACCGAGTTCCTTCCCATCTCCTCCAGCGGCCACCTGGTGCTGGTGCCTGCCTTCTTCGACCTCGAGCCCCCGGACCTGGCCACCTCGGCGGTGCTGCACCTGGGAACGCTGCTGGCGGTGGTGGGCTACTACCGGCAGGACTTGCTGCGCCTGGCTCGCTTCCGCCGCGACGCCGCCGCCCGCCGGGTACTGCTGTTGCTTGCCATCGGAAGCCTGCCTGCCTTGGCCGGCATCCTCCTGGAGGAGCCGCTGGACCGCCTGCAGCGGTCGACCACCGCGGTGGCGGTGGCGCTGCTCGTCACCGGCGTGGTGTTGCTCGGGTCCGGCATCATTCGGCTACGGAGCGGCACCCTGGAGGAGGCCCGCCCGCGGGATGCGGTGGCGGTGGGACTCGCCCAGCTCACTGCGCTTGTACCCGGCATCTCCCGCGCCGGGGTCACCATCACCGCCGGGTTGGGCCGGGGGCTGCGCCCGGTGGAAGCGGCCCGGTTCTCGTTTCTCCTCGGGGTTCCCACCATCGCCGGAGCCGGTCTCCTGCAGGCATGGCGGCTGGCGGGAGAGGGGGGCTTCCGGCCGGAGATGATCGCCGCCCTGCTGGCCGCTGCCGTCTCCGGCTACGCCGCCATCGCCATCCTGCTGCGGCTGCTGGCCCGCATCGGGCTCCGTGCTTTCTCCTTGTACTGCGTGGGGATGGGGCTGCTCGCCCTGGCGCTGCTCTGAGCTCTCACTGCTGGTAGTTGGAGCTCATCCGCATGGTCTCGGCGATGTGCACGTTCACCAAGGCCGGCTTGCCACTGGCCTCGGCTCGCTCCAGGGCGGGGCGGATCTCGCCGGGCCGATCCACGAACTCGCCATGACCCCCCAGGCCGGCCACCATGGCGTGATAGGGGCGTACGCCTAGATCGGTGGCAACCAGCCGATCGGGGTAGAAGGTGCGGTGGAACGTCTTGATGTTGTTCCACACCCCGTCGTTGCCGACCACCCCCACCACCGGCAGGTCGAGGCGCACCAGCGTGTCGTACTCCATGGCGTTGAAGGCAAAGGCGCCGTCCCCGTAGACGATTCCCACCCGCTTGTCGGGGTACGCCACCTTGGCGGCGATGGCAAAGGGGGCGCCGGTGCCGAGAGTGCCGAAGGGCCCCGGGTCGAGCACGTGCCCGGGCGTCGAGACCTGCAACCAGCGAGCGGTGGTGGAGACGATGTCGCCGCCGTCGACCGCCACGATGGCGTCGCTGCCGAAAAAGGCCCCCACCTCCTTGGCGAAGCGTTGGGGCGCCACCGGTGAGGTATCGGCGGCGGCCTCCTGTTCGGCCTCTCCTTGCGCGGCCGCGTCCGCCTCCATGATCTCCTTGGTCCACCCGGGCGTCTCGGCCCGGGCGAACGTGGTGGCAGCGGCGACCAACTGCTCTACCACCGTGCCGGGATCGGCCACGATCCCCAGCTGGGCGGGCCGGTTCCACCCGATCTTGGCGGGCTCGGCGTCCACCTGGATCACCGTCGCGGCCGGGTTCACTTTCTGGCCGTAGCCGGTGCGGAAGTCCCAGTCCACGCCCAGCGCCAGCACGAGGTCGGCTCCGGCGAAGGCCGCCGATCGGGCGTAGTTTCCCAGCAGCGGATGGCCGTACGGGAGGGCGCCCCGGGCCCGGCTATTGAGGAATGTGGGCGCCTGTAGCGCTTCAGCGAGGTCCCCGACGCGGGCGGCGCCGGCTCCTCGGGTGCCCGCCCCGGCGAAGATCATCGGGCGCTCCGCTCCCGCCAGCAGCTCCACTACTTGCCCGAGCACGGCCGGCTCGACCCCTTGCGGCACCGTGGCCCGGTAGTGCTGTGGCCAGGTGACGGCGTCGTCGTCCACCATGTCGAACTGCACGTCCAGCGGCACGTCGAGGAACACCGGACCACCCCGGCCCCGGAAAGCGTGGCGGGCAGCCGTCGCCACGTAGTCGGCCAGCCGCTCGGTCTGACGGGCCGTCTCTGCCCACAGGGTGACCGATGTGAGGAGCTGCGGATGGTCCATCTCCTGGAGGCCGCCCATCAGCTCCTGGCGCAGCAGGTGGCGGCCTCCGAGCAGCAGCATGGGGGTGGCGGCGTGGAAGGCGTTGGCGACCCCGGTGACGGCGTCCGTCACTCCGGGCCCGGCGGTGACCGCGGCCACTCCCAGTGTGCCGGTGAGCCGGCCGTAGGCCTCGGCGGCGTGGGCGGCCGCTTGCTCGTGGCGAACGTCCACCACCCGGATGCCCTCTTGCACGCAGCCGTCGAGGATGGGGACGATGTGACCCCCGGTGAGCGTGAAGAGGACATCAACACCCTCCGCCTTGAGCGCCCGGGCGATGATCTGGCCGCCGTGGATCTTCGTCATGCCTCAGACAGTAGCCCGCACCGCAGCCGGTCCGCCTTCGCTCAGAACATCTGCGGGCACCAGGCGGGGACGTCCCATCCGAACATGGTGTCGGCGCGGCGCAGCGCCGCCACCTCACCTCGCACCCTGCCGGCGGCGGCCATGCTGCGGAAGTCTCCGTCGCCCAGGTAGCAGGCCCCCAGCGCCGCCACGTCGAGGATCAGGTCGGGCTCGTCGTCACAGCGGCCACACTCCGCCCCCTCCGGCCCTCCCTCCAGGAGGTAGCGGCCGGCGGCGTAGCCCATCGGGTCGGTGACTTCCAGCACCAGCCGGCCTTCGGCCTGGTAGCGGCGGCGCTGCAAAGCTGCGGCGACGTCCACCAGCCGGGCCCACAGCCCGTCGCGAGCCACCACCTTCAGTCGGCGGTGGTCATCGAGCATCCAGCGCAGCGGCTCCTCGGCCGGCCGCAGCGGAGCGGCGACCGTCTCCATCAGGTCGAGGCCGAAGAGATAGCCCCACAGCGCCTGATACGCCTCAGGACCCGCCGACACCAGCTCCTCCACCCGCACTCGACCCGTGGGAACGGCTTCCTCCCACGCCGACTTGAGCCGGTAGCGGGTATAGCCGCTCACCTCGTCGCCGTGGCGGTAGACGGCGAAACGGTTGGCGGTGTGGCCGTCCCGCCAGTCTTCCCGATCGGTGAGCAGGACCTCCCACCATTCCGGCGACCGGTTCAAGAAGCCGGGAACCGACGGGCGTATCCGCTCATAGCACTCGGGGAGCAGCTTCGCCGCCTCCTCCTTGGAGACCAGCTCCACCTCCCCGGGTGGTTCGAGCGACCCTGCGAGGCGGGCGTGCCTCCGGGCGATCTCCAGCTGGGCACTGCGGCTGGCCACCCCGTAGCCGAAGCGTCCGTAGATGATGCTCTCCGACGCCCACAGGATGGCTACCGGCTCGCCCCGCTCCCGAACGTCGTCGAGCTGCCGGCGCATGAGCGCCGTCAGCACCCCCCGCCGCCGGTGGGTGGGCAGCACCGCGACCCCGCTCACCCCGGCGGCCGGCACCTCGCCGCCGGGCACCGTGAGCCGGTAGCTGTAGGCACCCGCGGTACCTACCAGGCGCGGGCCGTCGAAAGCCGCCAGGCTGCGGGGGAATTCGAACGTCTTCAGCCAGTCTTCGGCGTCGGTGTCGCTGATGTCCCATCCAAAGGCGTCTCCCAACACCCCGGAGTAGGCGCGGAACTCCTGCTCGGTGATCGCTCGCAGCTCCATCGCGAAGAGCCTAGAGCCACCCTTCACGCCGCCACTGCGAAATATCCCGGCCGGCGGGGCCGTGGGAGCTGCTCCCTACCCCGCCAGCAAGGTCTCCTCGCTGAGGGTGGTGGCCGCTCCACGGCGCGCCAGCTCGTCGTAGAAGGGCTGCGGAGGAACCACGATCTCCGGGGGGTGCACCCCCGGCTTCTGCAACCGGCCCTCCGCCAGCCAGCGGGCGACCACCGCCGCCGGAGACGCCACCAGCATGGTCCCTCCGGCAACGCCGAGCTCCCGCGAAGGCCACGCGGTGGTGTCGAGGCGGAGTCGCACCGCCGAGCCCTCCGAGATTCCCTCCGCCACGGTGGCGATGTCCTTGAACCCGGCGTGATGGGGCGGCTCGGGCTGCATCTCCTCCAGCAAGTCAACGAGGAGGCGCCGCGGCACCACACCGTCCGCTCGCGGCTCGGTGGAGGCCAGGCCCAGCGAAGCGAGGAACTGCAGCTTGCGCAGCGCCCCTTCGGAGAAGCCGAAGAAGCGGATCTTGAACTCGCACTCCTCGATGCCCTTCCCGGCCAGGCTCACCGGAATGGTGGCCACCTCTGAATGGAGCGAGAGGTGGGTCTTGGCGTAGCCGATGGGCTCCTTGAAGGGGAACATCTCCTCTTCGGAGAGAGGCTCCACATCGACGAAATGCCGGGCGCGGAACACCACCGGCCGCTCGGTGATCTCGTCGAAGATGGTCCAGATCGAATAGGGCCACCGCAGCGAGTCCGACGGGTCGACCGTGGACCCGTTGTAGATCTTCACCGACCGCACCTGTTCCATGCGGACCGCGGCGTCGCCGGCGTGCACGTTGGCGATGCCGGGACATGACCCGATGCCCAACACTGCCGTCAGTCCCGCCTCGCGAAAGCGCTCGTGGAACTCCAGCTGGCGGCGGGTGGTGTGGAAGAGGCCGCCCAGGTCCAGGTAGTGGGTACCCCCGCGCAGGGCGCCCTCCATCACCGCCAGGTTGAGCTGGTACTGAGCGGCGTTGACGACCACGTCGCCGCCGCCGAGGAAGCGGTCCAGCGAACTCGCATCCCGCACGTCGACCGCGGCGGCGTCGAACCCGTGTTCCCGGGCGACGGCGGCGGCACGTTCCCGGTGCAGGTCGCCGACCACCACCCCTTCGGGCGAATCCCACTGAGCCAGGTCGCGGGCGATGACCGCACCGATGATGCCCGCTCCCAGCAGCGCCACCCGCATGGGCCATCCCCTCCTGCGCTCAGCCGGTGGCCTCCGAGAGCGACTCGTCGAATGCGGTCAGCGTCTCGGCGACGTCCTCGTCGCTGAGGGCGGCGCACAGGAACCACGGCTCCAAGGCGTCGTCCACCGGCATCACGCCGCGGCGAATCAAGCCCAGCACCACCTTCAGGTACAGCTCAGCGTCGTGTCCGGCGGTATCTCGGAAGTCCTGGGGAGCTTGCTCGCTGAAGGAGATGCTGAACATGGCCGGATGACCCACGATGTGCGCCGGCACTCCCCGCTCGGTGCAGATGCGAGCAAGGCCGTCCCGCAGCTCGGCGCTCGTTTTCTCGATGTTTCGGTAAGGCTCACCGGTGGAGAGCTCATCGATGGTGGCGGAAGCGGCGGCCACGGCCACCCCGTTCCCCGAGTAAGTGCCCGCTTGGGCGATGCCACCTTTGGCCCAGGCGCGGATCACTTCACCCCTTCCGGCGATGGCCCCCACCGGGAAGCCGTTGCCCATCGCCTTGGCGAAGGTGCCCACATCGGGAGTCACTCCGAACACCTCCTGGGCGCCGCCGAGGGCTATGCGAAACCCGGTCTTCACCTCGTCGAAGACGAGGACCGTGCCGTACTCGTCGCACAGACGGCGCAACCCCTCCAGGTAGCCCGGGACCGGCATGATCCCCATGGCGTTTCCCAGCATCGGTTCCACCAGCACCGCCGCGATCTGATGTCCGGCGCGCCGGAAGAGCCGCTCCGCCAAATCCAGGTCGTTGAAGGGAAGGACTTGGACGTAGCTGCGGATACCGTCGGGGATGCCCGACGAGCTCTGCCAGGGAACCGGCCGGTAGCGGGATCCGAGAGCCGTCGGTGGAGCGCCGGCGGTGGAGAACATCACGTAGTCGTGGACCCCGTGGTATTGGCCCTCGAACTTCAGGATCACGTCGCGGCCGGTGTAGCCGCGCGCCAGCCGGACGGCATGCATGGTCGCCTCGGTGCCGGTGTTGGTGAAACGGAGGTATTCCACCCAGGGCACCGCCTGCTTGAACTTCTCCGCCGCCTCCACCTCTCGCTGCTGCGTCATGGCGAACGTGGTGCCTTCGGCAGCCGCTTGCGCCACCGCCTCCGCCACCCCAGGATGGCCGTGCCCGAGGATGACGGGACCGAAGCCGAGCTGATAGTCGATGTAGCGGTTGCCGTCCATGTCGTAGACGTAGGCGCCATCGCCACGGGCGATGACCATGGTGTCCTCGTCGCCCCAGTAGCGGAACTGGCTGGACACGCCGTTGACCAGCACGCTCCGGGCGCGCTCGAACCAGGCTCGCGTCTGCTTGCCTTGCAGGCCCATCAGCTCTCCTCCTCGTACGGATACCACCAGGGTTTCTCCTCGAGACGCATGTTCCAGTGCACGTGGCGGGGGACGGTGAAGGCGTCCAGGCCCTCCATGCCCAGTTCGCGGGCGTTGCCGCTGGCACGCATCCCTCCGAAAGGCGCCGCCAGGTTGTCGACCACCGGATCGTTGACCCACACCGTCCCCACCTGCAATTCCTCGTAGGCGCGGCGTACCCGGTCCGGATCACGGGTGTAGACGCTGGCCCCGAGCCCATAGGGAGTGTCGGCGGCCAGCCGGAAGGCCTCGTCGTCGTCATCGAACGCGGCGATGGGCAACACCGGGCCGAAGGTCTCCTCCCGCATCAGCGCCATCTCATGGGTGGTGTCGACCACCACCGTGGGAGCCATGAAGAAGCCGGGACCTTCCCTCGCCGCACCCCCGGCGAGCACCTTGGCCCCCGCCTCTTGNNNNCTGGGTGGCCTCGTCGAAGGGATCTCCCACCCGCAGCGAGGAGGCCAGTTCCACGGCGTTGTCGACGAAGCGATCGTAGAGGGAACGGTGCACGTAGGCCCGCTCGGTGGAGGTGCACACTTGCCCGGCGTTGAGAAAGGCAGCCCACACCACCGCCTCCGCGGCCCGCGCCGGATCGACGTCGTCGAACACCAGCGCCGGGTCCTTGCCACCCAGCTCGAGATGGGCCGGTTTCACCGCTTCGGCGCAAAGGGCACCGATCCGCTTGCCTACCTCGGTCGATCCGGTGAACGCCACCAGATGGGTGCCGGGATGCCGCACGAGCTGTTCGCCCACCGTGCCCCCGCCGCCGGCCACCACGTTGACCACCCCCGGTGGGGTGTGCTCGGCGAACACCTCGGCCAGCAGCAAGGTGACCAGCGTGGTCTCGGAAGCGGGCTTGATGACGACGGTGTTGCCCGCCGCCAGCGCCGGAGCCACTTTGTGGGCCATCAACAGCAGCGGGTAGTTCCACGGGACCAGTGCCGCCACCACCCCGTACGGCACCCGCAACACCAGCGAGAGCTGGCCTGGATCGTTGGAGGGGGCAACCCGCCCCCGATGGAGGCGGGCCAGCTCGCCGTACTGCCGGAACAAGTCGGAGGCCATGTCCACGTACAGGAGGTTGCGGGCATATGGCCGGCCCGTCTCCCGGGTGAGCGCCGCCGCGATGTCCTCGCGGCGCGCCGCCAGTGCAGTCGAGATCCGCCGCATGGCGGCGCTGCGCTCCGGCTGCGACGCCGCCTGCCAGGCGCCTTGCGCCCCGCTCGCGGCCGCAACGGCCGCATCGACCTGTTCGAGCGACGCCGCGGCCACCGTGCCCAGGACGCCGCCGGTGGCGGGCTCGATGATCTCGAACGGAGGACCGTCTCCCCGGCGCAGGGCGCCGGCGATCAGGAGTCTGTCGTTCGGCAAGCTCTCACCGCCGGTCATGCTAGCCAGCGGCGCGAGAGGCACTCGCCGCCGCTGGTAGCGTTCCCCCGGAAAGAAGACATGAAGAAAGGTGAGAACATGCCGGCCGAGGACCTCAAGCTGCTCATCGCCGGGGAGTGGAGCGAAGGCACCGGCGATCGCGTCCACGAGCTGCGCAGCCCCGTCACCGGCGAGCACATCGCCAACGTGCCCCTCGCCTCGTCTGCCGACATCGACCGGGCGGTGACCGCCGCCCGTGAAGCCGCCGACGAGCTTCGCTTCTGGTCGGCATTCGAGCGCGCCGAGTTGTGCCACCGCATCGCCGATCTCGTCGAGGAGCACATCCCGGAGATCGCCCGCATCCAGACCTTGGAGCAGGGCAAGCCGTACCACGCCGAGTCCCTCGACGACATCACCGAAGCGGCGGAGTATTTCCGCAACGCCGCCGAAGACGTGAAACGGCTGTCCGGGGAGGTGATCCCCACATCAGATCGCGGCAAGCGGATGTTCACGTTCCGCCGTCCGGTGGGTGTATGGGCGGCGATCACCCCGTGGAACTTCCCGGTGACCATCCCGATGGAGTACGTCGGCCCGGGACTGGCCAGCGGCAACGCCCTCATCGTCAAACCGCCCGAGTTCACCTCGTGGGCGTTGTTGAAGCTGGCCGAAGCGTTCACCGAGGCGGGGGTGCCGCCGGGCGCGGTGTCGATCATCCCCGGTGGTCCCGACATCGGCGACATGCTCGTCACCCACGATGGCATCGACGCGGTCGGCTTTACGGGATCTTCGGCCACCGGCCGCAAGATCATCTCCAGGATGGGCATCAAGCGCTCCATCATGGAGATGTCCGGCAACGGACCGCTGATCGTCACCGGGGACGCCGCCCTCGAGGCAGCCGCCCAGGCGGCGGTCTACGGCGCCTACTACAACGCCGGTCAGGTGTGCTGCGCCACCGAGCGGGTCATCGTGGTTGCCGACGTCCACGACGAGTTCGTCAATCACACGATCAAGGCGGCGGAGGCGGTCCGTCTCGGGGATCCCTTCGACGAGGCGACCAACATGGGCCCCCTCAACAACGAGGCCACCGCGCAGAAGATGGACGGCCATCTCGCCGACGCCCGCCAGCGGGGAGCGGCCATCCTCACCGGGGGCGAGCGGGCGGCCGGCTTCCCCACCGACCTCTACTACCAGTTCACCGTGGTCGACCGCGTGCCCGAGGAGAGTCTCCTCTCGCAGGAAGAGACGTTCGGCCCGGTAGTCCCGATATTGACCGCCGGTGACGACGAGGAGGCGGTGGCGGTCGCCAACCGGAGCCGTCTCGGGCTGCAAGCGGCGGTCTTCACTCAGAGCATCCAGAAGGCGTTCTGGTACGCCGACCGCATCCGGTCGGGCACGGTGGTGATCAACGACTCCACCGACTTCTGGGAGACGTTCCAGCCGTTCGGAGGCGCCGCCGGGACCGACACCGGCTGGGGCCGCGGCCGCATCGAGGAGTTCACCGATCTGCAGACGGTCGTGTTCGACATCTCGTAGCCGCACGATCGGAGCGGCGTGAGCGGGGAGATGACCCACGTCGACGTTGCCGTGGTGGGAGGCGGCATTGTGGGCCTGGCCACCACGCTGGCGCTCATCGAGCGGCTGCCGGGGGTGAGCATCGCCGTCCTGGAGAAGGAAGGGGCGGTGGGGGCCCACCAGAGCGGCCGCAGCAGCGGCGTACTCCACTCCGGCCTCTATTACCGCCCCGGATCGCTGAAAGCCCGTCTGTGCGTGGAAGGTCATGCCCGCATGCTGGAGTTCTGCCGCCAGCACGACCTACCGGCCGCCGTCACCGGGAAGGTGGTGGTGGCCACCGACGAAGCGGAACTTCCCGCCCTCGATGAGCTGGAGCGTCGCGGCAAGGCCAACGGGGTGGCGGGGCTGGCTCGTATCGATGCCGAGGAGCTGGGCCAGATCGAGCCCCACGCTGCCGGCATCGCCGCGCTGCACGTGCCGCCGGCCGCCGTCGTGGACTTCCGGCGGGTGACCCTTCGCTTGGCGGAGCTGTGCGCCACTCGCGGTGCCGCTATTCGCACCGGCACGCGGCTGCTGGGGGCGCGCCCCGAGAACGGCAGGCTACGGATGACCACGTCCCGCGGGGACGTGACGGCCAAGCTGGCGGTGAACTGCGCCGGGTTGCACACCGACCGGGTGGCTCGCCTCATGGGACTCCAGCCCCCGCTGCGCATCGTCCCCTTTCGCGGCGAGTACCGCCGGCTGCGTCCCGAGCGCGCTCACCTGGTGCGCAGCCTCATCTATCCGGTTCCCGACCCCCGCTTTCCCTTCTTGGGCATCCACCTCACCCGGGGGGTGGACGGAGCGGTGGAGGTGGGACCCAACGCGGTGCTCGCCTTCGCCCGCGAGGGCTACCACTGGGGCCGGGTTGCCCCTCGCGACGTCTGGGAAACCGTCGCTTACGGCGGATTCCGCTCCCTGGCCGCCCGCTACTGGCGCACCGGCCTCGGCGAGCTGGTACGTTCGCTGAGCCGGCGGGCGTTCCTCCACGCAGCCCGGCGGCTGGTCCCCGAGCTGCGAAGGAGCGACCTGCGGCGCAGCCCTGCCGGGGTGCGCGCCCAGGCGGTGACCAGCACCGGGGAGCTGGTGGATGACTTTGTCATCATCGAGAGCGGCAGCGCCGTCCACGTCCTCAACGCCCCTTCGCCGGCCGCCACCGCCTCCTTGGCGATCGGGGAGCACCTGGCGGAGATCGTCGGCTCCCGGCTGTGAGCCCGTCGCCTGCTCACACCGCCTGTCGGGGTGTGGCGTCCACCGCCGCCACCTCCGGGATTCCCTGGGCGGCGCAAGGCCCCTGAATCCCCGCCCGGCGGCCTTCGAAGACGTCGGCCGGCTCCGCCAGCCGCCGCAGCAGCCGCAGCGCCGGCAGCACCAGCACCAGCGCCACGCCCCCCGTCACGTAGCCCGCGGGGATGGAAACCGCCCGTGACAGATAGCCCAGCCCCCCCTGGCCGAGGACACCGCCCCCGCTTCCCACCATGGAGTCGAACGACACCACCGTGGCCCGTTGCTCGGAAGGGATCACCTGGTGCAGATACGCCTGCTTCACCGGCCCCATCACCCCCATCGCCGCGGTGCCGACCAGCAGCAGCGCCACCGCCAGCCAGAACGAGCCGGCCAAGCCCACTCCTACCACCGCCGCAGCCTGCACGGCCGCCGCCCAGATCAGCAGCGTGGTCCTGCGACCGCAGAAACGGGTGAGCCACGCCACCAGGCTGTTGCCCACGATCAGCGAGAGCGAGATCAGCGCCGCCACCACGCCCGCCACCCACACCGCGTCCCGGCCCAGCAGCTCCAGGAAGTAGGGCTGCCAGGCGTAGAAGCCCCACATCAAGAACCCTCCTTGGAAGAAGGAACCGATCATCAGCAGGCGCACCGAGCGTCGCTGCCAGCCGTAAGCAAGGCTGTCTCGCGCCACCCGGCCCATCGCGGCCGGCACCTCGGAGAGGCGAATCGTGCGCGGTGTGAACCCCACGTCTCGCATGGCGACCAGTCCCACTGCCAGCACCCCCGCCAGCAGCGCCGCCCGGGCCAGGAAGGGAACGGCGAGGTCCAGGTCTCCCAACAGCCCGCCGCCCACGGTACCCACCAGCATGGCGGCTCCCGACACCCCGGCGCCGCGAGCGAACACCTCATCGAGGTTGCCCTCGAACCCCGTGGCGTCGAGCGCGTCCACCAGCCATGCCTCGACCGCCCCGGAGTAGAAGGTGAAGCCGAGGCCGAGGACGACCGACACCACCACGAATGCTGCTAATCCGGCTTCGATCTCAGAAAGGGCCACATAGCCGAGGGTGCCCACCAGCAGGACCACCACGCTGAGCAGGAAGGAGACCCGCCGTCCCCGCGTATCCGCCAGGACGCCGGTGGGGATCTCGAAGATCACCATGCCGGCGGTAAAGGCGGCGTTGGCCACGAACACCCCGAAGATGTCCAGCCCGGCGGCGAGCAAGAAGAGGGTGTTGACGCCCCAGATCAGCGACGCCGACAGCGTGTAGAGGCCGGCGACCATGAGGTACGTGCGCAAGATGCGAGCCGACGTCACCTCCACCTCCCAGCCGTCGCCGGGTCACCGCGACCTTGCCATGCTGGCACATCCCGGGTCGAACGGGGGGCGCCGGCTCGGTGACCTCTCGCCCGGCGCTACGGCGGACGCGCCGTGGGGCGCCCCGAGGGACGCCCCACGCAGCCTTGCTAGACGTCTAGCTCTTCGCCAGCTCCCAGTAGTCGCTGTAGGTCGTCTCGAAATCGCCGGTGTCGGCGATGAACTCCAGGTTGGCCAGCACGTCTTCGGGTGGGTAGATCGAGGGATCGTCGAGGATCTCCTCGTCGATGAACGGCTCCGCAGCCGCGTTCGGGCTGCCGTAGAAGGTGTAGTTGGTGAGGGCCGCCCCGTTCTCCGCATCCAGGATGAAGTTGATGAAGGCGTGGGCCGTGCACGGGTGAAGCGCATCGGCGAGGATCGCCATGTTGTCGACCCACTGCACCCCGCCTTCCTCCGGGATGAAGTAGTAGTAGCGCTCGTAGGCGTCGAAGTCGTCGTCCGAGATCTCGTCGAAGGCGGCGAAGAAGTCGCCGTTCCATCCGTGCACCACCGCGGTCTCGCCCGCCACCAGCAGATCCTCGAACTGGTCGGAGTCGAAGAGACGGATCCGGTCCTGGGCGGCGGAGATGAGCCCCGACGCTTCGCTGAGCTGCGCCTCGTCGGTCGAGTTCAGCGAGTACCCCAGGTACTTGAGGGCGGCGCCCATGCTCTCCCGAGGGTCGTCGAGCATGGAGATCAGCCCGGAGAAGGGCGCCGACATCTCGGCGTCGAAGATCAGCCCCCAGCTCTCTTCGAAGTCCTCACCGGTCACCTCGAGGTCGACCGCGATCCCCGTGGTGCCCCACTGGTAGGGCATCGAGTAGACGTTGCCGGGATCGAACGGCACCTGAGTGAAGGTGGGATCGACGTTGACCGAGTTGGGAATCGCATCTTGCTGCAACTCCAGCAGCAGCCCCTCGTCGATCATGATGGCCACCATGTAGTCGGAAGGCACCACGACGTCGTAGCCGGAAGCACCCACCGACACCTTGGCGAACATCTCCTCGTTCGAGGGGAAGAAGTCCTCGATCACCGACACCCCGTACTCGTCCTCGAAGGCGGCGATGAGCTCGGGATCGATGTACTCCGTCCAGTTGTAGAGGACGAGATCCCCGTCGGTCTCGCCCACTGCGCACCCGGCAGCTACGGTCGTGCCGGGAGCGGCGGTGGTCGGAGTGGGGCCCGCCGTGGTGGTGGTCTCCGCCTCGTCGTCGCCACACGCCGCCGCCAGCAGCATCAACACCACCAGCAGCGCCATCCATCGTCTTGCCATCGTTTGCTTCCTCCGTTTCAGGAGCGCCGCTGCACCAGCAGCGACGCCAGCACGAGCAACATGGACGCTACCAACATCACAGTACTCACCGCATTGATGAGGGGCGTAACCCCGCGCCGTACCAGGCCGAACACGAAGACCGGCAGCGTGGTCGAGCCGGGGCCGGAGACGAAGCTGGTGATGACGACGTCGTCCAGGGACAGGGTGAGAGCGAGCAGCGCCCCTCCCAGCACGCCGGGGGCGATGAGCGGCAGGGTCACCCGGCGGAAGGCCTGCCACCTTCCCGCATAGAGGTCGGCGGCGGCTTCCTCCAGCGCAGGGTCGAGGTTGGCCAGGCGCGCCCGCACCACCACCGCCACGAAGGAGATGTTGAAGGCGATGTGGCTGATGGAGATGGAGGTGATGCCCAGGTTCCAGCGCGCCCCGGAGGCGATCTCAACGAGGTCGAAGACCTGCACGAAGAAGAGCAGCATCATCACAGCCATCGTCACATCGGGGATGATGATGGGCAGGTAGAGCAGCGAGTCGTAGCTGCGCTGGCCCCGCCAGCGGAACCGTTCCAGAGAGAGAGCGGTGGCGGTGCCGAGCACGGTGGAGACGATGGTGGAGACCGAGGCCACCATCAGGCTGTTCCTGATGGCGCTCAGCACCCGGTCGTTCTCCAGCATGTCCCGGTACCAGCGCAGCGAGGCCCCGTCCCACACCGTCACCAGGCGGTTGTCGTTGAAGGACAGCACCACCAACACGATGATGGGGGCGTAGAAGAACAGGTACACCAGCCAGGTATGGCCGGCCAGCAGGCGGGTCATGCCCCGGCGGGCTGCGGTGTCGCTGCGGGCGGTCACAGGTTCCTCGCTCCGGTGCGGAAGTACACCACTGTGGCCAGCAGCATCACCGCCATCACCACGAAGGAGAGGGCGGATCCGAAGGGTGCGTCGCGGGCGGCGAGGAACTGGCGCACGATGTAGCTGCCCAGCAGCGTTTCCTTGGAGCCCCCGAGAATCGCCGGCGTGACGTAGGCGCCCAGCGTGGGGATGAACACCAGGATCGACCCGGCGATCACCCCGGGCAGGCTCAGCGGCCAGGTGACCCGCCGGAACGCCTGCCAGCCGGAGGCGTAGAGGTCACGGGCGGCTTCCACCAGGCTCCAGTCCAGCCGCTCAATGGCGGCGTAGAGCGGAAGCACCATGAAAGGGAGAAACCCGTAGACCAGCCCGATGAGCACCGCGGTGACGGTGAAGACCAGCGGGGTCGAGCCGAGCCCGAGAAACTCGGTGATCTTGGCGACAGGGCCGTTGTTGCCCAGCAACACCCGCCAGGCGTAGGTGCGCACCAGGAAGTTGGACCAGAAGGGAATCATCACCAGCACCAGCAGGACGTTGCGCACCCGCGGAGTGCGGGTGGAGATGTAGTAGGCAAACGGATAGGCGAGCAGCAGGCACACCACGGTGGTCACTACCGCCAGCCAGGTCGACCGCCACACGATCTCCAGCACCAGCAATGACCCGTCGGGAGCCGGCTCGAAGATCTTGCGGTAGGCCTCGAGGGTGGGTGCGCCGTAGACGGTCACGCCGCGGGGATTGCGGCGTCCGAATACCGAGACCACCCACACCATCACCAGCGGGATGCTGAAGAAGATGATGAGGTAGATGTAACTGGGCAGTCCCAGCAAGAAGCCGCGGCGGGATTCGGCCCGGGCCGCCGCCCGCTCCAGGATCGGAGGCGCGTCCACTCCGGCCACTACTCCTCCAGGGCCTCGGCCGCAGCGGGCTCCCAGTGCACTCCTACAGCCTCGCCCTCCGCGAAATGGTGGACGCCCAGCGCGTTCTCCTGCCGGACGCGCACCACCGCCGCGCCGAGGTCGACGTCGTAGTACATCGAGTTGCCCAGGTACACCCGGCGCCGCACTACCCCGCTGACCCCATTCGGGGGAAGCTCGTCGGGCGGATGCAGAGACACCTTCTCGGGGCGCAGCGCCAGGGTGACTGCCGTCCCCACCGCGGCGTGAGTGGTCGCCGGAACCACGATGCCGTCCCCGAGCGCCACCCTTCCCGGCTCCTGCACGGTGGCCGGAACGAAGTTGGTCTCACCAATGAAGTCGGCCACGAACCGGGTGGCCGGATGCTCGTAGATCTCCTCCGGGGTGCCCACCTGGAGGAGCCGGCCCTCGTTCATCACTCCGATGCGGTCCGACATCGTGAGCGCTTCTTCCTGGTCGTGAGTCACGTAGACGAAGGTGATGCCGACCCGCTCCTGGAGCTCCTTCAGCTCCAGCTGCATGGCTTGGCGGAGTTTCAAATCGAGGGCTCCTAGAGGTTCGTCCAGCAGCAGCACCTTGGGGGAGTTCACCAGCGCTCGCGCCAGCGCCACCCGCTGTTGCTGCCCTCCGGAGAGCTGCTTGGGCTTGCGCTCTTCCATGCCGCTGAGCTGCACCAGCTCCACCGCGCGCACTACTCGCGCGGTGACCGTATCCTTCGCTACCCGCTGCATCTCCAACCCGAAGGCGACGTTCTGTCGCACCGTCATGTGGGGGAACAGGGCGTAGGACTGGAAGACGGTGTTGACGGGCCGCTTGTTGGCGGGACGCAGGCCCATCTCCTCGCCGAAGATGCGAATGCTGCCCTCGCTGGGGAACTCCAAGCCGGCGATGATGCGCAGGGTGGTGGTCTTGCCGCATCCCGAAGGCCCCAGCAGGGAGAAGAACTCGCCGTCGCGAATCTCCAGATCGAGCCGCTCGACGGCGGTCACGTCGCCGAAACGCTTCACCACCCCATCGAGTTCAACGGCCGCTGCGGCCACGGTCACCTCCTCGGGGGAGCGTAGCGGCGGCACACGCACCCCTGGGCCGATCGCCGGCCGCCACGGTACGCTTGCCGTCGCCGCGAGTGGTTACAGTCCTTGCCCATGAGCGCTTTCTGGAACCCGTTCGCCGATATGGGCGCCGTCGACGGGCGGCAAGTCGTCATTGCCCGCGGGGACGGTGTGTACGTCTTCGACGAGCAGGACAACCGCTACCTCGACGGCACCGCCAGCCTCTGGTACTGCAACGTCGGCTACGGCCGCAGTGAGATGGCCGCCGCAGTAGCGGCGCAGATCGAGCGGCTGCACGCCTATCACACCTTCGGGGACTTCGCCAACCGCCCTGCCCTCGAGCTGGCGGAGCGTCTCGCCTCGCTGGCCCCGGTACCCGACAGCAAGGTATTCCTCACCAGCGGCGGCTCGGACTCGGTCGACACCGCCGCCAAGCTGGCCCGCCGCTACTTCCACGAGGTGGGCCAGCCCGAGCGCTCGGTGATCCTGGTCCGGGAGTACGCCTACCACGGCATGCACGCCTACGGGACGAGCCTGGCCGGGATCGAAGACAACCGGGCCGGTCACGGCTCGCTGGTGGCCGACGTCGTCACCGTTCCCTGGGATTCCACCGAGGCGCTGGAGAAGGCCATCGACCACATCGGCAGCGGCCGGGTGGCGGCCTTCTTCTGTGAGCCCGTCATCGGGGCGGGCGGGGTGCGCTTCGCCCCCGACGGCTATCTGGAAGAGGCGCGCCGTATCGTTCGCCGGGCGGGAGCTCTGTTCGTGGCCGACGAGGTGATCACCGCCTTTGGGCGGCTCGGCGCTTGGTTCGCTTCGGAGCGCTTCCGGCTGGAGCCCGACCTGATCACGTTCGCCAAGGGGGTTACCTCGGGTTACGTCCCGCTGGGCGGGGTGATCGTCGCTCCGTGGGTGGCGGAACCCTTCTGGGGCGGGGGGGTGATGTGGCGCCACGGCTACACGTACTCCGGGCACACCACCGCCGCGGCCGCCGCGTTGGCGAACCTCGACATCATCGAGCGGGAGGGGTTGGTCGCCCGCGGTCTGGAGCTGGAGACGCCGCTGGCGGCGGCGCTGGCACCGCTCTCCGAGCATGCGTTGGTAGCGGGTATCCGCACCGGCACCGGCGTGCTGGCCGCCATCCAGCTCGATCCTGAGCTCGTCGAGGGCGACGGCACGCTGCCGGCGCGGGCGGCGGCGGCCTGCCGGGCCGCCGGGGTCATCACCCGGGTGCTGACCGGGGGCGGGCTCCAGGTCTCGCCCCCTCTGGTCATCTCCGATGATCAGCTGGGCGAACTCGCCGCCGGGTTGAGCGCCGGCCTCGACGCTGCCGGCTGACACGTTGCGATCCGAGCTGTATCCCCCGCTCGACACCAGGCCGTTCTGGACCCAGGACTACCCGCGCCCGACCGACCTGCCGGTGGCCGGACTCCCGGCGACGACGGACGTGCTGATCGTGGGGTCGGGGGTGACCGGGTTGAGCGCCGCCCGTCGTCTGGCCGGTGCCGGCGCCGAGGTGACCGTCGTCGACGCCGGGCCGGTGGGCGCCGGCGCCAGCACCGTCAACGGTGGCATGGTCATCTACGGCTTGAAAGTGGGCACCAAGACGCTGCTGCACCGCTATGGATCGGAGCTGGGCCGGGAGTTGTGGGAAGCGTCGCTGCGATCCGTCGACGTGGTGGAAGAGATCGTCGCTGCCGAAGGCATCCAGTGCTCCTTCTCCCGGCCGGGCTCCGCCGAGCTCGGTTCCACCGCCCGCGATTGGGTCGCCCTCGAGGCCGAGACCGCCTGGATGCAGGCAGAGCTTGGATTCCACCTGGAGCTGATCCCCCAAGCGCGCCTCCGCAGCGAGGTAGTGGGCAGCGACCGCTTCGTGGTGGCGGCGGTCGACTCGCTGAGCGCCGGTCTGCACCCGGCCCGCTACACCTACGGGCTGGCTTCAGCGCTGGGCGGCGCCGCGGTACGCCTGGTGGAGAACGCCGAAGTGGTGAGGGTGGAGGCGGGCGGCGGCAGCTACCGGGTGGGCACCACCCGTGGCGAGGTCAGCGCCGGCCAGGTCCTCATCGCCACCAACGGTTACACCGGCCCGGTGCTGCCCCGCCTGCGCCGCGGGGTGGTCCCGGTGGGCAGCTACGTGGTGGTCACCGATCCGCTGCGGCCCGACGTCGCGGAGCGCCTCATCCCCGGCAACCGCATGCTGTGGACTTCACGGCGCCTGCTCAACTACTTCCGCCGCACCCCCGACGACCGGCTGCTGCTCGGTGGCCGGCAGAATCTGCGCACCGATCTGGACCTGCACCGCAGCGCGCGCGAGCTGCGTCGCCGCGTGGTGGAGATCTTCCCCGAGCTGGAAGAGGTGCGCTTCGCCCACTCGTGGACGGGCCGGCTGGGCGTGACCTTCGACCTCATGCCCCACATCGGCCGCCTCGGCGGGATGTGGTACGCCCTGGGCTACAGCGGTCACGGCGTGGGCATCGGGACCTATCTGGGTAATGAGGTCGCCGGGCTGATGAGCGGAGAGCTGGAGCGCAGCCCCTTCGCCGACATCTCCCATCCCACCCGCTGGTATTACCGGCGGCGGCCGTGGTTCCTTCCCATCGCCGCCTGGTGGTACCGACTCCTCGACGCCATCGGTCGCTGACCGGGTCGCCGTGGCCTGGGCGCGGGGAGCCCGGCGGTCGACCCTGGGATCTAACGGATCACCAGCTCCGGGTGCGTGCGTACCCGCGGCTTGCGGGCCACCACCCCGGCGGCCAGCTGCCGGAAGGCCTCGTGGGCCTCACTGCCCGGTGCAGCGAGCGACACCGGCTGCCCGGCGTCGGCTCCCTCCCGCATCGCCGGCAGCAGCGGAATCTGGGCCAGCAGCGGCACCCCGAGCTCCTCGGCCAGGGAACGCCCTCCGCCCTCCCCGAACAGGTGATAGCGGGTGCCATCGTCACCGGTGAACCAGGACATGTTCTCCACCACCCCCAGCACCTCTTGATTCACCTTCTCTGCCATGGCGGCGGCCCGGCGGGCCACCCGCTGCGCCGTCGGCTGCGGCGTGGTGACCACCAAGACCTGTGCCCGGGGCAGAAACTGTGACATGGAAATGGCCACATCTCCGGTGCCCGGTGGCATGTCCACGAGCAGGAAATCGGGGTCGTCCCAGAAGACGTCGGCGAGGAACTGCTCGACGGCCTTGTGGAGCATGGGGCCGCGCCAGATGACCGCCTGGTCCTCGGGCACGAAGTACTCCATCGACATGGCCTTCACCCCGTGGGCCTCGGGCGGGATGATCGACTGGTCGATGATCACCGGCGGTTGCGTCACGCCCAGCATGCGAGGTATCGAGAAGCCCCACACGTCGGCATCGATGACGCCGACGGTATGCCCGGCTACGGCGAGCGCCACCGCCAAGTTGGTGGTCACGGAGGACTTCCCCACTCCGCCCTTGCCGCTGGACACGGCCACGACCCGCGTCTTGGAGGCGGTGGTGCCCACGGTGATCCCCCGCCCCTCACCCCGAAGCCCCGACATCATCGTGGCGCGGTCGGCGTCGCTCATCACGACCATCTCCACCTCCGCGGCGCGCACCCCTGCCATCTGCTCGAGGGTCTCCCGCACCGCCTCCTCGAGTTGCGGCACGTAGGGGTAGTTGGGAACGGGCAGCGCCAGCGTCACCCCGACCACGCCGCGCCGGTTGCCGCTGATCCGGGACACCATTCCCAGCTCGGCGAGCGGCCGGTGCAGCAGCGGGTCCTCGATCTCCCCCAGTGCGGCGCCGAGGGCACCCTCGTCGACCATGAAAAACCCCTATGCGCGTAGTGTCTAGAAGGCCAACGGAACTATAGTGAGAGCGCTCGGCAACCCCGCCGGTACCCCAATGGACACCACACAGCTCGACCAAACCCTCGGTGACCTCACCGCCACGCTGGGCGACCCCACCCGGCGCGGCGTCTACATCGCGGTGCGGGAATCGGCGGATCCGCTGACGGCGTCCAACATCGCGCAGCTGTTCGGCATCCACCCCAACGTGGCCCGCCACCACCTCGACCGGCTGGCGGCAGACGGCTATCTCCAGGTGAGCCGGCGGCGCCCCGCCGGCAAGAGCGGCCCGGGAGCGGGACGTCCCGCCAAGTGCTACGAAGCCACCGACAAGGAGATAGATCTCCACTTCCCCGCCCGGCGCTACGACCTCCTCGCCGAGCTGCTGGTGCAGGTGATCCAGCGGATCGCTCCCAACGACGCCGCCGAAGTCGCCGCCGAAGTGGGGCGCCAGTACGGCCGGGAGCTCGCCGCCGAGATCGGCGCTGAGCCCGGAACTGGCTTGCCGACTGCGATCACCGCGGTAGCACAGGCCATGACCGGCATGGGTTTCTCCACCGATGCCGACACGGAGCACCGACGGCTGCTCACCAGCCATTGCCCGTTCGAGAGGACCGCGTCCCACCATCCCGAAGTGGTGTGCTCCCTCGACCGCGGCATCGTGTCCGGCCTCATGGAGTCCCTGAGCGACGACTGGCGACCGGTTCAGGTGATCCCTCATCCCCAGGAAGACGAGGACTGCGTCACCACCCTGTGAGGGCGGTGGCCCATTGCCCGCTCGGCGTGGCCGATCCCACCCTGCAATGCGCCGCCCTCGCCGCTCGCCGAGCTCACAGCTCTCCGGCCTCCTTAGACTGGTCGCGAGACGAGTGCTGAGGTGACCATGGCCCCCACCGATCCGTTCCGAGCCCGTCACGTCATCACGACGCCGTTCGGGGAACGGACCGTGTACCGGCTCGAGGCCCTCGAGGTCCTCGGCGACATCACCCACATGCCGTACTCGGTGAGGGTGCTGCTCGAGTCGGCGCTGCGCAATCTCGACGGGACCGCGGTCACCGAGGAGGACGTGAGGGCCCTCGCCGCCTACGACGCCGCCAACGTGGGTGAGACCGACATCCCCTTCATCCCGGGGCGGGTGGTCCTGCAGGACTTCACCGGGGTGCCGGCGGTCGTCGACCTGGCCGCCATGCGAAATGCGGTGGTACGGATGACCGGTGATCCATCGGCTGCGGCCAAGGTCAACCCTGTCGTAGCCTGCGACCTGGTGGTCGATCACTCGGTGCAGGTGGACGCTTTCAACACCGGCATGGCGCTGCGCATCAACGCCGAGAAGGAGTTCGAGCGCAACCGGGAACGCTACGAGTTTCTCAAATGGGGGCAGTCGGCCTTTGAGAACTTCCGGGTCGTGCCCCCCGCCACCGGAATCGTCCATCAGGTCAATCTCGAATACCTCGCCAAGGTGGTGTGGGACAACGGCTCCGAGCTCTACCCGGACAGCGTGGTCGGCACCGATTCCCACACCACGATGATCAACGGGTTGGGCGTGCTGGGCTGGGGCGTCGGCGGCATCGAAGCCGAGGCAGCCATGGTGGGACGGCCCCTGTACATGCTCATCCCCGAAGTGGTGGGCTTCCGGCTCACCGGCCAGCTCGTGGAAGGCGCCACGGCCACCGATCTGGTGCTGCGCGTGACCCAGATGCTGCGCCAGCACGGCGTGGTGGGCAAGTTCGTCGAGTTCTACGGCCCCGGCCTCGACGACATGCCCCTCGCCAATCGGGCCACCATCGCCAACATGGCCCCCGAGTACGGGGCCACCACGGGCTTCTTCCCGGTCGACGAGCAGACCACCCGCTATCTGGCACTCACCGGGCGAGACGGGGACCTGGTGGAAACCGTGGAGCAGTACTACCGGATGCAGGGTCTGTGGAGGGAGGACTCCGACTCCATCCGCTACAGCTCGCATCTCGAGCTGGATATGAGCACGGTGGAGCCGGCGCTGGCCGGACCCAAGCGTCCCCAGGACCGCATCGAGCTGAACGCCATGCAGGCCCAGTGGCGCCGTGACCTCGTGGAGACCTTCGACAAACCGGAACCCGGACGCCCGCCCCGCGTGGGTACCTGGGAGGGCGAGGGGGGACAGCCCGCGGAGACGACTTCCGCGGTGGCCGTAGCCGAGCGGCCCGGGGTGGAGGTCACCTACGACGGCCACACCTTCCATCTGGAGCACGGGGCGGTGGTGATCGCCGCCATCACCAGCTGCACCAACACCTCCAACCCCGACGTGATGGTGGGCGCCGGGCTGGTGGCGCGCAAGGCCCGGGAACGGGGCCTGGTGCGCATGCCATGGGTGAAGACCTCCCTGGCTCCGGGCTCCAAGGTCGTCACCGAGTACTTGGAGCGGGCGGGCCTCCTCCCCGATCTCGAGGCGATGGGCTTCTATCTGGTCGGCTACGGGTGCACCACCTGCATCGGTAACTCCGGCCCGCTCCCCGAGCCCATCGCCCAGGCCGTACGCGACCACGACTTGGTGGTGGCCGCCGTCCTCTCCGGCAACCGCAACTTCGAGGGCCGCATCAACCCCGACGTGCGGGCCAACTACCTGGCATCGCCGCCGCTGGTCGTGGCCTATGCCCTCGCGGGCACGGTGGACATCGACCTCAGCAAGGAGCCGCTGGGCCGGGACGGCAACGGCAACGAGGTCTACCTGCGGGACATCTGGCCGACTCAGCGCGAGATCGAGGAGGTGGTACAGGCATCCATCTCCCGCCAGCAGTTCCTGCAGCAGTACGCAGACGTGTTCGAGGGGTCGGAGGATTGGAAGGCGATCACCACCAGCGGCGGCTCGCTGTACGAGTGGAGCGAGGAGAGCACTTACGTCCAGGAGCCGCCCTTCTTCCAGGACCTGGGTCCCGGGCCCCGCCCCATCGCCCCCATCGCCGGCGCCCGGGTCCTCGCCAAGCTGGGCGACTCTGTGACCACAGACCACATCAGTCCGGCGGGGGCGATTGCGGCCGATTCACCGGCCGGCCGCTACCTGATCGAGCAGGGCGTGGAGCCGCCCATGTTCAACACCTACGGCTCCCGTCGCGGCAACGACCAGGTCATGACCCGGGGAACCTTCGCCAACATCAGGGTGCGCAACCAGCTCGCACCGGGCACCGAAGGGGGCTTCACCACCGACTTCACCGACGGCGAGGTGAAGACGATCTACGAAGCGAGCCTCAGCTACCGGCAGGCCGGGGTACCGCTGGTGGTGCTGGCGGGGAAGGACTACGGGATGGGTAGCTCCCGGGATTGGGCGGCCAAGGGGACCTACCTGCTGGGGGTGCGGGCGGTGATCGCCGCCAGCTTTGAGCGCATCCACCGCAGCAATCTGGTGGGGATGGGCGTGCTCCCCCTCACCTTCCCCCCCGGCGAGGGCGCCGACTCACTGGGGCTGGATGGGACGGAGAGCTTCGACATCGGCGTCGACGACTCGCTACAGCCACGGCAGGCGATCCCGGTGCAGGCCACCAAGCCCGACGGGACCGTGGTGGAATTCAGCGCTACCTGCCGGGTCGACACCCCCGTAGAGGTGGAGTACTACCGCAACGGCGGGATCCTCCACAGCGTGCTGCGCAGCATGGCGGCCGGTTGAGCGCCGCCCGCCGGCCGACGGCTCAGTCGCCCCAGTAACGCTGCTGTTGCCACGGATCGCCGTACATGTGATACCCGTTGCGCTCCCAGAAGCCGGGCTCGTCGCGGTCCAGGAACCGCAGGCCCCGCACCCATTTGACCGACTTCCAGAAGTACAAGTGGGGGACCACGAGTCGCAGCGGCCAACCGTGGTCCGGCTCCAAGTCGGCGCCCCCGTAGCGGTAGGCGAACAGGTTCTCGGGACGCAAGAAGTCCGCCACGGGCAAATTGGCGGTGAAGCCGTGCTCGGCGAGCACCAGCACGTGGGAGGCCTCGGGAAGCACGGTCACTGAGGCCATGAGATCCGTCACCCGGACCCCCTCCCACTCGGTGTCGAGCTTCGACCACTTGGTGACGCAGTGGATGTCGCAGACCTGGGTGGTGGCGGGCATGGCCAGGATCTCGGGGTAGGTCCATCGCTGCGGTCGGTCCACCAGCCCCTCGACCGTGAAGTCCCACTCGGCCACGTCGATCTCCGGCACCACGCCGGCGTGCAGCACCGGGAAGCGCTCGGTGAGGTACTGGCCCGGGGGGAGACGCGTCACGTCGATGCCTCGATCCTCCAATTGCTGACGCTTGCGGGAGAGGAACCTCACTACTGCCTCGCTATCCGGGAGGGGCTGTAGCCTAGTGACCACCCGCCCCAGGAGCCGACGTTGCCGGAGGAGCACGCTGCCGGTCAGGCGGAGCCGTTGCGGCCGCGCTTCGGCCTGCTCTCGGCCTTGGTGGTGCTGGTGGTCGGGCTGGCGGTAACCGCCGCCCTGCTGTTGGACGACGACGGCGGGGAAGCCACCGAGCAGGATCTCGCCGGGCCCATGGCCGGCATGCCGGCGGCGCCGTTCGAAGTCGACCTCATCGGAGGTGGCCGCTTCTCCCTGCAACAGCACCTAGAGACGGACGGGCGGCCCATCGTGCTCAACTTGTGGGCGTCGTGGTGCGCGCCGTGCCGCGCCGAGATGCCGGCCTTCGATGCGGTGGCCCGCACCAAACCCGAGGTGCTGATCATCGGTGTCGCCGTCGAGGACGAGCCCGCTGCGGCCCGCGCCTTCGCCGACGAGATCGGCGTCTCCTACCCGTTGGCGATCGATGAGGAGGGCATAGTGGCGGACCTGTACCCGTTCTTCGGGCTGCCCACGACCTACTTGATCGACGGTGGCGGCATCATCGTGCGCCAGATTCAGGGCAGCATGACCGAGGCCCAATTGCGCGCCTTCCTGGAGTCGGAGTTCGGCATCTGAGCGGCCTCAGCCGATCTCGGCGATGGGATCCCCCTCCTGCACCACCTGTCCTTCCTGCACGTGAAGAGCGGTGATGGTGCCGGCGGCAGGGGCGACCACGGGGATCTCCATCTTCATCGACTCCAACACCACCAACTCGTCGCCGTGATCCACCTGCGCTCCCACCCGGGTGCGCACCCGCCACACGTTGCCCACCATACCGGCGCGTACCATCGCCGAGGCTTTGCCGGTCACGCTGGCCAGCCGCCGATGACGCCACCGTCGTCGAGGAAGTCGCCGGCACGTTCGAAGGCGAGCGCCAGGAGTGCCAGCACCCCCAGGATGAGCACCATGAGGATGGTGGCTCGCAACAGCGGGGGCCCCGGGAGCAGACGGTAGACGCGCCGCATCAGGAAAGTCCCGCCACCGACCCGTCCTGGACCGCTCGCACGTAGGCGAGATTGGCCCCCTCCACGAGTTCCGCGAAGACCACCAGGCGTTGCCGGGCAGAGAACTTGGGATTGCAGGTGGTCAGGGTGAGCCAGGCACCGTCTCGCTCGCCAGTCACCCACACGTCGGTGGGCTCTACCACCAGCACCTCCCGCACGCGGTAGGCGTGGGACCCCAACGCAGTCTCGACGACGATCTCGTCGCCCGCAGCGAGCCGGTCGAGATCGCCGAACGGCGCCCCGTAGGTGGTGCGGTGACCGCTCACCACCGCGTTGCCGGGCTGGCCGGGAAGGGGGGTCCAGGGCATGTGGCCCGGGCCTCCTTTGAGGGTGGTGCGGTCGACTCCCTGCAGGATGACCTCTTCCACCCCGAGGTCGGGAATGGTGATCCGCCCCAGGGGCTCACCGTGCTCCGGAGCCGGCTCCTCGTAGAGCACGGGCTCTTCGACCACCGGGGGTGACCCGTCTCCGGGTGGAGCCGGCAAGTCGGCCGGCTCCTCCAGGGAGGCCCTGACCTCCACGAAGCGCTCCTCGAGGGCCACCTCCGCCCGCTGCTGAGCGCGCGCCGCGATGAGGTTGGTACCCACGAGCTGATATCCCAGAAAGGCGAGGATCAGCCCGCCGGTCACGATCATCGTCCAGCCCAAGGCGCGCAGCAGCCGCATCGGCGGCCAGCGTATCAGTCGGCTGCCGCTATCCCCGGGGTTCCACCCCGCCGTCCGGGAGCCCTCAGCGCCCCCGCCACGCCGGGGAGCGCTTCTCCGGCGAGGATCAGCCCGCCGGTCACGATCATCGTCCAGCCCAAGGCGCAAAACAGCCGCATCGGCGGCCCGCGTAGCAGTCGGCTGCCGCTATCCCCGGGGTTCCACCCCGCCGTCCGGGAGCCCTCAGCGCCCCCGCCACGCCGGGGAGCGCTTCTCCATAAAGGCCGACACTCCCTCGCCTGCATCCTCCGTGAGGGTCACCCCGGTGAGCCCCAGCTGCAGGTAGTCCAGGGCGGCCTCGAAGGCGAGGTCCTCCACGGCGTAGAAGGCATCACGCCCCAGCCGGAGAGTGGCCGGGCTCTTGGCGGCCAGCGCCGCCACCACCCGGTCCACGGCGGCGTCCAGCCCCTCGCGAGGCACCACCTCCGAAACGGCTCCGAGCCGCTGGGCCTCGGCGGCCGGGATCAGCCTTCCGGTCATCATCAGCTCCAGCACCGCCCGACGCGGCATGGTGCGCAGCAGCACGGCCGTGATCATCATGGGCCACAGCCCCACGTTGACCTCGGGCGTCCCGAAGCGGGCTTCCTCCGCGGCAACCACGACGTCACAGGCGGCCGCCAGACCGAAGCCCCCGGCCAGCGCGTCGCCGTTGACCCGGGCCACGGTGGGCTTGCCCCCTCGCCGCAGCAGCCGGAAGAGAGCGGCGAGGGCTCCCCGCCCTCGGTGGAGCGGAACCGCCTCCTCGACGAAGCGGCCCGACAGGTCGCCTCCGGCCGAGAACGCTCGGTCACCG
>JABAOH010010416.1_pt1 | contig 38788 bp, 23 predicted proteins | sample 7062181 | NCBI WGS metagenome assembly JABAOH01 (sample SAMN14538630, study PRJNA623070) | marine sediment metagenome | biome: marine biome [ENVO:00000428]; feature: marine pelagic biome [ENVO:01000023]; material: deep marine sediment [ENVO:00002113]; isolation source: pool of 5 deep marine... | reverse complement strand
CCAGAGGCTTATGAACCTAGGAATCTAACTCTGGGGGTGGTACAATGATTGGGGGCAGGTCAGTATCGCACGAAACTACGACCAATCCGAATATCAAATGAAGTAGGCCAAGTTTTTTTAATAACTTCATAGGACCTCTTTTCGCCAGATGAAATTCTGGAATAGGAATATCACACCCCCAATAGCGAGTCAACCTAGGAGAAAGGATAGAAAGGTTGATTTAGTCAAAAAGCGTTTTTTCAATCCAAAGGGCTCATAACCTGGAAGTTGCTGTATGGATTCATCCTCTAAGGCTTTTTTCAACATTCTCGCCTAATCTCGTTTCTCTAAAGCCAATGATTTTTACCGCAAAATCACAACTTTGAGAGTCATAAAGACAGTAAAAATGACATTAATTGTTAAAAATAAATCATTTATATTGGCCCGAGCCCATTTTAACAAACCTTTAACAACTTCTTTACAAACCCATAACAACTCATCTCATCCCTCAACTTAAATTATCTGTAGAAGACATTGAGAATGAGGAGATGAAAATGAGAACCAAGAAAGCAAAAGGAAAAACAAGGGGTAATTTTGGCATCAAATCATTTCTTGATAATTTTTTTCGGATCACTATATCCGTTGTACTAGGCCTCACTTTTCCTTTATCTTCCAAAGAAATATCTCGGAATGAATACATCACTTACATGCCGATCAAATATCCAAAGATCATCTCTCAGACTGATGCTAACGTAGCCTTTGCTCTGTATGGAGACAAAAATGACCCAGCCTACCGTGATGTCAATCCTGTCGATGGAATTGACGACCTGAGGTTCGAGGTTTTGAAAAATTTGGCGGTTCGATTCGCCCCTTACCTCGTCCAGAATACAAGCGACGCTCCTATGGATTTTAGATATTTTCTGAAAGATGCAAAGCGTTTTCCTGTATATGCAGATACCTGGGATATCGCCCCTGAAAAACCTCGATTAGTTCAGTCCCATTCTATAAACTATGCCTCGGATGAATCTCAACTTCTCTCGCTAATCAAGGAATTCCATCCAGACCATCCCACAAATAACCATTTCTGGACAATCAAAAAGAATCCTAGCAATGAATTCTTTAAAGTTCTCTATTTCGATTTTCCTGGTCATGACGAGAAAAGCTGGAGAGAAAAATACAAGGGGATAATTTCCAAAATTCAAAGCAAGTCCACCTCATCCTTTATCAAAACTTTTGTTCATCTTTTTATTTCGGATGAACGCGCCAGAAATGCGAATGCGTCCGGATATGAGTTTGTCATTCAATACTGGTTCTTCTATCCGCACAATGATGGTGGCAACAATCATGAAGGAGATTGGGAACACATCAACGTCATCATCTCTCCTTTCGTCAAGGTTGAAGATTTCCTTTCTATCAATGAGGTCAAGCAAATCCTGCAAGGGAAGGGACTTTCAGGTAAGGATCCAAATGAATCACTCATTATCAAACGACTTGAATACTATTTTCATTACAAGGTCATGGTCCTGGATTTTTCTCATCCCAATGTTTATATCCCGAAGAATGAATGGAGACAGAAGATCAAGAGTCTTGAAAAAAATCGTAGAGGCAAGTCATGGATTTGGAGGAAGATCCGCTCCTTGGCTTACAGAGATGCCAGAGAAACAGAAATAAACACCCACCCCTTTGGATACATTGGAGGAGATTGCAGGGGATATGAGCAGATTCTTTCGCCTCCAGGCAAAACAAATCGAGATTCCCATGGTAACTATCCCTTCCCTGGAATTTATAGAGAAGTCGGTCCAGCCAATTCCAGTGAGTCCATTTCAGCTCGAATCGATCATTTAACCTATTATAAAAACTCTTGCTCGAAAAAAAATAAGCATGAAAATTCCTACGGACGCGGTAATGTTATCCAGTTTGACGATTCTTCCAAAATCGAAATTGTTCCTGACTGGGAACGAGTCATTGATTTAGTTGAATCAAATCTGGATATAAGGAAAAACTGGTTCTGGTTAATTCTCCCCATAAGATGGGGATACCCGGTCTCTCCTTCTCCTCTTGCAGGGGTAGTCAACCATATGGATGTCGGAAACCTCTCTACCTTAGGTCCAGCTTATAACGAGGCTTGGAATAGAATCAACGGAGGCTCTGGGTACGGTGTTTATGATCCTCATAAATTTTCGTCGGTCTTTCCTCTCGATTGGCAGAGTAATTTCAGTAACGAATTGGGCTTGTTAAACCTTTTTATCCCTACCCTCCAAAACATTCCTCCGTTTAATATAGTTTCGCGTTTGCTAAAGGTTCCTTTTGATGGTTTTGTTAAAGGAAAGCCAGTTTTTTCTCCAAAAGAAAAAATACCTTTCCGTTTTGTAGGTATTTCAATAGGAATGTTTACTCAGAACATCCCTGAAAATCTTGCAACTCTCTCATTCAGTCCTGATCAAATAAATGAAATCAATTCCCAGATAACAAGAATAGCTCCACATCATCAAAATAACAATATCAAAAGAGAATATTTGAGTGAAAAAATGAAAGGAGCGATGCTTCAGCTGAATTTTCACATTGGAAGACGGCTGATCAGTGAAAATACTCTTCGCTATTCCTCCTCTTCTGTGGGCGAAGACCTCTATTTGAACAATCGCGCTGAGCCGCTCAGAATACGTTCAGAGCTCAATCTTTGGGAGTATAGGGGGAGCCTGCGCTATAATATGAAGACGGGAGTTTTTCAGCCTTATATAAAAGCGGGCTATGGACTAAATTGGTACCGAGTTGAAAACGTGTCAGCAAATGGCTGCCTCCTTAATCAGCCTGATTCTCCCTGGGTTCGGAAGCCGTCACTCAAGAAATTAAAAAATCTCTTACCAAATTCCTGGCATTTCGGATTAGGAACTGAAGTACTTCTTATCAAGACTCTGAATGGAATAGATGTGGGATTGAAACTGGAATATCTTAAGATTTTCAGCTCCTTCGGGTTAGAGATGGAACTCTCGCCCTGGGGCAGTGCAACAAAGGGCGACATCAGGGTTAGCCGGGACAATTTTAGTCTTTCACTCACTATAAATTATTAAAAAAGTCACATTACCTGTCTATCAGATTCCATGAGACACATAAAAAGTGGCTTAAATGTGCTTTTTGGGGATTAAAAAGTCCGTCTAAGTAGTGATAAATTTTCGGATTTATTGTTTTTTTATTTGAATCTATTAGCGAGTGACGAAAGATCGATTCTTAGAGAAAAAGGATCTTCTCCCTTCTGGCCTCGGAGCCTCAGACTCAGGGCGTAAAAGAGTTGTTTCATGATTCGGTAGGTCTTGACGTTTTCTTTGAGCGGCCGCCTCCGTCTTTTCTCATCCAGAACAATGAAAGGTGCGATCACGTCTTGAATGGGACGAGCCTGGCCGTTTTCCTTAAGCCACACCCAAGCTGCATGAAGAGCAGCTCCCAAAGCTGCGCCTTCACCCTCTACAGGAACGCTCTCAGCCTCGAATACATCTGCGATCATCTGACACCAGGCCTCGGATTGGGACAGCCCACCAGTTAGCCGAATTTCGTCTGGGCTCAATTGCATCCGGCGGAAACCATCATACAGGTTGAGGACATGGCCCTCTAGGACAGCCCGACAGAGTATTTCTTTGGTGAAATCTTTCAGTCCGAACCCAAAATACACTGGTGAGGCCTGAGGAAGGTCTGGTGTCCTTTCCCCGCTGTACCAGGGGATGAGCAGTCTTCCGGAATTTCCCGGTTTTGTTTTTTGGATGATTTGGTTAAACGTTTCATGGGTCAGTTCATACTGCGAGAGAATTTGATTGTATCCGTTCGCCAAGTTGGAGACACAAAGGAGGGGAAGATAGTGTCCTGTACTGTCACAATAGGAAGCGATCTCACCGGAAGGATCAGAAAAGGGCACTTCCATGAATGAAAATGTCGTCCCACTGGTGCCTAGACTGACACTCACAATACCTGGGCGGACATTGCCAGTTCCGATGGCTCCGTACATGTTGTCTCCGGAGCCAGCATCCACAATGCAATCTGGGGAAAATCCATATTTCTCTACAAGTTCTTTAGAAATGATTCCGATGCTTTCATCAGCTGGTTTTATTGGAGGAAACTTATCCCTCAATCCAGGATCAATGGTTTCGATGACTTTGGATGACCATTTCCCAGTTTTTGGATTCCACAGGGCTATTCCAGAGGCATCACCTGGTTCCATTACTCGGACACCGCCTTCTTTACCTCCAGTCAGAAACCAGTTGATGTAGTTATGCACCAAGAAAAATGTTGTCGATTTTTGATAGATCTTTCTTTCATGCCGATACATGTGGAATATCTTTCGGGCTGTATATCCTGTCCGCTGACTGTTTCCCACCTCTTGGATCATCACCTCTTTTCCGCCCACCCGCTTGGTTAGAATTTCACATTCTTCGACCGTAGAAAAATCATTCCACAGTTTGCTTCGAAGACGCGTGAGATTTCCCTCATCATCGAGTGCCACCAGGCCATGTTGTTGTCCAGAGACTGAAAGGCAACGGATTTTTTCTGGAGGGATTTCCGATGCTTCTAACCTGGCAAAAGTCATGTGTGCAGCACCCACCCACATTTGCGGATCGGATTCTGAAACTCCAGGGGCCAGGCCTTGAACTACGCCGTTTTGCGTATTATACTCGGGAAGATCCTCATCGTAGTTTACCGAATCTACAAAGACAACACTTTCGGATTTTGTATCTATCACCACTAGCTTACAACTCTGGGTGGAGATATCTAAACCCGCAAAAAGGCCCTCCTCCAGGGAAGGTTTCATTTATTGTTCCTTTTCCTCAATTTAAAACACAGTGTAAAAAACAGGAATGGATCGACTTCTTTGCAATATACTTCGTAGGGATTTTAATAGCTCATACCATAGCCGGAGCTGTAAGTCAAATAAACATGCATAACAGGAATGAGATAATTTGACTTTTCGCCTGGCTGCAAATAGGCTAATGATGAAGTGATATAAAGGGAGGATGGAATGAAGAAATCGATTTTTCAATCCACTCTTATTTGTATTTCTCTGGCTTTGATTTTATGTATTCAAATCAAATGCCAAAAACAGACTGAAGACCTGTCACCTGTAGTCGATATCGAGGCTGAAAAAGTTAATATTCAATCCGTGCTTGATCGGTGGCTTCAAGCTAACAGAGATAAGGATATTGAATCATACATGAAAATATTTGCCCCCGATGAAGATATAGTGAATCTGGGTGTTTCTGGGGAACGCTGGATTGGCTGGGAAGCACTTAAAGAACGCACCATGAAATCTTATGAAGCAATAGATAAGATAGATTTTTCAGTCAGAGACCGAGTCATTAAAGTTCATGCCTCAAGTAAGGTCGCTTGGGTTTTTCTTGTTCTTGATATAAATTTCATTTTCCAAGGCGAAGCGATAAGTGTAGAAAAGGTAAGACTCACTGGAGTTCTGGAGAAAAGAGATGAGAACTGGGTTGTTGTTCAATCACACGCTTCGATTCCAGCTCCAGAAGAATAGTTTCCACATCCTGATTCAATAGAAAGATAAATCAGTGCTAAAACAGGGGATTTGGTCTGACCGCATTTTATTATTTATTTGAGATTCTTTTTCAGTTCATATCAACTATTAAGCCTAGATAGACGTATAATATTTTGGTTTTAATATTAAGACTGAATGTTTAAGGATTGACTTGATAAAAATTATCGGAATTTCGATGCCTATTGAGGTGGTCGATTATTGACCGAATAGATTGCCAAAGACAAAATTAAACTTTCGGCTGTAGGAATTTAAACAAAAGGAGGGTGCTATGAAGATTAGCATAAAGAAAAACCACTTCAACTTTCTCCTTACAGCTATACTACTCCATATTTTTCTATCCCCCACATCTATCTTTGGGCAAAAGTCAACTATTAAGAAGATCGACGAGATCGTCCAGGCGGAGGCGAAGTATGATCTATTTTCGGGGACCGTGCTGGTAGCGAAGGAGGCTCGAATTCTCTATGCCAAGGGAATCGGTGAAGCGAACAAGGAGTATCGGATCTCGAATATCCTCGAGACCCGATTTAACGTTGGTTCAATCGAGAAATGTTTTGTCGCCACGCTTATCCTGCAGCTCTGCCAAAGAGGCAAGCTGGCTCTGGACGATCCGTTGAACCAGTATTTTCCAGGATGCCCCTACGCCACAGCCAATCAGATTCAAATCAAACATCTCCTGAACCATACCGCAGGCTTGGGCGACTACCGGCGTCATGAGGATTATAAGGCACTGTCAGATACCGCTCAGGACATTCCTGAAGTCTTGCCCTTGGTTTTTCAACAGGAACCCGAATTCGAACCAGGTAAAGAATGGAAATACTCCAATACAGGGTATTTTTTACTCAAAGCGATCATCGAAAAAATAACCGGAAAAAACTTCAAGCAGGTTCTTGAACAGAAGATTCTGAATCCTCTGGGCATGGATGATACGGTTCTCTTCTGCAAGGGTGATTTGCTTGCCCAGCGAGCGAGCGGATACCTATATTCGGACGACGGCAAGCATTTTATTCGAGCTACGGGGGAGCCTGCACCCTATGCAGGAGGTGGACTATACTCGACTGTAATGGATTTGCTCGCCTTTGATCAGGCTTTATACAGCGAGGAACTCCTCACTGAAGAGAGCAAGAAGATCATGTTCACACCTGTCAAACCGAGCAGGTATTACGGGTATGGTTGGATCGTGGTGCCTTTTGGTGGGGGTAGAGCCATATACCACGGAGGGAGCAGCGATGGTTTCAATGCCGAACTCCGCAGATATCCGGAAAAGAGATACACCATCATCCTGCTTTCCAATTATCATGGCGGCTCCGCTTTTGAACTTGCCAATAAGATTGACTCCATGCTGTTCGACTATCCTTATTTGCTGGCGACCAAGTATGACTTGAACTTCCGTCTCGGCATGTACTCTAAGAATCGGAACCAGGATTTTAAAAAAGCCATCGAATTTTTCGAGAAAAACCTTCAAGATCTTCAACCCCATTTGCCTTCTCTGTATGAGAGTGCGAGTGCTAGGCTGTACGGAAAATTTGACCAGAAACGCGCGATCGAGATGTTTGATCTGTACCTCAAGTTGGCTGGAGAGAAGGCAAGACCTTCAAAGGCAACTGTATGGGCTCGAAAAGGTGAAGCCTACGAACAGCTTAAGGAAACGAAGACGGCCATCCAATGCTATAAGACAAGCCTGAAACTCGATCCGAAACTTGAGTGGGTGAAAAAAGCACTTGAAAGGCTTGAGGGTAAATAAAAAGGTCTTTTTATTTTGGATAAAGATCAAATAATTCCCTTATTCATTAAAGGAGAATGGGGAAAATCCTTTATCTTATTAATCCTTGAATGGTCTTGATACCTCATCAAGCTCACTCAGCTCATCCTGCGTCAGCTTAAATCTCATGGCGCCCACGTTGTCTTTTGCCTGTTCGGGAGTCGTAGCGCCCGGAATGGCCACCACCATATCACCTTGAAAGTGAATCACCCAGTTCAAGGCAATTTGGGCGGGAGTGACCTGGTATTTCCAAGCTAGTTCTTTCACCGCGTTTATGACTGGAAGGCTTTTCTCAAGGCCTTTCGGCTTGAACGCTCCCATGTATTTCCTATATCCAAACGGCCGAACAAAGTCTTGGTCAGCATGAAATTTTCCGGATAACAATCCCTGAGCTAGCGGAGAATAGGCGATTATAGAAACGCCGAGTTCCTTGGCAGTCTCCAGGATACCGTTGGTTTCGATTTTCCGATAGAGAAGACTGTAGCGGACCTGATTCGAGACGAGGTTCAGACCGTGCTTAGAAAGTTCTTCTTGAGCGATTCTCATCTTTTGGGCTGGATAATTACTCAGTCCGATGAAACGGATTTTTTTCTTCTGAACAAGCTCTATCATGGCTTTCATCTCATTTCTTGTTGAGGAGAAGGAAAGCGGATGATGGATTTGATAGAGATCAATGCGATAGCCACTTAAATTCTCGAGGCGCGTATCTATGGTTTTGGTGATGGATTTGGCTGTTCTCAGGAAAGGCATCCATTTAGTGGCGATTATCACTTCTTCTGATGATTTCCCTATCTTTTGAAGTGTCTGGGAGAGAGCTTTCTCCGATTCTCCCATTCCGTACGATTCAGCCGTATCAAACCAGTTGACCGCACCTTCCATGCTCAGCCTGACGATCTGCTCGATCTCCTCGTCTTGAAGAGTCGGCCAATAATTGCCGCCAAGGCCTTTTCCCTTGCTGAACTGCCAGCATCCCAATCCGATGGGAGTGACCATCAAATCGGATTTTCCGAGCTTTCTTAAAGGGTATATTCTCTCCATCCTTTCTCTTTGACTAGGCAATTGGTTATAGGCCTTTTTGCTTTGGTTGTCAATGAATGATTTTCAACCTTTCCTTATTAGATAAATAGCTTTATTTAGAAGAATCTCACTTAGTCGTCCAGTCTTAACACACTTTTAACAAACCTTTAACAACTTCATAACAACTTCCTGAGGGAGAAAACCTAAATTATGAGTGGAAATGAAAAAAGACGAGAAAAAGCCATTGAATTTATTGAGAAAGAAGGTGGGTAGAATGAAAAAAATGACATTTTTAGTTTTGCTGGTTTTCATGTCAACCTCAGCATTCGCTCAGAGTAAGAAGATCCTAATTTATGACTATCAACCAAGATTTGATGAGCTGTTCAGAGAACCCTTCGAAACCTTGGCTATTTATACCGAGTGCGGCAAAACAATTACTGTAACGAATCATTTAGAAAATAGAGTGAATGTGACGTTTGATGAGATTGAGAGTTATTTAGAATCCGTTGGCAGTGAGATAGCTTCTATAAAGGTCCTGATTCATAATCATTTGGTTCCCTACAGGTGGTCTGTTCGAGATAAAGAATTCTATCGAAATCTAAAGAGAATGGGCTTCAAAGGACAATTCGCTCTTTATTTTCCTTGGAGCAAGAATGTTAGATACATGGAAGATCCAGAAGCAATTGGTTATGACGAATTCGTAGGGACTGGGCTGTCATCTCAAGAGACTCCTGACTGAGCGAAACCGCCACTCCTAGTCCCGTCTTGGGGTTGATGGTCCTAAGACGGCGTCAATTATCAGAAATCCTATTCAAGACCTCTTTTCTTCAAGAGAGGTTCGACTTTGGGTTCTGCTCCTCTGAAGCGCTTATAGAGTGTCATCGGATCTTCTGTTCCTCCCCTGGCTAGGATGTTCTTCTTGAAAGATTGGGCTGTTTTTTGGTCAAAGAGAGAAGTTTCCTTGAAAGCTTCGAAGGCATCGGCATCGAGCACTTCAGCCCAGATATAGCTGTAATACCCTGAAGAGTATCCACCCGAGAAGATATGCCGGAAATACGTGCTTCTGTATCTTGTGACAATCTCAGGGATAAGACCAATTTTGTTCAAGGATGCGTTTTCAAAAGTATCCACATCTATTTCTTCTGGCTGGATGAGCGTATGCCAGTCCATATCCAGGAAGGAGGCAGCCAAGTATTCAACAGTCGCAAAACCCTGGTTGAACAATTTGGCTTTTTTCAGCTTATCAATCAATTCCTGAGGAATTACCTTGTCAGTCTCGTAGTGTTTGGCATACATCTTGAGGACTTCTGGTTCGAAGGCCCAGTTTTCCATGATTTGGGAAGGCAATTCCACAAAGTCTCTAGAGACAGATGTTCCTGAGAGTCTGTGGTAGGTGCAATCAGATAAAAGCCCGTGGAGAGCGTGGCCGAATTCATGGAACAGAGTCAGGACTTCCTCAGTGCTGATCAAGGCCGGTTTATTGCCAGTGGGCTTGGAAAAATTGCCGTTGTTCGTTATCACCGGATAAATGTTTTTACCAGCCGACCTCGATTGTTTCCGGAAACTGTTCATCCAGGCGCCGCCTCTTTTACTCGCTCTCGGAAAATAATCTGTGTATAAGATACCGACATGGCTGCCGTCAGCTTCTTTGACTTCGAACACCTTGACATCTTGGTGATACTTAGGAATATCGGTTCTCTCGATAAATTGAATTCCGAAAAGTTTACTCGACACCATGAATACACCATCAATAACATTCTCTAGCTTGAAGTACGGCCTTAAGGTTTCATCTTCTAATTCGTACTTCGCTTTTTTCAGTTTTTCTGCATAATACCACCAATCCCAGGGCTGAAGTTTAAAATCGTAGCCTTCTTCATGGATCATTGATTGAAGCTCTTCGGCTTCTTTCTTGGCTCTTTTCAAGGCCGGCTTCCAGAGCTGGTTGAGCAGCTTGTACACATTTTCAGGCTTTTTGGCCATGTTGAGTTCGAGCACAAAATCAGCATGCGTCTTGTATCCCAAAAGATTCGCTCTTTCCACTCGAAAGGCAGCTATCTTGGATAAGATGGCTTTGTTATCCAGTTCATCATTGTGGTCGCCTCGGTTGATGTAAGCTTTAAACATTTTCTCCCGGAGGCCTCGTTTTTCAGAAAACTGAAGGAAGGGAATCAGACTGGGCTTATGAAGCGTAAAGACCCATTTTCCTTCATGTCCCCGCTCTTTTGCTGTTTCTTCGGCTCCGGTTATGACCGCTTCTGGCAAGCCCGCCAAGTCCTTTTTATCCTCGATGACCAATTCAAAGCGGTTATTTTCTTTAAGAATATTCTCACCGAATTTCAGGGTGAGCAAGGATAATTCTTTGTTAATCTCTCTCAGCCTAGCTTTCTTTTCCTCATTTAAGTTGGCACCGCCCCTTACAAACTCCTTGTAGTATTTTTCAAGGAGCATGCTTTGTTCTGTATTTAAATCTAGAGTGTCTTTCTTTTTATAAACGGACTTGATCCTTTGGAATAATTTTGCGTTCAGTCGGATATCATCTCGGTGTTTAGACTGTAAAGGCGCGGCCTCCTTGGCGATGGCCTGCATTTTTTCATTAGTCATGGAACCATTCAGAACATAGAAAACACTGTTGACTTTTCTTAGTAAGGTCCCGCTGTTTTCCAGGGCTTCGATGGTGTTTTCAAAGGTCGGAGATTCCGAGCTGTTGATAATAGCTTCGATTTCCTGGAGTTGCTGCTTAATTCCCTCTTTAAAGGCTGGGAGATAGTGTTCTTCCTTTATTTTGTTAAAGGGAGGGACTTGGTATGGTGTATCAAACTCACTGAGAAACGGATTCTGCTTTTCTTTTGCCCAGGATAAGAATAATAAACTCGAAACAAATAATACCAAGGCTATCTTTTTCATTTTTGTTTACTCCTTTTTTGGCTTGATTTTTGAACTCTGAATCATGAAGGCTAAATATATTAAAGTAAATTCAAAAAAAAGAAAACATATTTTTGAAAGTAACTAGTAAGCCTTCCTTTTTTCAGCAGAGGATTTAGAGTTCTTGGGAACTATGAGGGTAGGGTTAGAACGTGAAAACGACTGAGAAGTGGCCTAGCTATCTGCGCCTTTTCCCTTTCTTTTTTTCAGTCATCTCGCAGTACCATCTCTTCAGAATATCCTCGGCAGGTTTTCCCTGGGGAGTGTAGCCTTTGTCGGTTGGTCCTCCCAAGTCAGGGTCGGGTTCCCAGTTCCACCAGTATATGCCCTCAAACCAAGGCTTTCCAGCAAAGGTCTTGATCACTGCTCGGTAGCAAAGAGCCTGTTCCTCAAGGTCAATGACACCGGGAGTCTCCCAGTCCCATGGTCTCATGTTGGCTCCTTCTATGCTTCTGTAGCCGATCTCTGTGAAAAGAATTGGAATTTTCCAGGTGTCATAAAAGGCTTCGATCTCGGCAAGATATGGAATCCAGGCGGTGAGAAGATCATCTAAGGTTGGTTCAGTTTTGTTGGTTAACTGGAAGTAGGCATCAATACCGATATAGTCGAGGTCTGCCCAAAATTCGATCTGAAGGTATTCCTGCCACCAATTCGCCGAATAGACGAGAGGCTGCTGATAATATTCCCTAACCTCTTTGATGAGCTCTCTCCATTCTGATGTGAACTCTGGCTTGGTCAATTCGACAAACTCGCAGCCGATAGAGAAGATCTCCACACCCTCTTCCTGGGAGAGCTCAGCATAGGCAGTTATCATTTTCTGGTAGTTCTCAAACCAGGTTTTCGAGTCTGCGGGTTGGAAGGTGCCGCGCCAATCGCCGTTTAGAGCATCCACATGTGGCTTGAGCATGACCTTCAGGCCGAGACAGTGTGCCTGCTGGATAGCCTGCCTTAGACATTCGTTCCTTGCTGTGTTCCTCTCATAATCAGGAAACATCTCGGTGGCGAACTTATCATTCTGATACCATGATGGCACAAATTGGACCCACTCGGTGCAGGTATTTTGTGCCAGATTCTGGAGAGATTCATCAGAACCAGGTGTGCAATATTGCTCAGGCACCCAGGTCGGGAAAGCCATTCCTTTCTGGAGGGAAGGAGCGTCAGCAGCAGAAGGGGAGAGAGAGCAAGATTGGGCTATCATAAGAACAAGAATTAAGATCGCTATCATAAATCGATTGGGCGATAGAATCATTCTTAATCTCCTCTCTTTCGGATAGGGATGATGTTATTCTGTTAATCAGAATCCTCGGGCAAACATGGTCCAGAATTTATCCCCGAGTTCCCAGTATTTGTGCATAGCCGCCCGAGCAAAATCGTTGGTATACTTGGTCAAATATTCTTTGAGTCGAGCGACACTCTTTTCTGGCTCCTCACTTTTGTATATGTCGAGTGCTCTTTTTTCTATCAAGGGTAGATCAAAGAAAGCTTTTTCCTCAAACTCTTTCACTGTCTCCTCTATGAATTTTCCTGCTTGCCCCCATTTGACTGTCGAAAGGCGATTGGCTCTCCGGAAAGACCAACAGGCAGAATCAGTCCGAAACCTGTGTTGAGCACATATTTCAAAACCTGGCGGAAGTTCTGTGACCCCGGAAAAAATGGGTATTCTTGCACTCTGTCCAGGATTATCAAAAGCGAACCAGCAGAGACCACCAATTGGATCGGGAAGCCAATCCCGGCATTGAATGATATGGGAATAGGCACATCCCGCAATTGCGATCGTCCGATAACGTTCCACCACGCCAGGCTTCAAAGTATTGAGAAGGGTTGTCATGTCGTAGGACATCCAGGGACTTATTATCGGACTCTTGATCATCTCATCGCTTCGACGTGCTTTAACTTTGATATTTTTTGTCATATCAAATTCTGTCCCTGCGTAAGTCTCCCGGTACAACTTCATAACATCTCTTACCGAGACCTTCTTGTCCGGTTTAACAGAGAAGGGGAGCTCTTCAGCCTCGAAATCAAGGTTCAGAGAAGGAGTCAGAGTATTGAATACATAGTATTCCCTGGTGGAAAAGGGTTTTCTTCCACTGTAGGCTTCCCAGAATTTAAAGGGTTTTCCGCTCTCTGGGTCCCACCATCCTCTTTTTTGGGCAAAGTCAAAGACATTTTCTGACGCCAGGTAATGATCAGGATCTTCCAGGTTCAAAACTCCAATTCTGGGTATGTTTGCTGAGACTCCGACCTGGTCATCAGGGATTCGAACAGCTGCCCAGATAGCACCCTTTTCACGGAGTCCGGTCCCGAAGATTTCAAAATGCCAGATCTCTTTCGGATCAGCGATGGTGAGACATTCTCCCCGATCGCCATAGCCGTATTCTTTGACTAGCTCGCCAGCGAGTCGTATCGCTTCTCGGGCTGTTCTGCATCTTTCCAGCATGATGCGTTCTAATTCCTCGATCATGAATAATCCTGAACTGTTATAAAGCTCCCTTTTGCCTCCTATGGTCGTTTCGCCGATAGCTAGCTGGTGTTCATTCAAGCAAGGGTAGGCTGTGTTCAGAAAGGCATAGGTTTCTTCCACCTGGGGGATCTCACCTTTTTGTGCGACATCTCTTAAATCCCAGGCTGTTTCAGTATGCATCTTGCCGGAGTAAATTGTATTTTTGGATCCCAGGTAATGTTTAGCCCGAGGCACGATATTTAGCCAAGTGCGGTAATTCCCATCACAGGAGTGAGCCGTAATTACCGAGCCATCGGTAGTGGCCAGACGTCCTACCATAATGCTGGTACAGCCTGTTTCTATATCTTCGAAATCTTGAGGATGGCTTTGAGGTTCCCAAGACACTAGAAAAAGACCTAAGAGAAAAAAGCAAAGGATAGTGATAACTGATCTCTCCAATTTTCTTTGAAACCTATTCACTTTCATGTTGTTGCTCCTAATTTTTATTTGGTGAACTTAATTATGGAAATTGAAAGCAATAGTGTCAATTAATTTATAAATATTAAAAGAAACATTGCCTATCATTAAACGCATAGCAAGTCTAGAGATCATAGGACTTGGGGCTTATTTTTAATAATAAGAGTATTTTCTCAGGTAGAGGTTATTTCTCAAAATTATTATAATTAGAAATATGAAAATGGAATTTTGGGAGCATTAGGTTGAAACAAAAAACGAGATTCATCTACAAAGGTTATGGAAAAATAGACATAACAATCAGGAGGTTAAAATGAAGATCTCATTTATCTTATTACTATTAATAATCTTATTAATGGCCTGTACCCAAAAAGTTGACAGCGAAATAGAATCCCAATCAGCCAAAAATGTATCTAACAAGGAGGATGCTAATATGGAAGTTACTGAAAAAGAAGCTATCCAACAAGTCGTTGAGAAGGCCTATATTCGAGGGATTCATGGGAATCAGGATGAGAAAGCTGTGAAAGGTGGATTTCATAAAGATTTTAACATGTTGGTTCTCCAAAACAACACTATTGAAAAAGTAACTGTTGATGAATGGTTAGATAGAGTTGAAAAAATGAAAGCAGATAATCCTCAATTATGGGAAGCAGAAACAACTTATAATTTTGAGTTTATAGATTTTACCAGCTATGCAGCTGTGGCAAAGCTCGACGTATATAAAGGAAAAACACATTTTTCCACAGATTATATGCTGCTTTACAGATTTGAAGATGGCTGGAAGATTGTCTCGAAAATATTTGCCATTCCCCATTAAAGCTAAAGCGAAAAAAAATAGATTTTCTATTAGCTATTAAAACGCCACCAAAGTCAAATCACAGGAATAATAAATCAAGTCATATCTTAAGAGCCAAAAGGATTACACCGAGCTTTAATCGGAAGTTTTCCCAGCCAACTATTACATCACAACCTGAGTGGAATCCTTTAAAAGTGAAGTGATAGCCGCTTTCTGTCAAGAATTTTGTTTTTTGGGAAAGACTTTCTCCAAGGCATACGTTAAGCGATATCCTTCTTGAAGTCGAAGGGGTTCCGCATCTTCGATGTCATCGACACTGGAGAAGAATGAATATCGGCCTTCGAGATAACAAGCCAAACACCGATAAGAATAGCCTCTTTAAAGAAGAGATATATTCCGGGGGTAACCGAGATCTGGCAATTTTTAGGCCAGGCTTGGATTTCTTCTCTAACTTCAGACACTCAAGCTGCGAGGTAAGAAATATCGAACTGAGAGGCTCTTCAATATTTGACTCTATTGATTATTTTTTCAGATAAATAATTCATAGATTTCCTGAATATTCTGTTTTCAGACCCGAGTCCTTAAGTCACTTTCTTTGGGCGCGGAGAGCTTCATAAACAGCCACAGAAATTTGAATGTCCTGGATGGCCACTCCGGTCAGGTCAGCAATCGTTATCTGCTCATCTGAGCTGCGGTGAAGTTCTGGCGTTAAGATGACATTTCCTAATTCATGCACTTGCTCCATTTTGATAGTGCCTGCTTCTAAGGCCTTGGAGATCTCACCTCGTAATTCGGATTGACTTAGACTGTCAGCCACGACGAGGTCAGCCTTTTGCAGAATTTTCGGGTCTAGTTCGTTTTTTTCCGGTGTATCCGATCCCATAGCAGTGATATGAGTGCCGGGGCGGACCTGGTCAACTTGCAAAAGCGGTTTCTTGGCTGGAGTTGCTGTGACGATAAGGTTGCAATTGGCAGTGATTTCCTCTGCTTCTAGAGTTCCTTTCACAGAATACCCTTTGGCCTCCATGTCCTGTTTATAAACACCTAATTCCTGGGGGTTAATCCCCCAGACATAGACCTCTTGGCATGGGGTCACTGCCCGAAGATATTCCAGTTGAAGGCGACCCTGAACTCCAGCTCCTAGTATACCGATTTTCTTGACTTTCTTGGGAGCCAGATATTTGGCCACGACTGCCCCTGCTGCAGCTGTTCTGATATTAGTCAGGTAAGCTTCATCCAAAAGGATGCAGAGGAGCTGTCCGGTCTTCTGACTGAAAACAAGCATCAAACCTTCATAATTCGGCAGATTCAGCTTATAGTTCTCATAAAAACCGGAGGCGATCTTGATGACATAATATTCAGTCCCGACGATACATCCGTATTTGATGTGCAAATCTCCCGGTGGATCCTTGAACACGAGTTCTCCAATCGGAGGAATATTGGTCTTACCCTGGGAATAAGCGACAAATCCCTCTTCGATCGATTGAATGGGGTCCAAACCTGGCAGAACAGCTTTAATTTGATCTAAGTTGAAAATTTCAACCATGGAATCCTCCCTTCATAGAATCTTTTTGAGTGTTTCAAGGCCGATCTTACCGCCGCTGAGGATCAAGACAATTGTCTTGCCTCTGAGCTTGTCTTTGTCCTTCAAGAATGCAGCTACGCTAAGAGCAGCAGCCCCTTCGATGAGGAGGTAATGTTTGGCCAGGATCAATTTGAGGGCTTCAATGATCTCCTCCTCGGAAAGAACAGCCCAAGTATCTACCAAATTTCTGCAGATAGGGAAGGTTATGGCACCTGGTTCGATGCCGCCCGCAGTCCCATCAGATATAGTTGGCTTGGATTCTAAATCCAGTAGCCGATCGGCCTTGACGGACTCATACATCACAGCCGAATTGTATGGCTGACAGCCGATGATTTCGATAGATCCAGGACCAGATTTCAAATATCCAGCAATTCCTCCGATCAAGCCCCCGCCTCCAACTGGCGCGAATATAGCATCGATAGATTTCAATTGCTTTTCCAGCTCGAGTCCGATTGTCCCCTGGCCGGCGATGACCTGCAGGTCGTTGTAGGCAGACATGAAAGTCAATCCTTCTCTCTCTGCTGTAGCTCGGGCCTGCATCTCGGCTTTGACGCAGTCATCACCATAGAATCTGATCTTTGCGCCATACTCATTCAAGGCGTCAATCTTCGTGCTGGAGGTGATTTTGGGCAGGAATATGGTCCCTTTAAAACCGAATGTTTGGGTGAGATAAGCAAACGCCATTCCATGATTGCCGGAGGAAGCTGTGATTATGCCTTTTTCTCTTTTTGCCTGGTCGAGAGAAAGGAGTTTATTCATAGCCCCGCGTAATTTAAAGGAGCCTGTCAATTGGATGTTCTCCAGCTTGAGGTAGGCCTCACAATCACCGAGCTGACTGAGAAAGGGGCTGTATTCAAGCGGAGTCTCTCTTATATGAGTTCTGATACGCTTTTCTGCTTTTAGAACTTCCTTTCTTATTTCATGTGCATCGATGCCCATTAACTTTTGCTCCTCATCAGACGCAAAATTATTCATTCTATCCTAATTTAATCCTGCCAAAAGGATACCTTTTTTCTTGGAAAAGTCCAATTCACTATACCATAGAGCAGGACTTCTAAAAACTGACAAAATTCTATGTTTGTGCTAAAATCCGAAATTCTGAGCAGCAAGGAATGTTGTCAGGAATAAATGGATCTGGATCAAAATTCCGATAGATCGATTCAAAAAAGGAGGTTTCATATGAAGGTATTCTTATTCAAAACAAAGTTGCTTTCGGTTTTCCTGGCTTTAGCCTTCCTTGGTTCTTTTTCCTTTGCAGACGAGAAAACTGAAAAAGTAGACAAGCTGTTTGCTGAATGGGATTCCACTGTCTCCCCAGGAGCGGCTCTAGCCATCATCCAAGATGGGAAAATCGTTTATGAACGAGGCTACGGAATGGCAAATCTTGAACATAATGTCCCGATCACTCCCACCTCTGTTTTCCGGATTGGTTCGACTTCCAAGCAATTCACTGCCTCCTGCATTGCTATTCTTGCTCTCCAAGGAAAACTCTCTCTTGATGACGACATTCGAAAGTATATACCGGAGCTTCCCAAATATGAAAAACCCATTACGGTCCGGCACCTCATCCATCATACCAGCGGTATCCGGGATTACCTTACGATTGGCTCGATTGCAGCGTTGACAGATAATCATTTCTTCACACCAGAAGATACTATTGAGCTCCTGGGCAGACAGAGAGGGCTTAATTTTCTTCCTGGAGAAGAGCATCTCTATTCTAATTCTGGCTATTTTTTAATGGGAGTTATTGTGGAGAGAGTGAGCGGAAAATCTCTCCATGACTTTGCTCAAGAGCATATCTTTGGACCCTTAGGAATGAAGAATACTCAATTCTATGATGATCATACGCGAGTAGTGAAAAATCGCGCTGCTGGCTATTCACCCACTAAAGAAGGATTTCGCATCGATATGACCACTCTTGACCATGTGGGAGATGGGGGTGTCTTCACCACGGTGGAAGATCTATTTCTTTGGGATCAAGCTTTTTACAACTACAAGTTAGGAAAAGAGCTCATGGAACTCATTCAAACTCCAGGAGGGCTGAATAACGGTGAAAAACTCGATTATGCTTTTGGATTGAGTATAACCGATTACAAAGGATTAAAAAGAGTCAGTCATGGAGGCGGGTTTGTCGGCTTCAGAGCCCAGATGGCTCGTTTCCCTGAGCAAAAGTTTACTGTGATCTGCCTGGCGAACCTCGGCACTATCAATCCTTCTCGGCTTTGCATGCAGGTTGCTGATATTTACCTGGCTGATAAGCTCAAAGAGCCTGAAAAGGTGGCCGAAAAGAAGGTTGAACCTATTGCCCTCCCTAGAGAAGAATTAGAAGACAAAGTTGGCAATTACCAGAATGAAAAGACCGGCAGCTGGGTCATTATCTTTATGAAAGAAGATAAGCTGGTGTTAAAAGCTTGGGGAGAGGAGCATGTAATTTCACCGTTGAGTCAGACAAGTTTTCGAGCCCTGGATGCTCCCTTCGATAATTCAATTGATTTCTTGTCCGATAAGAAAGGCCTAATTCGCAAAGCCAATTTGACTATTGACGGAGATGAGATCAACTTGAGGAAAGCTCCGGGGCTAAAGCCGCTGATACCTTCTCAATTGAAAGAATATGCCGGGGAATATTATAACGATGAGCTTCCAGTTACCTACAAACTGATGATTGAAAAAGACGCTCTGGTATTCAAGCACAAGAATGCTCCAAAAGATGCTTTAAAACACATGGATCGAGATAAATTCACCGCAGGGTGGTTCAACATAGAATTCGTTCGTAATAAGAGGAAAAAAATCACAGGATTCGTTCTAGGAGCTGGTCGGGCAGCCAATATTAAATTTGTAAAAAATAAATAAATATCTTTTCTGAAGATGACGTTCGGAAAATCAATCCTGCAGGACACATAGAATATTATAGATTCGCCCTTTTCTCTCTAGGCTAATCTTGATTTGGGAGTCATTCTGGAATCTGTCGAACAGACTCAGGAGCTTGTCAGTATCGTTCAATTCAACCCCGTTGACTGCTTTTATGATATCGTTCTTGTGGATGCCTATTTCTGATAGGATGCTTCCCCCTGGGAGCCTAGTTATTTTGAATCCACTGATTTTGTTGTTGACACGATTCGGGATAAATTTTGTCTCTTTAGCAATCAATGGCCATTCGACCGCGATTCGTTTTTCGACTTCGGCCCGGATATATTCTTTTCTGATCGACTTGAAGCTTGAATCTCGCTCCTGAATCGAATTTTCTATGGGTTTGACTGGCTTCTGTTTAGGGGATTCTCCGTGATTTTCCTGTTTTGTGTCAATCATCCTATTCCTCGTAAGGAAGAGCTGATAAATTTGATCCTCTTTGCGAAGCATTATGCTGTCTTTGAGAATTTGGGTGAGTTGAAAGCCTTTAACCTTCTCTCCAACTTGTAAAATTAGGATTTTTCCAACTCTTTCATCTTTGATGACAGCCAAACAAGCCGAATTGCCTTCTGATAATACGACTCCGTAGAGGGAAAGATGAAGAATATCATTTTTCACTTGGCTGGAAACAGGAGTTGCTTTATGAAATCCCAAGAAACATAAGAGGCAGCAAGGGAAAATGATAAAAATAATCTGTGGCTTCCTCATTCTCTTAAGCCGTAATTTCAATAATTTCAACATTTGCCAAATTCGAGGTTCCCAGTCCTAAGGATTCTGCGGTGGCTAATGTTTCCTGTATCAATGAAGCTTGAAATCCATCGTCATTTTCTTCCATGATCCGAGCACAATAAGCATCCGTAGCTACCATATCCCCACAGATGACAATCTTGTTAACATCTACTGGTACTCCGCCTTGATTAATAGATGGTCCATCTTTGGTCACGATAGTAAGGGCATCAACTATGTTGAGCTCGGGCTTTATCAAGCCTGCAATTTCTGCAAGTTCAGCAAAAAGATTTGGCGACTCAAAGTGCAAATAAGCCCTTGATTCTGTGGCATCGGGTCCGCTGATGGTTCCTACATTGCATTTAAGCGCACAAGTCATGGCCGCTATAAAATGCCGTTTTAATACCGGAGTATTGATGATGACGGGTGCATTATAGACCTCAGTATAGACATTAAAATCCGGTTTAGATGAATCCCAGGAATTCCGTCTGACTGGATAGGCGCTTGAGAATGGCACGCAGGATCCACCAGCCTCATTGACTGCCGACTCAAGGCCTAAATGGCCGTAGTTGCCGGGGCCGAATTCGTAACCCATGTCGCCAACCTTAATAGCCCCCGCTGTGATTTTTTTGACTTCATTAATAATCGCCACAATACATTCGACGCTTGATATCCAAGGATATCGCGAGACCTCATTAAAATTGGGTTTGATCAGGACATCTTGATTGTTAGTGAGGAGTTTTGGCAATCCACCAATGGCTTCCAGGCCTTTCTTGAGCATTATTTCCAGATCAGTGCCTTCTACACAAACCAGTAACGGATTTCCATTGCCAGTAACATACGGGTTCATAATTCCTATTCTTGGCCCATATACCGTAGGTTCAGATTCAGAATCTTCATCGCAACGAATCCCCAGAAATAGAGCAGAAGCCACTGCGCCGGTGACGGTTTTCAAAAAGTCTCGCCTTGTTTGCGTTCTGTCGTTCTTCTGTTCATTTTTGACTGACATCACTGTCCTCCATAATGATTAAGGTTTTCTATAATTTATAGTCGCCTCCATTATCATAAACTGCGTAATTTACAAAATAAAATCATTTTTTCAATGATGAAAAGGGCAGACGAAGACGATTCATAATGATTTCTCATTTTTTTCTCTGTAGAGCGAGAGAGCGAGAGATGCTCGGAAACAAGGCAGGGGCAGCATCTCTCAACTCTCTCTCAATTCAGCGGAGGAAATTAATAAAAAAGCGAGTAGATTTTCTCTTGAATATCAATAACATTTCCTTTTGGATGCAATACATGAATCTTCTACTCATATTCATAATAAGTGTGATAAGGAGTGTTTCCAATAGGAAAATGGCCCTATTTTATAAAATGAGGCTGAAGTCCTAATGCTGGATTTGGAGTCTGGGGATTTTAAAATAGGGGATGGGGTTCCTTAAATTAGCCTTGGGATATAGATATGGAAATTCGATTATTAAAAATTATTCAAGAGGTTAATAAGCTGAAATCGATTATTCACCTTCAGTTTTTGATAGATATTATAGATGTGATTTTTAACAGTTTTAAGCGAGATGAAGAGCTCGTCTTCAATTTCCTTATTGCTTTTTCCTTCTAGGATTAAGCGAATGATCTCCTGTTCTCTTTCGGAAATATTATGCTTGGAAAAAAGGAATTTCCTCCTGGCTTCTTTTTCAAATCGGAGCGATAATATCTTGATTCTCTTTTTGTACAATACAAAAAGCAGGACTACAGCAATTACAGCCCAAAGACCTCCAAACCACCATGTTTTCCAAAAGGGAGGGATGATCTTAATTTCTACGGATGCACCTTCTTCATTCCAAATTCCATCGCTATTTGAGCCTTTTGCCCTGAAGGTATAGTCCCCTGGATTAAGGTTGGCAATGACAATTTCATGTTTGTTGCCCAGATGAATCCATTCTTCATCAAATCCCTCCAGCATGTAGGCATACTGATTTTTTTCAGGATTTGTGAAGTCTAAGGCAGCGAATCCAAAGGAAAAAGAATCTTTGTGCGATAGTTCCAATTTCTGAATTCCAGAAATATGATTGTGTAACCTGTTGGGCCTGCTAAAAATCCTAAAAGAGGTAATCAGGACAGGAGGAATATAAGGATTGCCCTTTATTTTTTCAGGAAAAAACGCGTTGAAACCATTGATCCCTCCGAAAAACATCTCACCTGTCCTGGCGCTTTTATGGTAAGCGCCTCCATTGAATTCATTACTCTGAAGCCCGTCTCCCACATTAAAGTTTTTGAATGTTTCTATTTTGGGATTAAATCTCGATAAACCCTTATTCGTGCTGAGCCAAAGATTGCCAAGGTCATCTTCCAGGATGCCGTAGATCACCTCATTCGGCAGCCCATCTTTTTTGCAGAAAGAGCGAAAAATTTCTTTTTCCCGGTCAAATTTATTGAGGCCACCTCCATGAGTTCCGATCCAGAGCGTCCCCAGACTGTCTTCATAGATGGAAAAGATGGCATTGCTGCTAATGCTATTCGAATCACTGAGATCAACCCGGTAAGGAGTAAATGTTTCTTTTTCCCGATCAAATTTATTGAGGCCTCCCCCGTTTGTTCCGATCCATAAGTTTCCCGAGCTGTCCTCATAAATTGCATTGATGAAATTATTACTCAATCCCTGAGGAATAGGAGATTCTACAGAGTAGTGGGTAAACGTCTCTGTTTCTGGATCAAATTTATTGAGGCCTCCCCCGTAAGTCCCGATCCAGAGCATTCCTGACTTATCTTCCAGAATGGCTCTGATTTTGCCAAAACTCAGGCTGTTGGGTTCGCCTGCAATTCTCTGGTAGCGAGTAAATGTTTCCTTTTCTGGATCAAATCTATTGAACCCTCCGCCATCTGTTCCGATCCAGAAAATACCAGAGCGGTCTTCATAAATAGTCCTAACAACATCATGACTCAAGCTATCGGGATCTTCGAGATTTCTTGAGAAGTGAGTAAATCGATTAGAATCTCGATCAAACTTGTTGAGTCCTCCTCCGTGAGTCCCGATCCAGAGCACGCCGGATTGATCTTCATGAATGGCCCAGACAAGATTGCTGCTTAGACTATTCGGATTCCCAGGGATATACCGGTAGTGGACGAATTGATTCCTGAAGGCACATAGTTTATTGAGTCCTCCCCCATAGGTTCCGAACCAAAGGATACCCGAGCGGTCTTCAGAGATGGCCCTGATTCTATTGTTACTCAAGCTGAAGGAATCTTCAGGATTATTTTGAAAACGAATAAATATTTCCTTTTCTCGATTGAATTTATTGAGTCCCCCGCCATCTGTTCCAATCCAGAGCACCCCGGATTGATCTTCGTAGATGGAAAGAACAGTATTATGGGCAAGGCTATTAGGATCATCAGGCTTATTTTGGAAGGCAGTGAAGGCCTCTTTTTCCGGATCAAACCTATTGAGCCCATTAGAAGTTCCAATCCAGAGCACGCCGGAACGATCTTCAAAAATTGAATAAACGGTATTATCGCTTAGGCTGTGAGGGTCGTTATGTCTATTATAGTAATGGATAAATGCTTCTTTTTCTCGATCGAATTTATTGAGGCCTCGTTCTTGAGTTCCGACCCAGAGAGTTCCTTTTCTGTCCTCATAAATTGCCCAGATAAAATTGCTGCTTAGGCTATTCGGCTTATCCAGTTCGTATAGATAATGAGTGAAGGTCTCTGTTTTCCGGTTAAATTCATTGAGTCCCCCGCCCAGTGTTCCAATCCAGAGTAGGCCAGATTGGTCCTCAAAAATCGCTCTGACTGAATTGTGGCTTAAGCTCCTGGGATTAGTGGGTTCGTGATGGTATCGAATAAAAATATCTCTTTCCCGGTCGTACTTGTGAAGCCCGCCTTGAAAAGTTCCTACCCAGATTACGCCTGAGCTGTCTTCATAAACCGATGAGATAGCACTATGGGCTAGGGTATCGGGATCATCAATCTCATGAGTGTATAAGGTAAAAGTGTGACCGTCGAATTTATTGAGTCCCTCTTCTGTACCAAACCACATGAATCCTAGTCTGTCTTGGATTATACAGCTGACCACACTCTGAGACAGCCCATGTTCAATGGATAAGCGTTCAAATTTAACGGGAATGTTGCTAGAAAGAAGATACTCTGCCAGGAAAAGCGCAGCTACAACTGCCACCAGCCCCAACTTGAGATTATAGCTTGAATACCTATTCCCCCTTTTTATAGGATTCAGAAAATCTTGGTGTTGCATTTTATTGCTTATTTTCGTTCGCTTTTAATTGCGGGAAGTTCTTTTCCCTGCATACATAAATTATAGCTCAAAAGAGAGAACTTTGGAATCGTCATCGCCAAATTTATAAAACTTTTGTCTTGAGTGATTCTGTCAAATAATTCTATTAGTAAGCATGATTTGACACTTTTCTTTTATATTGCTATTCTTTGGCCAAGCTGGCTTAGAGGGAATAAAGTGGATTTTAAATTTCATGAATTTCATTCACGTGATCATAATCCTCTGTGATTCTTGGATGCCAGGAAAGGGCTGGCTGAGAGGTGAAGATAAATTAAGGAGAGATGAGCCATGGTTGCGCGTTCACTAAGAATAAAAATGGATATTGATAGGATAGATGAGGCCTCGAAACTGTTCGAGGAGAGTGTCATTCCTTTGTGCAGGGACAAGAAGGGTTTCCAGGGAGCCTATTACCTGGCCGATCGTGAAGCAGGCAGTTGCCTGATCATGACTCTTTGGGAGAGTAAAGAAGATATGATAGCTACGGAGGAAAGTCGCTTTTTCCAAGAACAGTTAGTGAAGTTCATGGTTTTTTTTAAAGAGCCTCCGGTCCGGGAAGCTTACGAGGTGATTGTCAAAGAATAGTTGATAAGTCAATAGAATCCTTAATTTCCTCAAAAAGCAACAATGATTGAATTACACATTTCAGGATGTTTCGATCAAAATGAGGTCCGAACATAGAGAAAAAATTTCAAGAGAATTAGCCTTGTAAGCTGACATGAGTAAGGATAAAATATAATAAAGAGGAAAATAAAGGAAGATGCCCTATCTGATCTTACAACAGAAAGACACTGAGCCCAAGGTTTTCGAGATCACTAAACCCCTCACAATTCTAGGAAGAAGACCCACTAACGATGTATTCCTGACAGACCAGAAAGTTTCACGCGACCACGCTAAAATAATAGCCCTAGAAGATGATAATTATGAGCTTCAAGATGTTGGTGCCAAACATCCCATCACAGTCAATGGCAAAGTCATATCACGTCACAGCCTGAGAGATGGAGATAGAATAAGATTGGGCGATTCTATTCTGATTTACAACTCTAAGGAGCCGTGCGCTACGACTCTAGTCGAATTTCTTCCAGTTGAAGAAATGTCGCAGGAATCTGTAGAGGTCGCATCTTTGGATGCCAAAAAGACTACGATCTTCACCTCTGATGATTTAGATCTCTCGTCACTCCAAAAAGATCATCAGAGATTAATGCTTCTGTATGAAATTGATAGAGCTCTTAATATACATCTTGAAGATCCTTATCAATTGTTGGATGAGATATTGAAGGCAGGATTTCGAACCCTGGACGCAGAAAGAGGCTTCATAGCCCTAGTCGATGAAAATACTGGTGAATTGAGCTGTGAGCTTATTCGAGATACAAGCGGTGAGGAGGAACTAGAAAAACTAGAGGTCAGCCGCACGATAATCCATAAGGTGCTGAAAGAAGGGGTGTCGATGCTAACAGCCAATGCTCTTAAAGACAGGGAATTCAAGGATGTGAAAAGCGTTCAGGAATATAGCATAAGGTCTGCTGTTTGTGCACCACTTCTTTTCCGCGGGGAAGTCGTAGGAATTGTCTATTTAGATAACCGAGCTTCTGCAGGGAGTTTCAGTCAGGATGATTTGGTTTTCTTGACAGCCTTGTGTCATCAGGCCGGCATAGCTATAGGAAACTCAAGGCTATACAGACAGGTGGTTCAGGAAAACGTCCGATTGGGAAGCGCACTCAAAGACAGGTTTCAAATCTTAGGGGATTCTAAGGCCATGCAGAGGGTTTACAAGACCATAAAGAAAGTAGCCCCTTCGGATGTAACAGTTCTTATTCAAGGCGAGACAGGAACGGGAAAAGAGCTGGTAGCCCAGACAGTCCATTCCCTCTCAAGTCGGAACTCAAAACCCTTCGTTGCCGTGAATTGTGTAGCCATACCTAAGGAGCTCATCGAGAGTGAACTGTTCGGGCACGAAAAGGGTGCCTTCACTGACGCAGTCACGACTCGGCAGGGAAAATTTGAGTTGGCTCATAAGGGCACAATCTTCCTTGATGAGATTGGTGACATGAGCCTGGAAACTCAGGCAAGAGTTTTGAGGGTCTTAGAGCAAAAGGAGCTTCAGCGAGTGGGCGGAACTAAAGACATAGAGGTGGATGTCAGAGTCGTGGCGGCGACAAACAAAGATCTGGGAAAGGCAGTTGAAGAGAGAAGGTTTCGTGAGGATCTCTACTACCGTTTGAATGTTGTGTTGATCAAGCTTCCGACGCTTAAAGAGCGCAAAGAAGACATCATCCTGCTTGCTGAACACTTTATGGCTGGAAGAGCGAAGAAGATCTCATCCAGAGCAAAGCAATTATTGCTAGCTTATGATTGGCCTGGTAACGTGAGAGAGCTGAAGAACTGCATTGAACGGGCTGTGGTCCTGGGCGATGGAGAAGTCATCCAGCCGGAGGATTTGCCTTTCAACATTCGCCAAGGCGGCAAGTTAATCCCCTACCCCCTTGAGTCTCTAGAACACCTGGAGGAGTATCATATTCTCAGGGTATTGAGATACACCAATTGGAACAAGAGTGAAACAGCTAAGATATTGGGCATTACCAGGCAGACACTGGACAACAAGATCGATAAGTATGGAATCAAGAAATAGGATAAGGCTTAGAACTGCTTGGTGCAAAGGATGAAATTTAGACAAATCTGAAATCATTCCTTTATTTATTTTATTTTCTGTAAGTTAAAGCATTTACCTGTTTCCAGCTCACCAATTAATGTCTAAAAATTAGACGAACCCACTTTTCTTAGGTCATAAAGTGGTTCCTACCAAACCAGAAAATTAAAATAATTCTTACTTGGCCCTTTCTTGGGGAAAATCAAGATTTTTGAAGAGATAGAAATCCATTTTTTTGAAATTCGGAGTCTCTGATATTTTTATTGGCACGTCTTTTGCTCAATAGGGGCAGAGAATGAATTTGGAAAATAAACTGAAGTATATCCTTATCCGGCTGACTGAAATTGAAGAAGCGGTTTTAAAGCTTCTTTCCTCATACGTTAAGTCTTCCCCTAAAAACGGAACAAAGGAAAATGAACAAAAAAAGGAGGTGAGAATGAAAAATAATGGAATAAATGAATAAGAGAGATGGCGGAGTAAAGATTTTTACTCCAAGGCGAGGGTTTATTTTTTTTAAGGAGGCAAGATTGAAAAAAGCAATCGTTTTAATGGCAGCTTTGTTCTGCTGGTTCATCTTGGTTGGTTCCTTTGCTTCGGCTCAAGAATTCGCTGACCTTAAAGGAGTCGTTAAGGATGATGAGGGTCTTCCTCTTCCTGGAGTCAGTATAAGCTTGAGCGGAACCAAGATCGCCCCTATGACGACCGTAACATCTCAAAAGGGACATTTTCGGTTCGTGAAACTTCCGGTGGCCTCGGATTACGTGTTAAGGTGCGAGCTGGCCGGCTTCAAAACCTATACTCAAGAAAAAATAGTTATCACTTTTAACCAAGACGTCAATCTGAATATCACTATGGAGCTAGCCAGACTTGAAGAACAAGTTACTGTTGTGGGACAGACTCCGGTTATAGATACCAAAAAAACTCAAGTCGGGATCAACATATCGGAAGAGATGATCATGGACTTGCCCACGGCCCGCAATCCCTGGGTCTTGATGGAGCTCATTCCAGGAATGCTGGTTGATAAAAGCGACGTAGGAGGAAATGAAAGCGGACAGCAATCTGATTACTTTGGTCACGGTTCTGATGATGACGACAGCACCTGGAGTGTTGATGGGGCCAATATCACCGATAATTCTGCCTTAGGCGCAGCTCCTGCTTATCTCAATTTATCCAGTTATGAATCGCTTCAAGTCAACTACGGTAACAACGATGTCCTGGCTCAAACAGGAGGTGTCCAGATCAACTTTGTCACCAAGCGTGGAGGAAATAGATATTCAGGGACCTTCTACCTCGATGTGGAAGATAATGCTTGGCAATCCGATAATGTTTCAGATGATTTAAAAGAACTGGGTTACTCAGCAGCAGGCATCAACAGGTTTTACTTGTATGGAGCTAACTTCGGCGGTCCTATCCTGAAAGACAAAGTGTGGTTCTACGGTGCTTGGGGGATTCAGGATATTGATGCTTTGACTCTGGCCGGAGGATCAGACAAGACCTGGTTAGCTTCTGGCTATGCCAGGTTAGATGCTCAAATAACGAGCGGCACGAGATTCAATGCTTTTCTCCAGCATGATAACAAACAGAAATGGGGAAGAGCGGCTTTGGATTACACGATGCAAGATGCTGATACCTTATGGGATCAAGAAGGCCCAACATATCTTTGGAAAGCTGAATTAGACCAGATGTTCGGAAGAGACATGTTCGTCAATGTCAAAGCGATCTATACCAACGGAGGCTTTGCTCTTCATCCGCCCAATGACCGCACCGCTGATGGTTCTGGAAATTACGCCTATTGGTCTTTCTATCCGAGTCTCTATTTATCAGGGAATATCGTGGACTATGGAACCGATAGAAACCAGATCAATATTAACGCTACCGCAACTTACTTTGCAGAAGAATTCTTAGGTGGAGACCACGAGTTCAAATTCGGAGTGGATTATGTGAGTTCCACCACCACTTCCTATTCTCTGTATGAAGCCAATACCTATATCTGGGACTACGGACCAGGATACGACACTCCCACCGGCGACTGGGTAACAGCGTGGTTGCTGAGAGACAACCTGGTTAACATCAAGTTCACTCGTTATTCAGCTTATTTCCAAGATACTATGACCTTCGGAAGACTGGCAGTCAATCTCGGAGTCCGGTACGATGAGGAAAAATCTGTGGTTCAAGATTTAAATATTCCTGCCTCACTCTGGCTTCCGCAGTACATGCCCGCACTCACTATTGATGAGTTTGATCCTGGAGTCAAATGGTCGGTTCTATCTCCAAGGTTGAGTTTCAGCTATGACCTGTTCGGGAACGGGAAGGATGTGATCAAGCTCTCTATTTCCCGCTACGGTTCTCAATCTGGAAATAATATGGCCTATTGGATCAATCCCTTAGGTTTCACAGCCATCCAGGTATTATGGCAAGATTTCGACCAAGACGGCCGCATGACCATGGATGAGCTCTATGGGTATGATTGGGATACCGGGCAATTGATGGATCCCAATGATCCTGACTACTGGCTGGATTACAGTAATGTTAATCCCGATGATCCGACAGCTGTTGTGGCTCTGAACAAATTTGATCCAGATTATAATTCTCCTCTTCTGGATGAAATCAACCTCTCTTATGAGAAAGAACTGCTTGCTGACTTTACAGGCCGACTGGAATTGTTCTACAAGAAAAGATGGCGGCAAACATGGTATAAAGCCATGGATGCAGAGGAAAATCTCGACACTGAGGAGAACTTTTACCTGGCCGGACATGATGATACTGTCGATTATGATTACTACGGCCGCACAACGCTTTTTCCTTATGAATATTGCACGAATCACGAGAAGGCCTTTGACCGCTACCTTGGCGCTCAGCTGGTTTTTCAGAAGAGACTTTCAAACAGATGGATGTTCTTTGGTTCGTTCACTTACGCGGATTGGAGAAGATATTATGAGGGTGAATGGTTCGGTCTCATCACAGACATCTTCTACAACACGACTCTCTACGGAGGCCCGAACAACGAGGAGTATTTTGACGGAGGAGTGGTAGCACCGGAAAGCGGCGGTTCAGGAGTTCAGGATTATTATGTCAATTCCAGATGGCAGTTTAAACTCTCCGGCCTTTACCAGTTGCCTTTTGGTGTAAACTTCAGCGGAGCTTTTGCAGCACGAGAAGGATATGTTAAGCCAAATTATGTATTGGTCCAGATGCCAGGAATCGGGAATAAAGAACTTTACGGAAGTCCTGATGGTGGAGGGAAATTCGGAGATGAGCGGCTGCCCGCTTATTGGGTTATAAACTTGAGGCTGGAGAAAGTCTTCCAGTTATCCGAGCATTCCTCTGTAACCTTAGCTGTAGATGCTTTTAACATCGCCAACTCCGCCCATGTTCTGAAGAAAGTGTACAGAATCGATACACCCGATCATGACCAGACTCTCAGAATACTCAATCCCAGGGTTTTCAGGTTCGGAATCAGGTTCGACTTCTAAGCTGACTCGAAAGCACAGACTCGAAGCCCCTTCTGCTCCGGCGGAAGGGGCTTCTTTTTCCGCACTTCATTTTTAGAATCCCCATGATTTCAGATTCAAAAGGGTTATTGTGTAAAGAATTTGATATTTTGTTAATAATAGAGAGAGAAATATTTTTTTGTATAGATTAAAATTATAAGTGAGTATGAAAACGAATTTGGGTTTGAAATTATGAGTCAATCATTAACAGAGTAAGATGAAAATAATCTGTCGTCATTCATTTCTGGGTGTTTGTTTAATGGCTTTAATGGTCGTTCTACCATTGTTTTCAGAAAATAACTCAAAAAATATAAACAGAACAAAATACAATTTTTTGCTCATCACTATCGATACCCTTCGTCCGGATAGGCTCAGTTGTTACAGCAGCGAGCATCTAAGAACTCCTCGAATTGACGGACTGGCAGGAAGAGGGATCGTGTTCACCAGGGCTTTTGCCCATACCCCTTCCACATTGCCCTCTCACGCTAACATCCTTCTGGGAACAACCCCTCTTTATCATGGTGTTCATGACAATTCCAACTTCATAGTCAGAGAGGAATTTCTAACGCTAGCGGAATATTTAAAAAGCTTTGGCTATTCTACGGGTGCTTTTGTGGGCGCCTTTCCGCTTGATTCGCGGTTCGGACTCACCCAGGGATTTGATGTGTATGATGATAATTACGGCTACAAAGATTCCCAAGAATTTACTTATGTGGAGAGGAAAGCTGAAATTGTGGTCGAAAAATCAATCAACTGGCTAAGAACAGAAAGAAATCCCTGGTTTCTCTGGATTCACTTGTTTGATCCTCACCAAAGGTATTATCCACCCCAGCCCTTCAGGCATCAATACAAAGGAAAGCTCTATGATGGTGAGGTCGCCTATGTGGATTTTGCCTTGGGAAAATTGTTCGATTATCTGGAGAAAAACAAGCTATTTGATGACACTCTAGTAGTTTTCACTGGAGACCATGGTGAATCTTTAGGAGAGCATGGAGAGCCCACCCATGGCTATTTTGCCTACAATTCTACGCTCTGGGTACCTTTGATCATTTCTTTTCCTGGAATGAAACCTGGTAAAGTCGATCAGGGAGTTGGTCACGCAGATATTTTTCCCACGGTCTGCGATGTGTTGGAAATCGAAAAGCCACCTTTTCTCCAAGGTGTTTCTCTTTTGCCTGCTCTTCGAGGGAAGACGTTACCCAGGAGAGTGATATATTTTGAATCCCTATATCCCTACTACAGCCGAGGATGGGCTCCTCTTAGAGGTTTTATCGAGGGGAGCCAAAAGTTCATAGATTCGCCGATCCCAGAATTGTATGACCTTAAAAAAGATTTTGAGGAATCAGAGAACCTGGCCCCTCAAGAGAATTTGTTAAAACACCAGAAGAAGCTTGAGGAGCTCATCAAAAGCCTTTCGTTTGCCGATAAAAGTGCCAAGCGAAAAGAAATTGACCAGGAAACGATAAGAAAGCTGAGAAGCTTGGGCTATGTTTCATCTCCTCAGATTCTGGAGAAGAAGAGCTTTTCCGAGAATGACGACCTTAAAGTTCTCCTTCCTTACAGGATAAAATTGATGGGTGCTGTTAAAGCTTATCATCGGCAGAATTTCGAGAAGGGAATATCACTGTTAAAGGAGATCCTCGCTGAAAGGAAAGATTTTGACCTGGCCTATGCCTATCTTGCTACCTTGTACAAAGAACAGAGAAAAATGAAGGAAGCGGTTGAGGTGCTCAGGCAAGGATTAAAAAATAATCCTTCAAGTTACAAGGTCATCAGCACTTTAGGGATTATGCTAGTCGAGGCAGGTCATTATGATGAGGCTATCGAGGTTCTCAAGAAAGGTTTGGCCTCAATAGATTTTGACCCAGAATTATGGAATTATCTGGGGATGGCGTATTGGAGTAAAAAGAATTTTAAAGACGCTCATGATGCCTACCAGAAGGTTCTCGCCCTCGACAAGAATTACCCCTTTGTTTTCAACAATCTTGGTACCCTCTACCTTTCCCAATTCCTCAAATCAAAAAAGGCCAGCGATATTGAGAAGGCCATCTGGAATTTTAAGAAAGCTATAGAACTCGATCCTGATTATGCTTCAGCCTATAATGGATTAGGAAGTGCTTACGGACAGGTTGGAGATATTGACGCTGCCATTGGTTGTTGGGAAAAGGCTGTAGAACTCAAGCCTGATTTCGCTTTTCCTCTCTATAATCTGGGTCTTTCCTATTTAGCCAAGAAAGAAAAAACTAAAGCCTTAGGGTTTTTTCACCGTTATAAAAAAGTGAAATATCGTGATCTTTCTGCAGAAGAGAAACAGAAGCTGGATGTTTTAATTCAAAAAAGCCAGTAAGGATTGGCAAAAGTTAAAGAGGTAAAACAGAATGAATATTATAAAACTCAACCAGGTCACACGGCTTGTTGTTTTTCTTTTAGTCATTTCTTCTCTTTTTTCGACTCCAAAGATTAAAGAGAAAGACCTTCCTGAAAAATACAGAGAATGGCTCAAGTTAACCAGCTACATCATTCTTCAGCAGGAGAGAGACGTTTTTAGGCAGCTTACGTCAGATAGAGACAGAGACTTTTTTATACAAGCCTTCTGGAAGCAAAGAGACCCGACACCAGGAACTCCACAGAATGAATACAGACAAGAACACCTAAGGCGCTTTATTTATGCCAACACCAACCTCAAGAGAGGGAGTCCACGAGAAGGGTGGATGACGGACATGGGAAGAATCCATATCTTGCTTGGCCCGCCCCACAGCATCGAGAGGTTTGATTCTCAGAAAGGCATCCATCCCTGCCAAGTTTGGTATTATTATGGAGAAAAGGAAAAGGGATTGCCCACCTATTTTGCCGTCGTCTTTTTTCAAAGAGGCGGATCCGGGGAGTATAAGCTTTACAACCCCACCTCTGATGGCCCCTTGAGCCTGCTCGTCGAGCCTGAGGGTATTGAGTTAACGAATTATCGAAAAGCATACCAGAAAATCAGAGAACTTGCACCCACCTTAGCTGATGTTTCTATATCCATGATCCCCGGGCAGCTTCCTTTTAATTATATTCCTTCTCCCCGGAATAATATGATTTTAGCCGATATTTTTGAGGCTCCCAAGAAAGATGTAACGCCCACTTATGCTACTCATTTCTTGGAATACAAGGGTGTGGTGAGTACAGAATATTTGACGAATTATGTTGAAAGTGCTGCCGACGTCAGCTTGATCATCGATCCTATCCTCAACATAAATTTTTTGCATTTCTTTGTCAGCCCTAAGACTGTGTCTTTTGATTATTTTGAACCAAAGGACCAGTATTACTGTAATTATCAACTCAACGTGAGTCTGAGAAAAGATAAAGAAATCATATATCAATATTCTAAAGATTATCCCTTTTATGTTTCTCCTGATGATGTCTTCAGGATAAAGGGAAACGGGATTTTGATCCAGGATTCCTTTCCAGTGATTGAAGGAGATTATGGAATCAATGTTCTTATCCAGAATTCTGCAGGAAAGGAATTCAGCGTTTTCGAGAAAGACATTTCAGTGCCCAGAAAATCTAGCCAGGCAGAGATAATCGGTCCAATTTTGGGATTCAAGCTCCAAGATCATCCAAGTCCTACTCGTATTCCTTTCCAAGTGCTGAATAAAAAGTTGCATATCGACTCGAATAGTACAATATCTTCTACGGAAGGTCTGATTATCTTTTTTAATCTCAAGGATGTCAGTAGAGATTTATGGAAGGAGGGAAAGATAGAGGTTTTCATAGAAGGCTTGAGTGAGAAGAGTCCTAGCGATAAATCTTTTAGCTTGCGCCTGGAAGATTATCCTTTCCACGACGTTATGAGTATCCTGCACTCGGTATCTTCGACAGAGCTTACTCCTGATTATTATCAAGTGAAGCTCGTGTTGAAAAATGCCAAACAAGAAATCCTGGATGAGAAAATTGCTAATTTTATCGTATCTCCAAAGGAGATTGTTCCTCATCCGGTGGTCCTTTCTAAATCGTTCCCCATTTCTAACACCTATCTATATTTTTATTCCTTAGCCTATCAGTATGATAAGGTGAATGAGCTGGAGAAAGCTGAAGCTGTCTATGAAAAGGCTTACGCCATGAAACCCGATTACAAAGAGGGTTTGATCGAGCAGGCTCGTTTCCTCCTCAAGACTAAGAAGTTCAGCCGAAGCCTGCAATTGATCGAGAGCTTTAAAGAAGACGAGAGATATAAATTTGACTACTTTTTGATAGCAGGACTGGCTTATATGGGAATGGGAGATTATTCGATGGCCATCGAAAACTTAGTCGAGGGAAATAAAATTTATAACAGTGACATCCGCCTGTTGAATTCCTTAGGATTCTGCTATTACAGGACTAACCAAAAAAAGAAAGCCCTAGATGCCCTGAAAGCCTCTCTAAGGCTGAATCCCGAGCAAAACAGCATCATAAAACTCGTCCAAGAAATCGAAAAATAAAAAAGCACTGCAGCGATTTGCAATACAGTAAATTTCACGACACCGACTGAATTCTGTAGCGACAGCGGGTGTCATCAAAACTTACAGTTGTCTTTAAAAATGGACAGATAAATGAGATGCTCTAGATCTTTAAATACTTAAGTTTGGGCCTGGGAACTACAGGGAAAAATTATTTCAATTTATGTTTCCAGAGAAAATTATCGCCAAATAATTTCCTCCTTTGTTCAGTCTTAACCTGATTTTTTTACTCCATGTAAACTAATTTTACAAGGGTTGTACAATTGCGAACGCCAAGTGTCAACTGAACGAACACTTAATTCAGGCGCTTTGGCAACATTTTAGCCATATGCAACGTATTATATAGTGGTGGCACGATTATTGCAGTATGAAGATATGAAGGAGGAAACAAATTAAGTTCCCATCGAGCTGAAACCACCTGGAATGAAATGAAGAAAATATCATGAGCGAAAAGTACAGGAACACAGAGCCATGAGATGCCCTAAATGTCAACATGATAATCCTGTTGGTAGTGACTTTTGCGGTATGTGCGCAACACCTCTGCCGCGCATAGAAGAAATGCCTACTGTCTCCCACACCAAGATTCCTCAAACGCCATTGCATGATTTAACCAGGGGAAGCACCTTTGCCACCAGGTACGAAGTCATCGAGGAATTGGGCAGTGGCGGAATGGGTAAAGTCTATAGGGTATTCGACAAGCAGATCGAGGAGGAGGTGGCCTTAAAACTCATCAGGCTTGAGATCGCTTCTCATGAAAAAACGATAGAACGCTTTAAGAACGAGTTAAAAATCACCCGCCATATAGGTCATAAAAATGTCTGCAAGATGTATGACCTGAATGAAGACAAAGGGACTCATTATCTCACTATGGAATATGTGCCAGGAGAAGATTTGAAGAGCATGATTGCTATGATGGGGCGCTTGAGTGCCGGTCAAGTCGTTTCCATCACTAAGCAGGTATGTGAAGGCTTGGATGAGGCTCATAGATTAGGAATCGTTCACCGCGATTTAAAATCCAGCAACATCATTGTGGATAGAAAAGGGAATGCTCACATCATGGATTTTGGGATAGCTCGCTCCCTTAAATCAAAGGGTATCACAAGTCCAGGAGCGATGGTCGGGACGTCAGGATACATGCCACCAGAGCAAGTGGAAGCAAAGAAGGTCGACCAGCGGGCAGATGTCTACTCGCTAGGAGTGATCATTTATGAGATGGTGACAGGCAGAATGCCATTTGACGGTGAGAATTCCTTAAGCATTGCCTTTAAACAAAAGACAGAATCACCACCGGACCCCAGGCAGTTCAACTCTTCAATTCCTGAGGGGTTGTGCCATCTAATCTTAAAATGCATGGAGAAGGATAGAGAGAAGAGATATCAAAGTGCAAATGAAGTGCTGACTGAATTGAGAAAGTTAGAAGAAGAGATTTCCACCGCTGAGAGAATTTTGCCCAAGAGAAGGTTCACGCCAGCGACCGAAATAGGAGTAAAGCTCTGGAAGCGCTGGATGACGATTACTGCTCTATTTCTGGTAGCAGCTGTGGCAGGATTCGGCATTCTCTATTCTATAAATAAAAAGACAGCCCTTCCGATGGGGAGACAAATGCTGGTGGTGATGCCGTTTGAGAATTTAGGTCCTCCTGAGGATGAGTATTTTGCTGATGGAATTACCGAGGAGATCACCAGCCGTCTGTCCGCTCTACAGGGGCTTGGTGTCATCTCTAGGACCAGTGCCATTAAATATAAAAACACTCAAAAATCAATCAAGCAAATCGGTGAAGAACTGGGCGTTGATTATATTCTTGAAGGAACGGTGCGCTGGGAGCGGAATTCAGAAGGCAAAGGCCGTGTCCGGGTGACGCCACAGCTGGTCCAAATTGCTAACAACACTCATATCTGGTCTGAGCGCTATGACCGGGTCATCGAAGACCTCTTTTCTGTTCAATCTGAGATAGCTGAGCAAGTGGCCAGGAAACTGGACCTTACTGTGCTAGCTCCGGAACGCGCAGCCATGTATGCCAAGCCAACCGGAAATCTTGAAGCCTATGACTTCTACTTGCAAGGGCTAAAGCATGATAATCGCGGCTGGTTATTTTCAGATGCCGGTGAAATCGAAATTGCCGTAAAGAAGCTGGAGAAAGCGATCGAGCTAGATCCTGAGTTTGCTTTGGCTTATGCGAAACTTTCTATTATTCATTCCAAGGTGTATTTTTTTGGGATTGACCGCACCCAGCAGCGGCTTGTCAGAGCTAGATGTGCTGTAGATAGGGCATTGGAACTTCAATCCGATCTACCTGATGCGCGGATGTCACTGGCTTTTTATTATTACTGGGGATTACTCGATTATGACCGGGCAGTGGAGATATTTGAAACTGTCCAAAAGGCTCATCCCAATCTATCTCCTGAGTTGCTCGGCTATGTTAAAAGGAGAAAAGGCCAGTGGGAGGAATCCTTGGAGATACTTGAGGAAGCCTTTAAACTGAATCCCCGTTATTCTCAATTGGCTTATGAAATAGGTATAACCTATTTAGGGCTTCATAGATACGAGAAGGCAAAGGAATGGTTCGACCTTACCCTCTCGCTTAATCCTAAGCGCATCACACCTCAATTAGGGAAGATCGCGATCTATGTCCTTTCTCGGGGAGACCTAAAGACAGCTCAAGCCTTGTTAGAAACATTGCCCAAGCATCGACTCACAGATTACATGAGCTACACTCTGGGCATGCTAGATCGTGACTACGAGGAGGTGTTGAGCAACCTCAATTCCTTGCCTTACGATTCCTTCATGGAGCAACATTTCTATTTCCAGAAGGATCTGGCACTAGCTTCTGTTTATCATGCCATGAATGAAAGGTCGTTGATGGAGGCCTATGCCGAATCAGCCCGCCTAAAGCTAGAAAAAAAGGTTAGGGAAAATTCGGGAGACCCAAGATTTCATGCTGCCCTCGGTCTTACGTATGCCTATCTGGGGCGCAGAGATGAAGCCGTTCGAGAAGGAAAGCGGGCCGTAGAGCTTCTTCCAATATCTAAAGACGGATGCTCTGGGCCTCCCTATCTTCTGAACTTAGCAAGGGTATACACAATAGTTGGTGACTTCACGAATGCTGTGGACCGGTTGGAATACTTCCTTTCTATTCCTATTGGTGAATTTCTGTGGGAACTGGCTTCAGTTCCTCTCTTGCGAATCGACCCAACATGGGCTCCCCTGCGCCAGCAGGCAAGATTTAATCGTTTGCTCCAAGAGAGTCCTCAGGTAGGATCAGAATAGTCAATTTTTATGTATCTCTTCTCCGTAATTTTCTGAAATTTAAAGGTCCTTCTTCTCAGGCATAGAAAAATTCACACTCCTAAATCACATGTTGATGTGATGACGGTCATATTTTGGAAGCGTATATTTTATAAAAATAGCAAGCATATTTATGAGAGAATTGACTATGATTTTAACAATTGTTATTCTTTTATTTAGAAGGTAGAAACAAGATGAGCCTTAGATGTCCACAATGCAATCATGAAAATCCTGCTAGTGCTCTCTATTGTGGAAAGTGTGCTGCTTCCCTTCGCCCTGCAGAAGAAATCCCTGTTTCCCATACCAAAACCCTCCAGAGGTCTTCAGAAGAGTTGACCAGGGGGAGCATTTTTGCTGCCCGGTACGAGATCATCGAGGAAATTGGTGAAGGGGGTCTGGGCAAGGTCTACCGGGTCTTTGATACCAAGATAGAAGAGGAAGTCGCTTTAAAGCTCATC
>JABAOH010055935.1_pt2 | contig 38842 bp, 31 predicted proteins | sample 7062181 | NCBI WGS metagenome assembly JABAOH01 (sample SAMN14538630, study PRJNA623070) | marine sediment metagenome | biome: marine biome [ENVO:00000428]; feature: marine pelagic biome [ENVO:01000023]; material: deep marine sediment [ENVO:00002113]; isolation source: pool of 5 deep marine... | reverse complement strand
TCATAAAAAAAGTAAGTTGAAGGTTTCCCCAAACGTTTGAAGCAACAGCCCTCTTTTCGATTTATAGCAACTTCAAAAGTGGTCACCTAACTGTTTGATTCTGGTAAGGAAACCTTTAGATGGCGCGTATGCGCCTTCTATGGCTGCCCCCGCCGGGGGCCTGGTCGCCGAAGGCATTAATTAATTTTTGATTGGAAATCTTTCCTGGGGTGATATCCTTCTTTGACGATCTGGTCGCCTTTGAAGACAGCCCAGGAAGGGACCCTTTTATAACTTTTGGTCATGTGGTACAATTGGAGTGCACTGTTGGCAATCACCAGGTAAACCACTTTTTTAGGATTGTAGGGATTGGGATACACCAAAAACAAACCATCGTCCGGATCACCATAGGTCTTATCCTGCCAATGGAAATAATTTTTTCCTGCCGAGAGTCCTAACTTTTCCTTCATTCGTCTCATCAGCCCATTGTCAGCGACACCGCCCAGGACAAAGATGTCATGGGAGGCCAGTTCGGATTCATCCACTTCGCTGTCCTTTTTCACCGGCGCCAGTATTTCCATATAACGATCCGCCAATACGTTCCGGTAACGCAAGGCCAGGGTATGGTTGAGCTCAATCTGCCGGGAGGTACCATAAACAAAAACAGTATGATGAAAATCCTCGTAATGGTTGCGAAGTGTATAAAAATTTTCCCGGGATACCGGGATATCGTTTCCGGCATTAAAAACAATTTTCACGGGCTTTTGCTCTTTCTTAAGAGTAAAGGTAAAGGATTGTTCCCCTTTGGTCACTTCAACCATTTCCAGTTTTTCTTCTTTTTCAGTTTCAATGGCAACGGCAGCGAAGAAATGAAAGGGGTCTCCAGCCTGTTTCACGGTAAGGTTTACCTTCCAGGTGTCATCCGCCTGTTTGACTTCTACCGTGGGTGTGATTTGCGGCAGGTCTTTCCGTTTCAGCCACTGCATAAAAAAGGATTTCAAGGATTTTTTCGCTATTTTTTCTGTGGTGGCGATCAACTGCTTATTGGTAATTGGTTTTTCTTTAAAATTGTTGTGAAGGGCGTTCATGATTTTGGAGAAGGTCTCATTGCCCAGGTAGAGCCGCAGTTGGTGCAGCAGGAAAGTTCCCCGGATGCGCGGGATGCGGTAGTGGTTGTACTTATCGTAAACCCGGCGGGCTTCCAGAGGAGCAATGGCTCCTTCACGGGAAATGACATACACCAATTGAAGGTTAAGGGAGGTTAATTGGTCTTTGAGATAAGAAAACGCCTTTTTAGAGTTGGACGGAAGCTGTTTCATGAACCGCCAATAGGCTGCTGTACCGCTGACAAACCAGTTCTCTTTCTCCGAGGCGGGATAAACCGTGTTGAACCAGAGGGTGCGCGGGTCAAAGGTGTATATATCTTTAACGCCGGACAAATCCGGTTCCAGTGATTCTTTTTTTGTTGTTTTGCCGGTTTCTTTGTTTTTTTGTTTCAGGGCTTTTAATTTTTCTGTTACAAATTTCGGACTGATAATAGAATACCCCAAGGACAGGTGGGGAATGGCACCGGGATAGTCCCGCATCAGCCGGTTGTCCTTTGCCGGGAATTTTTCCCGCAAGGTCACTTTGCCGAAATGCGCCAGGAATACCATTTGTTCGGCCATCTCTGTGGTGGTGATTTTTCCGTCGCAGGCATGAGACATATTCACAGGCGATGATGCCAGGAGATTCACCCCGGCAGTGGCATCGATTTTCCCCCTGTATTTTTTATAGAATTGATTAAACACGATGTCCCGGCTCCACGGGGTAAAAACCAGGTCATAGGGAGCGTTGTCCGCATTTGGGATATATTCTTTCCGTACTTCATTATCTTTGTTGTTATTGTTGCTCCAGTAAAACCCTTTTGTGCCCCCGGGAAATTCGCCGGTTCCACTGCGCCACAATTTGCTTTTTTTGGTTCCCAGCAGGAAGATGGCAATCTCATTGGTTTTGGTATCGGCCATGAGCCAGTCGTTGGTATACATGCCGTTGTTTTTGAACTTCAGTATCTTCACCGCCTCATCGATGCTGCTGGCATACTGGGCTGCTTTGCGAATCCGGTAGGACTGTGGGGTTCCATCCATATCAAAGGGCGTTTGACTGGTGGTGGTTTCTCCCATCATAATACCGGCGGAATTGATATAAAAATCCGCGCCAGAATGAATCCCACCGGGAAAGGTCTCATAAACCAACCGGTGACCTTTATCCGGCACCACATCGCAAATCACGTTCCAATGAACGCCGGTATACCCGTACCACATAAAAATCTGTCCGAATACGATTTTTCCGTCTTTGGAGGCCGGTCCATTAGCCAGGAACCCGGAACATTTATGTTCCCGCATAGGGATAAGCAGTTCATCTTCGGCAGACAGGAAACTTTTCCCGCTTAAGGCGTGAGGTGTACGCCGCAAAGCACTCCACACCTGGCCGATATCGATAGTGGTGTTGAGGGTGACAATATCGATCAAATCCAGTGACCGGCCTTCAAATTCAGCGCCGGCTTTGGCGGCACCGTCGGCAATCCCTTTCATTTCGGTCAGGTATTCTTCATCGTATTTGCGCAGAAAAAACGCATCGCTAATAAACCGCATCTGCTGCCATCCGTCTCTCGGGTTATCGGTATTGGCTTCAATCGCCAGCTTCTTCAAATAAGCTGCAATTTCATCTGCCAGCAGGTAACCGTATTGATAGCCCCTCTGGTAAGGTTTACCTTCGATGTGAACAAAAAACCAGCCTTTGTCCTGGTAACAGAAAGCCGGACCGAACCACTTGACTGTTTCCATGGGCACATAAGCAGTAATATCTTCCACTTTTTCCACACTAATATCGTCAAACCAGGCCTTTCCTTTGGCGTTTCCATTGAAACCCAGGTGGAGCCGAACCCTGTCTATGCCGCGAGTAGCAATAAAAAGGGTTTCGATTTTTTGCCAACCGGATGAAGCTCCCAGGGATGGTGAATGGTTGGTAAAAGGAAAGGAATCCATGGTTAAACAGGCGGCCACAGAGGTGGGATACCGGTCCATGGGCCAGGTTTTCGCAGATTCGGTTTTGACCCACCCGCTCAGCCGGTAAAGATGTCCTACTTTAAAGGACAGAGGATCGGAAACCACCGTGCTTTTTTTCCATTGCTGGTGGGAAATCAGCAGGCTGTTTTCACCCGAATGGGCATTTTGGCTGTCTATTTTAACCTGTTCTTTTTCACCTGTTTTCAGGTACCATTGCACGGGAAACCTCCGCGCATCTATTTTTTCAAATCCGTTATTGGGTACGGTAATGGCATCAGCAGCCATAAGATTAAATGCTGAGAAGGAAATCAGCGTCAGAAAGAGAATGAAAAGGGTATAAATCTTCTTATTCATAAAAACCTCCTGGTGTTTTTGGCCCACGAATGACACGAATTTTAAGTATTTCTTCGTGGATGGTCTTTTATTTTACCACAAAATGCCTGAAATTGCCTGATTTTTTTTAATAGGAGCTTACTTATTCACCTGGAACGTGGTATCACCTTTTTCAAAGAAACCGATGATCTGTTTAATGGCAGCGATACCCGCATTGATATTTGCCTCGGCTGTTTGGGCTCCCATTTTCTTTTTGGTGAAGAAGCTTCGGAGATCGTATTTCCCGGTGATTTCATCTTTGCATTTAGGCGCCACATCCGCGGCAAACAAGAAATCTTCCCTTTCTGCAAACATTTTTAACAGGGAAGGCTCATCGATTACATCTTCTCTTGCCGTATTAATAATGGCGGCTCCTTTTTTCATTTTGGACATCAGTTCGTAATTGGCCAGCCCAATGGTTTCCTTCATTTTGGGCAGGTGGAGGGAAATGTAATCGCAGGTTTCATACAACGCATCCACGGCATCCACGGGCGTTACACCGTCGGCTTCCATTTTTTCTTTGCTGATATAGGGATCAAACGCATAGACCTCCATACCGAAACCTTTGGCAATAGCGTTTACAGCAACTCCCACGTTTCCGTAAGCGTGAAGGCCCAGTTTTTTGCCTCTTAATTCTGTGCCGGGCTTGCCCGTATAATGACGCCTCGCCAGGTTGAGCATCAGGCCGAACACCAGTTCCGCCACGGCATTGGCGTTTTGACCCGGGGTATTCATTACCACCACGCCGTGCTCTGTGGCGGACGGCAAATTCACGTTATCAAAACCCGCACCGGCTCGCACCACAATCTTTAAATTTTTGGTAGCGTCGAACACTTCCGGTGTTACTTCATCGCTTCGTACAATCAATGCATCCACATCTGCCACACTCTTAATTAAGTCTTGCGGATCTGTATAGGATTCCAGCAGGACCAGTTCATACCCTGCCTCTTCGCAAATTTTTGAGATATTTTCTACCGCTTCTTTAGCAAACGGTTTAAAGGTTGCTACCAGAACTTTTTTCGACATGTTTCACCCCTTTCTATTTTTTATAATTGAAATGTTTATTTATTATAAGCATACTCAATTTTACCATCATATTTGATTTTAATCCATAACCCTTTCTTTGTCAAACAAAAAAAATTGGCTGTTTCGATTTTTATTTCGATTGGCTGTTGCATCTAAGCCGATTTTCTAGTATAAAATAGAGTAAATGAAAAAAGAAAGGAGGATAATACATGTCTTATATATTTTCCAAAATTTCAAACCGTATTGTACGGTCAGAAATAAGAGAAATCTTAAAATGGACCCGTAAACCAGGGGTTATTTCCTTTGGCGGTGGGCTGCCAGATACCTCCCTCTTTCCCATACAGGATATTATCGACATTACCGATGAGGTACTAAAGAAAAAAGGGTTCCTGGCACTTCAATATGGACCCACACAAGGGGAAACCGAAATGCTGGAAGCCCTGACAGAACATATGGCCAATTTCGGCGAAGCAGCTTCGCTAGAACAAGTTTGCGTCACATCGTCTTCGCAGCAAGGTCTTGATCTTCTCTCCCTGCTATTCCTGGACGAAGGCGTACCTATCATTATGGAACTGCCCTCTTACCTGGGCGGCATCCAGGCGTTCCGCCGCTGCGGCGCAGACATGCGCGGCATCCCCATGGACCATAACGGCATGAATATCGAACTGCTGCTCAAATGCCTGGATGAACTGGATAAACAAGGCAAAAAACCCCGTTTTATCTACACCATACCGGATTTCCAGAATCCCTCAGGTATTACCATGAGTCTTGAACGAAGAAAAGAACTCATCAAGATCGCCCGTGAAAGAGAAATCTTATTAGTGGAAGATTCCCCATATCGTGAACTTTCCTTTACAGGAGAAGTCTTACCCAGCCTCTGGACCCTTTCCGGGGGAAAAGGGGTATTAATGCTTAAAACCTTTTCAAAAATCCTTTTTCCCGGTATGCGCATGGGCTGGGTAACCGCAGAAAAAGAACTTATCGAAAAGATCGAGATGCTCAAACAATCGGTTGATCTTTGTACACCATCCTTTACCCAGCTTATCCTGGCAACTTATATCAAACGGGGAAAGATGAAGCAAACCATTGAAAAAGCCATTGAGTGCTATAAACCCAAATCAGCAGCGATGTTGAACGCCCTGGCAAAATATATGCCGGAAGACGTTTCCTGGTCTAAACCCCACGGTGGAATGTTCCTATGGGTAACCCTGCCGGAACGGATCGATACTAAAGAGATATTTATGACAGCTATCGAGCATAATGTGGCTTACGTGATCGGTCGCCCCTTTCACTGCGATTTTTCAGGTGGAAATACCATGCGGCTGAACTACTCGTTCCCCTCCATCGAGCAAATAGAACAAGGTATCCAACAACTGGCAGAGGCCATTAAAAAGGAGATAAAACAATGATTAAACGATTGAGTATTTCATTTATTGTAGTGGCGCTTCTCTTGAGCTTGTTTTTCCCAGCCTGCCGCGATCAACATCAACCCCAGGACCAGGCTGAAGCAAGTGAAAAAGTAGATAAACTGTTTAAAAAATGGGATAAAAAAGATTCCCCGGGCTGCGCCATTGCGATTATTAAAGATGGTAAAATCATTTACAAACGTGGTTATGGGATGGCAGACCTGGAGCGCGATGTCCCCATTACCCCAAAATCCGTATTCGATATCGCCTCCACCTCCAAACAGTTTGTAGCCATGTGCATCTTGCTGTTAGAAGAAGAAAATAAGCTTTCCCTGGATGATGACATCCGCAAACATATCCCGGAAATGCCGGATTATGGCGACACCATAACCGTACGGCATTTGATCCACCACACCAGTGGTATCCGTGATTACCTGGTGTTGATGTCCCTGGCCGGGATGCCTTTTGCCAACGACTACCCCGAAGCCCAAATTGTCGAATTGATTGCCCGACAGAAGGCACTTAATTTCAAACCGGGCGAAGAACACCTTTACAGTAACTCCGGGTATTTTTTACTGGGCGAAATTGTAAAACGAGTCTCCGGTAAAACACTGGGTGAATTTGCCAAAGAAAATATTTTCAAACCGCTGGGAATGAAAGCCACCCATTTTTATGACGATTTTACCCGGATCGTTAGAAACCGTGCCATCGGTTATTCCCCTAAAAAAGACGGCGGTTACGTGACGGAATTGTACCTGTTTGACCTGGTGGGTGACGGCGGGGTACTGACCACCGTGGAAGACCTTTTCCTCTGGGACCAAAATTTTTATCATAACAAGCTGGGTAAAAGCGGCCAGGACCTCATCAAGCGGATGCTTACCCCCGGGACCCTTAACAGCGGCAAAAAACTGGACTACGCGTTCGCACTTGGCATCGGAAACCACAATGGATTAAAAATGGTCAGCCACGGCGGAGGCTGGGCCGGATACCGGTCCCAATTGATCTGGTTTCCCGGGCAAAAATTCTCTGTTATCTGCCTGGCTAACCTGGGCAGTATTAACCCCACCTGGATGGCCCTGCAAGTGGCTGATATTTACCTGGAAGATCAATTCACGGAAAAACCTGGAAAAACCGCTTCTGGTTCGTCGGCAAAAGCTAAATTCATCAAACTTCCCAAATCTGCCCTTAAACAAAAAGTAGGTGCCTATCGAGAAATAGAAAGCGGACGGATATGGAAAGTAAACGTTAAGGGAGAAAAACTTGAAATCACATCCTCCAGTGGGTTTGTCTTTCATATCTCTCCCCTGAGTGCAGCCGAGTTTCAGGCCGTGGATGCGCCGGTGGATATTCACATCACCTTTATCCCCCTGGAAACGTCCAAAAAACAGGCGCAAATGAAGGTAAAAATCGCGGACAGGGAACCCGATATCTATGAAACCGTATCCCTCATTTCTCCCACCCCCGAGCAATTGGAGGAATACACGGGAAACTATCACAGCGACGAATTGGATGTGACCTATAAATTTCTCGTCAAAGACAGGCAACTTGCTGCACAGCAGAAATACATGACGGAAGCCATTCCCCTGGAGCCCACGGTGAAAGACGAATTCAAACTCCCCGGGGGAATGCTAAAATTTATAAGGGATAAAGAGGGCCGGGTTTCAGGCTTTAATGTGGTGGCTGGCCGCGTTAAAAACATCGGCTTTGCAAAGAAATGAATGCGCCCCGCGGCACGGCGCACAGCGTGGCGAGCCGATTTAGGCCCTTCGCCCGGAGACTAATGAAAATTTGGCCACAATGTTACACAAAGGAACACAAAGACCCTTTAATAAAAAGTTTTGTGGGGGGCCAGGGGGCACGAAGTCAGTTGGCAATTGGCAGTTGGCAAAAGAAGAAACGAGGAAACGAAGAAGAAAAGAAAAAGGAAAATGGTACCAATGGGAAATATCCTTATGAAGCGTGGTACGATGACTGACCGTGTATGAAAAGTTTTTGCAGGGTCCAGGGACGGTTTTTTCAAAAAGAGTCCCTGGTCGCCGAAGGCAAAGAAAATCTCTAATAGGAGTTCAGGATGGACATTCTCAAAGTTTTTAAGTTTTATTTCGTTTTTATGTCCATCCTTTAGATAAAAAATGTGGGTTAGTAGATCCGCACGGAGGGCAGCAGTTTTTTTAGAGTGCCTGTGCGGTACAAGAGATATTTGCCTGACCACAGCCCGGACCAGCCGGAACCAAAAAGGACCTGGCACCTTAGTTTTTGGGCAATACCTGATAGAAATTGGACAATGTCTGGGTGATTTTTGACAATTTTTGGTAGATATTGGACAAAAACTGGGAGATTTTTCACATTTTAAAGGCGACAATTCACATATGACGAGCGATATTTCACATTGTTTCAGCGTTTTTTAACATTTTTACGGTGGTATTTCACATAGCAGGGGCGGTTTTTCACACTACCCTGGTGGTATTTCACATAGTAGAAGTGATTTTTCACATTGTCCCGGTGGTATTTCACATAGTCAAGGTGATTTTTCACATTTCCCTGGAGGTAATTCACATAATCACGGTGGTTTTTCACATTACCCCGGCGATTTTTGACATTTCTCTTATTATCGGCGATTTTTTGTAAACCTTTGATGGATTTTTTTCGTATTAATAACTTTAGAAGGAGTGCTGGCCGATTCCTTTGATGTTTCCATGGATTGGTTGATATGCAGTAGAGGTCCGATGTTGTATGGTGACCGGATGGAGCAAAAGCAAGAAACAGGATTGGGAAGTGTGTTGGGTGAAGTTAAGGAGCTTTTGGAACATATGGAGCATGTTCCGCTGCTGCGACATGAGGTGTTAAGTTTTTTTTATAAATTTAAGCTGGAGAATCGTGAACTGGTGGAAACAGCCATGAAGGGCAGCAAAATAGAAGAAGAAAAAGGAAACGATTAGATTTGAACAGGCAGTTGAATTTCGATTACTGATGGTGTTTTCTCAGGATGTTTACAACACTTGCCCATTGTTTGATGAGAACAGAGTTCTACCATTCGATTTCGGAAAGCCGCATCAGGAGACGAAAAACAAAATCAGGTAATTGTTTCGGGATTTTTGGTTGATCCGTGAATTACTATATATTACCATGAAAACCCGTATATTGCTGTAAGTTCTGGGCACAAATTAGGCACAGTCAAGTAAGCCTAACAAATGGTGTTAGTACGACCAATTTCAAGTCAAGCTTTTTGCTCTAAATTATAGGCTACTGACTGCCGGAGACAAGATTTGATGAGAAATTGAGGATTATAGAAAAATGTTGACTTTGTTTTTAGAAAGGAATAGAATTTCAGCAAGAGGTAAAATGAAAAAATTAATCACTATTTTATCTGTATTTGTCTTAATGATTGGATCCCAAAATCTTCTTTTGGCAAAAAATACGCCCCAGGAAGAAAAAAACATGCAAATTGTAAAGTTGTTTATTAATGAGGGTTTAAACAAGGGGAACATGAAATTGGCAGACAAAATTTATGCGTCGAATTACAAACATTACTGGAATGGAGTAATCGATGAAGAAAGAGTTGGGCCCGATGTCGCAAAATATCTCATTAATTTTGTCCAGGAAACCTATGATTATTATAAAGCGACAATCGTAGACATATTCGCAAAAGAAGACAAAGTAACAGTACTTTGCACTTCTAAAGGAAATCTCAAAAGAAGCGGACAAAAAGTCTCTTATAGCTCCGCTTTAATCTTTCGATTCGAAAACGGAAAAATGGTAGAAGGGTGGATAATGATTGATTACCTGGGTATTTACAAACAACTTGGTTACACACTCACCCCCCCTGCCTGGGCGCAAAAAAAAGAGAAATAGAAAAGATTTAAAGATTAAAAGATTAGAAGATTTGGAGGTTATTTGTCTCCTGTCCCCGTTTTTTTCATGTCTAAAGAATAAACTGTCCTTTTCGAAGGAATGTCCCTTTTTGATGCATGTTTTTTTAAAAGTGTCATATATTTATGTCATATTTCAAAAAAAATCCTGGCATTAAAATTGCGATATATTTTAGCGAGATTAGCTATGCTAAAAACATATCAAAAGAGGATATTTATGAAATGTAAAATTCAAATGGTTCTACTCTTCTTTCTGTTGGGATTTCTCTTTATTCATGGAAGCACAAATAAAGCCGTACTCATTACCACTCAAGTGGGTCATCGCATACCCTTCCCAACTTCCGATCCCTTTGACAAAATTCCCTTACTGGGTATTGGATTTGAAATCGATCTGACCAACAATATTGGAGTTGGAGGAACCTTTATATTCCATCAATGGAGCGACTATCTGAGACAATTTGGTGGCAAATACACATTCCGGGAATATAAACCATCGCTGGATTTTTATTATCACTTTAATTTGAGCCAAACGAAAGCCATGGATCTCTTTTCCGGAATCAGTTTCGGTTATCACTTTATTTCAGTTGAAAACGAGCTGGGAAACAAATATGATGGAGAGCTTGAAAACCAGTGCAGCATATCACCCTTTATGGGAATACATCTATATCCTTTTTCAAATCAATCAAGTTTTTTTAAAAATTTATCAGCCACATTCAGGATCCATTGGACGGTTCTTGGGGATTTTTCTGGCTTGACGCTATCGGCTGGTATTTCTTTTAAAATTAAATGATCCAACTACCCGATTAGCAACACCAAATTTCAAAAAAATTTGTTGAACATTTTTGTAGTTTAAGTTTTATGGGGACAGGCAAGGTTTCAGATTTTTCGATGCATTCTGAGCCTCTTGTTCCATGCCGGTAGCCAGTATATGGAAATAGAATTATTTACCTGGCACTTTATCCATAGCCGCCGCCCGGCTGGCAATTGATGAAATGGCCCGGAAATATGGGAAAGAAAAAACGCACGCTCTTGCACGTCAATACATCCTGAACAACCTTTTCGGAATTGAAAAAGAGATGTCTCTTTATGCGGTTTCCTGCTTGAAGCTGGCCCACTTTTTCCAGTCATTGAATCTGCGATTGCATGCCGATGAGCGGTTTAATCTCTACTGTTCCGATGCCCTTGAGAACAGGACAGGAAATGTACCTTTTAATGTCAGATATGGTGCCAGGTAATTTATTTCCAATTTTGGCTGAACCAATACAATCTGAGTGGCTGTGTGAAATTGGAGTGATAGAGTAAAAGCAGACAAGAGGTCATTGTAATCCTTCATTGACCTATTGTAAGTCATCCCGGGGTCATTGTAAGACATCCACAACCCATTGTAAGTCATCTAGAAGACATTGTAAGACATCCAAAACCCAATGTAAGTCATCCTCGACCCAATGTAAGTCATCCACGAGTCATTGTAAGGCATCCCCGAAAAAAGTGCACGGTGTATGACTTTATGACTTTATTGTGGTATCGTTATGGTTATGAGACGAGTAAGTGGGAGAGAAAGGTATTTTGGAGATGGATAAATTTTGAGGATAAAATAGGGGTGAAGATAGGCCAATTGAAATTAGACATGCACAATGATAAGAAATTGAGAGGTGAACTGCTGGTTGGATTGAAAGATTTAGGGGGTCTTAAATATTCAGAGATCAGCCTGATGGACAAAAAGTCATAAAGTCATGCACCGTGCAGATTTCGTTCCGGGAGAATCGGTGAGCTGGTAGCCACTGCCGGTTGAAATTCCTTCCGGCCGGTTGGTGGCCCGGGGGCCGTTGCCGGTTGAAATTACTTCCTGCAGTCCGAAAAAAACACCGGCGGCGATACGGCTGCCGGATCCGGATCCCTTTCATCGATGAAAAACCGGAAAAGGCAAAAATGGCATGTCCAAGAGATGCTGCCGGCTGAAAATGGCATTTTTGTCCTTTTCAGCGCTAAAATCCGGACCTGGCAAAAATGTTGCCGGGAATATAGATCAATAGGCGATCTTCAAGGGCTTCTAAGGGACGGGTCTGTATAGATAACTTCTGTTTCTCTGAGCATGAAAGAAAAAAACCTGTTTCTGTTTTTAGTTTTTCTATTCTTTCCGTCCTATCATCTTCAGGTATCGTTCCTGGTTTTAAGATAAGTGCGTCAAATTGCTTCGACAACATGAAGGCAGTATTAGGTTCGCTGTAACCGGAGAGTGAAAGGGGGACACTCAAGAATGCCTTTGCCGGAAGCAATATCTAAGACTAAGAATGTTACCTTTTATTTTTCTCTGTGGCTAAAAGAGATCTTGTTGAAGATGTACGGAACCGATTTGGAGTGTTACAGGACCCCTTTGCAGCATGACTCAACCGATTTGCAGCGTTGCGCAACCAATTTGCAGTGTTGCGCGACCAATTTGCAGCCGTGCACAATCAATTTGCAGCAGGTTTGAAGCACTTTGAAGCATCAAAAAGTCAATTCGCAGCAGAAATCAGGCCATTAATCATCTCTCCTACCGCACGGGCACTCTGTGAAACCTATTGCCCTCCGTGCGGATATACTAACCACTACTCATATCTACAGGATGGACATAAAAACTAAAAAAGAAAAAACTTAAAAAATTTAAAAATGTCCATCCTGAAAATACTATGCCTCCGGCAGCCAGGGGATTCTTTTGAAAAACCACCCCCTGGACCCCCGCAAAACTTTTTATTTAGGAAAGAAAAAAAGTTCAGCGCCGTCAGGCGTTTTTTAATCGCCCGAAGGGCACCTTTTTAATAAACTAAAATTGTAAAGACCGGTTGCATCCAGGAGATTCCCAACAGGAATTCCTCCGTCTTCAATAGTAATAGGACGTGAAAATAAATTGTTTTTAAGGTATTTTAATGTATCCAGGCCAGAGGCACTGTTATCAAAATCAATGGTTAAAACGATTTTACAAAGCTCGGCAAAACCGGGGCCGGCTTCAAAACAGGAACTAATAATGGGCTTCAATCCATGCTGCCTGGCCAGATCAGTAAACCCACCGATCTGACTGAACCCTCCCAAAAGAGTGGGCTTTAATACAAGCGCTGCCAATCCTTCCGGGATTTGCAAATCACCAGGTTTCATGCCCGTTAAGGTCTCATCCAGCGCCGTAGGAATTCCCGTCTCTTGATAAAATTGACCCAACCGCCGGATGTTCTTAAATCTAAAAGGCTCTTCAAGATATTCGATCAAAGCTTTACTACCATTAATTCCTTTTGCAAAAGCCACAGCCGTTTGAAAATCCCATTGCTGATTGGCATCCAGCCGAATCAGCACCCCGGGGGGAAGTACTCCAGCAGCACGATTGATTCGCTGGATATCTTCTGCCAGTGAATCCCGCCCCACTTTGATTTTTATGGTTTTAAACCCTTTTGCCAATATTTCTTTAACCGAATCTTCAACGGTCTCCAACTGCCCGGGGAAATGCAGCAGCGCGTTCACCGGTATTTTCCGCTCCTCGACAGCAGCCGTGAATTCGGGGAATACTTTTTTCATATACTGCTGCAGCAAATTCACAGCAGCGGTTTCCAGCCCAAAAACAACCGAAGGATAGGGGATAAGATCAGGCACCAGTTGGGAAAAATCCCCACTCAAAAGCGAGAATTCTTTGATCAATGACATACCCGCTAATTTCCCGGCCAGTTGAAAAACCTGTTTTTTTGCCTGTGCCAGGGTTTCCTTGCTGAATCCATACAAGGGCGCGATCTCACCGTACCCGGTTAACCCTTCCTCATCCGTCATCCCCACCACCAAACCTTCCCTGGTTTTGAGACTTCTTTTACCAATTTGAACAGGCTCCTTAAAGGGAATGCTGTACCGGTAAATACAAACGTCTTTGATTCGAACATTTAATAAGTCAATCATCTAAACCCCATATTTTTTTGTGCCCTTTTGCGGCCATTTTTAACGACTACTAAAAATCCACCCGATGGAAAACAAAACACCGTAAATCAAAAGCAGTCTCCCTGTAACAGCCAATGCCTTATTGAGTGATGGCCCATCAGTTTTGGAAAAGATCACCCCCAACACACCAGGAGTAAAGAAAAGAGTTAAACCACCCAACGAGGCCAGCTTGTATTTATCGGTTACCAGGTAAATCACCACCGGGATCAAACAGGCCGCCAAGACAGAGTAAAAATACTCCTTCATGGCAAAACCCCTGCCAAAACGAACCGCCAACGTTTTTTTACCCGTTTTTTTATCTCCCTCTATATCACGCATGTTGTTGACCGTCAAAATCGCCACAGATAAAAGCCCGGGCGCAAATCCTGCCAAAATAACTACCCAGTTGACGGTCAATGCCTGGACATAGTAAGTTCCACCCACAGCCACAGGCCCGAAAAAGATAAGTACAAAAACATCCCCCAGTCCCAGGTATCCCAGCGGATACGGCCCTTCAGTATAAAGAATACCGGAAAGAATAGAAAGAGCTCCGATCACGGCAATGGGCCATCCACCCCGGTACACCAGGTACAAACCCAGCAAGGCAGTAATAATAACGGTCAACCAGATGGCCCGTTTCATTTGCTGCGGTGTGACCAGGCCAGCCTGGGTCACCCGTAACGGCCCGATTCGTTCCGGGTCATCCGTGCCCTTTTTAAAGTCTGCATAGTCGTTAACAAAGTTGGTATTCACCTGGATCAGCAAGGCACAAACCAACGCAACAATGGCAGAGGGAAAATGATGTACCCCATCCCCGTACGCCATAGCCGCCCCCATGATTACAGGCGCAACCGCAGCAGGCAGCGTCTTAGGACGACTCGCCAGTAACCACGTCTTCAAACCACCTGGTTTCATTTTATTTTTGCCTCCGGCGACCAGGCCCTCGGCGAGGGCAGCCGCAGCAGGCGCATTCGCGCCATCGGAAGGCTTCCTTACCAGAATCAACCGATAATGTATCCTCTTTTGACATTAACATTGATTAATCCACAGGTTCTTGTTTCAACCGTTTGGGGAAGCCTTCAACTTCTCTTCCTCGCTTCTTCGCTTCCTCACTTCCTACTTCTTACTTCCTACTTTCTACTTCTTCTCTTCTTCGTGCCCTTCGTGTTCCTTCGTGGCTAAAAAAATCAAGGTCTTTTAGGGAACTTCGAGAAATCCGGTTTTCGTTTCTCCAGGAACGCATTACGGCCTTCCTGGCCCTCTTCAGTCATATAAAACAACATGGTGGCATTACCTGCTAACTCCTGGAGACCCGCCTGCCCATCACAGTCAGCATTCATAGCTGCTTTGAGACAGCGAATAGCCAGGGGCGAATTAGCCAGGATTTCACGGCACCATTGAATGGTTTCCGCTTCCAACTGCTCCAACGGCACCACTTTGTTCACCAGACCCATTTGCAGCGCCTCTTGCGCATTGTACTGGCGGCACAGGAACCAGATTTCCCTGGCTTTTTTCTGCCCTACTACCCGCGCCATATAACTGGCACCGTAACCACCATCAAACGAACCGACCCTAGGACCGGTTTGCCCGAATATGGCATTTTCCGCACAAATAGTGAGATCACAAAGCAAATGCAGCACATGACCACCACCAATAGCATAACCCGCCACCATAGCTATAATAGGCTTGGGACAGGTACGCATCTGCCGCTGAAAATCCAATACATTTAACCGGTGAACACCCTGTTCATCCTGGTAACCGGAATCGCCGCGGATTCTCTGATCCCCACCGGAACAAAACGCCTTGTCTCCTTCACCGGTTAAAATAATTACACCGATTTTTTCATCATCCCTGGCATCTGCCAGCGCCCGGGACATCTCTACAACCGTTAACGGCCGGAACGCATTGCGTACCTCCGGACGGTTGATGGTGATTTTGGCAATCCCTTCAAACTTGTGATATTTAATGTCTTCAAAATTACCTGCATTTTCCCATTTGACGTCTGAAACCATTAACAACTCCTTATTTTAATTTTTTAGCCGCGTTCTATTTGGCTGCCGCTTCTATTATATCATTTTATTGATTTTTGTTTTGATTTTTTCTTGCAAATCCCGATGCAATTGATAGTTTTCTTTTCGCTGGGTCTTGATTTCAATAATCAATGACTTTTCCGACTCCAAAGCCATTTGATATATTTCTTCAAATTCCTTGTTTGTCTTCGGTGCAGCATAATCCAACCCAAACATACCAGCAGCCCCGGAAAATTCCAAACCGTGAGGGGTTCCAAAATAGCGATCAAAAATATCCGCAGCTCCGGGAGAATTGGCAATGGGAAGAAACGAAAATATCCCGCCGCCATCGTTATTAAAAACAACAATAATGAGGGGCTTTTTTAAGGTTTTTACCAGTGCCAGTGAATTTAAATCATGCAGAAAGGCCAGGTCACCGATCAACAAGGTGGTTGTGGAGTTGAGTGCTTGTGCAAAGCCGCACGCAGTGGCAACAGTACCGTCAATGCCGCTGGCTCCGCGATTACCCCCGATAGTGATGAGTTTCCCTGTGGGAATGACGTACATGTCCATTTCACGCACCGGCATGCTGTTGGCTAAAAACAACCCATGGTTCTCCGGTATCAATTGAGATATTACCCGTGCCGCATTGATTTCATTAACCCCAGTCAACCGTTCAGTGAAATCCGTAACCACCCGGCCAACACTTTTCGATGCCTCTTGAAGAAAACGCAAATGATCGTCTGTTTGCTGGGGGTTCACATTTACCCCTGACAAAAGAGATTCAATAAAATCACGGATTTTAGCTTTAATCCGAATGGACACGATATGCAGCGGATCATTTCGCAAGGAATGCCCCAGTACCGTGATATAATTCTCCGGCCGCTGTTTTTCCATATACTGGTACCACCGTTTCGAAGTAATCCTGCCCCCCAGGTGAAGCACCGTATCGATGACATACTTTTTCAAATAGCATTCTGATAGGAGCACCTGGTCGTAATAGTGGATGATATTTGCATGTGGATGCATTCGCAAACCGGAAACAATGTCAGGAAAAACCGGCCAGTCGAGTTTTTCAGAAAGCCGAATAACCGCTTGTTGTTCTTCAACAGAGCCCAATTTCCCCACCACGATAATACCGCGTTTCGTATTGTTAATAATGGATACTACCTGGCTGTCGCCGGATATACCTGTAAATTGTTCACCGGCAGTGTACCAGGTATACACCTTCCCATTATGCAGCCAGCGATTAACAGATGTTAAGTAAGCGGCACCATTAAAATCGGTTTTATCCGGGGCCAACGGTTCCCGGAACATACAATTGATATGCACCGGGCCGGGCATGGGATTTTTTGAAATAAATATTGCCTGGTCAATGGTGGTTAAAAGTACCTCCGGTTTGATATTAATATCCGGTGCGGGCAAACTGGTCTGCCATCGCACATAGTTCCCGTATATTTTTACCTGGTCAATGGTCTGGAGTGCGCCGGTATGTTGCAGCTCCGGCGGCCGGTCAGCAGTTAATAAAATCAACGGCAGCTTCTTTTTCGACGTTTCCACCACCGCAGGAAAAAAGTTTGCCGCTGCCGTACCGGAACTGCAAATCAAAACAGCCGGATGTTTGCTGATGGAAACATGCCCCAGGGCAAAGTATGCCAGCCCTCTCTCATCATAGTGAACGATTGTCTTCACCTTCGAGTGTTTGGCCGCTGACACTGTTAACGGCGATGACCGTGAACCGGGTGCAATGCAAAAACAGGTCACACCACTGCGTACCAGTTCTTCAATGATCAACCCGGCCCAGGCATAATTTAGATTAGGTGCTTCATCCAGCTTCATCTTTCACTGTTTACCATTTATGATGTCTAAAAAATTGGTAATCTTACACTCTACTTCTTGCCATTCGGCCTCAGGGATGGAGCCATCCACAATTCCCACTCCTGAATAGAGGCACAATTTATTCTTATCGATTAAACCGGACCGAAGTCCCACGGCAAAATCGCTGGAATCGCAGCCTACAGTTCCAATAACCCCGGCATACCAACCCCGTTTAAACGGTTCACACTGACGAATCGCTTCCAGTGCCTTGTCCAGGGGGCAGCCACCCACTGCGGGGGTGGGATGCAGGACATTGATCAGCATGTCATCCGCCGCATTTTCTTTTAATGTCCCTTTTACATGCGAAATAAGGTGTTGACCCTCCTTTAATTTTAGTAAACCCTTTTGATGCTCTACTTCCAACGACGTGCACAAGGGTCTGAGGCCTTTTTCAATAAAATCAATCACAAAATCATGCTCCCGCCGCTCTTTATCCGAGTTCATTAATTCCCTGGCCAGTTGGAGGTCATCCTGTTCTCCTTTCCCCCGTGAGCGGGTTCCAGCCACCGCTTCACTTTCAATCAGCCGCCCCTTTCGTTTATACAACTGTTCCGGCGATGACCCCACAAAGGCCTTTTTCCCGTCAAATTGAAAAAGAAAATCGTAACGCCTGGAAGGCAGACTTTCTTTAAGAAAAAATAATATAGCCACCGGGTCGATGTCAGCAGCAAAATCCAATACAACTTTTCGTGCCAATACGGTTTTATCATAGCGATGGTCCCGGATTTCGCCAATGACCCGGGTTAGGTTTTCCTTCCACTCCTCGTAACCAGGGTAATCAATTCGTGATAATAACTTTCCCGGCGTTGAAAATGTTGTATTTGAATAATCACTGAAACGCAGCTGCTCCAATTCTGAGCGGATTTTTTCGAAATCTTCAGGTTTTTCTTTATTTAAAAGCACATTGCAGGCCAGGTAAGTACGCCCGTTTCTTGAAAGTAATTCAAACCGGGGAATAAAAAATCGGCAGGTGCCGAAAGATTCCCAGTCTGCATCAATATGACCGGGGGCAAAAGCAAGCCCGCCGTAGTATCTTTTATTGGGATTTTCTATGGAGAGGCGGCTGCGCATATGGTCGAACGTTTCAGCGCAATTAAACGTCTCTTTGCTGCTGATTAAATCCGCAATACCGATCCCTGATGCTTCCATATCTTTCGGATCCCGCCCCGAAAAATAAAACCTGGTTTTATAGTGCTGATGTTGAGCAGCCAACCATTTCAAAAGGTCCTGCCCTTCAACAGGGACTTCCAAACGGACAACCCGGGCCCCGGTAAACCGGACGGCTTTTGATAACACTTTTTTTAATCCACCGGCCAGGATGGCTTTTGCTTCATGGGCGGTATATATTTTATCGCTGTGGTTATAACGGGTTTGATAGTCGAAACGATTCATTTGTTATTTTTCTCCTTGATAAATGGTGACAACCCCAAAGGTTAAGGGCTTGAACCGAACATTTCGAAAACCTGCTGTCTGCATTAATTGACAGAAAGACTGGCCATAAGGAAATGTTTCTATAGTTTTGTTCAGATAGCGGTAAGCATGTTTGTCCCGTGAAATCACTGCACCAACCCGGGGGATAATGTGTCTCAAATAAAAAAGGTGAAGTTTTCGCAGGATTTTGTTTGCCGGCAGGGAGAATTCTAAAATAAAAGCCTTGCCTCCTGTTTTTAAGACCCTGAAAATCTCCGTTAAAACAAGAGAGGGATTGGTAACATTGCGGATACCAAAGGCCATGGTAACCACATCGAATATATCATTAACATAGGGAATATTGATCGCGTCTCCCTGCAGGAGAGAGACTTTAGGGGACAGCTTTTTTTTGATTGCTTTTTTCCTGGCCAATTGGAGCATTTTCTGCGCCATATCACATGCGTGAGCATGTTTGATCCGGGGGCTGTGTTTCAATAAACTGAACGCCACATCTCCGGTCCCGGTGGCAAGGTCCAACAGTTGTTGGTTATCTTTTTTTTCAATTCCCTGGCTCAATTTGTACCGCCAAATAATATCTTGTCCAAAAGAAAATAAGTGGTTTAACAGATCATATCGCCTGTGGATCCGATCAAACATTCGGAAAGATTTCTCTTTTCCTTTGTATATTTTACCCGCTGCAAGGTTCATCGCTAACACAAATACCTAAGATATAAGTTTTTTATACTATCACAAATGGTTGAATATTTCAAATCCAATTCCGGTCCAAATCCATTGCCAACTGCCAACTGCCAACTGCCAACTGAATAATGGTCTTGCTCATTTGTTTGATATCTGTTAAAATAAAGCATCCGGCAAGATACAAAGGAGTGTAAAAAATGAAAAAACAACTATTCCGCGATATATTGGCTGATACCGGGGTGCCTCATACCATATGGAAGTTTTTCCTGATCTCAATTGTACTGCATGCTCTCCTGGTTTATGCATTGTTTATGGTGCCGCTAACACCCGTTGACGTCAATGTGGATTTACACAAGGGTTTCTCCCGGAAATCAAATCGACCTTTTTCGCCTGATGTTAAAAGGGAATACCCTGGAACCCCGGGGAGTATGGGAAAGCAGATAACAGAAAGGAAGAGATATTTGGATAGCCCACCGGAACGGCTGTGGGCGCAAGATACCAGGGAATCATATACGCGTACCACTGGTGGTGATAATATAGATTATACTGTCGATGATGAAGATGCTCGTACACCCATACCAGCGGAGACAGCGGCATCCTCCGGTGTTGTCTACCAATACCCCATCCGTAATGTGGATGTTAACGTCGATCATTACGTTAAAATGTACGACAAACCCTTCCTGGATGCCCGAAAGAAACCGTTGTCAGCATTTCCTGTTTTACCTTTCAATGTCACAAGAAGCACTCCTTCTTACCGCAAAGTGAAGCAATTCATAGAGAAAAAACAATTGCCCCCCAAACAATTGGTAAAAATTGAAGAGCTAATCAATTCCTTCTATTACGATTACCCGATGCCCAAAGGCAAACATCCTTTTTCCATCACTACAGAAATGGGTGTCTGCCCCTGGGCACCTTCTCATCAGTTACTGCATATCGGTTTGCAGGGCAAAATCGTTGAACGTGATATAAGAGATAAGAAACTGGTCATTGCTAAGGACCTTAAGCTACGGGTTGTGTTTAATCCTGACAGGGTGGCGGCCTACCGGTTGATCGGATATTCCAAACGGAAACCCAGGCTGGGTCAATTGCAGGATAATTGGAAAGAGGGGAGAATGCTGCATATAGGGCAGTCGTTTACGACCCTGTATGAGATTATCCCGGCAGCAACTGAAACCGATAAATCCCCGGATACCCGGGAGGAAGAGGTAAAACCCGGGGTTCAAAATGAACGTAAAAAGGAAATGGCAACAGTAAAAGTAAGTTACAGAGAGCCCAAAGGAACACTGGTAAAACGAGTATCGCAAAAGGTTTGGCAAAAACAAGACAAAGATAAGGAATCCTCGAATAATTTCAAATTTTCCGCTGCTGCAGCTCAGTTTGGTATGATGTTGAAAAACCCGGAACTTAAAGAGCTTTCATCTCTCATCACCCTTTTGGAACTGGCAAAGGATGCTGTAGGAGAGGACCGTTACGGTTACCGCACCGAATTTGTGAAATTGCTGGAAGCCTATAAGGAATTGTTGAAAGAACCTGAATAACAGGCTTCTAAGACTTTTTCCTGGCATCTTTGTAGTATTTGTAGAAGATGCTGTTGATTTCCTCGATATTTTCAAATACGATTTTCCGCAATCTATTTTCATTGATATCATCAAACGCACCTTCCATTTTTCCCAGGTAAAAATCGGAATCGTAATAATCGATATTGGGTTGATCCGTGGAAAGGCTCTCGAAAGATTCTTTAACAATCCTGGGAGCAATTTTTTCAAAATAAGCTAATATTCGTTTTAACACTGCCTCATCACTTTGATTGTTGATCATTGTTTTACCTCGGCTATATTTTTTATATCCTGTCGTTTAATTTTAAGGGAATAGGAAGAGCAAGTCAATGGTAATTGTCTTATTTTTAGCTGCGAAGAGACCCAAAGTAAGAAAGGTGACCAGGCAAATAAAATTGGCCTCCTGGATGACCCAAAACAAATCCAAGTACCACAATGTTTGCGGCAAGTGCAGCAGCTTCTGAAATAATTCCCCCAACTTCTGCGGCAATTCACTCAACTCTTGAGTCAATTCCCTCAACTTCTGAGGAAAGTGCCGCAAATCCTGGGACAGTTCACCCAACCTTTGGGAAAAATGTCCCAACTCCCGGGACAATTTCCTCAACCTTTGGGACAAGCGCAAAAGGTATTTTTACGCTTGTATTTTCCTGTGTATTTTCCCCCTATAGTCAAGTACTGATCGGCTTTTTTGTCCGCACATACTATTTTGCCTGGCAACATCTTCCCCCAAAAATCCGAATTTTAAAGTCCCATCCCTGGATTTCACCAGGGTCAGCATTTTTCTCTTGCGTTTGTTTTAAACCAATTGTTTGTAATTTATGATTTCAAGTTGACAATTGTTTTGCGTTCTGTTACTATTCTTAAAATCTAGAAATCGAGGCGCTAATGAGTGATTTAAATATTTCCAATGAAATAATGCCCATAAAATCGCGGGAGCAAATGATCCGATATATGGATGGCTATTCGGCGGAAAGAATGGAAGAACTGGACGGTAGAAAAATCAGGCGCCCTTTAGTAAAAAGTTATATGCTAGAACATGTGGGAGATTCCGGAAATGTCAAATCAGTTACCGATATCTTAAATTCACAGGGTATCGTATCAACCCGGATCGATAATAAACTGTTCAAACTTCAAGAAACAAAAACGGAAGATAATGAATATATGGGATTTCTAGAAATTCTAAGTCCTCGATATTTTGTTATCTATACTCTTCATGAGAGCCAGAAGAGTGATCGCTGGGTAAAGAATTTAGTATACAACTCCCCTGAACTGGACCATGTTTGGCTGAGTGGGTTGACGTTTAATGTATTATGGGAAAGAGTCGTTCAATTAAACCGTCCCAATCGGTATGCCAGGATTTTATTTCAGCACGAAAGTATTTACCAAATCGATAATGACCCAGAGTTGTGGGATGAAGACGAAGAGGAAGTGGAAGAGGATTATATGGAAATCGTGGAGCGTCGAGCTTCAAAATTCTCACTTGTCGATAAAATATCAGTGGTCCAGGAAAAATTGAATCAACTTCAAGAAATCTATTTTCCGCTTTATGCCATAAGCCAACTAAGATTTCCATCCCCGGTAGGACGTGGGGGGCATGATTTCTATAGTGACGGTAAAGTTACAAACAGGAGCGGTAATTTCCGCGACCACCGCAGCCATATTATTTACATCCAGCGTATTTACGACGAACTCATGAAAATAACGGAAGATAAAGTTTGGTATTCCATCCAAGACCAAAATATAAGAATTCCGCGGACTTTCCAAAAACTAATCGGTTCTCCGTTGTCTATTAAATTTAAAGAGCCACTGAACCAGGAAACCTTTGACTATTGGGTTAAGTCTACTTTTAGCAGGAGTAGAAATAAATTCCGTTTATGGGGGAATCCCATAAAATTGGGCCCCAGAAAAATTCACGTTTATGGAGTTGACAGGCATCTCTGGCAGCCTATTTTCCTGGAAATCACCGATAAACATTTATTGGCGATTATTCCTAAAGGAACATGCGGAAATACCGTCCATCGACTGGTGACGAATATTCAAAGCTATATCGATCCTGCTGCGGATGTATATGTAGGGAAGACAAAGTACAGTGATATCGCTGAGATGACTTCCAGGGGTGTAAAATATGACTCTTCCCGTTGAGACGCTCTGTGGAGACCCTCTTTTTCAATTGAATTTGGCTATATGGTTATCTCAATCCAAACCGGATTTTGCTGAGAGGCCGATATTTTATGAAAGCGGTTTCAGTATTTACTCCATAGGTCCTCGGCTTGTAATTCCTCCCGATATCAGGTTAAAAATAAATGAATCTAAAACTGAATACCAGGACAGCGCTGTGCCTGATATGGTTTTAGCAAATGATGATCGTACTAAAATTTGTATCCTTGAATGCAAAAAAAGTTCATTTGGGGTAAAATCATCCACAGCGCTTCAAGCAAAAAGTTTACTGGTTATTTCAGGGCCTACAGCGGCTGAAGTATTGGCGATAGGATTAAGAAACCATTCTCAGGGAGTCTTAGCTTATTTAACCAGAAACGATCAAGTAGATGCACTGCAAGATACTCTAGACAGTCTGATAAGTGAATTGTTATCTGTGAAAATTGAGGTTGGAGAATCCGGTTGTTTTGGTATCGGCTGTAATGAGAGTTCGATTACTATAGAATATCCTGAAAATCTCAAAAAAATAATGAATTTGACCCTCGAATCTCCTGTCGAAGTTTTGTTGATAGAAGAAGGCACAGACCCTCGTCCCCTTTATTTTATTCCTTATGATCCATCTGCTTTTAATCAACAATCTGAGGATGAACAAAAAATATGCCGCAGGATATTGTATGAACGCTTTCTGAGTCATATTTTATGTAAAGTTGGCTCTGCTGTAATTCCAACAGAAGTAATCTTCTCAATTGATGAGATTTTAAGTGCTGTAACTTTTCAGCTTTATACAATCTGGGATGACAGCCCGGCAAAAAAACACTTAAGACGACTATTAAAAGAATTCATGATGACAGTGCAAGGTTTCCTTAATGATAGGCTTAAAAAAGATGTCCTGACCTTTAAATCAGGGTTAGGATGGGTGATTGAGATAAAAGATCACGAATTTCATGAGAATATTATTAAACAAGTGAGCAAATTCAAACCAGGGGGCATGGACCTTGAAAAAGAAATAATGCCCAGTTTATTTGATGATTGATTTATTAGAAGTCTTTTGAGATCACTTACCTACTGTTCAATATAAAGCTTCTTCTCATCACTCTTATGATCTTTATCTTTGTATCTCGGTTTCTCAAGCAGGTAAGGATATCGTTCCCGCAGTTGTTCAAACAAATCCTGTTCCAGCTGAGAACCATAAAGTGTTTCCGCTTTTGCTAGCTGCTCGACTGTTAAATTCTTTGCTCCCTTAAGATTTGCTGAAATAAGACTGGCGCCATCGAATTTCGCAGCTCTGAGATCAACCCCGGAAAAATTGGTGAGATAAATCTTTGCACCACTAAAATCAACATTTATAAGATTGGCATCCGTCAGATCCGTTTTAATAAGATACGCATCTCTTAATTTAGCGGACAGAAATGTGGTTTTCATGAGTTTAGCGAAATTCAAGAACGCCCCATTCAGTTGAGAACAACTAAAAATTGCCCCGCTGCATTTTGACCTCTCCATTTTCGCACCTCTAAAATCAACCCAACAAAGCATGGCCTTCTCCAGGTTAGCATCATTCAGGTTTGCTCCTCTAAAATTATATTTCTTTAAATCCATTTCTTCCAGATGTGCTTTTTCCAAATCTAATGGAAACCAATTCCCTTTAATTCCAATATGAATTAAGGTGCCCAAAATAGCCAATATAACCAATTGGGCCGGATATAGAAAACATAAACTCGGTATTTTAACATTAACAATTGGTAACTCAATTTGGGTGTGCTTGATAAACAGGTGTTGGTCCTCAATATGACTAAGAGTAAAAGCAATGTAGAGTGAAATGATAATTAAACTAAAGCAAATTTTCCGCAAGTTTTTTGAAACCTCTTTAATAAGATTCATTGTGTAATTAAACCTTTCGTTAAAGCTATTCGGGAACCTGGCACCAGACAAGTCGGCTGCCCCAAAGTCCACTTCAATAATCTTTGTTTCAGTGAAATCAGCTTCACGTAATGAGGTATTTTGAAAATTCACCTTATCCAATTTGATTCCATTAAAATTGGCTCCATTAAAATTGGCGCCCACAAGATCAGTATTCGTTAATTCCTCTCCTTCCAATGATATGCCTAAAAAATCACGATCTCCCTTCTGATAGCGCTCCTTTAGTACAAGAGTCTTCACCCTTTCTAACATAACGATCACCCCCTTTGATGGTCCATGTATCTCCTCTCATTCTTTCATTTGATTGCCTCCGCTTGGTTATCGCATGCAATCTATATAGAATATTAAATAAAAAAAAGCAAAAATCAACTGCCGATCCATAACTATTTCAAAAACGCTTTAATAATAAACATTTACAGAAGAATTTTTTTTAATTTTTTATACAACAATTTTGTTGGGGAAACAATTTTGTTGGAGCAACAAATTTGTTGATTTCTAATCCGTTTCCTTATCTTCCCAATGCCAGTGATGTCAGATAATTGGTCAACGGGTCTGAGATTCTAAGCAGATGAATCGCTGCTAATCCAATTAATCCGGTTAGCAGACAATAATAAATCGTTGGAATTATCGTTCGCCGCAGGGTTTGGCCTTCCTGCCCCAACAAACCTACTGTTGCCGATGCCGCTACCACATTATGAATAGCAATCATGTTTCCGGCTGCAGCACCCACAGCCTGAAGCGCCACTATAAGCGTTCCCGGCAGTGCCAATTTCACAGCTGTTTCAAATTGGAATTTACACAACATCATGTTGCTGACCGTATTACTACCGGCTATAAACGCACCAAAAGCACCTATACTTGCAGCAAACATCGGGAAAATACTGCCCACTGCTGCTGCCACCCATTCAGCCATTGCCACAGGCATGCTGGAAATGCCCAGTTCATTCACACCTGAGTTTATCAAAATACGTACCATGGGAACAGTAAATATGAGTACAAATCCAGCACCAAATAAAATTTTACCGGATTCTCCGATTGCCTTTTTCATCTCGGTAAACTTCATACGGTGGAGAAAATAAGTAATTAATACCACAAGTACAAGAATACCACCCGGCAGATATAAAAACTCAAAGCCGGCAGTGATCCCTTCAACGCCTAAAATGTTGGTCCAATTTAACGTAACCTTTCTCAGGATAGTGCCTATTCCAAACTCAGGCATACGGGTCAGGACAAGAATGAGCGCCACCATCACATAAGGAGTCCAGGCCAGGACCCCGGACATTTGTTTCTGATTGGGCAGCGTCTCCATTTTGATTTCCAGCTTACTCATCCACTGCACCGGCCATTGGGAAGCAGGTGCGAATTCCCATGTATCTTTGGGCAGCAAAAATTTTTTTTTGGCGGCCAGGGTTACTATGGCCAGACCGATTAAAGCGCCGATAAGAGATGGAAATTCAGCTCCGATAAAAACACCGGTTAACGCATAGGGAAGGGTAAAGGCAATGCCGCCGAAAAGGGCAAAGGGGGCAATGGATAAACCTTCGGTCCAGGATTTTTGGGGACCGAAAAACCGCGTCATCATCATGACCATAAAAAGCGGGATCAACATACCCACAATGGCGTGGGTAACAGCAACCTGGGAAGTGATAATTTGCAGGAAGTGATCCCACGTGGACCCGGCTGCGGTTAAGTTTTGAACGATTATTTCATCTTTGAGACCAGCCGGGACTCCAATTAAAATAGGAGTGCCCACAGCCCCGAAAGAAACCGGGGTGCTTTGAATCATCATGCCCATCATTACAGCAGCCAATGCCGGAAATCCTAAAGCAACCAATAGTGGAGCCGCAATAGCTGCCGGAGTCCCAAAACCCGAGGCCCCTTCAATAAACGAACCAAATAACCAGGCAACAATGATAACCTGGACCCTGCGGTCCGGGCTAATATCTGTAAACCCTTTACGGATGACTGATATCGCACCGGAATATTTAAGCGTATTTAAGAGTAATATCGCACCAAAAATGATCCATAAAATAGAAAAGGTAATTATAAGTCCTTGAATCGTTGATGCAAATATTCGCTTTGCCGGCATCTGCCAGGCAAAAAATGCGATTAGAACGGCAGCAGCATAAACGATAGGCATGGCCCGTTTAGCTGGCCAGCGGAAACCAACCAACAACACAGCAGCAGCGATAATAGGCATCGCAGCCAGCAGGGCCTGAAGTCCTAAACTCATATTCACACCTCATTTTTTAATATTTACTTCTCAATCCTTAATCCCCCTTGTGCTCATACGTCGATAAATACCGCAGAGCGAGTTGGAATATTTAATTTCCTATTTTACCAAATGAAAAAGGGGACATGCAAGAAAAATGCAAGAAAAACCGGTAAAAAAAATTCTTGACATTGTTTTCCCCCTGTGATAAAAAGCAAAAAGAGAATATAGTCAAATAAGAAAAGGTGATTTATGGCAAAACAAACGATATTGATCGTGGAAGATGATAAGAAGGTTATCGAATTAATTAAAGCAGCCATAGAAAAAATCGGGATTGAATACATTATAAAAATAGCTTACAACGGCGAGCAAGCACTGTATATCATTGAAAAAGATAAGATTGACCTGGCACTGCTGGATATCCATATGCCGGTTATGAGTGGGGCACAACTCCTGACAGAACTCTGTAACCGGAAAATATGGTTTCCTATCATTATTATTACGGCTTACAGCGTGAACAATATCCATCACAAACTGCTGGAGTACGGTATAATCGATCTCCTGGGTAAACCGCTGAATATGGTAAATCTTAAAGAAAAAATAGAAGCGGTTCTGAAGAAGAGGAAACATAAAGATTCTATCTCCGGCTTGAGCCTTGAGGCAATTATGCAGGTACTGGAAATGGAGCGGCGTACCGGGGTTATGACAATAAAAATAGAGAATAGAAATGTTAGAATATTCTTCAATAATGGAAAAGTTGTAGATATTGAAGCTGTCGAGGCTTCCAGGGAAGAAGCCCTGGTGGATTTCCTGGATCAGTCGATTGAAAATAAAGAGATTAGTATCGAATACCTGAACCATCGAAGAAAAGAAAAGATATATAAATCGTTTACCCAGGTCTTACTTGAAACATCAAAGCTGTTGGATGAAAAAAAGAAAAAAAAATTAGAGCCTCAAAAAGATACCATTGAACCCGAAATAGGTAAACAACACCGGGAGTTGGAAAAAGAGGTCAAAACAGATCACAGGCCATTTAACTACCTGGTTGAAAGCTTGAAAAAAGAGCTTGGCGATGCACTTTTTTCAACGGCGATATGGGCGCTCCCCGGCGGCCGGATGGTGGCCGGTTACAATTCCCGGGAGGGTGTGTGCCATGTTTTTACTCAAATTACCTATGTTGTTCATGAAGCCCTGATAAAGGCAAAATACCCCGACCTGGGTAATTATATTATCTTTGACCTTAAAGATGGAAAAATGTCTGTTACGATTCCCCTTGGCGTGTATTCCTGGGGTATGCTGATCGATTCCCGGAAGATACCGCCGGAATTCCTGTTAAAAGAGATTCTCCCCAAACGAATTGCCGCCTTCAAGGAAGCAATCACATCGTAATTTACGCGCCTTTGGGAAAGGGGCGGAAATAATCCAAAACTTTTCTGCCCAATCGCTGCGATTTGTAACACTCAAAGTATTTGGCATCAAATCTTATACGATCAGGACGCTCCAAAACAATAATACCGTCATCCCTTAATATATCCCTTTTATAAATCACTTTCAACGGGTTGGCGTATTCCAATATCTGGTACGGCGGATCAAGAAATATAATATCAAATTTATAACCATCTGCTGCCAATTGAATCACACTGCGATTGTAATCACCCCTGATGATGCGGTAATGATCAGAAGAAATCCCGATTTTATCCAGGTTATGCCGCAGCACTTTGACAACTTCGCCCACCATCTCAATAAACACCACGTATTCCGCACCCCGGGAGAGAGCTTCAATGCCAATATTCCCCACTCCGCCAAAGCCGTCCAGGAAAATAGTCTCACGGATGTCGTTCTGTAAGGTATCGAAAAAAGATAGTTTGACTTTGGCTGTGGTGGGACGCACATCCGGGTGCGTGACTGTCTTTAGTTTCCTGCCTTTATAAAGTCCTGAATATATCCGAAGCATACCTTAAGCATACACCCTTTTCCCCCTCCCGTCAAGCCGGATGCTCCGGCTCCCCAAGAAGGCGCATTCGCGCCATCTGGAAGGCTTCCTTCCCCACCCCAAACATATAGGTAAATTCTCTGGATAGTGATATTTGTTTATAAGAAAATCATTAATGCAGGCGGATAGGGAAGCCTTCGAGCTTCTCTTCTGACGTACTGACTCACTGACTTACTGACTCACTGATCCACTGCTTACTTCCTACTTCCTACTTCTTACTTCTTACTTCCTACTGAACCCCCATCCCTGCGACATTTTTTGCTAAAGCAACAAAAGTTGCACCCCCCTGTCACCTTTTGTCTCATACCATCTTTACCACTTTTCTTTAAAAACCCCCAAATACTCTTTCTGAGCGGCTTTCAATGGGTTGTGTATTCCTGCTGCGAGATTGGCATGAAAATTGCAAATCAATGAGGAATGGAGAAACGTATTACATTAACGGGTAAGATTTTAATTATAGTTGACCAGGAAGATCTCCTGGATTTGCTGGTACTGATATGTAAACAATTAATGCCCTGGCTGAAAGTGTTGACCGCTCAATCCGGGAGACAAGGGATTGATTGTGCTCATAAAGAACTGCCGGATGTCATCCTGCTGGATACTCGTATGCCGGATATGAATGGGTATAACGCGTGCCAGTGGTTAAGAGTCCATGAAGATACCAAACATATTCCCATTATCATGTTTACCGGGGTAAAAGCCGATTCCCAAGCCAGAGTTAAAGCATGGGAAAGCGGTGCGGATGCATTTCTTTCCAAACCCATTGATCATGTAGAAATGGTGGCCCAGGTCAATGCCATGCTGAGGATGAAAAAGGCAGAAGATCAATTAAGAAAGGATAAAGAAACATTAAAGGAAAAAGACCTCCTGCTGAAAGAGATTCATCACCGGGTCAAAAACAACATGGCCATGGTTTCCAGTCTCCTGAATATTCAAAACAGTTACATTAAAGATAAGAAAGCCCGCACTGCCCTTGCCGAAAGTCGAACCTGCATCAATTCCATTGCCATGCTTCATGAAAAACTCTACTGCAGCAGCGACCTGGTCAACATTGACTTTCACGACTATATCTATGATCTCGCCAATTCCTTGATTATATCTTACTCCATCCCCCGGGATAGAATTGAATTAATTATTGATATTAATGATATATATTTGGGCGCGGATGCTGCCATTCCCCTGGGATTGATCATCACGGAACTGGTGACTAATTCATTGAAGTACGGGTTCAAAAATGATGAAAAATTAACTATCACCATCCGGATGGAACTCGAAGATAATCATTTTCATCTAACAGTTGGGGACAGTGGCCCTGGTATCGGCGAAAACCTGGACTGGGAAAATACCGAAACCCTCGGCATCCGACTGGTAATCCTGCTAACCGAACAATTGGCAGGAAAAATCCACCTGGATCGCAAAAACGGTACCACCTTCCATATCACATTCTCCAACGAGGAAAAAAACAAAAACAAGAAAATGAATTGAAACAGAAACGGAAAACAAAGTCGTGGCATCTAGTGCACATATCCCAATGTTTTCAACTTCTTCTTTGTTTTATCATCCAGTTTTACCCTGTTCGTGGCCTGCTGCCCTTTCTTTCGCTTCAAGAAACGAATAGCAAGACTTTCCAACTGTGCTTTCACCTTTTTATTTGAATCGGCAACATCCTGCAATTCTCCCGGATCGTTTATTAGGTTGTACAGCTTTTTATCATAGAGTTTCCATTTCCCTTTAATAATGGACCAATACTTTCGCGGGTATGTCTTTTGCATATCCCGCTGAGAGATGGTAAATATATTCACATCTGATTTCACACCCTTTATAAGCGGTAACAAGCTGATACCCTCAAAATCCCCCGGGATATTTTCATCCAGCAAATCCATCACCGTGGGTAAAATATCAATGCTTCTTACCAGGTGATTGACTTTACGTGATGCAAATCCGGAGGCAGGTAACTTCATAATTAACGGTACATGCAGTTGTTCATTAAAAAGCCCATGAGCATGTGTGGCCCAAATTCCATGCTCACCAAATTCTTCACCGTGGTCCGATGTAAAAATGATGAGGGTGTTGTCATACAATCTCTTTTCTTTTAAAAATGTCATAAATCTGGCGAAGGAATCATCCATGGCCCGGATTTCAGCATCGTAGGTGTTGATGATATGTTTTTTATCCTCTTCATTTATGGTTACTTCTCCCTTATTAATTTGCTTGATCAATTCCACAGAAATATGCCGTGGTAAGTTTCCATTGTAACCGGATTCAAAACGTTCCAAATACTTTTTTTCAGGCGTATAGGGGTGATGGGTTTCATAGGTATGTAAAAACAGGAAGAATTTTTCACCTGGATGAAGATGGCCATCAATCCACTCCACTGCTTTGTTTACGATTCGTTGGAAAACCATTTCGGCAGGTTTTTTAAAGGGCAGGCTCTCGTATATTTCAAAACCCTGGTCCATCCCGAACTTCGCTGCAATCTGCCCACCATCGTTAAATGAAATAGTCCTGTAATTTTTCTGATGCAAAAATTCCGCCATGGTTTGCAGGTTGTTTGGCAGCGGTTGAGACCTGGTAAAATAAGCCCCGTGATGAGACGGTATCAGGGATGTGAACATAGAGGCATGAGATGCCAACGTTGATGTGGATTGCACCATACACCGACGAAACAGCACCGCATCTTTCCTGAATTCATCAATGGCAGGGGATGTGTTCCTCTCATATTTATAACACCCCAGGTGATCCGCCCTTAATGTATCGATAGAAATAAGAATAATGTTAAAATCCTTTTCTTCCTTTTTTTTAACTAATATTAGACCGGCAAATACAATGCAGGCAAATACAACCGCAAGGAAAATTTTCAACCAATGTTTCTTCCTCAACTTGAGCCTCAACTTCAACCTTCCAGATGTGCGGTAATGTTCCAGTTTTCTACCACCACATGGGATTTTTCAGGGCTTCCATAAACCATGAGTTTGGATATGGCACAATTGTCCATCCTGAATCGGCGGGAAATTAAAACGTCCATGCCCAGGAAATTTCCAAGAATCGCCCGGTTTACCATGGCATGGGCCACAATTAGTATATTGGAAAATTGCGACGTCAGGATTTGTTCAGTCCCGGGTTTTACCCGTTTAAACACCTGGTTGGGGCTCTCACCTCCAGGGATTAGCATATCTGCATCGGACAGCCACTTTTGAAAAGTCTCCTGGTGTTGCTCCATCACTCTAAAATAGTTGAGCCCCTCCCAATCTCCCATATCCATCTCCATAAAACCATCAATCACATGCAGTTGGGCCTGGTGATACCGGTTAACGATTTCAGCGGTTTGCCGGGCCCGGGTTAAGGGAGAATGAAAGATCGCATCAATAGCTTCATTTTTGAGGTGTTCTGCCAACTGTTCTGACTCCCGGATGCCTCTTTTACTAAGCTTTATATCAATCAATCCCTGCAGCAGGTCTTCGTCATTGTAAGCAGTAGAACCGTGCCGGGTTAGATATATTGTTTTTTGCAATTTCATGAGAAAAGATTATATTACACCAACCCCTATGAATCAAGCCCTGTTATTTTTTCATCACCTATTGACTTTCTCCTTTATTAACCCTAATATATTCTCTCATGAAAAAACAACTTTTCCATCAGTTTGAAGAATTATATAAAATTGTGGGTGAAAAAAATCTGCTCATCAAGGAAGAGCAAATGCTTGATTATTCCCATGATGAGTTTCCTGACTCCCGGATCAGCCAGGTACCGTTAGCTGTAGTAAAACCTGTAAACACTCACCAGGTAAGCGAAATATTAAAATGGGCCAACAAAGCAAACATACCCGTAACTCCCCGTGGTGGTGGAACAGGCTTGTGCGGAGGGTGTATTCCTGTACCGGGAGGAATTGTTCTTTCCCTGGAAGATATGAACCATATAATAGAAATTGACTGTGATAACCGGATGGCTGTTGTCGAGGCCGGGGTGCGATTAATGGATTTTTATGAAGCTGTAGAAAAAGAAAACCTGTTTTTCCCACCCCATCCGGGTGATGAAAGTGCAACCATTGGCGGAGTGATTGCCACCAATGCCGGGGGTGCCCGGGCGGTAAAATACGGTGTGGTGAGGAATTTTGTCAAAGGAATTGAAGTGGTTCTTCCTGATGGGGAGATCATTCAGCTCGGCGGAAAAGTATTAAAAAACAGTACAGGTTACAGTTTACTTCACCTCATGATTGGTTCGGAAGGTACACTGGGAATAGTAACCAAAGCTATTTTAAATCTTATTCCTCCTCCTAAAGCCCAGATGACATTGATTGCTCCCTTTTATGACCTGGAAAATGCAATCCAGGTTGTGCCCGGTCTGGCAAAAGCAGGGATTCTGCCTATGGCTGTTGAATTTATAGAAGTAGAGACCATACGAGTTGCAGAGGATTTCTTGAAAAAGAAATGGCCCTGTCAGGAGGGCAAGGCCCATTTAATGATAATTTTAGACGGAACCAGCGATGATGAAGTTCTTAGGGTTGCCGAACAGATCGGTATACTATGCGGCGAATTTGGTGTCCGGGATGTGTTTGTTGCCGATACCCCAAAAAAGCAGAGAGAAATTCTTGAGATAAGAAGCAATATATATGAAACCATAAAAAAATATGTTATTGAAATTCTCGATATTGTGCTTCCTCCTTCGGCGATACCGGGTCATGTAAATACGGTACACCGGCTTTCTCGCAAACACAACATGTGGCTGCCCACATTCGGGCATGCTGCAGACGGCAACGTCCATACCTTACCACTGAGGGCACATTATCTAGAAGGTAAATGGAAAGAAATCCCCGAATTCCAATGGAAGGAAATTTATCCCCGGGTGAGGAAAGCGCTGCATGATGATGCCAGGAAAAGGGGAGGATTGGTTTCCGGGGAGCATGGAATCGGTCTGGTAAAAAAGGAATACCTGGATGGTGCAGTGGGCTCTAATGTTGTAGGAAAGATGCGTCTTATTAAAAAAGTATTTGATCCCAATGGTGTATTAAATCCAGGAAAAATCTTCTAGAAAAAAAGGTTCCCGGCAAAATTCTTATTTTGCATGTATTCTTTTTTTACCACGAAGGCACGAAGGGCACGAAGGGGAGAAGAGATAGAATGGTACCAATGGGAAATACAATTATGAAGCAAAGTACGATGTCTGACCGTGTATGAAAAGTTTTTGGGGGTCCAGGACCCTTTTTACAAAAAGGGTCTTGGTCGCCGAAGGCGAAATAAGTTCTTATAGAGTTTTATAGGAATTCAGGATGGACAGGTTAAACGTTTTCTGAGTTTTTTCTTATTTCTGTCCATCCTGGAGATAAAAATAGCGGTTAGTAGATCCGCACGGAGGGCATTAGTTTTTTCAGATTGCCCGTGCGGTAGGAGAGATAAGGTGCCCTTCGGGCGAGTTTAAATCGCCTTCGGCGAAAGGTTAGAGGGTCAGAAGGTAAAGCAGTGGCGTGGGGTTGAAAAAATGAGTAAATGATAGTAACATATATGCTGGAGGTGAAATATGGCAAGTATTGCAGATAGAATAGACATTTCAATTCTTCCTGATAATGCAGCCAATCTATTGATTGATTTTTATGATTTTTTGGTTGAGAAGTACTCTAAATCTAAAGAAGAGTCAAAAAACAAGATTGAGAGTGACAAAAAATTTGAGGAATTTATTTCTGAATCTATTGAGGTAGAAGAAATTATAATACCACCAAGGGATGAAATTCATGAAAGAAAAAGTTAAGGATTATTAATCCTTTTAAGGAAGTAAGTAGGGTGGAAGGCAATGATTCCAATGGAGTAAATGAAGGTAACAACATAACATAGGCTGACCGTGAATGAAAAATTTTTTGCGGGGTCCAGTGCAGTTTTTTTAAAAATGGCCCCTGGTTGCCGAAGTCACAGAAAAAGGTGCCCTTCGGGCGAGTTTAAATCGCCTACGGCGAAAGATCAGAGGGTGAGAAAAAAAGTAAAAAAAGGGGCCAGTCAGAAAAAAACATTGGCAATGTAAGGTTACATTGAGGATAATCCGATCGGCGGAATGACAATGAAGGATTCCTTCCCAGAGTCATCCAACCGAGTAACCAATTTTGAAATATGTCGATGTGAGATCGCCGAAAGGCGTTTAAAATACGCCCGAAGGGCACCTTATCTCTCCTACCGCACGGGCACTATGAAAAAACTTTTGCCCTCCGTGCGGATCTACTAACCCCTATTTTTATCTTTAGGATGGACATAAAAACTAAAAAAAACGAAAACTTTTAGAATGTCCATCCTGAACTCCTATAAAACTCTATCAGAACTTTTTTTTGCCTTCGGCGACCAGGGGGTTCTTTTGAAAAACCCCACTGCGTGGGGGAGCATTTGCAGTGCAAGGACGGCGTACAGCGCTTCAAACAACGTATCGTCTCCACGGATATTCCTTAATACCGCACTGTAAGTGCCCCTGGACCCCCGCAAAACTTTTGATAAAAGTAAACAGGATCGCGTCTCAACTAAACCCCTTCAGCCTTCATCCAGGTAAATCCTTGGTAACAACGGATTCATCCCTATTACAATCTTATAAACAGATGTATCAGCCCAACTTGCAATCTCTTCAGCCCTCACTTCACTTTCTCCCTGACGACCAATCAGAACCGCTTCATCTCCGATGTTTACTCTATCAGCCCCACTTATATCTAAAGTAGAATGATTTGCAGTGACTGCCGCAATAACAGGCCAACGCCGGCCGTGAATGACCACTTCCGCCTTCCCCGCAACTTGATAAGGATAACCGTCCGAGTAACCCACAGGCAGCGTTACCACCGGGGTCTCATTTTTTGCCGTGAATTTCCTGTGATAGGACACCGAATCTCCAGGCCGCAGCTTCTTTACATGTATCACCCGTGCTTTTAAGGACAGGGCGGGTTTAAGGTCTATCTTGCGTTCCCGGTACTCCTTGTCGGAAGGGTAATGCCCGTAAAGAGTTATTCCGGGCCTGACCATATCCAGGTAAGCCGACGGAAAAGAAAGAACCCCGGCACTGCTTACCGCATGTCTTAACCCGACATTTATCCCCTGCTTTTTTGCGGAATCGCAGAGATGAAGAAAACGTTGAAGTTGTATTTTGTCAAACTCTTCATCTTCTGTAAAGGTGGTAAAGATACCCTCAATGATAATATTTGGCAGTAACGCCACCTTTTTGATGTATGGAAGTGCAAGATAATAAGGAATGCCAACCCGGCCGAGACCGGTGTCTACCTTGATATGAACCCTGGCTCTTCGTTTTAATTTAAATGCAGCCCGGGAAAGCACTGCAACATCATCAGTATACACAGACTGGGAGATATTCAAGGCAGCAACCTGTTTCGCTTCTCCGCTGGAAATAGGACCAAAGTTAAGAATAGGGGTTTGAATCCCCTTTTCTCTTAATGCAAACGCTTCCTGGAGTTTTCCAACCGCCATGAAACGAATGTGCTGCTTCTCAAGAAATTTGGCCACTTCAACCAGGCCGTGCCCGTAAGCATTGGCTTTGATCACTGCCATTACCGGGCGGGGATGTACCCGTTTCCTGATTTGCGACAGGTTCCAGGCCATGTTATCAAGGTTTATCTCGAGCCACGGATCAACCATTTTTGGGGAAACATTCACCATCGGTGCAGCACCGGTAGTGCCAGCCAAAAAAGCCGCACAAAACGGTAGTGTACCTGTTTGTTTTAAAAACTCTCTCCGGTTAAATTTCGCCATTTTATTCTTACCTCCTGCCTCCTGGAAAACACAACGCCTTTACCTGGTATTTCCAGGATTTTATAATTATTACTGTTTTTGCCCAACATTATCCAGTTCTATATTTATTATTATTCGCTGCATGACATTTATAGCACAGAGAGATTTTTTTTTCAAATTAGAATGGCTGCAGCAAAGCTGCAAATGTTGCAAAAAATTCCAATTGTTGATACACTTTTAACAACACATATCGGAAAGTAAGGAGGTAATATGAAACAAATAGTTGTTTTACCGGTCATTGTTGTCCTGGTGTTGACGTTTTCCCTGGAAGCCCATGTCCCCAAGGGTGGTTTGGGGGATGTGGCTGTCAACCCTGATGGGAAAACTCTGGTAGCAGGCGGCGATAACCGGGTTTTATACGTAATCGACTCTTCCTCCCTGAAGGTTAAAAACCGCGTCTGGTTCAAAAGCAATATTTACGAAATGGAATTCAACAAAGACGGTTCGATCCTGGTGGTAGAAGATACCTCGGAAAGCCTGTATTTTATCAGTACCCGGGATTGGCAGGCTGTCAAAAAAATCCCAAAAGCCGGTTCAATGAGTGCTGCTCCTGCAGCCAACCTGGTGGCTGGTGTTGCTAAAGGGTTTAGAAAGAGCACGGTGAAATTTATTTCCATGAAAGACGGAAGTCAAAAAGGAGAGGTGGAATTTCCCGCAAAAGTTACCGCTGTTGGACTCAATGCCAGGGGAAACCGCCTGGTGTTGCTGGCCACCGGTCCAAAAGAAAAAGAAGCGAAGAATCCTACCCCAAAAGAATTAAAAGGCCTCGAAGCGGATGTCTTTAAACAGAAGAATGACGGTAAGGTATCGATACTGGCTGAATTTGATGTGCCTTCGGGGAAAAAAATCAGTGAGAAAATCATATTCTATTCGGCTGGTTCCCCGGTATTCCTGGTGGGTGAAAAGATAACCTACCTCCTGGATTACAGCAACGTCAACGCCAGGATCGAGGGTGGCAATATTACCTTATTCAAAGGCATGAGTTCCTATAATTATGGGATTGGGGTATCCCCGGATCGTAAGTGGATCCTGGTTGGCGGTTTGCGGCAAGGCACTCTTATTAATGCAGCAGACCTCAAAATGACCACTTTTAAAATCGACAACTTACCAGGCTGGCCTGAATATTATAAGGGTTTTGGCTTTGCCGCAGATGGAACCGGCTATGCTGTTACCACCGCCTACCGGCTGATAAAAATCAATAAAAACGGTAGTATTGAAAAAGCGGTCCCTGTTTATTAAACGGGGTCTAAATCAAACCCCTGAGGCTGTATTTAGTTCTCGGACAACCTGTTGAGACGCGACCCCTTCACCTTCACATTGATTGTAATGAAAAAGAAAATACTGATCTTCACTATTCTTGCTGCGGCACTGCTTTTACTCATATTTATTATTTTTTGGATTTCCGGGTTTAACTTTCTCTCTCCTCAAGAAGTAGAATTAAAAAAGGTTCAATTCCCTGGTGCAAATGCGCTTTTACAATCATACAAAAAAATTAAAAAATATAAAGGAGATAATTTTTCTTTAAAGCTCAACCCGCCGGATAGTTACTAGTGTCACTTCAAGCCTCAAATGACGCACAAGATGTGTAAAAATACATCAATATATCATACCATCGCAAG